>VYME01000137.1_pt1 | contig 32435 bp, 29 predicted proteins | sample 5115281 | NCBI WGS metagenome assembly VYME01 (sample SAMN12291780, study PRJNA351875) | freshwater metagenome | isolation source: freshwater lake | place: USA: Michigan, Wintergreen Lake | collected 2013-08-08
CAGTTCCGCAAGGTGAAGGGTCACCAACACCTCGGCTTGCTCCAAGCCGCGCTGCGTGGCAAACTCTCGTCACCCCCCGCTGCCGCCTGAGCAGCAACCCTGAGGCACCCATCCGAGTTTCAACTAGCCTCGGGACACTCCCTCCAGACCACGCGTGAAAGATTGCTACCGCAAACGCGTAGCGATTCGGAGCGAGACGCAGAAGTAACCCGCCGGTCGTTTGCGCAGCGAGTTGCGCCTCCTCGGACCCGTAGGACGGGTAGAAGGCCTTCCACGCTGTCAACGCACGACGGCACATGGTCGTGTCACTGACTACGGTTACGTCTTGGAAACGAATGCCAGAAATTCCAAGCGTGTCACGAAGCGCGGCGAAGTTTAAGCTGATCTGGCCACTGTCGGTGAGGACCGCACGAACTCTTCGGATGGCGGCGGTGTCGAAAAGTTCGCCTTGGATCTGACACGGGGAAGTGGGCGGCTGCAACGGTCGATTACTTGCACTGGCGGCGTAGGTGCCCGCCAGCGAGCTGACCACGAAAGCAAAAATCGCATAAAATGTACGTGAGCGCATTTTCGTCTCATTGGAAGAAGGTTGGGACCGTGGTTGTCTGAGCTAAACAGAAGTCTTTGGTTTTTGGGATCACACGATCCCATCCAGACAAAGCTGCCTTCATGGTACCGGGTTTGGGGACGTAGTAGATGGACCCGTTGAGCATCTTGAACTTATCCCATGCAGTGGGTGCGTCCATCAACCTTACGTGGTCAGGCTCAATGACGACATGGCGATAGTTCTGGGCCAGTAGATCAACTCCAAATTTTGTGCGGGTATACCGATCACCGTCGAGCGCATCGTACACGCCACTGTGCCAGTCGGCCTGACTAGGTCCCGTTCCCATCAACTTATTCGAGAGCACGCCGCAGTTGCTTGGAGTAATGTCGCCGTTCTTAAAGGGATGAGTATGGAAAGAGGCGACGACTTTCATTACACCGGGCAGAAAGTTCGGCGGCTCAAATCGACTTTGGCTGCTCATAGGACCAGGTGTGCTGCACGGCTTTGCACCGGCTGAATCCAGATAACGCGTTACCAGAATTCCCGCTGAGTCGATCAGCAGTCCGGTTCGTTCAAGCCTCAAAGGCGCGGAATTCGCATCACCGCCGGATTTCCACAGACTGTCCATCATGGCACGTATCTCTTTACTGTCCAGGATACTGTTTCCCGTTGGACATGGGATCCCTTCAACGGTCACTGCCGTCGTCACTGTTATCCCTTCTGATGTTGTCGCGCTAACAACAAGTGATGCAGGTACACTACCTCCGGCAAGAGTACACTCGCCTGCCACAGGGTCACATACGCTCGTCATCGGGGCACCAGGAGTGACTACGTTGCGTGCACGGAAAGCCACGGGCGCTGGGGCAACGTTGACGGCGATAGACGAAAATTTTCTGTCAGGGAGAGTCCTTACGAGGATCCTTACTGAGTCGAGGCTGCTGCCTGTCGCACGAGGCACAGGTGTCGCGATCAGCCTAAGCGGCTTCACCACCACCTTCGCGAACGCCTGCTCGCTGACAGTCGCCGGATTCAGATTCGCGCGGAGATACATGTTCCCCGTGCGATAGACCCGCACCCGGCAGGTCACGGTCCCGGGGGCGCACCCGCCCGTCTGCGTGTCCGTCACCGACTGCGCCTGACCGCCGATAGCCCGCTTGTGCGGCACCCACCTCCAGCGCTGCGACCCGGCAATCAGCGTCATCCCGCCGCTTACACTCGGCGTGAAGCTCACGAAGTCCCCTTCAAACACCTCCGCTGGCGTCGCGGTGAGCGCGAGCCGGTCCATCCACGGGTGCAGCGTGATCGATTGCTCCGCCTGACTCGCGATCACGCACGGACCGTTGAGGCAATTGAACCACCCCGGCCACGTCGGCTGGTTCATACCCGTGCGCAGGATCGTCCCGCTCCCGCGCAGGCGTCCCACCGTGACCTTCTCCGCCGCGATCAGATTGTCCGCGTCATTGTTGTTGTTCGAGAACGTGCACGAGCGCAACTCGTGCTCGACGAAGCCGGACACGCGGAAGTCCGTGCGAATTTCGCCGAAGCAGTAGCTGCCGGAGAACGCCCCGTCGGCATCGATGGGCTTGTAGGGCTTGCCCTGCAGATGGGCGAACGAGGGCGAAAGCGCGCCCACGTACGCCCGAGGGATGACGCCGGTCACTCGCATCAGCATAACCGTCGCGTTGGACAGCGTGTCCGGCCACGCCACGCTGTTCGCCGCCGTGGAGCGATCCGGCCCGGTACTCAGTGGGCGCGTCGTGGTGCCGGGCACGTCGCCCGGGACCAGCACGCAGTCTACCCCGCAGCTGGTCGGCGTCGGGTCCATTACCACCGACCGGCGCGACACGCCGAGGTCGGCGTCGGTCGCACGATCCGGCACATCGGTCGGGAGGGAGCCCTGCTCTCGACAGCCCGCCAGGATTACGACGGCGCCAATTCGTAAAGCGTGCTTACCACGAGCCGAAGCGGCGGTTGGCGTTCGCAGACCTCGATGGTCGCGGTAAGGCATGGATGACTCCCGACTATATGGGAGGGATCGTAGGCGGCTGTTCGCGCCAGTTCGATGCGGTAGGATACGCTCGGCGTCATCTCACTGTCATCTGCTAGGGTCTGTTCGTTTCGCCGTCGGCCTGAAGCGCGTGGAGCAGGCACGTGGAGCAGGGACGTGCCGCTGTGCCGCACATCCGCGCTGCCGTACTTGCCCCGGCCGAGTCCCGCAGTTTCCCCGCCAACGTCCCTCAGTCACGCACAAACGCCGCGCGGCACGCCCCTATCGAGACGTGCCGCGCGGCGGAAGTCATTGATGTTGTTAGTGGCTTGGGACGGAATCGAACCGCCGACACGCGGATTTTCAGTCCGCTGCTCTACCAACTGAGCTACCAAGCCAGTCATCCCCCGCCATGCGCAAGCGCAGGCGGGAGCCCCTCAATATATCCGGCCCCATCGCAAAGGGAACCCGCCGCGGCCAGGCTCTTCACGGACGCCGCACGGCCCGCCCACCAGCCACAAGCCCCCACCGCCGGGCCAGCGCCCGTACCTCACGCCCGCGTGAAGCTCGCCGTAATGATGCTCTTGAGCCCGCCGCGCACGTTGAAGTCACCCACCACCGTCATGTGGTGCGGGTTACACGCCGCCACGAGATCATCAAGAATGTGGTTCACCGCGCGCTCGTAAAAAATGCCGTCGTTGCGGAAGCTCCAGAAATACAACTTCAGGCTCTTCAGCTCGAGACACTGCTCGGCCGGCGTGTACGTGATCTTGATCGTCGCAAAATCGGGCGCGCCGCCTTCGAGCAGCTTGAGCTCCGCCGCGTCCGTCTCCACACCGCCAAGCGGGCAGAGCGACGTGAACTCGTCCGTCTCCATGTAGATCTCGTACTGCCGATCCGCATACGGATTCGGAAACGTTTCCAACAATTGTGGTTTTGGCATGCCTTAACACTAAATGGCCACGCGCACGTTGCGCACTGCCGCCGCACCACTTCGCGGTGCGCCACCACTCACGTCAGATCGCGCAACCGCTTCGACCACTCGTCGAGCATCATCCGCTCGGCCGGGGTCAGACTGTCGATCCCTTCGGCCGCGATCTTGTCGAGCACCGCGTCGAGTGCCGTGCTCGGCGTCGGGGCCACCGTTGCCACGGGCGCCGGTTGCGGCTGCGGCTTCTGCGCCGGACGCACACGCGACATCGCCGCCTTGCTCTGCGCCACAATGTCGTCGGTCTCGCGCTCACGCTCACGCGGCCGGCTCGTCTTGGGCACCGCACGCGGCGGCTCGTCGCCGTAATCGGGCGCCGGCGCAAGGCGGCTGCGAAACCGGTCCAGACTCCCCACGTTCGGCGCGCGCAAGTACAGCCACCCGGCCACCATCCCGCCAAAGTGCGCCGCGTACGCCGTGCCGCCGGCCCGGCCGCTGTCGAGCCACGCCATGGTGATGTTGATGAGCGCCATGAACACCACCAGCCACTTCACCTTCATGGGCACGACACCGAAAAACAGCACTTCGTCGTCCGGCCAGCGCGACGCGTACGCCACCGCGACACCAAGAATGGCCGCCGACGCACCAACGAGCACACCACTATTCGACTGGAACAGGTAGTGAAAGGCCCAGCCACCAAGCCCGCACCACAGGTAGTACCACGTGAACGTGCTCGCCCCCCACGACCGCTCCACACGCGGACCGAACAACCACAACGTCCACATGTTGAGCAGCAGGTGCATGAGACCACCATGCACGAACATGTACGTCCCGATCGTCCACAGCTTGCGCGCCGCAAGGTCGCCCGGCGCGTAGCCCAGCCCGTTCGCCATGTTCGCATCGCCCACGAGCGTGGCCTGCACGAAATACACGGCCACGCACAACCCGATCAGCCAATACACGGCGCTCGGCGTACGCGATGTCTCGAACTCGTCGTAACTGACGTAACTCATGGCAAGTGAACGAAGTCGGTGCGGCTATCGATCCCGCGACGGCGCGAGCGCAAGCTGCACGATGCGCTCGCACAGATCGGGAAACAAGATCCCCGCGGCCGCAGCGGCCTGTGGGATGAGACTGGTTGGCGTCATTCCCGGCAACGTGTTGGCCTCCAGACACCATGGACGCCCCTCCGGGTCCAGCCGGAAATCGATCCGCGCGGAGCCGCCCAGCTTGAGCGCCGCGAACGCCAGACGAGCCTGGTCTGCCAGCAACGTCTGCACCTGCGCTGGTAGTTCGGCCACGAACTCCTTGGCCATCCCCGGCGTGTACTTGCACTCGTAATCGTACAACTCCTTGGCCGGGACGATCTCGATCGTCGGCAGTACGGCGTCGCCCAGAATGCCCACCGTCAGCTCCTGCCCCGGTACGAACCGCTCGATCATCACCTCGTCGTCGTACCGGAACGCCTCCGTCACCGCGGCGGCCAGCTCGCCGGCCGCCCGCACGATGCTCAGCCCCACCGTGCTCCCCTGCTTGGACGGCTTCACCACCACCGGCCACCCCAGCGCGCGGCCCACGGCCTCGGCGTCGAGCCGCGACACATCCGTAGGCGCCATGATCCAGTCGGCGGTATACACGCCGGCCGCCCGAAGCACGACCTTGCTGAGGTGCTTGTCCATGGCGAGGGCGCTCGCAAGGTGGCCGCTGCCCGTATAGGGTACACCAACGAGATCGAGCAGCGCCTGCACGGTCCCGTCTTCACCCTGGCCGCCATGCAGCGCCAAGAACACGCAATCGGCCTCGGTGAGCTCGGGCATGGTGCCCAAGGTCGGCGACAGCGACTGGAAGGCCATCCCGGACAGCGCGTTGAGCGAGGGGGGCGCACTCCCCACCCCGGCCGCCAGCATGCGCCGTTCGGTCTCACGAGTGAGCACCCCCTCTGCCGGGTCGAGGCAGATGACCGCATGCCCCTTTTCGCGCAGCGCCTGCGCTATGCGGAGGCCGCTGGACAGCGACACATCACGTTCGGCGGAAACGCCGCCCAGGAGGACCGTAATTCGGAGATGGCTCGACATGCTGCAAGCTACGCAGAAGGGCCGTCGAGGGAAAATGCAGACGGGACGAGCGCCTACTGCCCCGCTGCGGTCTCCAGCACGAACTGCACGATCCGCGTCAGCATCGCCGCATCCGGTATGCGGTCCCATTCACGGACCACCTGCACCCGGTCGTACGCGTCGATCGTCACGTGGCGCCCTTCCCGCGGGGCACCGGGGTCCAGCGCCATCCATGCCTGCCAGAGCGTCATTCCCCGCGCGTTGAGCGTCACCCCGTGCGCGTCTTCCCACGTCGACGCGCGGGGATCCGCGAAGAATGCGGCCAAACGACCTTTACTGAAGTCGCGAAGTGGCTCGCCGCGTGAATCAGTAAAGTGGTCCAGAGCGTGAATCATGAAACAGAGAACGGAGGGATGGCGGCGCGGGACATCGCGCCACCTTTGTACAGACCAGACGGAAAACCGGCACCGAAGTAACGATGAGATACGCTGCCCTCCGTTCCGGTTGCCGCATATTCCCCGGAGCCGTGACGCGACCGGCCATCACGAGGTATGGCCTCCTGAACCACTCATCGAGGTACTCATGTATCGCGCATCTTTGCTGACCCTGGCCGCACTCGCCATTTTCTCGACAGGGTGCGAGCGTACCCCCGTCGAGGCCGACACCACCGTCGACCCGCCGCGCAACGGCATCGTGGCCGGCACACTCGAAGTCACCGCCAAACGCCCGAATCTCACGCTGCGCAACACCTCCGAGTTCATCATCGGCTACGTGATCGTGGACAGCGAGATGGCGACCATTGCCCTCTTCCCGCCGTGCGGAAACAGCTGCCCCACCCTCGTGCAGAGCGCGAGCATCGTGGTACCGTACAGCGCCATCGGTGGCTACTCGGCGGCTTCCCAAAAGGCCAACGTGCTCTGGTTCAAGTATCGGCGCAGTGCCGACGGCACGCTCGAGCCCATCGGGGGAGTGAACGTGGCGCAAGTGACGCTCTAACGCTCGGGTCACACGTCCGTGTCCACGCTCTCCGACGCCACCGCCTTTCGCCGCGTGCTGTTACAGGCACGTCAAGGCGATCGCGTGAGCTTTGCGCGGCTCGTGGAGCACTACCATCCGCGCGCCATGCGCTTTGCGTTGCAGATGCTGCGCCATCGCGAAGACGCCGAGGAAGCGGTGCAGGACACGTTCGTGCGGGTGTACGACAACCTCGCGCGCTTTCGCGAGGACGCCCCGTTCGATCCGTGGTTCTTCCGCATTCTGGGCAATCGCTGTCGTACGCTGCTCGTGCGTCGCAAGCGGCATCACGACGTCTTCGACTACGGTGATGTGCCGCATGATGCCGCGAGCGTCGAGACAGTCGGCCTCCCCAGCGACCGCTTCACCAACGACGTGCACCGTGCGCTCGCCGAACTTCCGGCCGAGCAGCGCGAAGCCTTTCTGCTCCGCCATGTGAACGACATGGATTACGAAGAGATGACCATCGTCACCGGCGCCAAGGGCTCGACCCTGCGCATGCGCGTCAAGCGCGCCATCGACGCACTCCGCAACCGGCTGGACGCCCCGATGCGCGAAGGAGCCTTTCATGACTGACCGCGATCGCCGTACCGAGCGGGACAATGTCGAACCTGTCGACGACGAACTGCTGCTCGCGCAGGTCAAGGCCGTCCTCACACCCATGCCCGAGGTCGACCGGCGTCACATCGCGCAGATTCTCGCGGCCACGACGGGACGCACACGGTCACCGCAACAGCGGTTCGTCACGCGCCTCGGCGATCTGTGCGACTGGTGGCGCTTCAATACGCCGCCAGTCGCGCGGGCAACGACGATGGCAGCCGCCGCGCTCACCATCGGCTTCGTCGCGCGCGGGTACGTGACGCGTGATGACGGGGCACTCGTGAGCGCGACGGCAACACCTCCGGTCGCCGTCGCAAACGACGCGGGCACCAACCGCGTACGCCCCACAACCGCCATGCAGGCGGTCGACGCACCAGCCGACACACGCGAGCTGCGCGTCGCCACGCAGTTCGTGCTCGACACACGCGATATCGCGGGCGCCACCACCGTGTCGATCGTGGGAGACTTCAACGACTGGAACCAGACCACGACACCACTGGTGATCGAGCACGGTGCGTGGACCACCACGGTCCCACTTGCACCCGGCCGGCATGTGTATGCGTTCGTGGTGAACGGCGAACGGTGGATCGTCGATCCACGCGCACCACAAGCGCCCGACAGCGACTTCGGTCGTCCAAGCTCCGTGATCATTGTGCGGGCGCCGTAACGTGCGACATCACACCATACTCCTGCTCAGCGCCGTACTACTCGCCACCACACCGGTACGCGCCCAGGAGTTCTCTCCCTTCGATACCATCGCCGACGAGCCCACGCGAGTCGCGCTGCGCACCATCATCGCCGACGCCGCCGCGCGCGGGCTCCCCACATCGGCGCTCGTAACCAAGGTGCGGGAAGGGATTGCCAAACGCGCGAGTCCCGATCGCATTCGCCACGCCACCGCGCTACTCGCGGAACGACTCGCCGTGGCATCGAGTGCACTGGCGCCTACACGCAGCGTCGATGAACTCACCGCCGCCGCCGGTGCGCTGCAAGTGGGGATTCCCGCCTCCACCCTGCGCGACATGCGTCAGCTCTGGCCGCAGCGTCCGCTCACCGTCCCCCTCGGCGTGCTTTCCGAACTCGTCGCCAGCGGCGTGTCGCGATCCATTGCCACACGACGCGTACGCGACCTGCTCGTGAAAGGCGCAACCACCACCCAATTCGCCGCACTCGGCACCACCATCCAAAGCGACATCGCCGCCGGCCTCTCGCCCGACGCGGCCATGGAGCTCCGGAGCAAAGGCGTGCTCTCGCTCATCCAACAGCAGATGGAGGCGGGAGTAAGCCCCACACGAGCCCCGCTGCGGCCCCCGGTCAAGCGCTGACCGCCCGTTCGCTTTGTTGAGTGGGAGTGCCGAGCACTGAGAACGCAGTTCTCTGCACTCCGTAGCGCAGCCATGGCGGTCTGCGCTACCGTACACCCGTGACTACGCCACGTGCTCTCGCCCTCCTCGTATGCTGGTCGTCTACCGCCCTCGCGCAGTCGGCCCCGGCTCGCTCGCTCGCGTGGATCGACGTCGGCGGTGCACGCGTCCGGCAACCCACCAGCACCGCACGCGCTGCCGCGTCGCTCGGCGGCGGCCTCTGGTACGCCCGAGATCGTGTCGCCATAGCCGGCGAGGGGAACGTCACCCTCGCCCGCGACAGCATCAGTGCCGCGCAGTACATCGTGCGGGCATCATTGCTTCCGGTCGCGTGGTCGCGAACGGATATCGACCTCAGCGCGACGACCAATGGCATCCTGCTTCCGGGAAGCAATGGCAACCAGTCCGTCATGTTGCGCCAGCTCTGGCGTGTACGTGCGGTGGAGCTGTCAGGGTCCGCCGGCGCCGGACGCACGTCTCGCCTGCAGAATGCGAGCAGCGGGCACGCCTTCGGCGCGAGCGCCGAGTGGCAGCTCAAGAACGGCCAGTGGCGAGTGGGCACCTCGCTGCAGCGCAGCTACAGCGACGACTATCAGCTCATGGAAGCGTCGGGGATCGCGCTTGGTCGCATCGCGCCGCGCTACACGCTCGACGACGTGAACACGCAGCTGTCGTGGCAACGCGGGCCGCTGTGGATCAACGCGCAGCGCGGCTGGCGGCGCGGGGTCGGTGCCACCGTGGGGAACGCCGACGGCTTCAACGTGGCGGCGGCGATTACCATGAGCGCGACCACCACGCTCATCGTACAGACTGGTGAACAGTTGGCAGATGTCGTGCGTGGTGTGCCGCAGGCGCGCTATGCCGGTGTGGCCATGCGCTGGAATCCCACGCGGGCGCGCGCGTTACGTACCGCCGTCCGCACCTCGGGCGATACCCGTACCGCACCAGGGGTAAGCGTGGTGCTCGTCCCCGATATCCGCGGGGACGAAGTGCTGCTGCAACGGGCCGAAGGAGTCGGCACCGTCACCATCTCCATTGCCGCGCCGCCGCAGGCTGTCGTGGAGCTGGCGACCAGTCAGAATGACTGGCAACCCGTTCAGCTGGCACGGCGCGGTGAGCTGTTCGTGCATCAGCTCACCCTGCCCTCGGGTACACACCGGATTGCGGTCCGCGTAAACGGCGGCCCGTGGCGGGCTCCGCGCGGGCTCGCGCCAGTGAATGACGACTTTGGCGGCAAAGCCGGCGTGGTGGTCATTCCCTGACCCCCGTCCCTTGACCCTCGTCTGCCCGCTGGTGAGCGTTCTGGGGTGACACCACATATTGATCTTGGTCTCCCCAACGCCCTGCCCGACCGCGACCGTGTCGTTTTGCGACGCTGGATGCTGGCGTCCATTATCGCGGTCTTCTTTGCCGTCGCCGTAGGCGGGATCACCCGCCTTACCGAAAGCGGCCTCTCCATTACCGAGTGGAAACCGGTATCGGGTGCGCTGCCCCCCTCCGGCGACGCGGCGTGGGCGCTCGAGCTCGAAAAATTCCAGCAGATTCCGCAGGCGAGCGCCACGCACGCCGGCATCACCATGGCGCAGTTCAAGTGGATCTACTGGTGGGAGTGGTTCCACCGCAACGTGGCGCGCACCGTCGGCCTGGTCTTCGCCATCCCGTGGCTGCTGCTCATGGTACAGCGCCGCATTCCACGCCAGCTGCAGCTGCGGCTCACCGCGCTCCCGTTGCTCACCCTCGGCCAGGGTGCGCTCGGCTGGTACATGGTCAAGAGCGGGCTCGTCGAGCGCATCAGCGTGAGTGCCTACCGACTCACCGCCCACCTCGGCCTCGCGCTCGGCATTCTCGCCGTGGCCGTGTGGACCTACAGCGAACTGCGCGAGCGCACCGCTGCCGAGCATGACGAAGGCGTGCAGACGCCGCGCACCTGGCGTGCGGCCGTGCTGAGCGCCGCCACGCTGCTCGGTATCACGGTCCTCTCCGGCGGGTTCGTCGCCGGTCTGCGCGGCGGCAAGGTCTTCAACGAATTCCCGCTCATGGGTGGCCAGATTGTGCCTCCCGGCTACGGCACGCTCACGCCGTGGTGGAGCAACGCCTTCGAGAATCCCGCGGCGGCGCAGTTCCACCATCGGCTGCTGGCCATGAGCGTGACCGCGTTCGTGCTCATCTTGGCGTGGCGGGCGCAGCAGGCCCTGTTGCCCCAGTCCGTCCGGCGCGCGCTCGTGGCGTTCGGGGCGGTCGTCACCGTGCAGCTCGTGCTCGGCGTCACCACGTTGCTGCTCGCGGTGCCCATTCCGCTCGGCGTCCTGCATCAGTTCACTGGCGTCCTCGCACTCACCGCTGCACTGGTGGCCACGCAGCGTGCCACGGCCACCAGCGAAAGCGTGTCGCGCCGGCAGCCGGTGGCGGTGAGTACCGCAGACGAAAAGGGACTACTGCCCCTGCCCCAATGAAAAGCCGCTGACACCGTCGAAGGTGTACAGATGCTCCGTCTTCACGAAGTCGAAGTGTGCGTTACCGATGCGCATGAGCAGACTCAGCACCTGCGACAGCTGCAACGGATGCGAGCTATCGGTTGCCAGGAAGCGACAGCGCCAGTGATCGGTGCAGAACGTTTCGGGTAGGCCGTTCGGCCACACCTTCACGCCGCGGTTCGAAATCATCGACAGCGTCATGCCATCGCCGTTCACCTTGGCGAGCTGATCGCCCAGCGCCGACGCGGCGCCGCGCCAATGCAGAAACACATCGACGCCTACCAGCTCCTTCCGGGCCGGATGCGTGGCCGTCACGCGTCCCGCCACCGCGATGGGCGGCCCGCCGGCGTACCTCACCGGCGCAAACTTGGTCGGCGTGCGCCCCAAGCGTTCGATGACCGCGTCGGCAAACGCCTTCGTGCCCACGCGCAGCTCCGACACCTTTTCGTGGTAGATGTCGCCGGTGTGCACACCCTCTTCGAGCGTGGCCAGCCACGCGTTGTGCACCTTCTCCGCCACGTCGCCCTGACCGATGTGCACGAGCATCATCACCGCCGCGAGCAATAGGCCGCTCGGGTTGGCCACATTCTGTCCGGCAATATCCGGCGCCGAACCATGCACCGCTTCGAACATCGCACACTGGTCACCGATGTTCGACGACCCGCCAAGTCCCACCGAGCCTGTGACCTCGGCGGCAATGTCCGAGATGATGTCGCCATACAGATTGAGCGTCACCACGACATCGAAATCTTCCGGACGCGTCGCAATGCGGGCCGCGCCGATATCGATGATCATGTGGTCGGTCTTGATCTCCGGATACTCGACCTTCACCTCATCGAACACTTTGTGAAAGAGTCCATCGGTGAGCTTCATGATGTTGTCTTTCGTCATGCACGTCACGCGCTTGCGACCGTTGGCACGCGCGTACTCGAAGGCATAGCGCACGATCTTTTCGCAGCCCGGACGCGACACGAGCTTGAGGCACTGATACACCTCGTCGGACTGCCGGTGCTCGATGCCCGCGTACAGATCTTCCTCGTTTTCGCGCACGATGACCATGTCCACCGTTTCGTGCTTGGTAGCCACGTACGGATGAAAGCTCACGCACGGACGCACGTTGGCATACAGGCCGAGCGTCTTGCGCACCGTCACGTTGAGCGACTTGAACCCACCGCCCTGCGGCGTGGTGATCGGCGACTTGAGAAACACCTTGGTGCGGCGCAGCGAATCCCACGACGCGCTGTCGATACCGGCAGTCTGGCCACGCGCGTACACCTTTTCGCCGATCTCGATGACTTCCGGCGCAATGCGTGCACCGGCCGCCGTGATCACACGCAGTGTGGCCTCCATGATTTCGGGGCCAATGCCATCACCGTAGGCAACTGTAATGGGAGTCGTCATCGCTATCTGTCAGTCCGGGGAGTAGGTATGGGTGGGGAGTCGCTCACGAACGCGGTATTCGCGCATCAGTGCGCAACGCCGTAAGCTTGACCGTCGGTCACGTATTGTCTATCCCACCCCGTCTATGCGCACACCTCGATTTCTCGGCGTCATCGCCGCACTGGTCTTGCTCGCCGGTTGCGACCGTGCTCCCGCCGGGCCCGCGCGCCTCCTGATCTTCTCTAAGACTGCCGGCTATCGACATGAATCGATCGATTCGGGCAAGGTGGCCCTCGTGCGACTGGCCCAGGCCAACGGCATGCAAGCCGACACCACCGAGGATGCCTCGCGCATTACCGAAGACTCGCTCAAGCAGTACGCCGCGGTCGTTTTTCTCAGCACCACGGAGAACGTGCTCAACCGCGAACAGGAAATTGATCTGCAGCGGTATATCCAGGCGGGTGGTGGCTATGTGGGTATCCATGCGGCGGCCGATGCCGAGTACGACTGGGCGTGGTACGGTCGCCTCGTAGGAGCCTACTTCAAGAGCCATCCAGAGCAGCAGGAGGCGACGCTGCGTGTCGCAAAGCCGGACGACCCGTCGACGGCGCACCTTCCCGCCGAGTGGAAACGGCGCGATGAGTGGTACAACTACCGCCGCTTCGAACCGGACTTGCAGGTGCTGCTCACGCTCGACGAATCGAGCTACACCGGCGGCGACAACAACGGCAATCACCCCATCGCGTGGCAGCACGAAGTCGATGGCGGCCGGGCGTGGTATACCGGTCTTGGTCACACCACCGAGTCGTATACCGACTCGCTCTTCCTCAAGCATGTGCTGGGCGGCCTGCGCTACGCCATTGGTACGCCGCGCACGGCACTCGACTACAGCAAGGCAACCGCCGAGCGTCCGCCCGCCGACTCGGTCTTCCGCAAGGTGTCACTTACCATGGGAACGCTCGCGGAGCCCACGGAAATGGCGGTGCTCCCCAACGGTGACGTGCTCATTGCACAGCGTGGTGGTGAGGTGATGCTGTATCACGCGGCAGACAAGCGCGTCACCAGCGCCGGGGCGGTGGCGGTCTACAACAAGAGCAAGAACGGATCGAACGTCGAGGAGGGGCTGCTCGGGCTCACGATCGATCCCGACTTTGCGACGAATGGGTTTGTGTATCTGTTCTACAGCCCGGCCGATACGTCGGTGAACCGGCTGTCCCGCTTCGCGTTCGATGGCGATTCGCTCAAGCGAGCGTCGGAGAAGATCGTGCTGCAATTCTATTCGCAGCGTGAAATCTGCTGCCACACCGGTGGCTCGCTCGCCTTCGGGCCCGGACGCCTGCTTTTCGTCTCTACGGGTGACAACTCCACGCCCTTCGACGAAAAGTCGGAGAAGTATCCCAGTCACGGCTTCTCCCCAACCGACGATCGGGCGGGGCACGAACCGTACGACGCGCGTCGCACCTCTGCCAACACGAATGACCTGCGCGGCAAGATTCTGCGCCTGCACGTCAAGACCGATGGCACGTACGACATTCCGGAGGGCAATCTGTTCGCGCCGGGCACACCCAATACGAAGCCGGAAGTTTTCGTCATGGGCAACCGCAATCCCTACCGCATTGCGGTCGACCAGAAGCGCGGCTGGTTGTATTGGGGCGAAGTCGGGCCCGATGCCGCCGACGATTCGCTCCCCACGCGTGGCCCGCGGGGTTACGACGAGATCAATCAGGCGCGCGCGGCGGGCAACTTTGGCTGGCCACTCTTCGTGGGCAACAACTACGCGTATCACCGGTGGGACTACGCCACCGGCGTGAGTGGCGCGCTCTATGAACCTGGTTCGCCCAAGAACGAATCACGCAACAACACGGGCCTGCGCGATTTGCCCGCCGCGCAGCCGGCGTTCATCTGGTATCCCTACGCCGCCACGCGTGACTATCCGCAGGTGGGCGAAGGCGGACGCACCGCGATGGCCGGCCCCGTGTTCTACCGGAGCCTCGTGCCCAACGCCAGCGCCACGGCCCTGCCGTCGTACTACGAAGGCAAATTCTTCATCTACGACTGGATCCGTCACTGGATCATGGCCGTGACGCTGTCGCCCAACGGCAACTACGAAGCCATGGAACGCTTTGCCGCGCGCGACACGTTCTCCGCGCCCATCGACATGGAGCTTGGCCCCAACGGACAGTTGTATGTGCTCGAGTACGGCAAGGCGTGGTTTGCCAAGAACGCCGATGCCGGATTGTCGACCATTGAGTACCGGGGCAGGCGCTGAACTGCCGTACAGGTTGAATGCGCAGATCCAGAAGAACGACGGGTGTTTGGTCCGGCGACTTACTGGCGACGGACCAAACACCCGTAGTTCACAGCCCCCACGTTGCGCCCACCCGTTCCCGGCTGCAGCATTGGGCTACGACCGATCCCCTGCCCCCCGAGGACCCCATGCCCAACCGTTTTCGCATTGCCGGCGCCGTGGCGCTCGTGTTGCCGCTGTTCACCGCGTACCCCGCGTTGCAGGCGCAGTCCGCGCAGCCGCCCAAGGACCGCCTGACCATCGCCGATTACTTCGACTGGGAAGACGTCGGCAGCCCGTCATTGTCCCCCGATGGCCGGCAGGTGCTGTATACGCGCACCTGGATCGACAAGCTCAATGACAAGCGCGAGTCGTCGGTGTGGCTCATGAACGCCGACGGCACGAAGAACCGCTTTCTGGTGAAGGGCGCCGACGCCAAGTGGTCCCCAGACGGCACGCGCATCTCGTATGTCGCGCCCGGCGAGCCCAGTGGCGCACAGATCTGGGTGCGCTACATGGACGCCGAAGGCGCCACCACGCAGATCACGCGGCTCACGGAATCACCGGGTGACATCGAGTGGTCGCCCGACGGCAAGACGCTCGCCTTCGGCATGCTCGTGCGCGGCACCGACACGTGGCGCATCGACATGCCGGCGGCGCCGCGGGGCGCCAAGTGGACCGAGCCACCGCGCGTCGTGAGCAAGGTGCGCTATCGCTCCGATCGCGTGGGCTTCATCGAAGACGGCGTGCGCCATCTGTTCACGGTGCCCGCCGACGGTGGCACGCCGCGGCAAGTCACCACGGGTGAGTGGGCCGCCAACGGCACCACGTGGACCCCCGATGGCAAGGCGTTCCTGTTCACGTCGCTGCGCGACAAGGACGCGGAGTATGCGTGGCGCGAATCGGAGATCTATCGCGCCGATGCCGCCACGGGGGACATCACGCAGCTCACACGCCGCAACGGTCCCGACAACAACCCGCTCCCGTCACCCGACGGCAAGCTCATCGCGTACACCGGCTACGACAGCACCGACGCCACGTGGAAGGACGCGATCATGTACGTCATGGAGGCCGACGGTCGGAATCCGCGCGCCCTCACCGAAAAGCTCGATCGCTCACCCTCCGGCATGTTCTGGGCACCCGATGCGAGCGGCTTGTACTTCAACGTCGAGAACGAAGGCTCGCGCAATCTCTACTTCGTCTCGCTCAAGGGTGATGTGCGCGCCGTCACCAAGGGCGCGCACGTTCTCACCGTGAGCGACATCGGCAAGAACTTCATGGCCGTGGGCACGGCGAGCTCACCGCTCAAGCCCAACGATGTCGTGACCTTCGATGTGCGCACACCGGTCATCAAGCCGCTCACCAACGTGAACGACGACGTCCTGGCCGGAAAGAGGCTCGCCACCACCGAAGAGGTGTGGTACACCTCCGTCGACGGCTACAAGATCCAAGGCTGGATCGTGAAGCCCGCCGACTTCGACAAGAGCAAGAAGTATCCGCTCATGCTCGAAATTCACGGCGGCCCGCACAGCATGTACAACGTGGGCTTCAGCTTCGCACGGCAGGATCACGCCGCCAACGGCTTCATCACCCTCTACACCAACCCGCGCGGCTCCACCGGCTACGGGTCGGCGTTCGGCAACGCCATCAAGAACGCGTATCCCGGCAAGGACTTCGACGATCTCATGGCCGGTGTCGACACGGTCATCAATCGCGGCTACATCGACACCAATCGTCTGTACGTCTTCGGCTGCTCCGGCGGCGGCGTACTCACCAGCTGGATTGTGGGACACACCAACCGCTTTGCGGCCGCGAGCGCCAACTGCCCCGTGACCAACTGGCTCAGCTTTGTCGGCACCACCGACGGGCCCAGCTGGTACCGCAACTTCGAAAAGCTGCCCTGGGATGATCCGTCCGAGCATCTGCGTCGCTCGCCCATCATGTATGTGGGCAACGTGCGCACGCCCACCATGCTCATGACCGGCGTGAACGACCTGCGCACCCCCATGGGGCAGACAGAGGAGTACTACGAAGCACTCAAAGTGCTGCGCGTGCCCACGGCCATGGTGCGCTTCAATAACGAGTGGCACGGCACCAGCAGCACCCCGTCCAACTTCCTGCGTACCCAGCTGTACCTGCGGAGCTGGTTCGACAAGTATCAGACGCCGCCGGCGCCGAAGAAGCTGACGCAAGACTAGCGGCGTTCGCTTGGAATTGGTGAACTACGGGTGGCTGGTGCCGTCGGCCAGTAAACCGCCGGACCAGACACCCGTTGTTCAACCGCTCAAGCAAGCGGCTCCCTCACCACCCCCGCAAACAGCACCGTCCCACTCAGTCGTTCGCGGATGAAAAACACGAACGGCCGGTCGAAGGTGTACCCGACAGGCAGTGATGTCCTGATCACACCAACGACAGTCACGGCAGCGGCACGCGTGCCCTGTTCATCGACGTCCACCCTCACTGCATGCTGGACGAACTCCAGCTGGGAAGGCGTGTTCGCCACCAAGCGGGGAAACTGCGCGTCGCTCGTGAACGCCCGCGGCATCCCCATCGCCTTGAGGTCGTCCGCCAGCGCCAGCGACCCCGAAAGCGAAAACCGTGGCAGCACAAGCGGTTCGCCACTGTCTGCCGGGCGCAGCCCGCGAATCACCTGCTGTAGGCGGGTGGTGTCGAGCGTCGCGACCAGCTGGCCCACCGGCTGCGTGGTGGGCATGAGCACAAGCATCGTGTAGGCGCTGTTGCCGTACGCTAGCTCCACCGCTTGCAGCTGCGGATCGCGATAGCCGGCAAAGCCACCCTTGCGCGACATCATGGGCACGTTGACCGGTGCACGTCCCTCACGCGTGAACGGTAGCGGCCGCGTCTCGGCCACGTCGAAGCGATCGCGCCACCTGCCGCTGAAGTACACCGCGTTGGCCAGCAGCATGAGCAGATCCTTCGGTGGCTCGTCTGTCAGTACCTGTGGAATCATCCCGTTCGTCTCGCGATTGCCCCACGCATTCACGGCATCGAACATCGCGCGCGGCGTCGCCAAGCTGGCAACCGGCGCACCGAAAAAGCGCTGCGCATCGCCCGCAAAGCCCGTGTCGGGAACAAAGGGCGTTCGCATCCATATGCCGTTCGCCACCTTCACCGTGACATTGGCGTCGAGCGTCGGCAGCATCGTCATGAGGTCGCGGTACGCCACATTGACGTCGGCGCGCGGTGTTTCACCCCACCCCAAGGTGCGCTGGATCTCGGCAAGGGTTTGATTCGCCGCACCGTTCATCGTCATGCCCAGTGCGAGTGACACGGAGAGTGGCGACAGCAGCACGTTGCCGGTTTCGCGGGCCGTAGTCCGCTTCAGCAAACGCAGCGCAAAATCATTTCCGGCGCTGATCGCCCGCTGTTCAGACGTCGACAGCGCGCGCGGGAGCACCGCGAGTGAATCGACGGCGCCGTTGTTGGGCCCTGTGCCATTGGAGCAGGCGCTAGCCAGCAGGAGGGCAGCGCTGACCATGACGATGGTACCACGTTTCGACAGAGGCATGGTCGGGGTGCGGGAGTAGGTGACGGAACGGAGCCGCATTGTTGCACGGCCATACTCGCTGGGGCCCACGGTTGTCACATCCGGTGTCATCCCCTCACAGCACGCCACGCCGGCGCAGCAGGGCCTGGATGGTTGAGCGACTGTCGACGAAGGCCTCCCAGACCGACGCCGCCCACCGGCTGATCTCGGCATCGCGTGCGGGGCCCGGCGGCACGGCCATGACGTCCGTCGCACTCATCGTACCGCGCGAATCTGGTAACGGTCCCACCGGCCATGGTTCAGGTCGTTTGGCCAGCTGCATATGCAGACGCTGCACAGCCTTCCCCGTCCATCCGTGCTCCACATGCAGATAGAGTCCCAGCAGCGCGAAGAACACCCCGATGGGTTTGGATCGGGTGGTCGCCTGTTGCGCCGCCCACGCATCGACCACGTGCTGATGCACGAAGGCGGCGTCGCCGCGCGTGAGGGTGTAGGCGCAGAGCTCGTGATAGTCGGCTTCCACATTGTCGGCTTCCGCTGTACTCATGAATACAGTGTTGGTGGTGATTGACCAGCCGCCGCGTAAATTGCAGCATGCACCCCGCGAAAGTCGACCGCACGCGCCTCCGCACGTTCACAGATCTCCCGAACATCGGCCCGGCCATGGCCGGCGATTTCGTGGCGCTCGGCTACACGTCCCCGCAGCAACTGGTAAGCGCAGACCCGTACGATCTGTACCAGCGCCTGTGTGTGCACAGTGGCGTACGCCAGGACCCGTGTGTGCTCGATGTGTTCATCTCCGTCTCACGCTTCCTCAATGGCGAGCCGCCGCAGCCGTGGTGGGCGTACACCGCCGAGCGCAAACAACGGTACCCGCTGTAAACCGGGGGCCGAATCACCCGCTGACAAGCCGCGACGGACTCCCCTCGTAGCTCCGCCCCGCCGTCAGCCGCGCCTGCTTCATCACCACCGTGTGCGGCGCCACCTGCGTTCCGTCACCGACTGACGAACCGTTCATCATCACCGACGTCTGCCCCACCGTCGCGCCGGCGCCAATGTGCACCGTATCGATCTTGAGAATGCGATCCTCGAACGTGTGCGCCTGAAACATGCACTGAACAGTGGCATCATCACCGAAGTGCAGCATGTCCGGATCCACAACCTGTGAAAAACCAGGACCGAGCACCACGCGCTTGCCAATGGTCATCCCCATCGCGCGCAGGTACACCGACAGCAGCAGCGTGCCCTCCAGCGCCACGAGCGCCGGCTGTACCAGTTCCCCCCACGCCACGTACAAGAAGTCCCAACGGCTGCACCAACACGACCAGAGCGGGTGCTCCCCCGGCTTCACTTTGCCAAGCAACGCCCACTTGAGCAGCAGTAGCGCCAACGGAAGGATCGCGACACTCGCGAGCGTTACCCCCGGTACCACCACCAGCCACGTCCAGCCAATGGACGCGCCCACGCTGAAAGTCGCCAGCGCCCACGACCAGAGCATCGTCACAGCCAGCAGCGGCATCGGCAGCGCAAACCGCAGCAGCTCCCAGAACCAACGGTTCACGTAGCGGACGAGCGACGGTTCGTAGGTCACGCTTCGATTGGCATCATCGGGCGGCCGTCTATGCAGCGCGAAGGCCGGCTGCCCGAACCACGCCGTCCCTTTCCGCGCGACGCTCTCGTCGACCGTGGTGGAGACACCAATGAGCGCGCCGTCGGATATCGTCTGCCCCGCGCGAATGACCGCGTGATTGCCGAGGAACACCCCATTGCCGAGCGTGGTGTGCGCGAGCGTGACCGTGCCGTGCGACACCCGCGCGCCGCCAAGGTAGACGCCGTCGGCAAAGAACGTCGATGCACCAATCGTCACATGCTCCGGCACCACATCGATGATCGTACTGATCTCGCAATCACGGCCGACGCGCATGCCGGCCGCGCGCAGCCACATGGGCCACATGAGCGTGCCACTCAGCCACGTGTTGGCACTGTTCAACAGCTCGGTCTTGAGCACCGCGCGCACGTAGTCGCCGCTCCACCGGCTCATGTCGCCCACCGGCACTGCGCCAAGCGCGCGCGACACGAGTGCGCGAAGCACCACCACACACGCCAGCGGCAACGGACCCAGCAACGCCAATACCAATAGCACCGTGCGCACATCGGGTATGGCCATGCCACCGCGCAGCATATTCACATTGAGACCGTACCACACCACCAGCGCCAACGCCGCAATCTCGTACGGCAACGCAAAGAGCACCGAAAGCACAAGGCGCGCACCCAGCAGCGTGGCGTCGAATTGCCGCGTACCGAGTGTGGGCGTGCAACGCGGCGGCAGCGTCTCGTATCCCGCGGGTTCCGCCGGTACACCCGACCACCGTTCGCCATCAGGGATGGTGGAACCACCGGGCAAGTACGAGAGCGCCGTGAGACAGGCGTCCACTCCCACACGCGCGCCACTGCCCACGCTACTCCGCACCTCGAGCGTCGCGCCGCGCGCGAGGCTGACCGGCGCAATCACGAGTGCGCCGTTGTCGAGATCAACGAGATGCAGCTGTGCGTCCTGCCCGATCGACACGTCGTCGCCGATATCCAGCAGATCCCACCCACCCTCGGCCAGCCGCACCCCACGATGGATATGCACACCGGTGCCAATGCGTGCACCAAGCGCGCGCAAAACGGCGAGCTGCCATTGTGTCCCTTCGATGAGCCTCCACGGGATCAGCCCGACCGCGCGCATCACGATCCAGTGTCGCAAATAGAATTCGCTCCACACGGCACTGCGCATCGGCACGTAGCGCCCGATGAGCAGCCGCTTGACCACAATCGCCAGTACGGTCGCCGCGAAGCCGTACGCACAGACCGCTGCCAGACCCACGAACGGGGCGACGACGATGCTGGTCCAGAGGCCGACGGTCGTCACCACCTCAGGCACCGCGTCGAACACGAACGCAAACCCCGCCCACGATCCCACCACCCCCAGCAACATCAGCAGCAATGCCTGCAACGCGGTCACCAGCCACGGTCGTGCTCCCCGCTCGCGCTCACGAAACGCGCGCTCGTGCGATGGACGCGGCGCCGCGCGCGCGCGCGCGGCAATCTGCCTCACGGTGGGCCCGCCATACAGATCGGCCACCGTGATCGCTTCCGTCTCCGGCGCTTCGCCAAGGGCCGCTGACAGCTCAGCCGCTGCGAGAGAATCGCCGCCAAGGTCCGCGAAGAAGTCGGCATCAGGCGCAATGGGGCGTGTCGTCCGCAACACACGCTGCATCGACGCGCCAATCCATGCTTCCAGTGTCTCGTCGGTGACGTCAGCGGGCGTCGGCCAGCTCTCGCCGACGGAATCAGACACGTCGGACATCGCCACCGCCGGCAGCGCCGCGCGATTGAGCTTGCCGCCCACGCTCACCGGCAATTCGTCGATGAACAGATAGCGAGAGGGCACCAGGGCCGCTGGAAGGTGTGCACTCACGGCATCCCGAACGGTGCTCACGTCCGGAAACGCTGCCGCATCGCTGGCAACGAGGAACGCCACCAGCAGCTGCCGCTGTCCATGGTGCTCCACGCGACAGGCCGCGGCGCGCACACCGGCAACTCGCGACAGATGCGTCTCGATTTCTTCGAGCTCCACCCGATAGCCGCGGATCTTGACCTGCGTATCGGTGCGGCCGTAGCAGGTGAATTCGCCGTTGGCATCACGATGCACGAGGTCACCCGTGCGATAGAGCCGTCCAAGCGTGGGATGCTCGACGAACTTGCGTGCGGTCATGGCGGGGTCGCGCCAGTATCCGCGTGCCAGCGCGGCGCCGCCTAGGCACAGCTCGCCCTGCACGCCATCAGGCACGACGGCGAGTGCGTCGTCGAGCGCCCACGCCTGCACGTTCGCGATCGGCGTACCAATGGTGACCGGCTGCCCCGGTGTGATCTCGGCGCGCACCGTCGTCACCGCGCACTCCGTGGGGCCATAGCCATTTACCAGACGGCGTCCGGGGGCCCAACTCTCTACCACATCCTGCGTCAGCGCTTCGCCGCCCACATACAGCAACGACAGGCGTGGCAAACGCTCGGCCGCGTCGCGCAACCCCATCGAGCGCAGCAGCGTCGGTGGCGGGCAGAGTACCGTCAACCGCTCGCGGTCCAACCATGCAGTCAGCTCGGGTCCCGCACGGACCGTCGCGTCGTCCATCACCACCACCGCAGCGCCGGCAGACCACGCCATCCACATCTCCTCGATCGAGGAGTCGTAGGAGTGTGATGATCCCTGCCCCACGCGATCGGGCGGTGAAAGCCGGAACGTTTCGCAGTCGGACCCCACCAAGTTCACGATCGCGCGATGTTCGACCGCGACGCCCTTGGGTTTGCCGGTAGTGCCCGAGGTGTACACCACGTACGCCAGCGTCTGTGGCGTCAGCCATGGTGGCGACGCCGCGTTCGCACCCTCCTGCCGCGTATCGAGCGGATCGGCCTCGAGGTCGATCACGAATAGCGACGGGATATTCATGCGCGCCACCCGCGCCGCGCCCGCCGCATTGGTCACCACGGCCACCGGCTCGGCGTCCTCGAGCAGCGCCGCGATGCGTTCGTCGGGGAACGACGGATCGATGCAATGAAATGCCGCGCCGGCGCGCAAGACACCGAGCTGCATGGCGTACATATCGGCGCTCGTGCGTGGCAACAGCAGCGAGACCAACGATTCGCCCTGCACGCGCTCCGCAAGACGTGCCTGCGCGCTGGCGGCACGCGCCTCCAGCGCTCCATACGTCAGCGTGACGCGATGGGCGCGGCCAACTCCCGGCGGGATATCGAGCGCGATTTCGTCTGGCGTGTCCCGCGCGGAGCGATTGAAGTAGTCGTGCAGCAGCGCCGGCGTGGTAGACATTACACCATCGCCACCGCGCGCCGCTTCATCAGTTTGTACAGTGGCCAGCCCGCCAGTGTCATCACTGTTCCCGATGCGACCACCGACGCGCCCGAACCGACGATCGCCACTGCGGCGAACAGCAGCGCCACGATCGATGCGACGGTGAGGCCGCTGCTGCGCGGCACCGAGCCATTCCTCATGAAGCGCAGCGCGGCCAGCGGCACGAGAACGTAGAGGATCAACGCCGTCGCGGTCGCCAACTGCACAATGAAGGTGTAGATGTCGCTCATCACCGACGTGGCGTTGAACACGATCAGCACGGTCGTGAGGGCATGGCTCACAATGGAACTGTTCACCGACGCACCACGTGCGTTGCGCACGCCGAACCACGCAGGCAGTTCACCGGCTTCCGCCAGGCCGGTGGGAATCTCACCGGTCAGCAGGATCCAGCCATTCAAGCATCCCAGCGCACTGATCACGACCGCGACTGACACGATCGATGCCGCGACGGGGCCGATGCCTCGGGCGATGAAGTCCACGAGTGGCGCCGACGAGTTGGCGACCGTCGCGGCCGGCATGAACATCACAATCGACACGCAGAGTGCCATGTTCACGGCACCCGACAACAACGTACCGGCCATGGTCGCGAGGGGCACCACCCGCTCGGGGTTGTCGACTGCGTCGGCGGGGAGCGCGGCACACTCGATGCCGAGCATCGTGTACAGCGTGAGTGTGGTGGTGGTCGCAGCCACGCCGAGCGTGAACTGCGAGTAGTCGATAGGCTGCAGCACCGAGGTGCCCTGTGTGCCAAGCAGGATCACGACGACCGCGAAGGCGGCGATGAACGGCCACATCTTGAGCACGGTCGTGACCAGTTGCACCCGTCCAGCGGTGCGCAGCCCTTGCAGGTTGATGCCCGCGAACAGCCAGAGCAGTACCACGCCCGTGACGGCCGCCAAGGGCCGCGACGCGCCGATCGCCGGGACGAGCCTGCCAAGGTAGTTGACGGCCCCGATGACGATGATGCCGTTCGCGACCCAGGTTGCGATCCAGTATCCCCAGGCGTTCAAGAAGGCGACGTCACCGCCGAACGCCACCCGCACGATCCCCATCGCGCCGCCGGCGCGCGGGAGCTGTCGCGCCAGCACAGCGAACACCCACGCCAGACACAGCGCACCGATGAGCGTGAGCCCCCACCCCATGAAACTGCCCGCGCCGTACGGCGCGAGCGACGCGGGGAGCATGAACACGCCAATGCCGATGATATTGCCCACGACGAGCGCGGTGGCGGTCCACGGACCGAGCTTGTCACGGGATTGGGGAGTGGGCGTGGGCATCACGCCAATATGCAGTCGGACGGACTACGGCGTAGCGTCAGCGCGGAGAATTCCGCTTCACCTGCGCCTCCATGAGCCGCAGCAGCTCCTGATTGCTCCACGGCTGCCAGCCGTGCGGCTTGAGGGGGCGTCCGTAGTCCACGCGCCCGCCGTAGTACGGCCCCTTCCCGGGCTCCTTGGTGCTTTCGAGAAACGACTCGAGCTTGTAGACCGCGAGGTTCAGGAAGTAGTTGTCCATATCGCCCACAGCGACATGCAGCTTGCCCACCAGCTTGGGGCCGAGGGTGCTCCAGTTGCGCTCCAGGTACTCGCGCAGATCATAGCCGTTACTGCGCATCGACTCGGCGACCGTGCGGTCAATGACCCCCGTGCGCTTGTCCCACAGCGCCATGGGATATCCGTCCGCGCCAACCGGCGCCCACGCCGCCTGCCACCCATCCCACTGACCGCCTGAACGTCCCTTGGTGGCGATGACCAGTTCCGCGCTGTTCTCCTCGCGCATGGTCAGCTCCGTGAGTCCCTCCGGCGAGCGGTTGGCCGGAATTTCCTTGGGCGCAAGCCAGCTGTTGTCGCGCAGCGTATAGGCGTTGGCATCGGCGTAGATGTTCCCGAACTGGTAGTGACGGAAGTCGACCTGATCGGGATACAACGACCACGCGCCGCCGAATACGTCGGGGTAGTGGATCTGCAACGCCAGCACATCCCAGCCGCCGGTACTCCCTCCGGTCAGCAGGCGGGCATGCGACGACGCGATGGTGCGATACCGGCGATCGATCTCGGGAATCAGTTCCTTCGTGATCGCGTCACCGTACGGCCCGTTGTTCGCGGAGTTCAGCACATAACTGTCGTCGTAGAACGGTGTAGGATGCTGAATGAACACCGCGATGAACTCCGGCACCGTGCCGCTGGTCCACGCCTGCTGAAATTCACACCCCGTCTCGCGCGCACTCCGTGCAAGCCGTGCGGTACGCGCGGCGGCCGTCTCCTCCCGTTCGCATCCATCGAAAGTGAAGCCGAAGGGGGCGCGCTCGCTGAAGTGCCCCACCGTATACACGACCGGATACCGCTTGGTTGGGTTCTGGGCATAGCCCTTGGGCAGTAGCACGACCGCACCCAACGGCATGTCGTGATTCCAGAATGCGCTCACGCGGGTGGACGACATGCGGAAGCGCTGCACCCATTCGGTGTCGGTGAGCGCGGGAACTGGCGGCAGCGTGCGTTCGAGCGAGAGCGCAATGCGCGAGGAACCATCGAGGCGGACCTTCTGAACGGCGCTCACGAGTGAACCCGGCGCGTCGTTGAAGCGTTGTCCTTCCCACGCATCCATGTGCGCCCAGATCGTATGGCCGTCGGCGCGCGCAAACCTGGTGTACGGCAGCAACAGCGCTTGCACGAAGTATTCGCCGGGCGGCAATGCCTTGAGCGACGGCAGCGGATAGCCCAACACCGTCGTGTCGATCATCACGCTGCGACCGGGCGCGAGCTGTTCGACATCGATGCCAAAGAACGGCTCGCTGCCACGGCGTGCGCCGGCCTGGAGGCGTGGCTCCGTGCGATCGGTGCGCGACACGAACACAAACGCGCGCCCGGTAATGGGCGATGTCGCGGCGTTCGCCGGCACCGTGAGCGTGAACGTCTGCGCCCCGGCGCGGCGACCAGGGGTGATCGCGAGGAGCGTCGCGATCAATGTCGCGACGAGCGCGACCGATGGGTATGGACGGAGTCGAAGCACGGGGTGAGGCAGAATGTGAGGGCGCGTCCCGGAAACGGACTGCCGAGGGTGCGGTGTGTCGAGGGTGCTCGCGAGCGTGGGGCTATGCCGGTAGCTTGGCTGGGGGCTTCAAGGGGTGGCTTCAAGGGGTCAGAGTCGTTGAACGGAGTCGTTGAACGCTTGCGCTCGCGAACATATCCCCGCGTCGTGCAGCGCGTGCAATGGAATACCGGCGTGGGAAATCTGCGACCGGCGATCTTCTCAAGGGTTGAGGATGGTACTCAGATGATGTCGTTCACATATTCAGCGCGCGTAGCGCTTCTCTCACTCGGCGTTGCGCTGCCGATGGTCGCCAATGCGCAGGCATCCGCGCCGTCTACCGCACCGCGGCCACGCGGCAGAGCGTTGGGCATCCCCTTTCCGGGCCGCCCGGGGGTATACAACGCCATTACCGATGTGCCCGGCGTCGCGGTAGGACATGTCACAATTGTTCGTGGCAATCCCGGTCCGGTCGTGCGCGGGCAAGGGCCGGTGCGCACCGGGGTGACCGCCATTCTGCCGCGGGCGAAAGGTGACTGGGATTTTGTCATGGCCGCCACTTTCAATCAGAACGGCAACGGCGACATGACCGGCACGAACTGGGTGAAGGAATCCGGCTTTCTCGAGGGGCCCATCCTCATCACCGGGACGCACTCGGTGGGAACGGTCCGTGATGCGGCCATCGAATGGCAGATCCGCCAGGGACGGCAATTCATCTTCACCTATCCCGTGGTGGGAGAAACGTTCGATCTGCTCAACGATGCCGACGGTGGGCATGTAAAGCCCGAGCATGCGTGGGCGGCGCTTGATGCCGCAAAACCGGGCCCCGTTACCGAAGGCGCCGTAGGTGGTGGCACCGGCATGGGGTGCAACGGATTCAAGGGTGGCATCGGGACGTCGTCGCGTCTCATCCCCAAGCCCGGTGGCGGCAACTACACGTTGGGCATTCTCGTGCAATGCAATTACGGCGGAGATCTCGCCGTGCTGGGCGCGCCCGTCGGGCGTGACCTTGAGGGAGAATCCGGGTTGTGCACGACGCTCGACCAACGCCCGGCTCGTGTGTGGCTGCAGGGCGTGCCGAAATGCACACCGGCCGGCACACCGGACGCGCCGGCCAATCATGACGACAAAGTGACCGGGCGTGGGTCGATCATCATCATCATCGCCACCGACGCACCCATGCTGCCACATCAGCTCGAGCGAATCGCCAAGCGGGCAGGCATGGGACTGGGCAAGCTTGGCAGCGCCGCAGACAACGGCTCAGGTGATCTGTTCCTCGCGTTCTCGACGGCCAACCGCGCGACCGCAGACGATGCCGCGGTGCGAGCCGCCGACATGCTACCGAACGACATGCTCGATAGCTATTTCCGGGCGACCATCGAGGCCACCGAAGAAGCCGTGGTCAATGCGATGTTGGCGGCAGACACAATGATTGGCGCGGATGGACTGCGGCTGAACGGGCTTTCTGGTCCGCGGCTGGTGCAGGTGCTGCGCAAGTACGGGCGCATGTGAACGGCGTCGCGTCGGTACTACCTACACGGGCCCCAGTACCTCGGTAAAGAACGGCTCCAACGAGATCACGAGCGGCGCGCTGGCGCCAGCCGGCGTCCACACCAGCTCCACCGCGTGAATCGTCGGCCGGTCTTCCCCCGGCAGCCAGCGCTCGACGAGCCGCGAGTCCAGGTCGACAATCCAGTATTCGATGCCGGCGCGCAGATAACGCTCGCGCTTCACCACGCGGTCGAAACGTGCCGTGCCTGGTGACAGCACTTCGATGAACAACACCGGGTGCCCGCGTTCGTCGTCGGTGCGCGGACGACGCCCGTCGAACAGCGGCGTCACGTAGACATCCGGCTGCACGAGCGTGTGCGGATCGAGTACCCAGTCGGACGGAGCACACATGACTGCACCCACGCCCGAAGCACGCACCAGCGGGCCGAGGAGCAGCGTCAACTCGGTGACCGCCGATTGATGCACGGTGCGCGGCGATGGGCTCACCAGCAGCACCCCGTCCACACACTCGGTCCGTTGCAACGGGTCGTCAGGGAGCGCTTGGACTTCGGCGGCGGTCCAGCGGTGATCGGCAAGCGCAGGCATAGCCATAGTGTGCAGGCTGGGTAGCAGAAAGTGCAAGCAGGCATGGCCGCAACATGGCTGCGCGACTTGAACAGTGTGTCACCAAATCTTCGCGCATGGTGCCATTTGCACGAGTGGCGAGCCTGGCGGGAATCCCGACCTATCTCCCGCGTCCGTGTACGGCAGTGGTGCCGGCGCCGCGCGCCAACAGCTCCTTATCGCGCCCAAAGAGCGCGGTGACCCAGTCGGGTGGGGTCATTGGGCCATACGCTCCGACAAGCGTGAGCAGTTCATCCATCGCGGTCGGCACGTCCCGATTCCAGATGAGCGGCCGACGACAAGTCAGTTTCTGCGAACCGGGTGTGGGCGCCAATCCTCGTGGCGCGACCGCGTCGAACAGTTTCGAGCGCGCGATCATTTCCCACCAGATGAAATCCATGTACATCGGATACCTCGCCGCGGTCATGACGCGAAAGCCGTCACAGTCGAGGTATCGCACGCGGAACTCCCGACGGATAGTGGCGTCAAAAGCGACCCGGGGTCGCGTGTATCGCGAGGTAATCGCCCGAGCAACGCCAAACCGGTAGTGGAACGTGCGTGAGCAGCGAACCCGAAAGCGTTTATGGGTCGAGCAACGGCGGGAGCCGTCAACCGTAATCGCTACGCCGCGTACTCAGCGACGCGTTAACGGCGTCTGCACGACACACCGACGTGATGTCGGTTGAACGAATGCCGAGTCGCGCGCGATGACCACCTCTACGCGCTCTTCACCGGTCCCGCGGGCACGCGAGACCCGAAACCACAGGCCCACGACGGGAGCGTACAGCTCGTTCCGGTCCGTCGCGCGCACCGTCGTGCGGTACGCCCGGTCCAGCATGACGCGTGTCGTGCCCACCCCGATGTCCTCGCGTGTCCGATACGCGGGATCGTACACCTCGAGCCACGCCACCCGAGACGTGTCACACGAAGGATCGGTGAAATGCACCACCACGGTGGGTTCAGCCCCGCGCGCAGTTCCCAAGGCGGGCAAACACGCCTTTTCGGTACAGATCGTCAGTTCCATGAGCTGGTCTCGACGCACCAGCCGGCGGACACAATCCTGAGGCATACCGACGGCAATGATGCCGGCACGACCGGGACAGGCGGCCTCGCAAGATAGTCCGGCACGCCGAGTGGCGACACGTCCGCACCATTCATCACGTACTTGCCCACCACCTCGAGGCGATCACCTGCGGCGGCAAGCCATTTCGTGTGCTGTGGGTGATAACCGCCGCTGAAGGGATGCATCACCATCGTGATTGCCGATCTCGTCGTGGTTCAATGCGCTCCCCTCCGCATAAGGCCACCGTGCAGCTGCTAAGCAGTTCCCGTGGAGGATTGCGCCGAGTGCGATGTGTGGGCCGCTCTGCCAGAGGCAATGCGACGCTCGGCTGCGGTCGCCACGGACCCGGACCGGGCCGGTTACGCATCGCCACGGATCCGCCAGTACGCGACCGCACCGAGTGCGAGGAGATCCTCGTCAAGGTGATCTCCGCGCTGCATGCCCGCGTGGTCGAGAACTCGGCGTGACGGGGACGGTGTTCCCGAAGCGGGATTCCGCACAGCGCCTCGCGGAAGCCGTCAATGGTCACGAAATCCTGAGTCTTTTCCCGGTGGGCGACAACTTCGCCATTCAGGAGATGGCCAGCTCCGACAGCTGGATCGGCCAGTCGATGCGCGACATCAATGTGCGCCGCAAGCTTGGCATCTCGGTGGCGGGCGTGAAGTGCATGCTCCGCGGCAACGTCGCCGACCCCGATGCGCCGCTCAGGGATTCCGATCCGTTGTGAGTGTCCGGATCGCTGTCGAATCTGGACAAGGCGGCGCAGGAGAAGTGAGCGCTACGCGCGGCATTTGGTGACCAGCGCTTGACGGGGCGTCGAGACGTATGGCCTTGCGGGCATCTTCTGAAAGAGAAGAAGAGAGGGCCGCCCCGATGGGGCGGCCCTCCGCATGGTGGCGGGGATTGCCGTGACGCGCTCAGTGATCGACGCGGCCGACCGTGGCCACGGGGAAGATGCCAACGTTGACGAAGGTCGGAGTAACGACGAGGTACTTTCCGTTGGTATCGTTGCCTTGGCCAATGAGGGCGTAGGGCTGGCCGTCGGAGCCCTTCCAGCCGGCGATAAGCTTGCCGTCGTCGCCAGCACCATTCGTCCGACCGATGATGAGCCCGGTCGTGCTGCCTCGCCGAAACTCGACGCGTCCGTTGGTCTTGTTTTGCACGACGTACACGGCGGCCGTGCCACCCCCGCCAGGGGCCGTAGCCGGAAGAACGAAACTGCCGAGGGGGAGATCGTCGCCCCCAACTTTCGCGTTCAGGTTCTGGCAGACAAAAGGGTGGTCGACGCCGGCGATACGGCTGTACACCTTGAGCGCGGTGCCCTTGTACGCCACCGCCGCGGGCTTGTCGTTCGCGTCCTGGTAGATCGCGCGAATGCTTCCGGCCCCCGGGTCGTCGCCTGCGCCGTTCGACCGGCACCACTGCGAGTTGTTGGCAAAGCGGACCTGAATTGCATTCGGCCGGGAGGGGCCAACACCGATCACGGCGTTGTCGCCCGTGCCGACACTGGCGGCGTTGGTGACCGCGTTGAGGCCCATGTTTCCGGAGACGGTGAGCGCCGGACCGGCGAGATCGAGGTCCGGCGACACCGGTGCGTCGCTGGCACACGCGGCGAGCGCGATTCCAGCGAGGGGGAGAATGGCGGTCCGGAAAATACTCCTGCTCATCTTGTCTACTCCTCGTATGCAGTGGGGCCGAAAGGACTGACTCACTCGGAGCCTCGCTGGGTGAGCTCTGTCCCGCAGTGTAACGTTTGTCACACTGTGATACCCCGAGCACAGCACGTGCCATGTCGGTGCTTCGGCTCGCCGAGCGCGGGGCGTAGGAGTGGCCGAGGACAGAACCACTTGTGAGAAGACAACTTCCAGAAAACGTCCAGTCTGCACAGCCGAGCGGAGTAGTGGTCTGGCACTGCCACACCGCCTGGAAACTGACGCGACGATACGACACTCGGTGTTGTATCCGTGCGTCGGTGTTGGCGTGGTCGGTCGGACTACGTGACCGATGGCGATCATCTCGTGACGCAAAAAAAGGCGCCCCTGCCTTATGAGGCAGGGGCGCCCGGTCCGACAGCCACTCGCATGCCGTCCGTCAACGCAGTGATCGCACGAGAGTCAGGCACAACCTTCGTGCCGGCGGCGCCGACCAGCACCAACGAGGCCACCAAGACCGACTGCCACGAGCGCCAGTGTAGACGGCTCCGGCACCGTCGATGCCGGGAGAGCGACGCACGCGGTCCCCGACGCGGCCGTGCAGTTGCCGTAGGAGAAGCCGAAGCGCTGCCCCTCGGACGACACGGTCGAGAAGTCACCGAAGGTGAGGTCGCCAGTGATCGTGAAGTCGTTGCTGGCGTCAATACCGGAGAACGCGAAGTAGCTATCGACACCCGTCGAAAGGAAATTCGAGAGTCCCGGGACTGCCACCCCATTGAGGAGAACGTTCTCGAGGCGGACGAACTCGAGGGCGTTGCGGCCGCGCACATTGAAGTGCAACGCGGTGAACGAACTGCCGCCCGTGTTCAGGACGTACGAGGCGAGCAACGATCCCGTCGGGTTCCAGAAGAACGACATGGTGCTGAGGTCCGCGTCGTAGCCGATCGAGATGGCGCGCGTGTTGTTGTGGAATCCCGACTCGTTCGACGATGACTGGCACCCGTTGCCGGGCCGGCACGCGCCGACGCCGTACAGCACCTCATTCTCCGAGCCTTGCCGACGAATCCGAACGCCGCCGCCATCCGGCGACGAGGTGAAGAAGCCGCCCTGCGCTTCGAGGACGCCGGGAGCCAGCATCAGCGCGAGCGCGAGCGAGGCGAGTGGAAAGCGCATTGTGACGGGGATTGAAGTGGAAACGTGACGTAGGACGCTCAGTCCGGGCCAACCAGCAGCAGATTTCGCGCCAGAGAGCCGGGTAGAATGGCCGATGCCGCAGCGCGTCCAAATGTCGTTGTTGTGCAGGAGCTTCAGCGCCACCGGGCACAGGTTGTGATGCCGTCGCTCGAAGAACTCGAAGAGGTCGCGCAACAATGTGTCGACCGCACGCAACAAACCCGTCTGTGGTGGTCAGCGCCGGATGCGCGGCTCGGAGCGTGCGATGACCGCGCCGCGGCAGTCCGATCACACGGTCGACGCCTCGGGAGCGCCGCGCACGCTCGGGCCACGCTGGAGCCGCAAGCGCA
>VYME01000284.1_pt1 | contig 32298 bp, 32 predicted proteins | sample 5115281 | NCBI WGS metagenome assembly VYME01 (sample SAMN12291780, study PRJNA351875) | freshwater metagenome | isolation source: freshwater lake | place: USA: Michigan, Wintergreen Lake | collected 2013-08-08
CCCTAGCCCCTCGCCCCTAGCCCCTAGCCCCTAGCCCCTAGCCCCTGGCCGGCCCCTCGCTACCGATCGAATCCAGCGACCGGCCACGAGTCTCGGGCAGCAGGACGAGACCGCAGAACATCAGGGCGTAGGCCCCGAAGGCGTAGACCCCGATGGCGTTGCCGAGCGGCATCTTCTCCGACAGGAGTCCGACAAGCATCGGGAAGACGGCGCCCACGGCGCGACCGGCGCTGTAGCAGAAGCCCTGACACGTGGCGCGCACCTCGGTCGGATACAGCTCCGACAGGAACGGCCCCATCGGCGCGAACATCATGAGGGCGAAGAATCCCAGCGGGAACCCGAGGATCGAGACCACCCCGTTGCTGAGCGGCGCGAACATGTAGACGAGGATCATCACGATCGAGCCTGCGGCCGAGATGAGGAATGTGCGCTTGCGTCCGAGCGCGTCGGCGAGGTGGGCGCCGACGACGAAGCCGCAGAACGCACCGAGGATGTGGATCAGCAGGTAGCCGCCGGTGCTCGCGGTGGAGAGCTGCTTCACCGTCTTGAGGTACGTCGGCATCCAGGTGAGCAGGCAGTACACGCCACCCTGCGCGCCCGCGATCATCACCGTGGCCTTGATGGTCGTGGCCAGGAAGCGCGGCTTGAAAGCCACGAACAGACGGGCGGCACCCACGGCGGGTGCGTCTGCGCGGCGGGCGTGGAAGAGATCGGGTTCCTGCACATTGCGCCGGACCCACACCACGAGCAACGCCGGTGCGAGACCGATCCAGAACAGGATCCTCCAGGCGATGGCCTCCGGGAGAAAGTGGAAGAGGATCGTGTACATCAGCGCCGCGATGCCCCAGCCCACCGCATAGCCGCTCTGCACGAGGCCGACTGCGCGGCCCCGGTACTTGTCGCGGATGACTTCACCCATGAGCACGGCGCCCGCCGCCCACTCGCCGCCGAAGCCCACGCCCTGGAGGGCGCGGAGCACGAACAGCTGCTCGAAGTTGGTGGCGAAGCCGCAGAGGAACGTGAAGAACGCGAACCAGAGGATGGTCCATTGCAGTACGCGGACCCGGCCATAGCGGTCACTCAGCGTGCCGGCGATCCAGCCACCGGCCGCGGACATGAGCAGCGCCACCGTACCGAGCGTGCCGGCCTGCGCCTTGGAGATGCCCCACACGGTGAGCAGTGTCGGGATGACGAAGCTGTAGACCTGCACGTCGAAGGCGTCGAGGGTCCAGCCGCCGAAGCACCCGGTCATCGTCTTGCGCTCACGTGGCGTGAGATCCCGCATCCAGCCGATCATCGTGCCGAGCCTCCCCTGTTGTTCTCTTCTTCTCTCGTTCCGGTGTCGGCGTTCGGCGCCGATCGCGCGGATTGTGCGCGTGGACGGGGGTGGATTCACACCACGATCGTTGACGCGGCGCACAACCGATGACGCCCGCCACGGCATGTCATGCGGATGGTCGGGGGTGCGGCCCGGTCCATCGTCTTTGCCACGAACCGCGCGTACCGATACGCTCCCCACGCGAGATCCCGTGGTGATCCTGATCGAGGAGTCCAGCATGACCGAGCACACCGGACGTTGCCTCTGCGGCGACGTGCACTATCGAATCTCGGCGGAGCCCGTCGTCACGCGGATCTGCTGGTGCCGGGATTGTCAGCGCATGGCCGCCAATGGCACGGTGAACATGGTGGTGCCGACCACGGCCGTCGAGGTCTCGGGTGCAACGAGCGAGTTCACGGTGAAGGCCGACAGCGGCAACGATGTGCACCGCCGCTTCTGCCCGCGATGCGGATCGCACCTCTTCGCGCAGTCGTCGGCGCGTCTCCAGTTCACGGTCGTGCGGGTGGGGACCCTGGACGATCCGTCATCGGTGACGCCAGTGATGAACATGTGGGCCGGCAGCGCCCCGGCGTGGGCGTGCCTCGATGCCGGCCTCGAACGCGTCGAGCATCAGCCGGGACCGCCGCAGGGTGCGAAGCCGGCCTAGTGTCTCGACACGAGCGTCCCGCCGCGAGACGCCCGATCAGGCAGCGCCCTGCACGTTCACGTACAGGGCATACAGCGAGTGGCTCGCGGCCATGAAGAGCCGGTTGCGCTTCACTCCGCCGAAGCACACGTTGGCGCAACGTTCCGGCAGGTGGATGTGGCCGATGGGCCGGCCTTCGCGATCGAAGATCCGCACGCCATCCAGGCCCTCGGCCGGAGCGCCGGGGCGGCCGTCGGTGCCGAAACCGCACCAGAGATTGCCGAGCGCATCGACCGCCATGCCGTCGAGGGCTCCGGCACCGTCCGCGTCGATGTGCAACCGCTTGTTGGTGAGCCGTCCGCCCGATGCGACATCCCAGGCCCAGATGAGACGGTGCGGGGTGGCCCGGCTCTCGACCACGTAGAGCACCGATTCGTCGGGTGAGAACGCAAGACCGTTCGGCGCGGCGAGGTCGTGCATAAGGCAGTGCAGCGTGCCGGTCCCGGCGTCTATGCGGTAGACCGCGTGCGGACGTTCCTGCGGTGCCGGTGCCCCTTCCCACCAGCCGTGGATGCCGAAGCTCGGATCCGTGAACCAGATGTCGCCGTTGCGCGTGCAGACGATGTCGTTCGGCGAATTGAGGCGCGCACCCTCGAAGGCGTCGGCCAGCACCGTGATCGAGCCGTCGGGCTCGGTGCGCGTGACGCGTCGGGTGAGGTGTTCGCAGGCCAGCAGCCGCCCCTGGCGATCCCGCGCGAGTCCATTTGCGTTGTTCGAAGGGGAGCGGAAGACGCTCACGTGGCCCGAAGCGTCGTCCCATCGCAGGATGCGGTCGGCGGGGATGTCACTCCACAGCAGGCATCGATGGTCGGCGAACCACTGCGGGCCCTCGGCCCAGCGGCATCCGCTTGCGAGCTGTTCGACGCTCGCCGAGAAGAGGCGCAGCGCGCCGAAGCTCGGATGCAGCGTCTCCACCGCGGGGTCGGGGTAGCGGGGGTTCGGGGTGAAGGGGATGTGCGGGCCGTCGATCATCGTGCTCTCCGGTGGAAGTGCGCCTGGTACCCGGACGGACGCGGTCAGGTTGCTGCCTGCGGAGAGTGAGCGTCCGGGCATTCGTCCGGCACTTTGCCATAGGTCGGGGTCGAAGCGCCTGCTACCGCGTCTGCGGGATCGCCGTGAATTGCCAAGCACCTTGTTCCGCCAAGCGGAACTCGAACACTGTCCCGTTGCAGTCGACCTGCGCAGATCGGTCGACAGTTCGAACCGCGACCGCGCCGGCGAGACACGACGCGAGGCCCGGCTGACGCAACGCCGACCAGAGCGTCGCGCCTTCGTTCTTCTCCATCGTGTGTGCGCCGAACGCGAACGGGAACCGCGTCATGGCGGCGAGCGTCGAGGCATCCCCCGATGCCAGCACACCCGCGAAGCGCGCCAGGAATGCGTCGAGGCCATCGGTGCTCGCGATCGGCGCGGCGCCCAGGCGAAGGCGCAGGATGCGCCGGTCACCGTCGGTGGCAGCGTCCACGAACCACGTGACCTCGACCGGCGTGCCCTTCGCGAACGTGACCGGCGGGTCCTGCGCGTTGGAGAACGTGGCGGGTGAATAGCTGTCGCCCACGTTCCACCGGAATCGCACGCCGCCCACGTCGAAGCCTTCGCTCACGGTGGTCCGGTACGAGAGCGACTTCTGGTTCCAGTCGCGCGTGCGACTCACGATGTGCCACGCCGTTTCGATGGCACCGGTGGTGACGTATACCTCGGCGGACGACAGGTGGCGGATGCGCCACTGGTCCCACAACCGGATGCCGTTGATCAGTGCGAACAGCGCGATCGACACCACCGGCAGAAGCCAGGTCGATGGCTTGCGGCGGACGAAGCGTTCGTAGGCCCACCACGCGAGCGGGATCAGCGTGAGGACACTCTCCGGGGTGAGGCCGTACGGTTGTGTGGGACCGTCGAAGACGAGTTGCATCGGTGTGGGCGAGGGCGACGACGGGGCGAAGCATACGGCGCGATGCCCTTCGCCTCGCCTCGACTGCACTGCTGCAGCGCAGTACAGCGTGTCCCGGGCGCTCACGAAAGTCCGACCATTCAAGTCGAATCAGGAACATGACTCTGCTCGGACGTCCCTTGCTGTCAACGCTGCATGAAGCTCTTTTCGGCCATCGCGAGATCAGTCGCCCTGGACTCGAGATCAGCCCTGCGGCTCGGGCGCGGTGATACCCGCGAGGCACCCGGCGTCTGCGGGTGTTTTTTCGAGCGGGAGCACTGGTGCTCACGGACCCGCATCCCACGAATGACCTCAGAATGGCGGTTCCGCCATCTCTCGAGGAACTTTCATGCATGCCCTGCGCAGCATCACCGGCATTCTCGTCATGGCGTTGGTCCTGGTGGCGACGACCAGGGCGGCGGATCTGCCCGCGGCCGTGCCCGAAGATCTCGGCTTCTCGTCGGAGCGGCTGGCGCGCATCAAGCCCGTCATCCAGCGGGAGATCGACAAGGGGCAGTACCCGGGGGCGGTGATGCTCGTCGCACGCCGCGGGAAGGTCGTCTACTTCGAGAGCGTGGGTCTGCGCGACCCCCTCATCGGCGCGCCGATGTCGAACGACGCGCTCTTCCGCCTCTATTCGATGACGAAGCCGTTCACCTCCGTCGCGATCATGATGCTGATGGAGGAAGGGAAGCTGCGGATGACCGACCCGGTGTCGAAGTTCATCCCCGCGTTCGCCAACCTGCAGGTGAGCATGGCGACGACGGACCCGTATACCGGTGCAGCGAAGTTCGTGAACGTGCCGCCCGATCGCGAGATGAACCTCCAGGATCTGCTGCGCCACACCTCTGGCATCGTGTACGGGCAGTACACGTCGCACCCGAAGGTGAAGGAGCTGTACGCAAAGGAAGGCGTGGACTGGAAGGACCTCACGGCCGCCGAGCAGATCGAGCGGCTCGCCCGCGTCCCGCTGGCCCACCAGCCGGGCACGACCTTCGAGTACAGCCTGTCGACCGACGTGCTCGGGCGGGTCGTCGAGGCCATCTCGGGCATGCCGCTCGGCGAGTTCCTGCAGGCGCGCATCTTCGGGCCGCTCGGCATGACCGATACCGCGTTCCTGGTGTCGCAGGACAAGCGTCATCGGCTCGCACAGCCCTTCGCCATCGACCCCGCCACGAAGACCGCGATCAAGCTCCTCGACGTCACCGTGCCGCAGAAGAACGATGCGGGCGGCGCAGGCAGCGTCGGGACGGCGTCCGACTACGCGCGATTCCTCCAGATGCTGATCAACGGCGGCGAGCTGGACGGCGTGCGCCTGCTGAGCCCGGTGACCGTGAAGTACATGGCGTCGGACCATCTCGGCCCCGACACGAAGTTCTCCGGTGTGACGACGCTTCCCGGCGGCACCGGGTTCGGACTGGGCTTCGCCGTTCGCAACGAGACCGGTCGGTTCGAGGTTGCCGGCAATGCCGGCGAGTACTTCTGGGCGGGCGCCGCGGGCACCGGCTTCTATGTCGATCCAAAGGACGAGATCGTCTGCGTGTGGATGACGCAGGGCCAGCCCGGCATGGCGCGTCGCCACGACCGCTACCTGTTCAAGCAGATGGTGTATCAGGCGATCGTGAAGTAGGGGAGGCGCCGGAGGTCGCCCTTAGCGCTGGGTCACGGAGAGGTAGAGGTCCTCGACCTTCTCGCGTGCCCAGGGGGTCTTGCGCAGGAACTTCAGGCTGCTCTTGATGCTCGGCTCGTTGATGAAGCAGCGCAGCGGGATCCGCGCGGCGAGACCGCGCCAGCCGTAGTGGTCCACTAGGGAGCCTCTGCATAGCCTGCGCGGATCGCGTTGCAGTCGGAATCGATCGGTGGCAAGGCGCGAGGTGCAGTCGATATCGAGATATCGACAAGCCGAGTAACGCCGCCAGCGGGCGATTCCGGCGCAACCCTCCGGGACGGGGCCTTCCGGGCGGCTGACATTGTTGGCACAGCCCTTGTGTGCAACGAGCACACGGCGGCCTGGTCCTTCGCCTCATCCGCCCGGAAGACCGCCGTCGCGACCGTGCAGGCTATGCAGAGGCTCCCTGGGGCCGTCAGGATGACCTCGAGGGTCAGGCCGTGCAGGGGATTACGGGGTTGCGACGGTGGCGGGGTGTCGATCATGCGTGCCTCGCGAGTGTTCCCAAAGACGTCGCCGCTATTGTCGCGGGCTGGTCTAGGCCACGGCGCCTTCGACGGCGCCGCAATGGCCGTTGGCTAACCTGCACGAGCCCTTGCCGCGAAGGCGTTCGCACGCCTCGTCACCTCGGTGCCATCGAAATTCAGCGAGGTCAGACGCACGAGCCAGTGGCCGCCGTAGGCCCGGTTGTCCATCCACGCGAACGGTGTGCGCAAGCGGCCCAGATGTTCGCGGGCTGTTTCCATGTCGCGGAACTTCACGACGAGATTCGTTCCGCCGCGATTGGTGACCTTCACTTCGAAATGCACGATGTCGTCCCATGGCACCGGATGCTCGCCGATCCGGAGATCCGTGATGCCGTCCTCGTCGAGAATGACGGCGGGTCCGCGATTCCGGAACTGCCACGCGCAGTAGATCACCCAGAGCAGGATGGCTACTGCCGGCGGACCGAAGAGCCACAGGGTGGTCGCTTTCGGGAAGATCGCGATGAGCAGGAACCACCAGTAGGACGTGAACCCGACGACGATGCCAAAGAGCGTGCAGACGAACGCTGCCCAAAGGCGGGAGGGGTAGAGGAACAGGGGTTCGAGCTGCGGCAGGAGGGGCTTCTGGGCGGGCATGTCTGCGCGGCTATCGCATCGTGGCACGGCCCGGAGTGTACGCAGTGCAGATCGTGAATGAACGGTGGCGCGCAGTGCGGCCGACCGATCGATCGGTCGATGCGATCGTGCTAACTTGCCGCGACCCTTCTTCATCCTTAATCGAGACGACCGCCATGGACCTTCCAGACACCATCGCCGCGATGGCTGCTGGCATTCGGACCGGCGCAATCACGCCAACGCAGCTCGTCGAGGCAGTGCTGACGCGCATCGCGGCGCTGGATCCGACGCTGCACGCGTTCATTCACGTCCTGTCGGATCAGGCGCTCGCCCAGGCGCAGGCGGCGGAAGCGCAACTGCGCAGTGGCCTCGACCTCGGGCCCCTGCATGGCATTCCGTATGCCGCGAAGGATCTCTTCGACGTGCGGGGCGTCGCCACCGGCGCGGGATGCCGATTGCTCGCCGGCAACATCGCCAGGACCGACGCCGCGGTCGTGGGCAATCTCGCCAGGGCGGGCAGCGTGCTGCTCGGCAAGACGCATACGGTCCAGTTCGCGTACGGTGCTTCGGGCGTCAATCACGATCTCGGCACACCGCGCAACCCGTGGCATCGCGAGCCGCACGCGCCCGGCGGTTCGTCGAGCGGCAGCGCCGTCGCCGTGGCAGCGGGACTCGCACCGCTCGCGCTCGGGACCGACACCGGTGGCTCGGTCCGCGTGCCCGCCGCGCTCTGCGGCATCGTCGGGCTGAAGACCACGATCGGACGCATCAGTCGCGCGGGTGTCTATCCGTTGAGCCTCACTCTGGACAGCGTCGGCCCGATCACGCGGACGGTCGAGGACGCCGCGCTCGCGTTCCAGGCGATGCAGGGGCCGGACGATCGCGATGCGTCGACGCGAGGGGTGGCGCCGCTCGACACGCTGCGGGGGCTGAAGGATGGCGTGAGGGGACTGCGGATCGCGTTCTGCGAGACGACGTTCTTCGACGATGTCGACGCCGACGTCGAACGCGCCGTACGCGACGCTGCCCATGTGTTCCGCGCGCTCGGCGTTCCGGTCGGCACCATGGCGGTTCCCGAAGTCGCGGCCGCCTGGGCCGAACCGAAGCGTCCGCTCCTGATTCCTGCCGAAGCCTGTGCCGTGAACGCCGTGCTCCTCGATCAGCGCCTCACCGAACTCGACCCGGTCATCGGCCCGCGCATGCTCACGGGCCGCTCGTTGTCGGCGCCGGACTACTTCGCCCTGCTGGCACGACTGAAGGACCTGCAGCGCGACGTCTGCTGGACGCTGCGCGATGTCGACGCGTTCATCGTGCCGACGACCATGTCGCCTGCACGACCCATCGCAGAGTTCGACGCGGACCTCGACCGTTATCTGGCCTACAACTGGCGCGTCCACCGCAACACCGGACTCGGCAATCTGCTGAACCTGTGCGCCGTGTCCGTTCCTTGCGGATTCACGGTGGAAGGTCTGCCGATCGGATTGCAGATCTACGCGAAGCCGTTCCAGGAGGACATCGCGCTACGGGTCGCGTACGCGTACGAGCAGGCGACGCAGTGGCACCGGGCGAGGCCCGAGATGGGCTGGATCGCCGGGTAGGTGTCGGGAAGGGGCAGGGCTTGCCTTGGATCGGTGCAGTACGAGGTGCGCACCGTGTCATGCAGCGACGGCCCGACGACAGGTCGCTGTCGTCGGGGCGTCGGGTGAAGCTCAGGCCTTTGCGGCGAGGCGCTTGCGGGTGGCGAGACCAAGGATGCCGAGGCCGCCCAGCATGAGGGCATAGGTCTCGGGTTCGGGGACGGGCAGCGACATCACGGCGGTGACGAACCCGCTGTTGTTGGAGGAGTCGGTGTCGAGGTAAGCGAGGAACAGCGTGCCGGTGGCGTCCGCGGTGCCTTCGTAGCTGCTGCCGATCTTGAAGTAGCTGCCGGCGCCGACGCGCCCGATCAGCGAGTAGAAGTTGATGCCCGGCAGTCCGTTGCCGAAGCAATTGCCACCGTCCGGACCGAGGTCGCCGCAAGCACCACCATTCCAGACGCCGCTGGCGGTGATGAGGAGCGCGTCGCCGGCCGAGAAGGTGATGCCCGTGTTGAGCGGAGACCCATCGTTGGTGCTTGTGGCGAGGCTGTTCTCGCGTGCGTAAACGTCGAAGGATTGCGTGGGGGGGCACTGATCGCGTGCGCGGCACCGATCGACGACGCCAGGGTCGCCGCGACGATCGCAGCGGAACCGAAGTGCTTGAGCTTGGGCATGGGGAGGTCTCCTGGAATCACGATGCTGAAGGTCCGGCGCCTCAGCGACATCCATGCCACTGGATCCCGCCATGTGGATCCTGCCTCGGGCCTTCGGGGACCGCCGCGGGGTCGGGTCACCTCGATGCCGAGTTGCATGCGTCGGCAAGTCATGGACTTACCGAAGCGTCGGCCCGCAAGCCAACGCGGCCTGGGCCGTGGGGGCCTCGGGTCCAGCGTCCGCGCCGGGACCGGTCCGGGCCGCCCGGGCGTGTCCGATCGGTGGGCCTGCTGTAAGCCAAGTCGACACCTGCGCGGTGGCTCCGTGATCCGCCCTCATGTCACCTCGGCATGGCGGTTCCCGGTCGGCCCGCTCTCGCCTCGCCGAGCAGCAGCACCTTCACATCGCCGTCCGCGCGGTAGCTCGCCCATAGGAGATAGGGGGCGAGGACGGCTGTGCCGCCCACGACACCCAGCAATCCCAGGGCGAGTCCGGCCGGCGAGAAGTGATGTCGCCACGCGAGCCACAGCCCGGAAAACATCAGCAGGCAGGTGAAGTCGAGGTTGAACTGTCCGGGCCATGTCATCGCGACGATGTCGCCGAAGAAGACCGGAAACAGGTTCCAGCCGTGTTGGAGGCCGACGATTCCCGTGTACGCGAAGAGCACCGCGATCATGAGGACCAGGAGAGTTCTGAAAGCACGCATGTCATCGTCCCGTTTCGGTATCGCCCGGCACCGACCTCGCGGGCATGCGGGGCCGATCGGGCAGGGGCACTTTGGCGGGACAGGGCGCACGGAACAATGACCTCGGAGGTCATGGCCCGGCGTCGCCGACGGCCTCGACGAGTGTCCCGGCGACGGGCACGACGTCCGCGACCGCACCCACGCTTCCCCCGGTGGGCGGTACCATCCGCCGCTTGCGATGATCAGCCGCGCCCGATCGCGGCACCTGTCACGGACCCGACGGAGAACCCCGGATGAAAGTCACGAGCATCGAGACACAGGCGTGCGACGCCGGCTGGCGCAACTACCACTTCGTGAAGCTCGTGACCGACACCGGCATCATCGGGTGGAGCGAGTTCGACGAGGGATTCGGCGCGCCGGGCGTCAGCGCGGTGATCGAGCGCCTCGCGCCCCGGGTGATCGGCAAGGAGGTCGGCGAGCACGAGCGCATCTTCGCGGACCTGTATTGCGCGACGCGGCCGGCGGCCGGCGGCGTCGTCGCCCTCGCGATGGCCGCCATCGAGAACGCCCTGCTCGATGCGAAGGCGAAGGGTCTCGGCGTGCCGGTGTACGAACTGCTGGGCGGGAAGATCCGCGATCGCATCCGCGTCTACTGGTCGCACTGCGCCACGTGGCGCATCAACCATCCTGCGCACTACCAGCCGGCGATCACCGACCTCGACGGCGTCGTGGCGCTCGGCCGCGAGGTCCGGGAGAAGGGCTTCACGGCGCTGAAGACGAACATCTTCGAGTACGACAGCGAGAAGAAGAACGTGCGCGGCCATCGTCCCGGTTTCGGTGTGCCGTTCGAACCCGGGCTCAACGTGGAGCGCCGGACGCTGTGTAATCTCGTGATGCACCTCGAGGCGCTGCGCGAAGGGGCGGGCCCCGACGTCGACATCCTGCTCGACCTCAACTTCAACGCGAAGACCGAGGGCTACCTGAAGATCCTCCGCGCCATCGCGCACCTCGACATCTTCTGGGTCGAGATCGACATCCGGAATCCGGAGGCGCTCGGCTACATCCGCAGGCAGAGCCCGCATCCGATCAGTTCGTGCGAGACGCTGCTCGGCCTGCGCGAGTTCCTGCCGTACTTCCGCGAGCAGGCGATGGATGTCGCGATCGTCGATGTCCCGTGGAACGGTGCGTGGCAGTCGATGAAGATCGCGGCTGCCGCCGAAGCGCACGAGGTGAACGTCGCGCCGCACAACTTCTACGGGCATCTCTGCACGATGATGAACGCGCACTTCGCGGCGGCGGTGCCGAACCTGCGCATCCTCGAGACCGACATCGATCGCATCGCGTGGGATCACGAACTCTTCACGTCGGTGCCCGAGTTCGTGGACGGGCACCTCGTGATGCCGACCACGCCGGGATGGGGCATCGAGCCCAACGAGGAAGGCCTCCGGGCGCATCCGCCGAAGGGCCCGACGGGGCTGCTCAGCTACGGCCGGAAGACCTGAGCGGGGCGTCCGCGATCGGCGATGACGCACGGCGGCCGGGACCGCTGTCCCGACGGCCCCGCGTCCTCGGCGTGGGGTCCCGGCTCCGGCCCCGGCGTCTTCTCTCCGGCGCCCGGAAGATGAGAGACTCGGGACAGCCTCCAACCACGCCGCCCGGGTCATTTCCATGCGCCTACTAGCCCTTGCGCTCGCTCTCGCCGCGTTGCCGATCGGCATCCTGTGTGCCGCCGACGGTGGCGAGGAGGTCCTCTCCGCCGGCGCGTTCACGGTCCCGGTCGCCGACGCGACCGCCTACTCGCAGCCGGCCCCGGTGCTCTCGGAACGACAGCGGGCGGCTTTCCTGCGCGGACGTGCCGGATTCAACCGTCAGTGGGTCGTGTTCGGCATCAGCACCGGGGACTGGGGTGTGGGTCCCACGTTCGTTGCCGAACGGTGTGGCGCGTGCCACGCGGGCGGCGGTCGCGGCAATCCGCCAAAGTCGCCGAACGAGCAGCTGACGTCGCTGGTGGTCCGCGTCAGCCTGCCGGGGACCGATCTCCACGGCGGACCGAAGCCCCACGCGCACTACGGCGACCAGTTGCAGAACCGCTCCCTGCAGGGGCAGCGCCCGGAATTGCAGTTCGCGTATGCCCCCGTGCCCGCCGAAGCGGACATCTTCCTGGACTGGGAGGAGCAGGTCGTGGCACTTGCCGACGGCACCGAAGTCCGATTGCGCAAGCCGTTGCTGAGCATCGAGGGGCTCGCGTTCGGGGATCTCGGCGCGGACACCATGCAGTCGCTGCGCATCGCACCGCCCGTGTTCGGGACCGGGTTGCTGGAGGCCGTGCCGGAAGAGACGTTGCTTGCCCTGGCCGCGCAGCAGAAGGCGCTCGGATTCCGCGGCCGGCCGAACATGGTGTGGGATGCGATCGACCAGCGCATCGCCCTGGGCCGATTCGGCTGGAAGGCCAGCCAGCCCGGCCTGCGGCAGCAGATCGCCGCGGCGGCGATCAACGACATGGGCGTCACGTCGAGCCTGTTCCCGCGGCAGAACTGCCCGGACATCCAGGACCACTGCCGGCGGGAGATCCCGGGCAACGATCCCGAGCTGACCGATGCGGCCTGGGACGATCTCGACGTCGCGGCGCTGGGCGTCGGCGTGCCCGCGCGGCGTCGATGGGGCGATGCCATCGTGCAGCGCGGCGCGGTGCTCTTCGAGTCCCTGCAGTGCGCGGTCTGCCACACCCCCACGCTGCGGACCGCCGACTACTTCGCGCGCCTGCCGGAACTGTCGCGGCAGACGATCCACCCTTACACGGATCTGCTGCTGCATGACATGGGCGAGGCCCTGGCGGATCACCGCCCGGAATTCGCGGCAGGCGGCCGGGACTGGCGGACCCCGCCGCTCTGGGGGCTGGGCCTGTCCCGCACGGTGAACGGGAGCGTCGCGTTGCTGCACGACGGCCGGGCGCGCAATGCGACGGAAGCGATCCTCTGGCACGGCGGCGAGGCGCAGGCGTCGCGAGAGGCCTCGCGTTTCTTGACGCGATCTAGTCCCGGAACGGGATCGGCAGGCCGCGTATCGCCATCGCGAGACCCGGCGCCGACGCATGAGCAATGGGGGAATTCCGGATCCCCACCGCGCACGGGCACTATCCGAGTCCGGGGACGTGCGCTACCGTGCGCACGGATCGTGCGGACCCGGCTCCAGACCTCGAAAACCACTCCAACCGCCCCGTGGCCAGCTCTCCTTTCGCCCAGCTTCCGACGCTCCTGCACATCCGCGGTGCGAGGCGCCGTTTCGCGACGCCCGAGGGCGGCGAAGTGGTGGCCCTCGACCGCATCGACCTCGATGTTCAGTCGAACGAGTTCCTCACCCTGCTGGGCCCGTCGGGGTGCGGCAAGACCACGCTGCTCCGGGCCATCGCCGGCTTCGAGGCGCTCGACGCGGGGGACATCGCCCTCGACGGTGTGTCGCTCTCCGGCGTCCCCGCCTATCGTCGCCCCTTCAACACCGTCTTCCAGAGCTACGCGCTGTTTCCCCACCTCAACGTCGCCGACAACGTGGGCTATGGTCTCGACGTCGCGGGTGTTCCCCGGCAGGAGCGGACCGAGCGGGTCGCCGAAGCGCTCGCCCTCGTCGGGCTGACCGGTCTCGAGCGTCGCCGCCCGCGGCAACTGTCGGGCGGACAGCAGCAGCGCGTGGCGCTCGCGCGGGCGCTGGTGAACCGGCCGCGTCTCCTGCTGCTGGACGAACCGCTTTCCGCGCTCGATCGTCATCTCCGGCAGGCGATGCAGATGGAGCTGAAGAGCCACCAGCACCGGGTCGGCATCACCTTCCTGGTGGTGACGCACGATCAGGAGGAGGCCCTGGTGATGTCCGACCGCATCGCGGTCATGGAGGGCGGTCGATTGCAGCAGGTGGGTTCGCCGGGCGAGATCTACGACCGCCCCGTGAACCGGTTCGTCGCGGGTTTCGTCGGCATGAGCAACCTGCTCCCGGCGCGGGTGACGGAGCGCAACGGCGACCGGGTGACTCTTGTGTCGGACGGCGGACTTGCAGTGCACGCCCATCATCACGACCTGACCCCGGGCGAGCGCGTGGACATGCTGCTGCGACCGGAGCAGCTGCGCGTCGACGACGGCACGCGCGCGTCGGGTGTCTCCCTGGAAGGCACGCTGGAGACGAGCGTCTTCGTCGGCGCCGATCGCCACTTGCGCATCGTGACGGCCGGCGGAGAGCGGCTCACGGCGCTCGCGAGGCACGTCGCCGGCGAACGCGAGCCGCGCCTCGCGCCAGGCGATCGCGTCCGCGTCACCTACCTGCCGGAGGGTGTCCACGTCATGCGGAGCGCCGCGCCATGAGCCCGCAGGCCTCGCGACGCTGGGCGCTCGCCGGGCTGCTGACGCCCACGACGCTGCTGCTGGCGGGCTGTTTCCTCGTGCCGCTCGGCATCATGGCGACGTACAGCGTGCTGTCGCCCGGGCTCTACGGCGGGGTCGAGTGGGAGTTCTATCCGTACAACTACGGCCGCGTGCTCGGTGCGCCGGTGGGGGATGTCGAGGAGTTCGACCCCGTGTACGCCGGCATCCTGCTGCGATCCCTGCGACTTGCGAGCGTGACGGTCGTGGTCTGCCTCTGCTTGTGCTATCCGGCCGCCTTCTGGGTCAGTCGCCTGGCCGGTGCGCGCAAGAACCTCCTGCTGTTCCTCGTGACGCTGCCGTTCTTCGCGAATCTGATCATCCGCGTGTACGCATGGATGCTGGTGCTGCGTCCCACAGGGGTGCTGACACGTGCGTTCGACGCCGTGGGGCTGGGCGCCCACGCGCCGGATCTCATGTTCACCGAGGGTGCCGTCGTGATCGGGCTCGCGTACGTGCTGCTGCCGTTCATGTTCCTGCCGCTGTACGCCTCCATCGAGAAGCTCGACCCCGCGCTCTCGCAGGCGTCGTCGGACCTCGGGGCGTCGCCGCTGCAGGGGTTCCTGCGGGTGACGCTGCCGCTCACCGCTCCCGGCATCCTGGGCGGCAGCGTGCTCGTGTTCATCCCCGCGTTCGGCAACTTCGTCGTGCCGGCGCTGATGGGCGGCGCGAAGGTCATGCTGGTGGGCAATACCATCGAGCAGCAATTCCTCGCTGCTCGGAACTGGCCCTTCGGCGCCGCGCTGGCAATGCTGGTCCTCGGGATCATCCTCGTGGCGATGCTCGCCTACGCGTGGCGTTTCGGGCGCGGCGACGCGGGTGCGCGGCCATGAACGGCGCGCCGGCTTCCCGCTGGCTCGGCGCCTGGGGCGCGGGTTTCCTCGCGCTGCTGTACGTGCCGATCGCGCTCATCTTCGTCTACTCGTTCAACTCGAACGTGGTGAACATGATGGCGTGGGAGGGGTTCACGCTCGACTGGTACCGGTCGATCCTCGGCCTGCCGACGCAGCTCGCGAAGTCCGACAACTACGTGCAGTCGACCGCGACGCTGCTCGCCGCCGTGCGCAACAGCCTGTTCGTCGCGACGTTCGCGACGGTGGTGTCCACCGCGATCGGGACAGCCACCGCGCTGGCGATCGCCCGCCACCGGTTCCGCCTGCGCGGCCTCTACCAGGCCCTCCTTGTGCTGCCGATGGTGATGCCGGACATCGTGCTCGGCATCGCGCTGCTCATCTTCTTCGTGAGCCTCGGGCTCGACCTCGGCCTGCACACGATCGTCGCGGGGCACTGCGTGTTCCTGTCGAGCTACGTGTTCGTCGTCGTGAGCACCCGGCTCGCCGGCATGGCGACGGACCTCGAAGAGGCGTCGGCCGATCTGGGCGCGTCGCCGTGGGTCACGTTCCGGCGGGTGACGCTTCCCCAGATCGCGCCCGGGATCGCCGGCGGCGCGCTGCTCGCGTTCATCATCTCGATGGACGATCTCGTCATCACCTATTTCATCGCCGGGGTCGACTCGGCCACACTGCCGCTGTTCATCTACGGCATCCTCCGCCGGGGCATCAAGCCGGAGATCAATGCGCTCGCGATGCTGCTGCTCGCCTTCTCCTTCCTCGTCGCCGCCGTCGGACTGTGGCTGCGATCCCGGCGCCAATAGGGAGACCCGCCACGTCATGAAGCCCAGAGCCCGCGACCTCGGACTCCCCTTTCCGGGGACGCCCGGCCCGTTCAACGCCATCACCGATGTCGCAGGGGTCGGCGTGGGGTTCGCGACGCGCGTCGCCGACGCGCCCGCACAGATCCGCACCGGCGTGACCGCCATCGTGCCGCGCTTCGAACGTCCGGACCTGCAACCCGTGTGGGCCGGCGCGTTCGCGCTCAACGGCAACGGGGAGATGACCGGCACCCACTGGATCCGCGACGCGGGCTACTTCTGCGGCCCGATCTGCATCACGAACACGCACAGCGTCGGCATCGTCCATCACGCGGCCGTGCGCTGGATGATCCGGCGGTACCGCGCCGAGTTCGAGGACGTGCACCTGTGGGCGATGCCGGTGGTGGCCGAGACCTACGACGGCGTGCTGAGCGACATCTGCGGGCAGCACATCAACGAGGCCGATGCACTCGAAGCGCTCGACAGCGCGCGCGGTGGCGCCGTCGCGGAGGGCAACGTCGGCGGTGGCACGGGCATGATCTGCTACGAGTTCAAGGGCGGGACGGGGACGTCGTCGCGGGTCGTCGAACTGCCGGACCGCCGCGGGACGGTCGGTGTGCTGGTGCAGGCCAACCACGGGCTGCGCGAGTGGCTGACCGTGCTGGGTGTGCCGGTCGGCCGCGTGCTCACGCAGGATCCGCTCTTCGACCAGGAACAGGGGTCCGTCATCGTGATCGTCGCGACGGACCTGCCCATGCTGCCGAACCAGTTGCAGCGGGTGGCCCGACGAGCCGCCCTCGGCGTAGGCCGCGGCGGCACGCCCGGGGGAAACAACTCCGGCGACATCTTCCTGGCCTTCAGCGTCGCCAATGCGCTCGAACTGCCCCAGTTCGGCGCGCCGTCGTGGCGCCTCGAGGCCATCAACGACGAGCATTTCGACGCCATCTATCTCGCCGTCGTGCAGGCCGTCGAGGAGGCCGTCGTGAACGCCCTCGTCGCCGCCGAGACGACGCCCACCTTCCGACCGCCGGGCGGCGTGGCACGCGCCATCGACACCGCCGCCCTGACCGCCCTCGTGACGGGCACCCGACAACCCCCGCCGGAGACCATGCCATGACCTCGAAGATCCGATCCCTTCTCTTCGCGCTTGCCTGCGCCGTGCCCGCGGCAGCTGCCGCCGAGGGCCGACTGAGCCTCTACAACTGGGGCGACTACATCAGCCCCGAGATCCTCGAGCGCTTCGGCAAGGAGTTCAACGTCAAGGTGACGCTCGACACGTACGCCAGCAACGAGGAGATGCTCGCGAAGATCCAGGCGGGGGCGACGGGCTACGACATCGTGTTCCCGTCCGTGCACATGCACGACATCATGGCGAAGCTGGGCCTGCTCGCGAAGACGGACCTCAACAAGATGCCCGGCTTCGCCAACATCGACCCGGCGGCACTGCGCGCGAAGTCCGATCCCGCCGGAGAGTACTGCCTGCCCTATGCATGGGGCACGGTGGGCATCGTGTACAACGTGAAGAAGATCCCCGAACTCCGGTCGTGGAAGCAGTTCTTCGAGTACGCGCGAAAGAATCCGAAGAAGGTCGCGATGCTCGACGACATGCGCGAGACGCTCGGCGTGGGTCTCATCCTCGGCGGGAAGTCCGTGAACTCCCGCAAACCCGAGGATGTGAAGGCCGCCCAGGAGATCATCCTCGGACACAAGCCCGACCTCGGCGCCTTCACCTACGAGGTGATCCCGCTGGTGCAGTCGGGTGACCTGCATGCGGCCCACTACTTCGTCGGCGCGATGATGTACGTGCTGAAGAAACCCGACACCCTGGGCTACGTGATCCCCGAGGAGGGTGCCACGATGTACCAGGAGGACATCTGCGTGCTGAAGTCGGCGCCCAACAAGGCCAACGCGCTCGAGTTCCTGAAGTTCATGATGCGGCCGGAGATCTCCGTGCTGAACACCATCCAGCAGAAGAACGGCTCGGTGAACCTGCAGGCGATGGAACTGCTGCCGCCGGCCCTGCGGAACGATGTCCGGATCAACCCGCCGGCCCCGGTGCGCGCGAAGCTGCAGATCTTCGAGGACCTCGGCAAGGATCTGAAGACGTACGACCGGGCCTGGACCAAGGTCAAGACGAACTGACCGGGCGCGTCTGCCGGCCCGGGCGGGTCGCTGCCCGGTGGTGGCGACCCGGGAAGACCGGGTCCTGCCGGACCGGCCTATCCCTGCAGGTGCCGGCCGAAGAACGCGAACGTGCGATCCCACGCGATCTGCGCCCACGCGGCGTCGTACTGCGTGACACCGAGGCGGTTCGATCCCTGGGCGGTTTCGTTCGCGAAGGCGTGGTACGCGAGATAGCGATGCCCGGTGTAGCGCACGCCGGCCGCCTGGAACTTCGCTTCGAGCGCCTCGACGCCGGACATGGCGAACGCGGCGTCCTGTGTCGCCCAGTGCGCCATCACGGGGATGCCGATCTTCGAGGCGTCCACGAAATCGATCGGCGGATAGCCGTACCAGACGACGGCGGCATCGGCCTCGGGAACCATCGTCGACGACAGCACGGTGAGCGCGCCGCCCATGCAGAAGCCGGTCACGCCGACCTTCGGGCACGTCTGCTTCAGATGTTGGACGGCGCCGCGGATGTCCTGCTGCGCGGCCTCGCCGAAGTTCAGGCCGTCCATGAGGTGATGCGCGTCCTCGGCCTCGACGGCGCTCTTTCCGCGGTAGAGGTCGGGGACAAGCGCGGTGAAGCCAGCGCGTGCCATGCGATCCGCGACACCGCGGATCTGGTCGTTGAGGCCCCACCATTCCTGGATGACGACGACGCCGGGTGCGCCAGCCGGGCCTGGCGCGAGATAGGCGTCGATGGTGCCGCCGTCGGGGCGGGGACAGGTGATCGTGGTGCCCATGTCGTGGATCCTCTGTGCGCGTCGGGATGGGCGCGAAGTGGAAGCGATCAGGGGCGCGACGTCAATCGGGATGTGGTGGTTGGACCACCGTCGGGGCGCGGGTCCCGGCGGACCCGTGCGAGTTGGTGCGGCGAGATAGTGCGGTGGCGGGGTCCTGCGGCGGGACCGGAGACGCCTGCTGTCAGGCGCCTCCGTGCGACGGTCAACGCGCGCGGTGTGCGTACTTCCGGCGAGCCGCCAGACCCAGGCCTCCCGCGAGGGCGGCGAGGGCGATCGTGCCGGGTTCGGGCAGGTTGGTGGTGGTCGGCCGGGCTTCGTAGACGTACTGGAGGCTGAACGAACCACCGTTGGCGGTGGATCCCGGCGCTGCGCCCCAGGAGCCACGCGCAAGGGTGGCGTTGTCGGCCACCTGCGTCACGTCCAGCTTGAAGTTGGTATCGAACGTGCCGATCCCGATGAACTTCGCGAGGTCCGCCGGTGCGGTGATGCTCCGGTTTCCCGAGAGAGGCGCATTCAACGTCACATTCACCGTGAGGTTGTTGTCGTCGAAGGGAGCCGTCTCCGAGAACGACTCGGTCACCGCGACAAGACTGGACGGCCCGGGCAGACCGAGGGTGATCGAAGCGTCCAGTTTCAGCGTTGCCGATGGCGCATCGAAGCCGCCATGGTCGGGGTCGTCGGTCAACGTCCCGAAGACCCCGGAGACCCAGACAAGCTCGACGCTCTGCAGCGTGCCGAGGGAACTGTCGAACAGGGTGAGCGCGCTGTTCAAGGCCGTGTGCGCATGAGTCTGGGGTGTCGAGGAGTTCTGCGCGACCATGGTCGTGTTGTTGCAGTTCAGACAGAACGAAATCGTCTGCGCTGCCGTGGTGATGGGGACGGCGTGGGCGGGTACCGCAGCACCGCCGATCACCGTGAACGCGAGAGCCGCGAAGGCATGGCGGATACGCAGGTTCGAATGTGGTGTCACGGCGGGCTTCCCTCTCGATGTGTTGTTGGTCTTCGCGACTCGGTCGTCGACGTCTCGCGGTCGCGATCCGCGTGCGCGGAGCAAGAACGGGGCGCGTCCGAATTTCTCACCATGATTCATCGACTTGGGTGCCGCTCCGGAAACGAGCCGTCCGCACGTGTAAGGCTAGTCGACATGCGGTGTCCCGAGAGCCCGGGATCGCCGACGTCATCCCGGTCCGCGCACGCTCGGCCACCGTCCGACTCACACGGACCCGGCTTGCCGGCGACGACGACAACGCAGACGAACGCTCGCTGGTGCTGACTGCGCTGCCCGTGCCGGACACGGATACCTGCGCAATCTCGCTGGGCGGTCTCGGCCAGGCGATTCACTCCGGCGGATGCCTTTCCCCGAGCGTCTCACGGGGTGCAGGGCGTCTGCGATACTCGCCGCCCGGGTCATGTCCCCTTCGAGGAGTTCCCATGAGCACACTGGCTGGACGCATCACGCTTGTCACCGGCGCCGGTCGCGGCATCGGTCGCGCCATCGCGCTGCGCTATGCGCGGGACGGAGCGACGGTCGTGGTCACCGACATCGACGTAGCCCTGGCCGAAGCCGTCACGGCGGAGATCGTGGCGGCCGGTGGGACTGCGGCGTCGATGCGCTGCGACGTCTCCGATCCCGACCAGAGCGTGGCCGCTGTCGACTTCGCGATCGATCGGTTCGGGCGGCTGGACGTGCTGGTGAACAACGCGGGCGTTGTCCGCGTGCAGCCGTTCCTGAAGGTGCAGCCCGAAGACTGGGATTTCATCCACGCCGTGAATTCGCGCGGTCTCTTCTTCGCCGTCCAGGCCGGCGCGAAGCAGATGCTCCGGCAGGACGCGCCGGCACCCGGGCGGCCGCGGGGGAAGATCGTCAACGTGGCATCGATCGCGGGCCGGAGCGGACGGCCGATGTTCGCCGCCTACGCGGCAAGCAAGGCGGCGGCGATCAGCGTGACGCAGTCGGCGGCGCTCGCCTTCGCGCCGGACATCACGGTCAATGCGATCTGCCCTGGCGTGGTGGAGACCGAGATGTGGCGCACGATCGACCGGGAGTGGACGTCACACGACGGACGCCCGGTGGGTTCGGCGTGGGCAGATCGGCAGAAGGTGATTCCGCTGCAGCGGCCCGAGCAGCCCGAGGACCTCGCCGGAATCGCGGCCTTCTTGGCGGGGCCGGATTCCGACTATGTCACGGGGCAGTCGTACCACGTGGACGGGGGCGTGCTGATGGCGTGACCGCCTGGGCAGGCCCCCGCCGGGCGCGGACGTCAGTGTCCCGGTCCGGCCAGCAGGACGGGATTGGCCCAGCCAACGGTCGGGATCGGTTTCGACAGGCCGGGCCGGGTCGTATCGCCGCTCGAGGCGGGGTTCTGGAGCGAGGGCAGCGCGAAGAGCAGTGCGGCCAAGACGACGCGCAGGCCCGGGATTCGCGCTCGCCGCTGCGGGCGGAAGATTCGTAGGGTCGGATCCAAGGGCATGGGGTCACTCCTTGTTCTGGATGCCATTGGATTACGGATGAAGCGCGGGAAACCTTAGGGAGACTCTGATCTATTCGTGAGATCCCCATGATCCGAGGAGCATCTTCATCGTGCTGATCCGACGAAGGCGGGCGGTCCGGGCAGTCGCCGATCTGGTAGTGGTCGCCATGTCATCCGGTACCGACGTGCGGTAGCGCTGCCGCTGCATGCAGCGATCCCGATCCTCGTCGCCTTCCCCGGCACCGCGATTTCTTGATCTATCTCAACGATTCGTCGAGTTCCGCGGATCGGTTGTATGCGTGGGTAAATTTCCCGCGTAGGCTGTTGCTCAACCGTGACACGAGAGTCGCGGGCCGGATCACATCCAAGGAGACTCCATGAGCAATCGCACCCTTCTCGGGACGGCCATCGCCGCCGCCCTGTTGACCATCGGGACGTCGGCCTCGGCGGTCACGACCGTCGGTTCCCTCAGCAACTTCGACGCCGTCAACGACACCGGCGGGCAGACCGAAGGTTTCGAGATCGAGTTCGAGGGGCTGAGCAGCGCGGATGTCCTGTACACCTTCGGCGGGCCGTACAGCCGCTATGGCGATCCGACGAAGGTGTCGACCCCGACCGGTGTGATCGTGCGGTGGGCCTCCGAGTGGGATCCGGTCAGCTCGAAGTTCCTCACCAGTACCCCCATCGCACCCGCCAACATCAGCCCGGGCGGTCACGATTGCTACAACGGGGGGCCGATCGGCAACTACCTGTCCAGCGGGTGCGAGCACTTCGGCGTGAGCCTCGCGAAGGCCGAAGGCGTGACCACCTACCGCTGGCTGGTCGCCGACCAGGCGGCGCCCGGTCAGTTGATCGCCGGCAACAACCTCCGCATCCCCGCTCCGATCTTCAACGTCACGCCGAATGCGGACCCGGCGAAGGCCCCCGACGTGCAGGCCGTCATCCGCGCCCCGATCCCGGAGGACGAGGTCGAAGGGGGGCGTGGCCGGTTCAGCGACGCCACGTGGATGAAGCGCATCAAGACCCAGGTGGAGACCGAGGATGAGATCGCGCTCGACGACCTTCTGCTGGGCGACGATCCCGCCAAGGTGCTGTTCAATTCCGAGGTCGAGACCGAGTACGAGTGGTACCTGATCCAGAGCAAGAATGGCGTGGACGAATCGGGCGACCACATCATGGACATCAAGCCCGGCAATCCGAAGAAGAACATCGCGATCCGCTACGAGTACTACGATTTCTCCGGGACCTACGATCCCGAGAGCCACGAGGCCTTCTGCAGCGACGGCCCCAACTGCGAGGACCTCGGCGTCGGCGGCGCCAACATGACGGACGAGGACGTCGCCCCCTTCCGCGGTGCCTTCATCGGCGCGCAGATGGCCGGTGTGAACCTGGTGGCCGTCCCGGAACCGGAAACCTACGCGCTGTTCGCCGTCGGTGTGCTGTTCGTGGCGGGGCGCTTGAACGCGTCACAGAAGCGCAGCGCCTGATTTCTCCGCCTGACCCATCGAACGGCGGCGCGTCTCCGGACGTGCCGCCGTCCTGCATTCCGAACAACGTCATCCCGAGACAAGGCGGCCTGGTCCGCGTTTGTCCCCCATGCGGTGGTCAGCCGGCGGAAGCCCTCGGTGACGTCGACCTCGAATCACACGCCCTCGCCCGAACAGGCCGTTCTGGCCGCGGCGGCTCGCTGGAGTTTGCGTCGCAGTCGACGCTGCCGGGGAAGCGACGATCACCTCGCCCGAGGGCTGATGGCAGCACCAGCACCTGACGCGGATCGATCATGACGATCTAGCGAATGCGGTGATCCGTTCGGACCCCGGGGTGGTGACCACGCGTGCGAAAGACCGCAATCCCAGGTCGATATTGTAGGTTTTGGCGGTCGTTCGCCCGCCGGCATCCTGTTCCATGCGCCGGTGTGAACCTGACCGCCGAGATGCGCCCGCCTTCAAGCATCCTACGACCCGACCGGAGACCAACAATGTTCCAACGCCAACGCCTTTCCATCCTCGTATCCGCTGCCCTGCTGTCCATGGCCACTGGTGCGAACGCCGCCACCACCTATTTCGACAACTTCACGCCGCTCGGCGCCTCCGCCGGCCCGATCCCGATCGGTGGCGCCGGGGAAGCCACCCCGATGACGCTGTCGAGCCCCCTGTTCTCGCAGCGCACCATCGCCGATCGCACGACGCAAACCGGTGCCGGCCAGTTCAACTCCGGTAACTGGGACATGATCACCGCGAACGAGACGGGCCCGGACGCCGGCCGCTACCTCTTCACGGTGTTCGAGACCGGTCAGTCCGGCATCCAGCGCACGGACCTGCAGACGGGCATCACGAAGACCATCTGGCAAGCGCCCGCTGCCGCCCCCGCCCTGAACAGCTTCGTCGCCTACGATGCTTCCTACTGGACGCCGTGGGGCACGTTCATCACTGCCGAAGAATCCTGGGGCGGCCAGCCGCAGCCCTTCGGCCGCCTGCTCGAAGTCACGAACCCGCTGAAGGCCAACGGCACCGTCGACCAGGTCCACCGCAACATCATCCCGCGCACGTCGCACGAAGGCATCATGTTCGACGCCGCCAAGAACATGTACTTCATCGACGAGCTGAACGGTGGCACGGTGTTCAAGTACACGTCCATGACGCCGGACAACGGCCTCACCTACTTCAGCGCGGGTCAGACCTCCGTGCTGCGCGTCGGCGACGGCTTCACGCCGAACGCCACGGGGACGTACACGTGGGTTGCCATCACCGACGCACAGGGTGAGGCGCTGCCCGACTCCGTGGTCATCACCGACCCGAACTTCGTCACCTCCATCGACGGCCGTGCCTCGGCCGACGTGGCGGCACTGAAGGGCACGGACTACCAGCGTCCGGAAGACCTCCAGATCACGTCCGTCGGCGGCGTGGAGCGCATGTACATGGCGACCACGACGACGAACGAAGTCTATGTGCTCGACCTCGCGGCGCAGAGCATCTCGGTGTTCGCCAACACGGCGACGATGGACCTCGCCACCAACGCAGCCGTCGGTGCCGGCCTTCGCAGCCCGGACAACCTGGCTGTGGATGCCGAAGGCAACATCTACATCATCGAAGACCGCAACGGTGGTACCGACAACGACATCTGGTTCGCCAAGGACCTCAACAAGGACGGCGACCTGCTCGACGCCGGCGAAGGCCTCGGCCGCTGGGCTTCCAACGGCACGCAGGGTTCCGAGTTCACGGGGCTGTACTTCGACACGACGAACCCGAACCGCGCCTGGGTCAACATCCAGCACCCGGCGAGCGGCGTCGATCGCATGATCGAAATCAGCGCCGTGCCGGAACCGGAGACGTACGCGATGCTGGGCGCCGGCCTGGGCATGATCGGCCTGATGCGCTTCCGTCGCCGCGCGGGCCGTTGATCGGCACGAGCAGTCTGATGTGAAGGCATGAAGGGGGGCGGCGCGAGTCGCCCCCCTTTTTTTCTGATCCACCGGGAAGCTCTCATAGGCTGTCCGATGCATGAGGAAACCCGAAATGACGATCAAAACATTCGCCAGGCGGTTGTCAGCCGCGCTGATCATGGCGACCAGTGGTGGAGTGGCAAGCGCCGCGACCGTCCACAACGAGGCGGTCAACAACGACCTTTCCAACAACCCTGCCGCGCCCACGATTCTTGCCCTGGCCGCCGGCAGCAATGACGTGTTTGGCACCACCGGCATCACGATCACGGGCACTGACCGTGATTTCGCGCGGCTGGTGGTCCCCGTCGGATTCGAACTGACCGGCATGGTGGTGCTGGCTGGCACCCAGACCGCGGGCGGCGTCTCGTTCGTGGCTTTGCAGGCCGGCGACGCGCTGACGATCAACCCGGCGGCGCCGAACCCCGCCCCGCTGCTGGGTTGGCTGCACTACTCGACGGCCGACATCGGCAACAACATCCTGCCGGAGATCGGCGCGACGGTGGGTTCCGTCGGTTTTTCCGGATCGCTGAGCGCTGGCAGCTACGCCTTGTGGATCCAGGACACGGGATTCGAAACGGCAACCTACGGGTTTCGCTTCGAGGTGGCGGCAGTGCCGGAGCCCGGGACCTACGCGATGCTGGGCGCCGGTCTGGGCATGCTCGGCCTGGTGCGCTACCGTCGCCGCACAGGTCACTGATCGGCGGGTGATTCACGATGTGATTCGAAGTACGGTCACATCGGCGCATGAAAAAAGGGACGGCCTCGGCCGTCCCTTTTCGCTTTCACAGAGCGATCCGTCAGCAGATCACTGCTTGCGAGGCGCCACGTACGGGATGCCGTAGGCGGCGAGGATCTCCTTCAGTCGGCCGTTCGCGCCGTACGCGGCGATGCGGCTGTCGAGGAAGGCACGAAGCTCCGTCTCGGAACTCTTGAGCGCCCACGTGCTGTTCCACTCCATGTCCTTCGGCTCGAAGGTCTCGAGCACCAGGATCTGACGGTCGGGGAAGTCGCGCTTCGCGTCGGCCATCATCGTCGACGGGATCAGCACCGCCCGGACCTTGCCTTCGGCCATCGCTTCGATCGCACGGCGGGATTGCGGGAAGGTCTCGTGCGTGACGCCGTGCTCGGTCAGGAAGGTGTCGGTGGGCGAGAAGTACGTGGCGCCGGTGTTGATCTTCGCTTTCGCGATGTCGTCGATCGTCTTGCCCTTCAGCTCGGGGTCGTAGGTGGCCAGCACGTAGCTGATGCCGAAAGCGGGCGCCAGCACCGTCAGCTTCGACTTGCCGAGGATGTCCTCGATGCCGCCGCCCAGCCCGAGGAACACGTCGCAGATGCCCTTGCGGATGGAGGTCCGGAACGCGCGGTTCATGCCGCCACGGCCTGCGGTGTTCACCCAGATGAAGAAGGTCTCCCAGCCCTCTTCCTTGGCGATGCTCTGGATCAGGTCGACGTCGTAACCGGTGGCCTTGTCCGTCATCTCGGAGGAGGGGAAGGCGAACGGGTCGGCGCAGGCGGTGATGCGTTTCACGCCGCGGATGCGGGTCAGGGCGTCGACATTCTGCAACTCCTCCGGCACTTCCGGGGGCAGCACGTCGCGGTGGCCGCTCATGTAGCGCTTGTCCTTGAACGGGTCGGCGGTGGAGGTCTGGGCCGAGGCCGGGACGGCGGCGATGAGGCTCGCGAGGGCCAGGGCGCCGAGCGCGAGGCTGCGCGTGATCGGCGTGGCGGGGGTTCTTGTCATGGGTGATGCTCTCCGTGAGGGTGACTGCGCATTCTGGCGGCGATTCGACCGGGGTGAGGATGGAATGTTTCCCGATTCGGGCGCGGGGTCTCGATTTTTTCGGCGCCCGCTCGCCGCCCCGAGAACCTTGCCGCCGAGCGGTGGCTTCCCGGCCTCCCGGACGACGCGCTCAGAGTGCCTGACCGGCCAGGATCCGGGCGTAGACGTCCCGGTCCACGTTCCCGCCGCACAGGATGGCTGCCGCCTTCCGGCCTGCAATCCTGTCCTTCTCCTTCATTGCCGCAGCCACTGCCGCCGCACCGGCGCCCTCGGCGGCATTGTGCGTCGTCGAGAAGATCACCCGCATCGCCTCGGCGACCTCCTCGTCCGTCACCTCGACGATCCGCGCCACGTGCGCCCAGATGGTTTCCAGCGCCAGCTTGTCCGGCACCCGGCACGCGAGGCCGTCGGCCAGCACGGTACGCACGGGGCGTTCGACCGCTTCCTTGTACTCGAACGAGCGGGCATAGGCCGGTGCGTCGCTCGAACACACCCCCACGATCTCCACCTTGCGCCCCAGCGCTTCCCGCGCCGCCACCGCGCCGCAGATGCCGCTGCCGAGGCCGATGGGTACATAGAGCACCTCCAGGTCCTCGACGCTGTGCATGAGCTCCAGCGAGTAGCTCGCGACGCCGTGCACCAGGTACGGGTGGAACGAGGGGACCATGTGCAGGCCGCGCGACTCGGCCAGCACCTGGGCGTGCTCGCGTGCCGACTGGAAGTCGTCCCCGTGCTCGATCAGCTCGGCGCCCAGCGACCGCATGGCGTCGTTCTTCTCGCGGCTGTTGCCCTGCGGCACGACGATGGTCACGGGCAGACCGTGCTGCCGCGCCGCGAAGGCGAGCGACTGGCCGTGGTTGCCCCGCGTGGCGCTGATGACCCCGGCGGGCTTCATGCCGGCCTGCGCGAGTTCATGGAAGTAGACGAGCCCGCCGCGGACCTTGAATGCGCCCGTCGGCGTGTGATTCTCGTGCTTGAGCCAGAACGCCGTGCCGAGCCGCGCGCTCAACATCGGCCAGGCGTACTGCGGCGTCGGCCGCATGGACCGGTAGACGATGTCGGCGGCGCGTTCGAGCTGTTCGAGGGTGGGGAGGCGCATGGCTGGTGAGGGACTAGGGGCTGGGGACTAGGGTTCGCTGGGTGCCGCGGTTCTCGGATCTCGGATGTCGCGAAGGCGTTAACGACCGTCCGGGCGCAGAGCGTACCAATGCTTTTCCCTGGCCCCTAGCTTCTCGACCCTTGAGCGCGCGCCACCGCCTGTAGGAGCGGCCCATGGCCGCGAAAGCGATCGTTGCGGTTGGGGCGTTTCCTTGCATCGACCGCTTTCGGGGGCATGGCCCCCTCCTACAAGGAGCGCCGCTCGTGCGTTCGTCCTCCTGCGGCAGAGGCGTCCTAGCCTCCGCGTCGCTCCATCGCCCCATCCCCCACGTACGGGTTGCTCCGCCGCTCCTCGCCGAAGGTCGATGTCGGCCCGTGGCCCGGGACGAACGTCACGTCGTCGCCCAATGGCCAGAGGCGCGTGGTGATCGACATCAGCAGCGTGTCGAGGTCGCCGCGCGGGAAGTCGGTGCGGCCGATGGAGCCCTGGAAGAGCACGTCGCCCACGAAGGCGATCCGGTGGTCCGCGCTGAAGAAGACGACATGCCCGGGGGTGTGACCCGGGCAGAAGTGCACGCTCATCGATTCCTCCCCGAACTGCACGGTGTCGCCCTGTTCGAGCCAGCGGTCGGGCGTGAACGCCGCGAGGCGGGGGAACCCGAACATCCGGCCCTGCTCGGGCAGCTGGTCGATCCAGAAGGCGTCCTCCCGCTGCGGCCCTTCCACGGGGATACCGAGGCGTGCAGCCAGTTCCGCGGTGCCGCCGCAGTGATCGATGTGGCCGTGGGTCAGCAGGATCTTCTCGGCGGTGGCCCCCATCTGTGCCAGGGCGTTCTCGATGCGGTCGAGGTCGCCGCCCGGATCGACGATGGCCGCCTTCAGCGTGCGTTCGCAGACGAGGACGGAGCAGTTCTGCTCGAAGGGCGTGACGGGGACGATGGCGACTTTCATTGGCTAGGGCCTGTTCACACTATGGACGCCCGCGCGTTGCCGCCACGAAGGTCGCGGGCAAGGCGCGAACCGGAACCGGGTTGGGCACCCGGTGAGGATTCGTAACACGGCCCGCGACCTTCGCGGCGGCAACCCGGAGGGAACGCGCTTGGCCAAGCGCATGGCTGCGTTGTCCTCCTCCAGTCCGTGCGGCGTCGGTCGCCTTGCCCTGCACTTGGCCAAGCGTGTTCGCGCGGGTGTCCATAGTGCGAACAGGCCCTGGGCGGCGATGGTGTTGCGGACCTGGATTCTCGCATGGGCCCCGCGCCCCGGTCCCCTGCGGTACGCTCCGCTCCCTTTCCCGCGAGCGCACGCCATGGCCCTGAAGGCGACCATCCATCGCATCGAGCTGCAGGTCTCCGATCTCGACCACCATCACTATGCGGAGCATCCGCTCACGGTCGCGCGGCATCCGTCCGAGACCGAGGAACGGATGATGGTGCGTGTTCTCGCCTTCGCCCTGCACGCGTACGAAGGGCCGATGTTCGGGCGCGGCATCAGTTCGGACGACGAGCCGGATCTCTGGTGTGTCGACGACACGGGCGCCGTGAAGCACTGGATCGAACTGGGTCTGCCCGACGAGCGCCGGATGCGCAAGGCGAGCGGTCGTGCCGATGTCGTCTCGCTCTATACGTACGGTGCCCGCGGTGTCGACGTCTGGTGGAAGCAGAACGGTGGTCTGCTCGCGGGCATCGCGAATCTCGCCGTCTGGCAGGTCCCCTACGACGCGTCGCAGGCCCTCGCGAAGCTGGCCGATCGGACCATGCGCCTCACCTGCACGATCCAGGAGGGTCAGGTCTGGCTGGCCGATGCTGCGGACACCGTGCCTGTCGTGCTGCAGTCGCTGAAGGCGCCCGCTGAACGCTGAACGCCGGACTCAGGCGGCGCGCAGCCAGCCGCCTTCGCGGATGACGGCACCGCTCCTGACGAGATCGCCGACGAGCATGTCCGCGAGCCCCGCGGCGCCGAGCCGGAACCACGCAGCGTCGTACTCACCGTAGAGCGCGACCTCCGACAGGAAGCGCCCGATGGCATCCTCCGCGATGCCGCCACGCTCCAGCAGCGTGAACACGAACATCACCTTCAGCACGTGCCGCGCGAGCTTCGTCTCGTCCGCCTCGAAGGCACTGACGCGCGACAGGCAGCGTTCGATGGCCGTGTCGGCGGTCGCGAAGGGCTTGCCATGGCCCGGGATCACCAGTCGCGGATCGAGCGCGCGGATCGCGTTGAGCGTGTCGCGCGCGGCCTGCAGCCGTTCGCGCCAGCCCGGGCCCGGCAGCACGATGCCGAAGCCGGTCTCCCAGAGCGCATCGCCGGAGATCAGCACGCGCGTGGCTTCGTGCCAGAACATGAGCGCACCCATGTCGTGACCCGGTGCCGCGAGCACTGCCCAGTCGGCATCACCCAGACGCAGCGTGTCGCCGGGCCGGATCACGTCGTCGAACTCGAAACGTTCCGCCTGCTGCCCCGCGTAGTCGAGCCAGAGCCCGCGGCTGTCCCAGGCGCGCACGAGCGGCGCTTCGTCTTCGGGGATCCACACCGGGCACCCGAATGTGCGCGCCACGGCGGCGTTCCCGCCCATGTGGTCCGAATGGCAGTGCGTGTTGATCAATCGGTGCAGCGGCCGACCGGCGAGCCGTTCGCTCACGAGACGCAGCGTCTCCTCCACGTGGGTCACGTGGCCCGCATCGACCAGCACGTTCTCGTCCGCGCCGAGAAACAGCACGTGGTTGGCGTTCAACCAGTCGCGGACGATGACGCGGATCGAGTCGGGCAGCACGGGGGCAGGGATCGCTTCAGCGTCCGAGATGCGCGTCGAACCATTCGATGGCGAGATGCGTCGCCTCGTCGCGCGCTTCGCCGTAGATGCCGTAGTGCGCGATGCCCGGCAGCACGACATAGCGCTTCTGCCCGACGGCGCGCTCGAAGGCCCGCTGCGGATGGTCGCGATTGGCGAAGAGTTCTTCGCGTTCGGCCGCGATGAAGAGCATCGCGCAGCCCGGCGCGCGGGTGACATCGTCGATGGGCGCGTAGTGGAGGAATTTCTCGCGGATCGGTGCGCCGTACAGATTGCCGACTTCGCGCGTGCCCGGCGGGGGATAGCCGATCTCGCCGCGGGCGCGCTTCGTGCCGCTGCCGCGCGCGCCAACCAGTGCCGGCCCGGGCATCTCCGGGAGCGGCTGCCCGAACCAGCCCACCTGGCTCACGAGTGCCCTCACACGCGGGTCGCGTGCCGCCGCGTGCACGACGAGTCCCCCCGCGAAACTCGTCCCCCAGAGCCCGATCCGCGTGGCATCCGCGCCCGGCTCGTCGACGACCCAGTGGATGACATTCTGGAGATCCTCGGCCTGCTCGATCGGATCGATCACCTCGCGGATCTCGCGGACCTTCGCGGTGTAGCGGTCAGCTTCGCCGAGGATCGGTTCGCGCTGTCCGTCGGCGAGGACAAGGCGCCCGTCGCTGTCACCCCAGCCGCGGTAGTCGAAGACCGCGACGAAGTACCCCGCTGCGGCGATGGCCCTCGCCTGCGCATCGAGCATCGCGGCGGTGCCGCCCCAGCCGTGGGACATGACGACCACGGGTCGGCTGCGCTTGTCGTCGTCGATGCGATAGATGCGCACTGCGAGCCGCACGCCTTCGCTCGTCAGGTTCGCGCGGCGCTCGACGACCGCTGCGGAGTCCGCCGCGTGCAATCCCGCGAGGGGCAGGGTGGTGGCGAGGGCCAGCAGGCAGGCAGCGAATCCGCGGCGGTTCATGGCAGTCCTCCGGGAGATCAGCTGCGCAGGGCTTCGAGCCCCTGCCAGTCGAACGCGATGCCGTGGCCCGGGCGATCCGGCGCGATCGCGAAACCTTCCTCGATCACGAGCGGATTCGCTATGTAGCGGTCGAGTCCGAAGCCGTGGGCTTCGAGGTACGAGCGGTTCGGGCATGCGGCGAGCAGGTGCACCGTGACGTCGTGCGCGCCGTGCGACGTGACCGGCAGGTTGAACGTCTCGGCGAGCCGCGCCACCTTCATGAAGCCGGTGACGCCGCCGCACACCGTGACGTCGGGCTCGGGGAACGTCACGCCGCCCGCGTGGATGAACTGCTGGAACTCGTGGATCGTATGGAAGTTCTCGCCGGTGGCGACCGGCAGCCCGCCCTCGCGCACGATGCGCACGTGGCCCTGTACGTCGTCGGGGATCGTCGGCTCCTCGAGCCACGTGAGCTGGCTCGGCTGGAAGGCGCGCGCGGCGCGGATTGCCTCGTCGGCCGACCAGCGCATGTTGGCGTCGACCATCAACGGGAAGTCCTGGCCGAGATGCGTGCGCATCGCTTGCACCCGGGCGACGTCCTCGGAAAGCTTCGGGCGGCCCACCTTCATCTTGATCGCCCGGAAGCCCTTCGCCAGGTTGTCGTCGGTCTGGGCGAGCAGCTTGTCGAGCGGGAACCAGAGATCGATCCCGCCCGCGTAGCAGGGCACGCGCGCGTCGAAACCGCCGAGGAGCGTCCAGAGGGGCACGCCGTAGCGCTTCGCCTTGAGGTCCCAGAGCGCGATGTCGATGGCGGCGATCGCCATGGTCGCCGCGCCGCCGCGGCCGCCGTAGTGCACGCGCCACCACATCTTCTGCCAGATCGCCTCGATGAGATCCGGGTTCGCGCCGATAAGGCCGGGGGTCAGGTCATGCTCCATGGTCGCGTGGATCGCGCGGCCGTTGGTGCCGACGGTGTACGTGTAGCCCACGCCCTCGACACCGTCGCTGTCGACGATGCGCGCGGTGACGAGTTCGAAGGCGGTCATCTCGCCGTGGGTGCTGTCGGTGAGGGTGACGGGCAGGGGGATGCGATAGAGATCGCTGCGGATCGACTGGATGGTGGGCATGGTGGTGCGCTCCTCAGCGGCCGCCGGACACGTCGACGATGGCGCCGTGCGTG
>VYME01000358.1_pt1 | contig 32095 bp, 26 predicted proteins | sample 5115281 | NCBI WGS metagenome assembly VYME01 (sample SAMN12291780, study PRJNA351875) | freshwater metagenome | isolation source: freshwater lake | place: USA: Michigan, Wintergreen Lake | collected 2013-08-08
TGCGGCGCGGGGATCTCGCGGCGGCGAGAACGCTCGATGCGGCATTGGCGCCGCTGATCGACGCCTGCTTCGTCGAATCGAACCCCATTCCGGCCAAGGCGATGCTCGCGATGATGGGCCGCGTGCAGGATCGCGTGCGCCTGCCGCTCGTTCCGCTGGCGGCGTCGTGGCGTGCGCGTGTGCGTGGGGTGCTCGAGCATGCGGGCTTGCTCGCTTCCTGATTTCGACTGACGACCCTTTCCCAAGGCTGCGAACCGCTATGGCTTTTTCCATCGCCGAACTCGAAACCCGTTTGACCGAACCGCACCTGCTCGACAATAACGTACCGCTCGCCCACGACGCCCAGCTGCTGTTCGACAGTGCCATGGCGCATCTGGAGCGCGGCGATATTCGTGCGGCACGCTGCGACGAACACGGGACATGGCATGCGGTGTCCTGGGTCAAGCGCGCCATTTTGCTGGGCTTCCGCATTGGGCACGTGCAGACGATGCCGGGCGTGGCGCCGTTCAGCTTTCTCGACAAGCACACCTACCCGACGCGCGAATTTCGTCCGGAGCATCAGGTGCGCATCGTGCCGGGGGGCTCGACGGTTCGGCGCGGCGCGTACCTGGCGCCCACGGTGGTGTGCATGCCGCCCATGTACATCAACGTCGGTGCCTACGTGGGACGCGGCACGATGGTCGATTCGCACGCGCTGGTGGGAAGCTGCGCGCAAATAGGCGAACGGGTGCACCTGAGTGCCGCGGTACAGATCGGCGGCGTGCTCGAGCCGATCAATGCCTCGCCGGTGGTCATCGAGGATGACGTCGTGGTGGGCGGTAACTGTGGAGTGTATGAGGGCACGGTGGTGAAGCGTCGGGCCGTGCTCGGGGCCGGTGTCGTGCTCACGCGTGGCACGCCGGTGTACGATCTGGTCAACGAAACGGTGCATCGCGCGTCACCCGGTGCACCGCTCCTCATTCCCGAGGGCGCCGTCGTGGTGCCTGGTGCGCGACGCGTGTCGTCGGCGTTCGGCGAGGCTGAAGGGTTGTCACTCCAGACGCCGGTCATCGTGAAGTACCGCGATGACAAGACCGACGCCGCGACGGCGTTGGAGGCGTGGCTGCGGTGAGCAGTACCGTGCCGCTGACGGTGCAGGGGACGATCCGCGCGCCTGGCGACAAGTCGATCAGCCATCGCGCGCTGATCTTCGCGGCCATGGCGAATGGGCCGACGCGCATTCGCGACATCCTGCCGTCGGCCGATGTGCACGCCACCGCCGCGGCGCTCCGGGCCATGGGCGTCGACATTCCCGCGCTCAGTGAGGACTTCGTCGTAGTCGGGCGCGGGCTCGACGCGTTGCATTCGCCCGAGCAGGCCTTCGACTGCGCCAACAGCGGCACGACCACGCGACTGCTTGCGGGACTCGTGGCCGGGTTGGCGGGGCGTGCGGCGCGCTTCGAAGGGGATGCAAGTTTGAGTCGCCGCCCAATGACGCGCGTGGCGGCCCCGCTGTCGGAGATGGGCGCTCGCGTGACGTTCGAGGGGGCACCAGGGCACGACGGTCTCCCCATGCGTGTGCACGGACAGCCGCTGCAGCCGCTACGGTACGTGAACAGCCACGCCAGCGCGCAGGTGAAGGGTGCGTTGCTGCTGGCCGGTCTCAGCGGCGGGGTCGAAGTCACGATCGATGAACCGGTACGTTCGCGCGACCATAGCGAGCGCATGCTGGCGGCGCGCGGAGTGCGGCTCGAGATCACCGATACCTCGGTCACCTTGCCAGCCGGACAGGTGGTGCAACCGGTGGACGTCGTGGTCCCCTCCGATCCTTCCTCCGCCACGTTCTTCGCGGCACTCGCCGCGATGGCCGATGCCGGCGAGCTACGGCTTGAGCACGTCTGTCTCAACCCCACACGGACGGGGGCCTTCGACGTGATGCGGCGAATGGGCGCCGACCTCGTGGTCGAGCACTCGGCGGACGTCAGTGGGGAGTTGATCGGCACGTTGATCGTTCGTCCGTCGCCGCTCGTGGGGACGCAGATCGGCGGGGCCGAAATTCCGCGGTGTATAGATGAGCTGCCCATGATCGCCTGCCTGGCGGCGCGGGCGCGGGGCGAGACGCGAATCACCGATGCGCGGGAGCTTCGCGTCAAGGAGAGTGATCGCATTCGGGCGGTGGTCGACAATCTCCGCACGTTGGGCGTCGAGGTGGAGGAGTATCCCGACGGGATGCGCGTCGTGGGCTCGACGGCGCCGCTCCATGGACATGTGGTGACCCACGGCGATCACCGGTTGGCCATGGCGTTCGGGGTCCTTGGTGCGCTTCCGGACAATCACATCACCATCGACGATCCAGGGTGTGTGGCGGTGTCCTATCCCGCCTTCTGGCGCGACCTGACCACGGCGGTGGGGTTGGGGCGCGCCTCAGCGGTGGCCCATGGCGGAGGCGGGATCCCCGCGTCTGCGCCCCTGGTGGTCGCGATCGACGGTCCGGCGGCGTCGGGCAAGAGTTCGACGGCCCAGTGGGTCGCCCAGCTCCTCGATGTCCGCCACGTCGACTCCGGCGCGTTCTATCGTGCGCTCACGTTTCTGGCCACCGAAACGGGGGAGGCTCCGGCGCACTGGACGGCCGAGGCGCTGTTGGCGCACGCGGGGCGGGTGACCTGGCGGCTCACGGAGCGCTCCGTGCTACCGCTGGTCGATGGGATCGAGCAGGACGAGGCGCTTCGCGGGGCGAACGTTACCCGAAACGTCTCCCGGGTGGCCGCGATGCCGCCGGTTCGCTTGTGGGTCAATGCGGTGGTCCGCAGCGCCGGCGCCGCAGTGGACGTGGTGGTCGACGGCCGCGATATCGGGACGGCCGTCTTTCCCGAAGCCCAGCTCAAGATCTTCCTTGTGGCCGACAGCTGGGAACGGGCGCGCCGACGCCTCATCCAGCGTCTCGGGCGCCGGCCCAACGATGCCGAAATCGCGGTCGAGGTGGAGGCGCTCGTTGCCCGGGACGCCCAGGATGCGACGCAGAGTGCACCGGCCCGGGATGCGATCACCATCGACACCACGACGGTGACCCAGGAAGAGCAGGTGGAGCGGATCGTCGCACTGGCGAAGGCCACCCGGAACCGGCTGCACCAGTAGGGGGCAAAGGCCCCCCCGGGTCGGGGCGGGCACCTTGTCCGGCGCCCACGCTCCCCCTATGTTTCCGGGTTCCAGCTTTTCCCCTCGTGACCCCTTTTCTCGGCGCGGCGAGTGCAGTTCAGCGAACTTGGAGAAACCGCACCGTATGAGCACTGAACTGAGCCCCGAGCTCAACACCGAAGTCGAAGGCGCCGAAGATGACGCGCCCCTCTATGGCAAGCTGACGGCGCGCGAGAAGCGCGATCTGCAAAAGAGCCAGCTCCGCCCCTTGGCGAACCGCCGCCCTGAGCTCTACGAAGAGGACGAATTCACGTCCGACGAGTACGAGCGCATGCTCGAGCTGTACAACGGCACGCTGGCGTCGATCGAGGAAGGCGAGATCGTCAAGGCGACCGTGCTTGAAATTCGCGAGAACCTGGTCGTGCTGGATATCGGATTCAAGTCCGAAGGCACGATCCCGCTCGAAGAATTCAAGGACATGCCCGAGCTCAAGGCGGGCGACGAAGTCGAAGTGCTCCTCGAGCACCTCGAGGACCAGGAAGGTTCCGTCGTCCTGTCCAAGAAGAAGGCCGACTTCATGCGCGTGTGGGAACGCATCCGCGTGGCGTACGAAAGCGACGTGCCCGTCGAGGGCACGCTGGTCAAGAAGATCAAGGGGGGCGTAGTCGTCGACCTCATGGGCGTCGATGCGTTCCTCCCGGGTTCGCAGATCGCGCTCCGTCGTGTGCCGAACATCGACGAGCTGCTGGGCCAGAAGTACGAGTTCAAGATCATCAAGCTCAACAAGCGTCGCCGCAACATCGTCGTGTCGCGTCGCGTGATCCTCGAGACCGAGCGCGCGGGCAAGCGCGAGAAGCTCATGAAGGAGCTCTCGAAGGATCAGGTGCGGAAGGGCGTCGTCAAGAACATCACGGACTTCGGGGCATTCATCGATCTCGGTGGCGTCGACGGCCTGCTCCACATCACCGATATGTCGTGGGGCCGCATCTCGCATCCGAGCGAGATGGTCCAGATCGGCATGGAACTCGAGATCAAGGTCCTGGATATCGATTGGGAGCGCGAGCGCATCTCGCTCGGCCTCAAGCAGCTCCAGAGCTACCCGTGGAAGGACGTAGCTGCCAAGTACCCGGTGGGTACGCGCGTCAACGGCAAGGTCGTGTCGATCACGAACTACGGCGCCTTTATCGAGCTCGAGCCCGGCATCGAAGGCCTCGTGCACATCTCCGAAATGAGCTGGACGCGCAACGTCCGTCATCCCTCGAAGATCGTGTCGATCGGCGAAGCCATCGAGGCGGTGGTGCTCAAGGTCGACGAGACCGAAGAGAAGATCTCGCTCGGCATGAAGCAGACCGAGCAGGATCCGTGGGTCATCCTGCCGCTCAAGTACCCGGTGGGGACGCGGATCAACGGCAAGGTGCGCAACCTGACCTCGTTCGGCGCGTTCGTCGAAATCGAACCCGGCATCGACGGCCTCATTCACATCTCCGATATGTCCTGGACCAAGCGCGTCCAGCATCCGTCGGAAGTCGTGAAGAAGGGCGACGCGGTGGACGTGGTGATCCTCAACATCGACAGCGAAAACAAGCGCATCTCGCTCGGTCTCAAGCAGGCTGAGGAAGATCCGTGGCTTCGCATCGGTGAGACCTATCCGGTGGGCACTGAGCTCCCCGGCAAGGTCGTGCGCCTGATGGACAAGGGCGTGGTGGTCGATCTCGGCAACGACATCGAAGGCTTCGTGCCGGTCAGCCAGCTGAACCCGGAAGGCACGGTCACGAACCCGGCAGACTTTGCGTGGGAAACGATGAACCTCGTCATGCGCGTGCTCGAGGTCGATCCCATCCACCGCCGTATCGTGCTCGCCGTGACGTCGGTGCCGGAAGAGCAGCCGCCCAAACCGGCCGAGCCGAGCAAGGTGCACAGCTCGGAAGACGAACTCGGTCTCTGAGTCGCAGTGCAACGGTAAACAAGAAGGCCCCGGCAGCACTGCCGGGGCCTTTTTCGTGTGTATCCCCTGCCCATCACCCTCGCATCCGTTGTCGCGTCCCTGCGACATCCTGCATCGTTTGCGAAACAGCAGACGGACTTAGCGGCCGACGATCAGGTCCGGCGAGTCATCGTTATCGGGCGACGCGCTGGTGGCGCGCTTCGTCGCCGGACGGTTCGCGGTGCTGCCGGGCAGCGCCATGAAGCCCATCAACGCGATGAACGCGTAGGCACCAATGAAGACGACCGTGAGCATCCCCACGCGGATCGTGGTGACGTTGAACGCCGCCGACATCTGGGAGCTGACGATGGTCTTGAGCTGCTGGGCATCCAACCCGAACACCAACAGCAAGGCAAGCAGGCTGACGGTGAAGAGCGAGGCGACAATGCCGACGACGCGGGCGAGCCCTGTGCTGCCAAGACCGCGGGCCATGACCAGCAAGAGCGAAAGGCCAAGGACAGGGAGCATCAGGATGCCCGAGAGCGCGTTGGCCGCGCCAAAACGCCACTGGATGTTCGTCAGCCGCAAAGGCCAGATCTGCATCAGCCCCTGAACCAGTGGCAACGCGACGAGGAGGACCGCGACCAGATAGAGCACCCGGCGCGAAGCGTGGTCGTCGTGCAGGTCGAGAAAGTCGGACATGATGGGGTACGTCGAGAAGGATTGAGAAACGCGCAATGGGGACGATGTCTTGCAAAGGTCGTTCCAGCGGGCTGGGCCGAAACAGCCCTCGCAGCCGCCCCCAAGGGAGACCGGAGCCGCCGCTGTGACAATCTATCTGCTTCGTGTGAGGAATGCTTCAGATAATGCCGGCATGGCCGATAGACACTGGTATAGTCGGCTTCGTTCCGATGAAGGGGTGAAGCACGTGGGCTCCAGCGGTCTGAACTGGCCGGGATTCCGCGCAATCAGTGCTCTTCGTGAGATCATGAACATGTCCCAGTCTTCGTTTGGCTTTGCCGTCATCCCCGCCATCGCCGTTGCGCTGTGCGCTGGTCCGTTCGCCTCTGTCGCCCAGGCGCAGGACGAAAAGGTCTACGCGATGTCCGACGTTCAGGCTCCGCCCAAGCTGTCCAGCACGGCGGTCGCGGCCCGTATCATTCAGGATTCCTACCCGGCCGAGCTCAAGAGCCGGGGTGTGGGCGGGATGGTCGAACTCCAGTTCATCGTGGATGCCAAGGGCAAGGTCGATCCAGCCTCCGTCGAGGTGGTAGACGCCACCCAGACGGCGCTCGGCGAAGCGGCAAAAAAGGTCGTCACGAAGCTCGGCTTCAATCCGGCCAAGGTGAACGGTACCCCGGTGCGCGTGAAGGTGACGCTGCCGATCATCTACAAGCCGTAAACCCTCCGGGGCTGGCGGACCCACCCCGCCGGCAGCACAGGGGAACAGGAGAGCCGACTCCATCTGGGGGCGGCTCCTCGTTTTTCTGCGTCCGATCGCTAGCTTCCCGCGTCATGACCCAGTCCACCTCGTCAACGACCATGCGGGAAAAGCTCGATCGCCTCGCCACCGCCCGCGACGCTTCGGAACAAGGCGGGGGAGCGGCCCGAATCGCGCAACAGCACGCCAAAGGCAAGCTTTCGGCGCGTGAGCGACTCGATGTGCTGCTCGATGAAGGATCCTTCGTCGAGATCGATCGCTTCGTGACGGCCCGATCATCGACCGAAGGGGAGGCACCGGTCTACGGCGACGGTGTCGTCACGGGACACGGGCGAATTGAAGGGCGGCTGGTCTATGTGTTCTCGCAGGACTTCACCGTGTTCGGCGGATCGTTGTCCGAAGCGCACGCGGCCAAGATCTGCAAGATCATGGATCTCGCCATGCGCAACGGCGCGCCCGTCATCGGCCTGAACGACTCCGGTGGCGCCCGTATTCAGGAAGGTGTCGTCTCGCTCGGGGGGTACGCGGACATCTTCCTCAAGAACACGTTGGCATCGGGGGTGATTCCGCAGATCTCCGCCATCCTCGGGCCATGTGCCGGTGGCGCCGTCTATTCGCCGGCGATTACGGACTTCATCTATATGGTGCGCGGGACGAGCTACATGTTCGTCACGGGGCCCAATGTGGTGAAGACCGTCACGCACGAAGATGTGAGCATGGAGCAGCTCGGCGGGGCCGATACGCATGCCGGGACGAGCGGCGTGGCGCATTTCGCCTGCAATTCCGAGCTCGCGTGCTTGCAGCATATCCGCGAGCTGTTCCGGTTTGTCCCGTCGAACAATGTCGACGATCCGCCCAAGGGCCATGGGCGTGATCCGCGCGATCGGCGTGAGGAATCGCTGCTCGATGTGGTACCGGACAATCCGAACAAGCCGTACGACATGCGCGAAGTCCTGACGCGCGTCGTCGATGATAGCACGTTTTACGAGGTGCAACCGGACTATGCCGGCAACATCCTCGTTGGGTTCGCGCACTTGGGCGGATACAGCGTGGGCATTGTCGCCAACCAGCCGGCCGTGCTCGCCGGAGTGCTCGACATCACGTCGTCCATGAAGGCGGCGCGCTTTGTCCGCTTCTGCGATTGCTTCAACATTCCGCTCGTGACCTTCGAAGACGTGCCCGGCTTCCTCCCCGGTGTTGCGCAGGAGCACGGCGGCATCATCAAGCACGGGGCCAAGTTGTTGTACGCGTACTGCGAGGCGACGGTCCCGAAGCTCACGGTCATCACACGCAAGGCGTACGGCGGCGCCTACGACGTGATGAGTTCGAAGCACATTCGCGGTGATTTCAACGTGGCGTGGCCGAGCGCCGAGATCGCGGTCATGGGCCCCAAGGGGGCCGTCGAGATTCTCTATCGTAAGGAAATCGCCGAGGCGGCCGACCCGCAGGCGGCGCTCGATGCGCGCGTGGCGGAGTACACGGAAAAGTTCGCGAATCCCTACATCGCGGCCGCGCGCGGCTACGTAGACGACGTGATCGATCCGCGCGATACGCGTCCTCGGCTCATCGAGGCGCTCGAGGCGTTGCAAGGCAAGCGTGATCGCAACCCGCCCAAGAAGCATGGGAACCTCCCGCTATGAGCCCGCGCATGTTCGAGAAAGTGCTCGTGGCCAACCGCGGTGAGATCGCGTTGCGCGTTGTTCGCGCCTGCCAGGAGCTTGGCATCAAGACGGTTGCCGTCTATTCGGAAGCCGATGCGAGCGCGCCGCATGTTCGCGAAGCCGACGAGGCGGTCCTGGTAGGACCGTCGCCGTCGAGCCAGAGCTATCTGGTGGGCGAACGCCTCATCGAGGTCGCCATGCGCGTCGGGGCCGAAGCCATCCATCCGGGCTACGGGTTCCTCTCGGAGCGCGCGTGGTTCGCCCGTGCGGTACGTGATGCCGGGTTGGTGTTCATCGGCCCGCCAGCGGAAGCGATCGAGGCGATGGGGTCGAAGACGGCAGCGCGACAGCTGGTGATCGCTGCGGGCGTCCCGGTGGTTCCCGGGAATGCCGAGGGGGTCAAGGACGCGGACGAGGCCATCGCCATTGCCGAGTCGTATGGCTTCCCCGTGCTGCTCAAGGCTGCGGCCGGTGGGGGCGGCAAGGGGATGCGCGTGGTGCGCCAGCGTGAAGACGTGTCAGCAGCGTTGGCGTCGGCACGGCGCGAAGCGCGCAATGCGTTCGGCGACGATGCCGTCTATGTGGAGAAGTATATCGAGGGACCGCGTCACGTTGAAATTCAGGTGTTGGCCGACCAGCACGGCAACGTGTTGCATCTTGGCGAGCGTGAGTGCTCCGTGCAGCGTCGGCATCAGAAGATGATCGAGGAGGCGCCCAGTGTGGCTGTCTCGCCCGAGTTGCGTGCACGCATGGGCGCCACCGCCGTCGCCGCTGCGAAGGCCGCTGGCTACGTGAACGCGGGGACCTGCGAGTTTCTGCTCGATCGCGACGGTCAGTACTACTTTCTCGAAATGAATACGCGTATTCAGGTCGAACATCCGGTCACGGAACTGGTGATGGGGATCGATCTGGTGCAATGGCAAATCCGCATTGCGGCTGGTGAGGTGCTGCCGTTCGACCAGCGCGACCTGGTCCCTCGCGGGTGGGCCATGGAGTGCCGCATCACGAGCGAGGATCCCGCGAATGGGTTCTTGCCGAGTACCGGGCGTGTCGAGTACTTGCACCTGCCAAGCGGTCCCGGGGTGCGGTGGGATGGCGGCATCGAAGCGGGCAGTGACGTGGGGCTCCACTATGATCCCATGCTCGCGAAGCTCATCGTGCACGCGCCCACCCGTCCACTGGCGATTGCCCGTATGCGTCGCGCATTGCTCGAGCTGACGATCGACGGCATCGAAACCTCGCGCAGTTTTCATGTGCGGGTGATGGACGATCCGGAATTTCAGGCGGGGGCAATCAGCATTCAGTGGCTGGAGCAGCGGCTGAGCGCGCTGACGGCACCAACGACGGATCACGAGACGCTGACGCTGGCCGCCATTTCGGCGGCCCTAGTGGCACACGACGAGCGGACGTCCGGGCGCGTGGCTCCGTCGGCCGCGAACGCGGTGGCGGGTACGATGGCGAACGGGGCGGTGATTACCGAAGGGGCGTTCGGCTGGGCTGCTGTCGCGCGCCGCGAAGCATTACGACGCTCGTGACTCTTTCCGTTACCGTGGAGTGGTCGTGAGGCGTCGCCCTCCCCAAGGGGGACGCGGTCGCAATGCCGACCGGGCACGTTCCTCCCGTCTGCCCGAGTCGGTGGGGACGCTGACGATCGATCGTATCGCGGCCGGTGGCGATGGCGTCGGCCGACTCGAGGGGCTTGCCGTGTTCGTGCCGCGTACCGCCGCAGGAGACGTGTTACAGGCGGCGTACGTGACGCATGCGCGGCATGCGCGAGGTCGTGTGCTGCAGGTGCTGACGCCGTCGGCGGATCGACGAACGCCACCATGTGTGCATTATGAGCGCGATCGTTGCGGAGGCTGTCAGCTGCAACACCTCACGATGGAGGCGCAGCACGACGCCCGACGGCACATCGTGCAGGACACACTCTCGCGTATCGGCAAGCGAGACATTCCCCTGCCGGCGCTGATGGCCGGTGTCGCGTGGGAGTACCGGAGTCGCCTGACACTGACGCTTCTCCGCCGTAGTACGGGGTGGGTGGGCGGACTGCATCCGCATGACGATCCGGTACGCGTGTTCGCTCTCGAGGAGTGCCATATTGCGCACCCGATGCTGGTGTCCGTCTGGCACGTGGTGCGGGCGCTGATCCGCAACACCGATGTACGGCTTCCCGCCGTCGACACGTTGCGTCTGGCGATCCGGCTGGATAGTGGCCCAGACGACGAGAGTATCGCCGACCACGATGGAGCAGGCGCCTCGCCCTTGACAGTCGCCTTGGTGGTCGAAGGCGGTGCCGAGTGGGGGGATCGGGAGGCATGGACGGCAGCCGTCCGCAAAGCCGACGCGCGCATCAGTGGCGTATGGTGGACGCCCGATCGTGGAGACGCGCGAGGCGGCGGATTGCCCGGCGAGGCGGCGGTTGTCGACTATGCGCCGCAAGCGCGTGACGCCCTCGCGTTTTCGCAGGTCAATCGCGTGGTCGCCACGGCGCTCCGCGAGTATGTATACGCGGCGGTGCAGGGCTTTGCGCCCGCGACGGTGATCGATGCGTACGCGGGCACTGGACCATTGGCGGCACGGCTGTTCGGCGACGGCGTGAGCGTGGTGGCGATTGAGTCGGACCGTGCCGGCGCGGACGCCGCCAACGCGCGCTTGCAGCGACGATCGGGGGACGCAACGGCGTGGGCGCGCGTGGTGTGCGACCTCGTCGAACGGGCGTTGCCAGCGTTGTCGCGGGCCACGGTGCCGGCGGATGTCGTCGTGCTCAACCCGCCTCGTCGCGGGGTGCATGCTGATGTCACCCGATGGCTGGAAGCCGACTCGCAGCGCGACCTCCGCGGCGTGGTGTATGTGAGCTGTGACCCGGCGACCTTGGCCCGGGATCTGGCGCGACTGCCGTCGTGGCGTGTGAGCGCAGTGCAGTGTTTTGACATGTTTCCGCAAACCGCACACGTGGAAACGGTGTGCATTCTGCACCGGGAGAGGACATGAAGTATCTCGTGGATGTAAACGGTGAGCGCATCACGGTGGAGCTTGCCGGCGCGCACGCCACGGTCGACGGGGTTCGACACGACGTGTCGCTCACGCGTGTCGCGGGGACGCCTGTGCGCCTGGTTCGCATTGGGGAACAGGTGCATCGGGTGGTGGCCCGCCGCGGCGCCAACCGGGGGCTCTGGCAGCTCGATGTCGATGGAACGCGTGTCGAGGCGGAGGCGCTCGATGAGCGGCTGCGTGCGATCAAGGATCTCACGGCGGCCTCGGCGGTGGCGAGCGGACCGGCGCCGCTGCTGGCGCCGATGCCGGGGCTCGTGATGCGGGTGACGGTCGCCGTTGGCGACACGGTAAGCGCCGGTCAGGGGCTTGTGATGATCGAGGCCATGAAGATGGAGAACGAACTCCGGACCACGGCGCCGGGGGTGGTCACGGCGGTGCGGGTGATACCGGGCGAGGCGGTCAACAAGGGGGCCGTCTTGGTCGAACTGGGGCCGCTGCCGGGCTGATTCAGGGCGAGGGAGAGGGCCCCCGCCTGCAGGCCCCGCCGGGAGCATCCCACCGGCGGGAACTCGGACTCACGCACCCGGTTCGTTGCGGCGCATGCGGTTGACGCCCTTGATGACGAGAAAGAGCGTGACGGCGACGATGAGGAAACTGAGGACCTGATTGAGAAAGAGGCCGTAGGCGACGGTGGGGGCGCCGGCTTTCTTGGCCTCTTCGAGGGTGGCGAAGGTGCCACCGCCGACAGTCACGAACCGGTTGGTGAAGTCGATCCCGCCGGTTAGGAGGCCGACGATCGGCATGATGATATCCGAGACCATACTGTCGACGATTTTCTGAAAGGCGCCGCCGATGACCACGCCAATGGCGAGATCCATGACGCTACCCTTCATGGCGAACTCCTTGAACTCCGACATCATCGACATACACGTGCTCCTGAACGAGTAGGGCCGGGGATACTGTCCCGGTTCCGGCTGGCGAACCGTCAGCTTGGGGCCGGGAAACACAAACGGCAAGGGCCGCTCGGCGGCGACGGAGACGGCAGCTCCCTTGGAAGGCGAAACCAGACACAAGCGCCGCATTGACAGGCACTTCAGTGCTGTGTAAGCTACGAGTCTGTCCCGTTTTCCGGCGGGACCCATTACGGTAACCCTTTGCCGGGGGCCGATCCGCGAGCGGCCTGCTCACGGTCCACGGCTTCTCCGCACCACGCACGGATCACGTTCAGCATGAAGACCTACAGCGCGACCCCGAAGGATATCGACCGTCGGTGGTATATCGTCGACGCGGAAGGAATGGTCCTTGGCCGGCTCGCGTCGGAAGTCGCGAAGATCATCCGCGGCAAGCACAAGCCCATGTACACGCCGCACATGGACACGGGTGACTTCGTCATCGTGGTCAATGCGTCGAAGGTGCAGGTCACTGGCCGCAAGGCGGAACAGAAGACCTACTTCAGTCACACGGGCTACATGGGCCACGAGAAGCACACCCCCTTTGCCACGATGCTGGCGAAGCACCCCGAGCGCGTGATCGAGAAGGCCGTGTACGGCATGCTGCCGAAGACGGCGCTTGGCCGTCAGGTGCTTCGTCGCAAGCTGCGCGTCTTCGCCGGCGCCGAGCATCCGCACATTGCGCAGAGCCCGGCCAAGCTTTCCTTCTCCTCCGCCGAGGCCAAGTAATGTCGGAACAGATTCAGGCCGTCGGCCGTCGCAAGGAGGCGGTCTGCCGCCTCTATCTCACCCCGGGTACCGGCAAGTGGGAGGTCAACGGTCGTACGCTGGGTGACTACTTTCCTCGCCCGACGCTGGTGTCGGCCATTCAGCAGCCGTTCGCGCTGACCGATTCGATCGGCAAGTTCGACGTCAAGGCTGTGCTGAACGGCGGTGGCATGTCGGGGCAGGCGGGCGCGGTGCGCCTCGCCGTCGCCCGCGCCCTCGTCAAGGTTGACGAAGGCAGCCGCAAGAAGCTTCGCGAGTTCGGTCTGCTCACACGCGATGCGCGTGAGGTCGAGCGCAAGAAGCCGGGCCGCGCTGGCGCCCGCAAGCGCTTCCAGTTCTCGAAGCGTTGATCGAGCCAGCCCGGAGCCTCCGACTCCGAGCGCTCGCCCAGTACATCTCACACGTGGTCCGAGCCGGTGGCGGGTGCTGTGCTCTCGGGAGCACAGTCGCCGCAGGCGATGACGACCTCGGACGACTCTACAAAAACCCAACGGGATTTCTTGTCATGGCTACTCCGTCACTCGAGCAGTTGCTCGCTGCGGGCGTTCACTTCGGGCACCAGACCCGTCGTTGGAACCCCAAAATGCGCCGCTTCATCTTCGCCGAGCGCAACGGCATCCACATTATCGACTTGCAGAAGACGCTGCGCCAGATCGAATTGGCGCAGAAGCTCGTTCGCGAGGTCGTGTTGCGCGGCGAGAGCGTGCTGTTCGTCTGCACCAAGCGCCAGCTGGCCGCGATCGTCAAGGACGAGGCCGCGCGCTGCGGGGGCATGTTCGTCACGGAGCGTTGGCTCGGCGGCATGCTGACCAACTACCAGACGGTCAAGAAGCAGGTCAAGAAGCTCAAGGAGCTCGAGGCCGGCACCGAAGACGGCAGCCTGCAGAACTACACGAAAAAGGAACAGCTCCTCATGTCGCGTCAACGTGAGAAGTTGTCCAAGTACCTCTCGGGCATCAAGACGATGAACCGCCTCCCGGGGCTGCTGTTCATCATCGACTCGAAGAAGGAGCGCATCGCGGTGTCCGAAGCCAACAAGCTCGGTGTCCCGATCGTCGCCATCGTCGATACGAATGCCGATCCTGATCTCATCACCGTGCCGATCGCCGGCAATGACGACGCGATCCGCTCGGTCGAGCTGATCGCGAAGGTGATCGCCGACACGATCGACGAAGCGCGCCGTGAGGCGCCGGCTCGGCCGAGTGAAGAGGAGCAGGAAACGTACACGTTCTCCAGCGATCGTGGCGCCGAGCGCGCGGATCGCGGCGGTCGTGACAACCGTGGCGGCGGGGACAACCGTGGCGGTGGTGATCGTGGTGGCAACAACCGTGACGGCGGCAACAATAGCCGCCCGCGTCGCCGCCGCGCCAAGCCGGAAGCTATTGCGGCACGTCTCAAGGTCGGCGACAGCCCGGCCGGTGATGCGCCGGCTGGCGACGACGCTGCGGCGGACTCCGCCGAGTAAGTTTCGGCGCCGGCCCGACCTCCGGGGTGCGACGGGTACGTCGCCCTCCAGAGATGCAGGAACGCGACGCCGCCGGCACCTCCCGGCGGCGTTGTTTTACCCCCGAGGCGCGAAGCGCATCAGCATGCGTCGCGGGTTCAAGGCAGGACTCTCCGACGTACATCTCCGCACACTTCAGCGATAGACAGGAACTGACGATGGCGATCACGGCCAAGGACGTCTCGGAACTCCGCCAGCGCACGGGCGCGGGCATGATGGATTGCAAGAAGGCCCTCGAAGAGACCGGCGGCGACATGAACGCCGCCGTCGAATACCTTCGCAAGAAGGGGATCGCCAAGGCCGAGAAGCGCGCCGATCGCTCGACGAGCGAAGGCATCGTCGGGGGGGACGTCTTCAACGACGGCACGTCGGCGGCGCTCATCGAAGTGGCGTGCGAGACGGACTTCGTGGCGCGGAACGAAGATTTCGGCAAGGTGGTCGCGACGCTGGTTGCACATCGCGTGCAGTCGACCGCTGCGGATCTCGACACCATGCTCGCCGAGCCGTTATCGTCGAACGCTGCGGAGTCGGTGGCCGAGTTCGTCAAGAGCGCCTCGGCGCGCACGGGCGAAGCGGTCAACGTCAAGCGTACGGCGCGCTTTGATGCCGGTGCGAACGGCCAGGTGGGCATGTACAAGCACCACAACGGCAAGCTCGCGACGATCGTGCAGATCACGGCCTCGTCGCCAGCAGTTGCCAAGCACGACGCGACGCTCGAGCTCGTCAAGTACCTCGCCGAGCACATCGCCGCCTCGGCGCCGCTTGCCGTCGATCGGACCGGCGTGCCCGCCGAGAAGATCGAAAGCGAGAAGCGCATCGCCGCAGAGCAGGCCCGCGAAACGGGTAAGCCGGACGCGATGATCGAAAAGATCGCCACCGGCAAGATCGAAGCGTTCCTCAAGGACGTCCTCCCGCAGCCGTGGGTGCGCGACGCGAGTCTCACGATCGCGCAGCTCGTGGCCGACCACGCCAAGAAGGCGGGCGGCGAGATCACGGTGGACCGTTTCGCCCGTCTGCAGCTCGGCGCCGAGTAACAGGCCATGAGCGACGCCGCGAACAGCGGGTCCGACCTGCGCTTCAAGCGCATTCTCCTCAAGCTCTCCGGCGAAGCACTCGCCGGGGAGCGGGGCGTCGGTTTCGATTTCGACCGTATCGGCTTTTTCGCCGACCAGATCGTGGACGTGGCCCGCCTCGGCGTACAGCTGGGACTCGTGATTGGCGGTGGTAACATCGTCCGCGGGACCCAGTTGTCGCAAATGGGGATGGACCGCGTCGGTGCCGACTACATGGGCATGCTGGGAACGGTCATCAACGCGATGGCGCTGCAGGACGTGCTCGAGAAGAAGGGGCTCGACACCCGCGTCATGACGGCCATTCGTATGGAAGAGCTGGCGGAGCCGTATATTCGCCGCCGTGCGCTGCGGCATTTCGAGAAGGGGCGCACGGTGATCTTTGCCGCCGGCACCGGCAACCCGTATTTTTCCACGGACACGGCTGCCGTCCTCCGCGCCATCCAGATGAAGGCCGATGTCATCATCAAGGCCACCAGCGTCGATGGCGTGTATTCGGCCGATCCGAAGAAAGATCCGAACGCGAAGTTGTACGAGACCATCAGCTACCGCGACGTGATGCTGGAAGAATTGCGGGTCATGGACCAAACGGCCATTACCCTCTGCAAGGAAAACCAGTTGCCGATCGTCGTACTCAACCTCCACCGCCCCGGCGCAATCGCTCGCGCCATTCAGGGCGAACGCGTAGGGACACTGGTTTCATGAGCACGATTGCGCAGATTCTGAAAGACGCGAAGGCCGGGATGGAGAAGGCCCTCGACAACACGAAGCGCGAGTTCTCCGGCATCCGGACCGGTAAGGCGTCGCCCAATATGCTCGACACCATCCGTGTCGACGCGTACGGCGCGCAGGTGCCGCTCAACCAGGTGGCGTCGGTGTCGGCCCCCGAGCCACGCATCTTGCTGGTCACGCCGTTCGACAAGGGGCAGGCCAAGGCCATCGAAAAGGCCATCCGCGAGTCGGAGCTCGGGCTTGATCCGGCGCACCAGAACGGCGTCATTCGCGTACCGCTGCCAAGCATGACGGAGCAGCGCCGGAAGGATCTCGCCAAGGTGCTGCATAAGCAGGCCGAAGACGGCAAGATCGCCATTCGTCACGCGCGGACCGATGCGCGCGACAAGATCAAGAAGGTCGACGGCGTCTCGGAAGACGACAAGAAGCAGGCCGAAAAGGAACTGCAGAAAGTTCACGACGACGAGATCGCGAAGCTCGAAACCGCGTTGAAGGCGAAGGAAGCCGAAATCATGGAGGTGTGAGTCCTTTCGGACTTGTACCCGCTGTGCCCATCACTGCCCCTGCCCTCGATGACTGACACCGAGTCGGATCTGTTGGCGCGCATTCGCGTGCACGGGGCAGCGCCACAGCACATCGCGATCATCATGGATGGCAACGGTCGGTGGGCGAGGGAGCGCCATCTGCCTCGCCCCTTCGGGCATCGTTCCGGGATGAAAGCGGTGCGCGCCGTGGTGGAAGGGTGCCTTGAGGCCGGGGTCGAGTGGCTGTCGCTCTTTGCATTCTCGCAGGAGAACTGGCAGCGTCCCCCGCACGAAGTGTCGGCGCTGATGTCGCTGCTCGAAGAGTTCATCGCGCGCGAGGCGTCTGATCTGGCCCGACAGGGTGTGCAAGTGCAGGTGCATGGCGACGTCGATCGGCTCAGTCCTGCCGCCGCCGCCGCCGTGGCGAGCGTCCGCGAGGAAACGGCGGGCGGGACGCGACTGGGGCTCAACCTCTTTATCTCCTACGGCGGGCGAGCCGAACTGGTGCGCGCCGCCCGACTTCTCGCATACGACGTGCAACGCGGGCTGCTGACGCCGGACGCAATCGACGAGCAAGCGTTCCGCAACCGACTGTACACCGCCAGCTGTCCCGATCCCGACCTGTTGATCCGTACCTCGGGTGAGCAGCGTCTCTCCAATTTCCTGCTTTGGCAGGTCGCCTACGCGGAGCTCTACATCTCCAGCGTGTTGTGGCCCGACTTCGATCGCGCTGCATTGTACGAAGCGATTTGCGACTTTCAACGTCGCGACCGTCGCTTTGGCAAGGTGAATACGTAATTCCCTCCTCGACGTGAACGAACTCGGACGTCGTGTCATCGTGGCGCTGATTGGCGCGCCACTCGTGCTTGGCATCATCTGGATCGGCGATGCTGCTCTCGCGACGTTGGCCGGCGGACTCTCGGCCGTGGCGGCGTGGGAGTTCTACCGCATGGCGCGTGAGGGGGGAAGCACGCCGATGCCCGTGATCGGCGTGCTCTTGAGCGCGCTGATCCCGCTCGGGGTGCATGCCCAATACCTCGGTGTGCTGACGGTACCGCTCTATGCCTGGGTCCTTACCGTACTCGCCATTCTCGCGGCCGCCATTTGGCTCCGCGGCGTGAATGGCAAGCCGCTGGGCGCCGCCAGCACGACGGTGTTCGGCGCACTCTACACGGGCGGAACGATCAGCTTCGTGTACGTGCTGCGCTATCACAAGTATGCCGTTGGCGATACGGCAGGAGCGCTCGCGGTGATTTTTCCGGTGGTGCTGACGTGGGCCAGCGATACGGGCGCGTACTTCGCCGGACGACTCGTTGGCGGGCGGAAGCTGATCCCGTCGGTCAGCCCCGGAAAGACCGTTGCCGGCTCCGTGGGCGGCCTCCTGCTGACGGTCGTGGTCGCGTATGCGTTCGTGCACGGATTGCTTGTGCCCAAGGCGCAGCTGGGATTCACGCCGTGGGGACTCGTCATGTTCGGGCTCGCCATCAGCGTGATCGCCCAGATCGGCGATCTCGCGGAATCGCTGCTCAAGCGCGAAGCGGACGTGAAGGACAGTGGCAGCGTGTTCCCGGGCCATGGTGGCGTGCTCGATCGACTCGATTCCCTGTTCTTCGTGCTGCCGGCGGCGTACGCCCTGTACGACCTGTTGCTCATTCCGACCCCGGGGGCGCGGTGACCTCCGCTCTGCATGGCACCGAATCAATGGCATCCGAGGCCGCTCACCGCCCCGTAGGCGTCGCGTTGCTTGGTGCGACAGGGTCGATAGGCACCAGCGCCTTACGTGTGCTGGCGCGGCAACGGGAGCGCTTCGTGCCCGTGGCACTTACGGCCAACCACAACATCGGGGCGTTGCGCGAGGAGGTGGCCCAGTTTGCCCCCGCCTATGTGGGGCTGGTCGAGGAGTGTCCCGATGCCCCGGGCGACTGGGGACGCGGACCCGGCTGTCTGGTCGAGGCGGCGACACACCCAGACGCCCAGGTGGTCATCAACGCGGTGGTAGGTGCGGCCGGACTGCCGGCGACACTCGCGGCGCTGAAGCTGGGCAAGCGGGTTGCGCTCGCCAACAAGGAAACGCTCGTGGTCGCGGGTGAGATCGTCACCCGAACCGCTCGTGAGCGCGGCGGCGAGCTGGTCCCGGTCGACAGCGAGCATTCTGCCATTCTGCAGTGTCTGGCCGGTCGACAGCCGCAGGAGGTCAAGCGGCTCATCCTGACAGCATCGGGCGGGCCGTTTCGCGCGTGGCCGGCCGAGAAGATCGCCTGTGCCACCCGCGCGGATGCGCTCAAGCATCCCACGTGGCAGATGGGGAGCAAGATCACCATCGACAGCGCGACGCTCGCCAACAAAGCGCTCGAGGTCATCGAAGCGCATCACCTTTTTGGCGTGCCCTACGATCGCATCGACGTGGTCGTGCATCCACAAAGCATCATCCATTCGTTCGTGGAATTCGTCGATGGCAGCGTCCTGGCGCAGATGGGTGTGCCCAGTATGGAACTCCCGATTCTGTACGCCCTCACCTGGCCGGAACGTGTGCCCGACAACGGCGTATCACCGTTCGATCCGGTGTCGCATGGGGCGCTCACGTTCGAACCGGTACGTCACGAGGATTTCCCCATGCTCGGACTTGGCATTTCGGCCGGCCGTGCCGGTGGGGCAGCCCCGGCGGTCTTCAACGCCGCGAACGAAGTGGCCGTGGCGCAGTTTCTCGTGGGGACACTGAGCTTCGGCGGAATTGCCGAGCGGGTGTCCGAGGCGCTGCGCGATCTGTCGGCGTGTCCGGGCGATTCACTCGACGCGCTGCTCGCGGCCGATGCCGCAGCCCGCGCGCATGTGCTGTCTCGTACTGCAAAGGAGTCCTGAGGGGTATGGCGTCATTGTCGGTATACATCGCGCCGCTGTTGGTGTTTGGGCTCGTGGTGTTCGTGCACGAGTTGGGGCACTTTGTCGCGGCCAAGTTGTGCGGGGTCTACGCCCCGGTGTTTTCGCTGGGGTGGGGCCGCCGCCTCTTCGGTTGGAAGCGTGGCGAGACCGATTACCGTGTGTCGCTTGTTCCGCTGGGCGGTTACGTTCGCATGGCGTCGCGCGATGACGACGCGCTCGCCGGGATTGAGGGCGCCGACACCGATCGTGGTTCACTGAGCGAGACGTCCACCGAGGCGGCCAGGGCCGCTGGAAAACTCTGGGATCCCAGTGGGATGGCGCCGTTTGGTCCACGCGCCGTGCCGGCCGATCGCTGGGTCGAAAGCAAGGGCACCGCCGCACGGGTGTTCATCCTCTCTGCGGGCGTCATCATGAACATCCTGCTGACGCTGACGGTGACGAGCGGTGTTTATTACAAGTACGGCAATCCGTATCTCCCGGCCGTCATCGACTCCGTCGTTCCGGGCGCGCCTGCGGCTGCGGCCGGGTTGATGTCGGGCGATCGGATCGTTTCCATCAACGGTGAGGCCGTCCGTGGGTGGGATGAAGTCGTCGCTCGCGTGTCGCCGATAACGTCGGGATCGGTGAACATCGAAATCGCGCGTGGCGCCGAGCGTTTGCAGCGCCAGCTGACCCCGCAGGTGGCGGAGGCGCAGGATCCGGTGACCGGTGTGGCCAAGAAGGTGGGGCGCGTAGGCATCATGGTGCGCGATTCGGTGGTGCGTGAGCCGGTGTCGTTCGGTCAGGCGGTGTCGAGCGGGAGCACGGCCACGTGGGGCATGGCACGCAATGTGGTGGGCGTCTTGGGTGGCCTGTTCTCGGGCGAAGTGTCGGCCAAGAATCTGGGCGGCCCCATTCAGATTGCCCGGACCTCCGTGCAGGCGGCGCGGAATGGCGCGGAAACGCTCTGGTCGCTCATCGCCTTTCTGAGTTTGAATATTGCGATCCTCAACCTGGTGCCGATTCCGGTGCTTGACGGTGGCCAGATCCTGCTCGTGCTCGCGGAACGACTGAAGGGGGGCACCTTCAGCCTGCGGACCCGCGAAGCGTTTGCCCGGGTGGGTGTGCTGGCGGTGCTGGCCCTCATTCTCCTCGTCACGTTCAACGACCTGCGGTCGGTGTTCACCCAGTGAGGCGGTTGCTCGTCGTGCTGGGCGCGGCGTTCCTCTGCGCGGGGGGGCACCGCGCGGGCGCCCCTAGTGGCCGGCGTCTCCCGCGCGCACGGCGGTCGCGGGCACGGTGAACTCGCCGACTTCGGTGGTGCCGTGTAATCCGCGAGACGCGGCACGGATTGAGGTCGACCGCGTGACCAATTCCACGGCAACGTTCCGGGTGCGCGAGGCGTCGTGAGCCGGCCCAGGGCGCTCGAGTGCTGTCGCCGATCCGCTGCACCGTGATGGCGTGGTCGCGCGGCTCCGCATTAGTGCGCGCGACAACGAATCCGCGACGGCGGTGGTGACGGGGCAGGTGGGTCGCGTGAAGGCTGATCACGTCCTGCGAGTGGTACGCCCTGAGCGACGCTGGTGGCAACCCCGATCGTTCTGGGCGGGCACGGTGCTTGGCGCACCGCTTGGGGTACCACTTCGCGCAGGAAGTGTCGCGGTCACGCGCTCATGCGGCGGCAATCGGCTGCAGTCGAGTGTGCGCGGCACGACCGAGTTGGCGCCGCGACATGTCACGGCAATGGTGTTCGAGAACGTGAGGCAGGACGGCGCGGTGGGGCGCATGAGATATCGTCCGGTGGGCAGCGAGGACGACTCGAGGCTATCGGCACGCGTTTGGTATGGCCGCCCGCCCTCCAGCGGCGCCAACGTGACCCGCGCCTCGCGTGGCTCCACCCGGTCGCGCGCGACGGCACAGCCGCGAACCGGAAGCACCGGCGACGCGCACTGGCCCGCTGTGGGGGCCGTCAGCACCGTGCCATGGGGAGCGGTGCGGCAGGTGCTCGGCGTATCGGGGATCACCGCGCGCAACGAGACTGTCGCCGCGAGGGGGATGTCCCCCACGAGCCAATGCCAACCAGGCGATTGACGAGATACCGCTGTGCAGAATCGTCGGTGAGCAGCGTCACTTGCCCGGTGCGCGGCTTTGGGCGTCGCGCCCAGGTTGGCACTGCGTGGACGGCCGACAGGGCACTGTCCATCGGAGAAGTAGCCTGTCCCCAGGAATTGCTGGCGGTCGGGCTGCGGGAGCTGTCGCGTTCAGGACGCCCACCGGCGGCAGCGGTGGGCGAGGACGGCAAGTGCCGTCGGCCCCACAGCCTCCCCCAAATTCCGAGCTCGTCGACCTGCACGGCGAACACGGCGAGCACGGGCCAAAGCGGACGGTGGCAGGTGTTCTGGCGCGGAATGCGGGACGGGGTGCGAGCCAAGGCGAGGGGTGCTCGCGCGGCGCTCGGGGCAGAGGGAAGCGCTGCCAGCGCATTGACGACCCCCTGGGCGCCGGCGAACCGCTCGGCGGGCACCTTGGCCAGCAAGCGTCGCACCAGTCGTCGCCGTCGAAGGGCAGGGTATCGGTGGCGGCGCGATAACGCGTAACCCCGAGCGAGTACAGAGCACGGCGGCCGTCGAGGGCCACAAAGGCGGCCCCGTCGACCTGGCGACGTCGCGGACTGACACGAGACGGGGAAGCCGCCGACCGGCCGCCGTGGCGGCCTCCTGGCGGCAACGCGTCTCGGCGCGCTCGGGTCTGGCATACTCGGGGCGGAGGATCTTGAGCGCGAGGGCGATTTCCACCTCGAGGTCAACGGCTTCATAGACGCCGGAAAACGCCCTGGTTCCCGCGTAGCGGATGACCCGGGACGTCCCGGCCGTTCGCCCCAGATAGCGGTCGGGCACGTCTTGGTCCTTTACAGGGGGGGCTGCGTCGAGTAAGCTACCCTGCTTCCTGCAAGTGCGCGCTCTAAACCCGCGGTGAATGTCGCGTACCACTCGCGCGACGACAGCTCGGATAACGGCTGAGAATACAACGACGATGGCGTTCGACAAGGCTACCACGATCGACAAGTACCGGGCCCACGAAGGGGACACCGGTTCGACCCGCGTACAGATTGCGCTTTTGACGGAGCGCATCAATTACCTGACGGGTCATTTTCGTACGCATGCGAAGGACCATCATGGTCGTCGCGGCCTCCTCAAGATGGTTGGCAAGCGCCGGCGTCTACTGGACTATCTGAAGCGTACGGACGTGCAGCAGTATCGCACGCTCGTGCAGGACCTTGGACTCCGCTACTAAGCGGCGTTCTGTCACGTCGTCGCGCGGGGGCACCACTGCCTCCCGCGCGATTTGCGTTCTCATGAGGCTACACAGCAGATGATGCATAGAATCGAGCGGACGTTCGCCGGTCGCCCCCTGGTTATCGAAACCGGTCGGATGGCGAAGCAGGCCGCAGGATCCGCGGTGGTACAGTTCGGCGAGACCATGGTCCTCGCCGCCGTGACGGTGAGCGAGAACAAGAGCCCGCTCCCGTTTTTCCCGTTGACGGTCGAGTACAAGGAAAAGACCTACGCCGCCGGCAAGATTCCGGGCGGATTCGTCAAGCGCGAAGGGCGCCCGCACGATCATGAGATCCTCGCGGCGCGCATCATCGATCGCTCCATCCGCCCGCTCTTCCCGGAAGGCTTCCAGAACGAAGTGCAGGTGTTCATTTATGTCATCTCTGCTGATCGGGAGAATGACGCCGATGTGCTCGCGCTCGTGGCGGCGTCGTTTGCGCTCAACGCCTCCAAGATCCCGTTCCTCGGCCCCATCGCCGGTGTCCGCGTCGGTCGCGTGCAGGGGCACTGGGTGCTCAACCCGACGTTCCAGCAGCTCGCGTTTTCCGACATGGAGCTCGTGGTGGCCGGGTCGAAGGATTCGATCGTGATGGTGGAAGGGGGCGCGCTCGAGGTGACCGAAGCGGACGTGCTCGAATCACTGCGTCTCTCGCACGATGGCATTCGGGAGCTCATCGCGGCGCAGGACGAGCTGCTGGCGAAGGTGCGGCAGCCCAAGATGGCGTGGACGAAGACCGAGACGCCCGAAGCGGTCGCGACGCGTGTCAAGGCTGCGGCGTCGGGACGCATTCGCGAAGCGCTCAATCAGAAGGACAAGCACACGCGTATCGAGGCGGTCGAGCACGCGAAGAAGGAGCTCGCCGAAGCGCTTGTCGTGGAGTTCCCCGACCACGCCAAGGACATCCACAGCGTGCTCGGCGACGTCGAGTACCACGAGCTGCGCGCGCAGGTGCTCGACACGAATCTCCGTGTCGACGGCCGCAAACCGAACGAAGTGCGTGCCATCAGCGTCGACAACGGCGTGTTGCCGCGTGCACACGGTTCGTCGCTCTTCACGCGTGGTCAGACGCAGGCGCTCGTGGCCGCGACACTGGGCACCGCGAAGGACGCGCAGCGTCTCGATTCGATCAAGGAAGCGGGCGAAGTCACGCGCTCGTTCATGCTGCATTACAACTTTCCGCCGTTTTCCACCGGTGAAGTGCGCCCGATGCGCGGCACCAGCCGCCGCGAGATCGGTCACGGCAACCTCGCCGAGCGGGCCATTCAGGGTGTCCTCCCCGACTTCGCCGACTTCCCGTACACCATCCGCATCGTCTCCGACGTGCTCGAGTCGAACGGCTCGTCGTCGATGGCGTCGGTGTGTGGGGGCTCGCTCGCCCTGTTCGATGCCGGCGTGCCCATGAAGGCCGCGGTCGCCGGTGTGGCGATGGGGCTGATCAAGGAAGGGCGGAAGTACGCGATCCTTACCGACATCCTCGGCACCGAAGATCATCTCGGCGACATGGATTTCAAGGTCGCGGGTACGACCGAGGGCATCACGTCCATCCAGATGGACATCAAGATCGAGGGGCTCGACCTCACGATCATGGAAGAGGCCCTCACGCAGGCGAAGGAAGGCCGGCTCCACATTCTCGGCGAGATGAACAAGGCGCTCGCGACGCCGCGCACGGAGCTCTCCAAGTACGCGCCGCGCATCGTGACGGTGCAGATCCCGGTCGACAAGATCGGCGAACTCATTGGTCCGAAGGGCAAGAACATCCGCGGCATTCAGGAGGAGACGGGGGCCGAGCTCACCGTTGATGACGATGGGACCGTGACGATTGCCGCCGTAGGCGGTGAGAGCATGGAGCGCGCGAGGCAGATGGTGCAGGCCATCACCGCAGAGGCGGTGGTTGGTGAGACGTACGAAGGCACGGTGAAGACGGTGACGGCGTTCGGCGCCTTCATCGAGATCATGCCGGGCACCGAAGCGTTACTGCACGTGTCCGAAATGCGGTGGGAGCGCGTCGAGAAGCCCGAAGATGTGTGCAAGAAGGGTGATCGCGTCACGGTCAAGCTCGTCGATCGCGATGAGCGCGGCCGTCTGCGGCTCAGCATGAAGGCGCTGCTGCCGAAGCCGGAAGGCATGTCCGATGAGCCGCAGGGCGAGCGCCCCCGTCGTGACGACGGTGAACGAGGCGATCGTGGTGGGTCACGTGGTGGACGGAACGGCGGTGGTCGCGATCGGCGCTGAGCCTCTGGGCGCTGCGGCGCCCACGCTGCACCGTACGGACCTTCCCAATGGACTGACCGTGCTCTCGGAAGCCGTTCCGGGGGCGCGGTCGGTTGCTTTCGGGGCTTGGATCCGCGCAGCGACACTGCATGAACGCCCCGAGCAGATGGGAGTGTCCCACCTGCTCGAACACATGGTGTTCAAGGGCACACGCTCCCGCACGGCCCAGGAGATTGCCTTGTCGCTCGAGACGCTCGGGGGATCGCTCGATGCGTACACCGAGCGCGAACACACGTCGTATCAGGCACGGGTGCTCGACGAACATCTGTACGAGGCCGCGCATGTCATTGGCGAATTGATCTTCCACCCGCTGCTCCGCGAAGAAGATCTCGCGCTCGAGCGCAAGGTGATTCTCGAAGAGATCAGCATGGTCGAGGATACGCCCGACGATATCATCTTCGACGTGCACAACCGTGCGCTCTGGGGCGATCATCCGCACGGGTACGCGATTCTCGGCACGCGCGAGACTGTCAAGGCACTCGGCGTGCCCGACATTCGTGAGTTGCACACGCGTGCGTACCATCCCGGACGCGTCGTGGTGGCGGCCTCGGGGTGTGTGGAGCACGATCAGCTGCTCGAGACGCTACAGCGCGCCGGCTGGACGGATCTGCCCGTGGGCGATCGCACACCATTCCCCGTCGACCCAGTCGAGGTGGCGGGGCCGCACGCCGAGCACATCAAGCGCAAGGATATCGGACAGACGCATGTCGTGCTGGGCGGGCAGGGAATTGCACATGGCGACTCGCGGCGTTTCGCGTTTGCGCTGATCGACATGCTGCTTGGTGGCGGAATGAGTTCACGTCTGTTCCAGAAAGTGCGCGAAGAGCTCGGGCTCGCCTATAGCGTGCACAGCTTCAGCAGCGCATACGCCGACACCGGTTCGCACGGCGTGTATGTCGCGAGCGCACCTGAGAGCGCGCAGCAGGCCGTCGATGCGGTGCGCGAGGTATTGCGCGACGTGGCGACGAAGGGGTTGTCCTCCGCCGAGTTGGCCGCCGGCAAACGACAGCTGCGGGGGCAGCTCGTGATGTCGATGGAGGGCGTGTCGTCGCGCATGTATCGGGCGGCGACCACAGCGCTGTATGGGGAACCCTATCGCAGTATCGATGAACTGATGGCGCTCGTCGAGGCAATCGACGAAGATCAGGTGCGCGATGTTGCGCACGATTATTTCGATCCGGACCGACACATCCTCGTCAGTCTCGGCCCCAAAGCCGTTCGCTGACGTACACTCCCTTTCCAGAATCGACGATGCGAATCGGTGTACCGAAAGAGATCAAGACCAACGAAAATCGCGTGGCCCTCGTCCCCGCTGGTGCGGAGGCGTTGGTAGCCACCGGACACGACGTGTTCATCGAGACCGGCGCCGGGATTGGCAGCGGCTTTGAAGATGAAGCCTATGTGGCCGTTGGCGCGCAGATCGTTCCCGACGCCGCGACGGCGTGGGGCAAGGCGGAGTTGCTGCTGAAGGTGAAGGAGCCAATTGCTTCGGAGTGGCAGTTCCTGCGCCCCGATCTCTCGCTGTTTACCTATTTCCACTTTGCCGCCGACGAGGCCCTCACCAAGGCGCACTTGGCCAGTGGCGCGACATGCATTGCGTACGAGACGGTCGAACTTCCCAACCGCGATCTGCCGCTGTTGATCCCCATGTCGGAGGTCGCCGGGCGCATGGCGGTGCAGGAAGGGGCCAAGTATCTCGAGAAGCTGTACGGTGGGCGTGGCGTGTTGCTGGGCGGTGTCCCCGGGGTGGCGCCGGCCAAGGTGGTGATCCTTGGCGGTGGTATCGTGGGTGTGAACGCAGCCAAGATGGCGGCCGGACTTGGCGCGAAGGTGGTGGTGCTCGATCTCTCGCTTGAGCGCTTGCGCTATCTCAGCGACGTGATGCCGGCCAATGTGCAGCTCATTCACAGCAACCGTCACAACATCCTGGAGCAGATCAGCACCTGTGACTTGGTCATTGGCGGTGTGCTCATTCCCGGCGCCAAGGCCCCCAAGCTCGTCCGTCGTGCCGATCTGGCCAGGATGCGTCCGGGCGCGGTGATTGTGGACGTCGCGGTCGATCAGGGCGGGTGTGTGGAAACGATCAAGCCCACCACGCATGAGAACCCCACGTACACGGTCGACGGCATCATTCACTACGGCGTTGCCAACATGCCCGGAGCGGTACCGCGCACCTCGACGCTGGCGCTGACGAATGCGACGCTGCCGTACACGCTGCAATTGGCCAACAAGGGATGGAAGCAGGCGCTCAGCGACAATGGCGCGCTGTTGAAGGGGCTGAACATGTCGGCAGGACAGGTGACCTACCGTGGGGTCGCCGAAGCCTTCGGCATGGCATTGACGGATGCGGCGAGCTTCGTGAAGTAGGTCGCGTCATGCTGGCGGTCCAACGCGCCGGGTCATCGCGATCCGGCGCGCGTCACTGCTGGTAACCCGTTGCGGGATGTTCCTGCGCGGTCGATCAGTGTGCCGACACGTGACGGCTGAGTTCGGTGTGTTCTCCCAGCTACACCTACCTTGCCGCCGGCCCCGTTGCGGCTTCGGCGCAGATAACCGCACCGCTGGCGCTGAATGCGCTTCACGGGCCGTTGTGCGTTCCTGAAGCCGCCAAGGGCACTATGGCGATGCTACGCAAGGAGGGCCGGCTCGCCTGCGCGTTGCCCGAGCGATCCCGTACGGAATGCGCGATTTGCTGGCGGCGGCTGATGCCATCCTGAGGGTTCCGGAGACGATGGAGACCGGATCACCTCGATGAGCACCGCAACACCCCTAACCGCCCCAGATGGGGGACGCCGGTTGCCGGTCGCGGTGGGGTCTACGGGTGGGGCTCTTTGCCGGGGTCGAGGAACAGGCGTTTACCGAAGCCACCCGCGTCGAACGCTCACGCGCCGTTAAGGGACCAGCACCGCCACGCCCCACTTCCATCCAAGGTAGCGCTCCACGATTTGGCGGTCTGCCGTAGACAGGGCGCTGGGGAAGACGAGAACCTCACCAACGGCGCCGGGCAAGTACGGTCCCGTTGCCTGGGCGCCGTTCCGGCCGATCACGATTGGCTGCATGGTATTGATCCCGCTGAACGATGCCGAGCCAGCACTGGTGCCGTTCCACCATAGCGATATGCTGCTGGTGGTCTGGATCATGCTGAGAATCGTGGTACCGTTCGGGTTGATGAATACGCCGCCCGACGCAGGCGCGCATCCGGCCACGATCCCGCCGTCGTTTCGCGTCTGGACGACCCACCGACCGCTCACGGCCTTGATACTCGTGCGCGGTCGATTGTTTGCCGAAGGGTTGCGATCGAGAAGATACTGCCCATCGTCTGAACTGCAGCTGCCACTGGTTACTGCCCCCGTCGTGCGGACCACCATGAAGACACTGCGCGCCCCGGTAATGCCGTACGAGACGGCATTGCCGATCAGCACATCGTCAGTGCCGTCGAACACGACGGCTGGGCGTCCATTGATGGCAGACGTTGAAAGGATCGGCTGCTGTGCCGGGCTTGTTTGCTCCACACTGCGCGTGGAACCCCCGCTGTTATCTTTCCAGCGGGCCACGTTTGCCCCATTCAACGTGAATGTATAGGCAGCCTGGGCATCGAAATGTACAGCGAGCCACGGCGGGAGTTCGCCGAGGGCGAACATCACCACGCGTGGCCCCTGACCTTCGGAAGCCGATTGCCAAACCACGAGCTGGTTATAGCCGTTGTCCAGTCGCCAGTTGCCGCTGGGGATATCCGCATGCCCCGTGGCGTTGGTGAGCGTCGTGAATGACGTGAGGTCATACAGGCGTCCGCCGCCGGTGGTCACCTGCCACACGAGATTTACCCCGGGAATGCCGTTGCCATTGCCGTCGGACAGGCGGACACGGGGCGCGGTGGCGGGGCTGGTTCCGGCGCTCGCCGTCTGACCGTCGCCGGCGTCGATGGTGAGTACGCCGGCGCCCCATTTCGCCATCAAGCTCAGCGTATACGTTTGCAGTTCCGCACTGTTCACCGCACGCGGAATGAGCACGACCTCGCCGATATCGCCGGTATACCACTGTGCGTCGTGTCGGCCCAGCGTGGCGCCGCTGAAGGTGGTGACAGGGCCCGTGACGTTGTCGCTGCCGATCTGCACATTATTGAGGCGCAGGGTGCGGGTCCCGCTGGTGTACCGCACCGACCACACGCGCGTGGCCTGCTCTGTCGCCGAGACGAACGCCGCCACGGTGCCCATGAGTGGACTCGTCCCGTGTGTGACATAGGCTGCGGTCGACGAGTTGTAACCGAGGATCGGTGCGGCATTGCCGCCCGCGGCGGCGCGTCCGAAGAAGGGAGCTGGCCCCGTGGCGCGACGGCGTTCGACGACCACAAGGGTATAGTCGCCCGTCCCGGTCCACGGGCGGTCTGCGAGCGTCATGACGTTGGTCCCACTGAAGCGCAGCATGTTCTTGAGGGCCAGCGGGTTGCTTTGTACGCTTGGCGCCGAGGTGCTCGATGCCGTGAAGTGCCGACCCCACCCCGATTTGTCACGCCACTCGGTCACGACCCCGCCCTCCGTCGTGATCGTGCTGCCGTCGGTCGCATCTACCCAGAGAGCGGGATCACAGATCACACTCGAGACGCAGACGGTGGTGGCCGTGAAGTCCGCCGTTTGCGTGCCGTACGTCGCGCGCAGCGTGTTGGTCGCGCCGCTGCCGAGCGTCCAACTCGCCGACGCTTCTCCATTGCTGTTGGTGATCGTCGTTTGACTCCCGATCGTGCCGCCACCCGATATCACTTGCCATGTGACCGTCGCACCAGCGAGTGGGGCGGCCGCCGCATTGAGCACGCGCACCCGCGGCGCGGTGGTGGCGGCCTGCCCCGGAACACCTGCTTGCGTTTGGCCAGCCGTAGCGGTCAGCGCGCCAAGCGACCACTTGAGCATCAGGGCATTGCTGATGGTCGTATACTCGGCCTGGTTGAGGGCGCGACGGAAGACAACGAGCTCCCCGACGTCTCCGTCGTAGTAGACGAGCGCGCCCCCGGTGTGGTGGCGACCGACGGCCGCGCCAGCCCACGCCGTAACGCCAAGGAGCGAAAGATCGGCCGCGAGGAGCGCGCTGTTGCTCAGAAGGGAACGGAACCCGCTCGTCCAGCGCCCGATGTGCACGCGCCCAGGTTCGGTGGCGATGCCGGTGAACGTCGGCATCGTGGCGTCGAGGTTGTCGGAGAAGGTCGCGAAGCGCAGCGACGTCCCGCTCTGGTATCCGAGCTGGAGGGTGTTGGACACCAGAGGTGTAGTGCCGCCGATGACAAAGTTGGTGCTGCGCCCCGACCGTCGCCGTTCGACGACTATCAGCGTGTACGGCGTCCCGCTCACAACGTCGGCAATTGGCACGAACTGGCCCGTGCCGTTGAAGCGGAGCGCGGTGCGGCCATTCAGGCCACCCGCGACCACGGTTGGCCCTTCGGTTGCCACGCTGTGCCGCTGCGCGCCGCTCTTGTCCCGCCACGCGGTCAGAATCCCGCCGCTTTGCGTGAGCGTCCCGGCATCGTCCGCGTCGAGCCAGAGGGCGGCGCCGCAAACGCCATACACGCCAGGCGCAGCGGCCGTAATCGTGGCAGGCATCGGGAGGGGCGTGCCATTTACGCTGGCCGTGACGCTGAGCGTGGCCCCGCCACAGGTGGTCGGCTCAATGACGACCGCGCGGCGACCGCTCGCATCGGTTTGCCCCTCGTTGCGCACGATGCTGGTACCCCCGGTGACCGTGACGGTGATGGTGGCGCCGACCAACGGATTACCCACGGTGTCGCGAGCCGTGACCTCGAACAGCGTGCTATCCCCGGCGAAGTTGACGACGGGATCGGTGAGGCGCACGCTACTCCGCGTGAGGCTCAGGTTCGTCGCGCCGATGCTCACGTTCACTGGGCGGAGCAGGGTAAAGTCGGCGATGGCCACGATCTGCGCACTTTGCGTCACGGCGCTACCGACGGTGCCGCTGGCGATACCCAACGACGTCGTCACCGCGCTCGGTTGGGTTACGCGCCATTCGCGCCCACGACCGCTGAGCCAGACGGGGGCGTTCGGCACAGGGAGGCCGAGTGCGTTGCGGGTTGTCACTGTGACGACCGTGGTGGCCGACGCGAGCAGCGACGTGCTGGCGGCCACCACCAGCGACTGCGCGCTATCAACGGCCGTGGCGGGCGCGCCCGTCGCCGAAACGACGAGCGAGAGTGTCTGCGTACTGCGGCTCCCGCTATCATCGACGACGGTGACACTCACCGGGTAGCTCCCGGCGCTGGTGTACACGGCTCTGGCTTGCGCGCTCGTGACCTGCGTTGTGCCGTTCCCAAGATCCCACTCATAGGCCACCACACTGCCGTCGCGATCGAGCGAGTACGACGCGTCGACCGTGACCGTGTCTCCCGGCCGAGGCCACCGCGGCGAAACTGTGAACAGTGCGGTCGGCGCCGTGTTCGCTGCCGTGTTGCGCAATCCATCGCCAGCCCCACTCGGGGCCGATGGCGACACGCTCTCGCCTCGGCATCCCCAGACCAGCAGGGAAGCGAGGAGGAGCGGCCAGCGTCGGCGAGGTGTCGGCGTCATCAGAGGCGTAGCGTGAGCGGCAGATGCAACGACCGTCCCCAGGAGACTGACCCGACGGGTTTCGTCATGCGCGCCAGAAACGGTAGCGGGGAGGGCGAGAGACTGCGTGCGATACCAGCGAAAGCGATGTTCTTCACGCTACGGAGTCCCCGTCAGCGTAAACACCGCACTACGGCCTTGGCCTGCGGTGGCAGAGAGCCACGCCGTGATCTGGTTGCTGCCGCTGCCGACGGTCAGGGCGAGCGCGCCGCTGGTCGGAACGGTTGCGAACCCGTCCCCGTCGGTCGTGGTACTGAAGGTCGTGGTTGCGCCGAAACGCGCCCCGCCGGCGGTGACCTGCCACGTGACCGGCGATCCGGCGATGCCCTCTCCCGTGGCGTC
>VYME01000140.1_pt1 | contig 31867 bp, 20 predicted proteins | sample 5115281 | NCBI WGS metagenome assembly VYME01 (sample SAMN12291780, study PRJNA351875) | freshwater metagenome | isolation source: freshwater lake | place: USA: Michigan, Wintergreen Lake | collected 2013-08-08
GGCGCGCGAACTCGACGCGGCGGCCGCTGCGGCGCTGGTGGCGATGGTGCCGGCACCGTCGGCGCGTTCACCCCAACGGCGCCCCGAGCTGCTGCGCGCGCGGCGCGACGCGTTGCTGCGCCGGCTGCACGAACGAGGTCACCTCGACGCCGGAGCACTCGCCGAAGCGCTGGCCAAGGACCTCGGCATGCAACGGCATCCGTGGCCCTGGCGTGCACCGCACGCGTGTGATGCAGCGCTCGCCGAGTTGGGCACCGGCGAACGTCCCGATGTGCTGGCCGTCGGCATCGACCTCGAGCTGCAGCAGCGCGTGCAGCGTGTGGTGAACGAGCAGCCCGACCTGCCCGGCGACGGGCTCGCGGTCGTCGTCGTGCGCCGCGACGACGGCTCGCTGCCGGTCGTGCTCGGCGATCGCGATCCACGCGCACCGCTCGACCTGAGCCGCTGCCGCCGCAGTGCCGGCAGCACCTGGAAGCCGTTCCTCTACGCGCTGGCGCGGGAACGGGGTGCGGTGTCGGTGCAGGGCTTCGTCGACGACTTGCCGCGCGCGTTCGACGACTGGCGGCCGGCGAACTTCGACCGCGGCTGGCTCGGCCGCACGCGCGCCGGCGACGCGCTGGCGACCTCGAGCAACCTGGCGGCGGTGCGCTGCCTCGAGACCGTCGGCACGGCACCGTTCGCCGAACTGCTGGGCTTGCTCGGCCTGCACGACGACGAACGGCCGCTGCACCTCGGCGCGGCGCTCGGCACCTCCGCGGTGTCGCCGCGGCGCCTGGCGCAGGCCTACTGGCGGTTCGTCGAACGCCCTGGGGACGTCGGCCTGTCGCGCGCGAGCGTGCAATGGACGCTGCAGTCGCTGCGACGCCTGCCGCTGGTCGCCGGCCAGACGCGCGCCGGCGACGTCGCGTGGAAGTCGGGCACTTCGTCGGGCCGCCGCGACGCGTGGTGCGTCGGCATCACGGACGACCAAGTGGTCGTCGTCTGGCTCGGCAACCGCGACGGCCGCGGCCTGCCGGATCTCGTTGGCGTGCGCACCGCCAATCGCCTGCTGGCAGCGGTGCTGGCCGTGGTGGCGCCGGAGTAGCGCCGCCCTGCGATCAGACGAAGCGCGCGATGCGGTCGTCGAGCGCCTGCTGGTCCTGCGTGAAGCTGGCCAGCGCGGCCGCGGTCAGGATGCCGTCCCAGCTCGCCGTGCTGGCCTTGACGCGGTCCTTCCACGACGCGTGCACGGGGATCTTGCCTTCCTTGGCGACCTTCGCCGCTTCGTCGGCGGTGAAGCTCGGGAACAGGTCGGTGATGCCGTTCGCGGCGAGCGTCTTCACCACGTCGGCGGCGGTGGCCTTCTTCGGATCGAGCTTGGCGACCGCGGCCGCGGCCTTCTCGAACGTCGGCGTGATCGCCCAGAAGCAGTCGAGGCGTTCGCCGGCGACGTCGGCGGTCGGCGCGAAGGCGACTGCCGGATCGTTCTTGGTCTGGTCCGCGAGCGACGCAGGCGCCGGGTTGGCCTTCAGGAACTCCTTCGCCGCCGCGGTCGGCATGGTGAAGGTGTCGAGGCCGAGCAGGTCGGCGCACTGCTGGCCGCTGCGCATCGATGCAGCGATCTGCTTGGTCTTCAGTCCCTGCTCCTTGCCCAGGCGCCGCAGCCCGCGCTGGCTCGCCAGCGTCGCCTTCTCACCGGCGTTCTTGCCGTCGCCGAGCTTGTTGTCGCTGACGAACGCGTTGATGCGGCCGAGGAACACGTTGACCCAATCGGGCTTGCTGAAGCTGGCGATCAGCCAGTTCTGGCGCGCCGAGAAGCCCAGCGTGAAGTTGAGGCGGATGCGGTCGTCGTGCAGCTGGCGTGCGGCGATCAGGCCGGCGGGCGACAGCGGCACCTTGACGATGAAGCGGTCGGGGCAGATCGCGTGGAAGCGCTTGCCGTACTGGTAGGCGGCGTCGACGTCGTGCGCGGTCGCGGTGTGCAGCTCGACCGAGACGTCGGCGTCGAACGTCTTCACCAGCTTCAGCCCGTGCACCGCGTTCAGCACGAACGCGATCTCCTGCACGAGGCGATCCTTCGTCATCGCCGGGTCGAGCTTCTTCAGCAGCGCCGCGGCGGCGGGGACCAGCTGGTCGTAGATGCCCTTCTGCACTTCCTTGTTCAGCAGCGTGTTGTTCGTCGTCAGCGCCGTGAACTCGCGCACCCACAGTTCCTTCGCCGCGTCGACGTCGCCGGTGTCGAGCCACAGCTCGGTGCCGGTCTTGGCGGCGGCCGCCCACAGCGGGTGGGCCGGGAAGGTGGCGCGCTTCGCCTGCGCGATCGTCACCTGCGCGAGGCAGAACTTGGCGACTTCCTTGGCGAGCGGGGAATCGTGGCGGGGGGCTTGCGACATGTTCGGTGGGGGCGCCGGGGGCGGCGGTGTGGGTGCGCGATGCTAGGGGCTTTCGCACCGCGGGGCGAGCGCACGCTGTCGCGACGTGGCGCCCGGCGACCGGCGGGAGTGCTCAGAGCCTGAGAGAGGAACTCTCCAAGGCTCTGCGCGGCTGCGAAGGCAGCCGCCAAACATGACTTTGAGTGGCCGTATGCTGATTTCGTCTCGGCCTCTCAGGCCTTGTCCGCCAGCTGCGCGTGGTACTCCTGCAGCGGCGTCACCTCGAGCGGCTTCTTCAGCCACGCTTCGAGGCCCTGGATCGTCGCCGACGCGGCCGCGATCGTCGTGATGCACGGGATGCGGTGCGACACCGCGGCGCTGCGGATCAACCGGTCGTCGCTGCGTTCGCGGCGGCCGCTCGGCGTGTTGATGATGAGGCGCACTTCGCGGTTCATCACCAGGTCGAGCACGTGCGGCCGGCCCTCGTGGATCTTCATCACGCGCTGCACCGGGATGCCGGCGTTCTGCAGCGCCTTGGCGGTGCCGCCGGTGGCGACGATCTCGAAGCCGAGCGAGTGCAGGCGGTCGACCAGCGGCACGATCAGCCGCTTGTCCTCGTCGCGCACCGAGACGAACACCTTGCCGTCCTTCGGCAGCGCGTTGCCGGCGCCGACCATCGCCTTGGCGAACGCAGTGCCGAAGCGCACGTCGATGCCCATGACCTCGCCGGTCGACTTCATCTCCGGGCCGAGCACGGTGTCGACGCCGTGGAACTTGTTGAACGGGAACACCGGCGCCTTCACCGAGAAGTACGGCGGCTCGAGGCGTTCGATCACGCCGACCTGGCGCAGCGTCTCGCCGAGCATCACGCGCGCGGCGAACTTCGCCAGCGGCTGGCCGATCGCCTTGCTGACGAACGGTGCCGTGCGCGAGGCGCGCGGGTTGGCCTCGAGGATGTAGACCTTGTTGCCGCGCACGGCCCACTGCACGTTCATCAGGCCGACGACCTTCAGCGCGCGCGCGAGGCGGCGCGTCTTCTCGGCGATCTCCTCGATCAGACCCTCGGTCAGCGTGTACGGCGGCAGCGAGCAGCTCGAGTCGCCGGAGTGGATGCCGGCCTCCTCGATGTGCTCCATGATGCCGCCGATGACGACCTCGTTGCCGTCGGCGATCGCGTCGACGTCGACCTCGATCGCCGAGTCGAGGAACTTGTCGACCAGCAGCGGCCGTTCCTCGGAGAACGAGCTGTGCCGCTCCATGTAGGACTCGAGGCCGGCGCGCTCGTAGACGACCTCCATCGCGCGGCCGCCGAGCACGAAGCTCGGACGCACCAGGACCGGGTAGCCGATGCGTTCGGCGACGGCGAGCGCCTCGGCGCCGGTGCGGGCCATGCCGTTCGGCGGCTGGTCGATGCCGAGCTTGGTGATCAGCTGGCTGAACAGTTCGCGGTCCTCGGCTTCGTCGATCGAGTCGACGCTGGTGCCGACCAGCGGGGCGCCGTGGTCCTGCAGGCCGCGTGCGAGGTTCAGCGGCGTCTGGCCGCCGAACTGCACGATGACGCCGCGCGGCTGGATGCGGTCGACGACGTTCATCACGTCCTCGTGCGTCAGCGGCTCGAAGAACAGCATGTCGGAGGTGTCGAAGTCGGTCGACACGGTCTCCGGGTTGCTGTTCACCATCACCGTCTCGTAGCCGAGCTGCCGCAGCGCCATCGCCGCGTGCACGCAGCAGTAGTCGAACTCGATGCCCTGGCCGATGCGGTTGGGACCGCCGCCGAGCACGACGACGCGCTGCTTCTGCGCCTTGCTGGTGGCCTTGGCCGGGTCGCCGCTGGCGCCACCGTCGACCTCGTCCTCGATGCCGTCGTAGGTCGAGTAGAGGTAGGGCGTGTGGCTCGGGTACTCGGCGGCGCAGGTGTCGACGCGCTTGTAGACCGGCAGCACACCGAGCGCCTTGCGGTGCTCGCGCACGTCCCACTCGCTGACCTTGCCGGGACAGGCGGCGGCGATCTGGCGGTCGCTGAAGCCCAGGCGCTTCGTCGCCTGCATCAGCTCGCGGCCGACACCGGCGAGGCCGTTCTTGGTCGCGGCGACGATCTTCTGCTCGTGCTGGATCAGCGTGAACAGCTGGTCGAGGAACCACGGGTCGATCTTCGACGACTCGTGCACGTCCTCGACGGTCATGCCGACGAGGAAGGCGGCGCGCACCCAGTCGATGCGGTCGGCGCGCGGTGTCACCAGGTGCGGCCGGATCGACTCGACGTTGAAGTCCTCGGCCTTGCAGTGCGGCTTGCCGGGCACGTTGCCGAAGCCGTTGCGGCCGGTCTCGAGGCCGCGCAGCGCCTTCTGCATCGCCTCCTTGAAGGTGCGGCCGATCGCCATCACCTCGCCGACCGACTTCATCTGCGTGGTCAGCACCGAGTCGGCGGTGGGGAACTTCTCGAACGCCCAGCGCGGGAACTTGACGACGCAGTAGTCGATCGTCGGTTCGAAGCACGCCTTGGTCGTCTTCGTGATGTCGTTGTCGAGTTCGTCGAGCGTGTAGCCGACGGCGAGCTTGGCCGCGATCTTGGCGATCGGGAAGCCGGTCGCCTTGCTGGCCAGCGCACTGCTGCGGCTGACGCGCGGGTTCATCTCGATGACGATCATGCGCCCGTCGCGCGGGTTGATCGCGAACTGCACGTTGCTGCCGCCGGTGTCGACGCCGATCTCGCGGATGCAGGCGATCGCCGCGTCGCGCATCAGCTGGTACTCGCGGTCGCTGAGCGTCTGTGCCGGCGCCACCGTGATCGAGTCGCCGGTGTGCACGCCCATCGGATCGAAGTTCTCGATCGAGCAGACGATGATGACGTTGTCGTTCTTGTCGCGAACGACCTCGAGCTCGTACTCCTTCCAGCCGGCGATCGACTCCTCGACCAGGATCTCGCTGTTCAGCGACAGCTGCAGGCCGCGGCCGGCGATCTCCTCGAACTCCTGCAGGTTGTAGGCGATGCCGCCGCCGCTGCCGCCCATCGTGAAGCCGGGGCGGATGACGCACGGCAGGCCGATCACGTCGAGCGCCTTGCGCGCTTCGTCCATCGAGTAGGCGAGCTGCGAGCGCGCGCACGACAGGCCGATCTTCTCCATCGCGTCGCGGAACTCGAGGCGGCCTTCGGCCTTCTGGATCGCCTCGGGGCGCGCGCCGATCATCTCGACGCCGAACTTCTTCAGCACGCCCATGTCGTTCAGCTGCATCGCGCAGTTGAGGGCGGTCTGGCCACCGAGCGTCGGCAGGACCGCGTCCGGGCGCTCCTTCTCGATGATCTTGGCGACGACGTCCGGGGTGATCGGCTCGATGTAGGTCCGATCCGCCATCTCCGGATCGGTCATGATCGTCGCCGGGTTGCTGTTGATCAGCACGATCCGGTAGCCGTCGGCCCGCAGCGATTTGCAGGCCTGCACCCCCGAATAGTCGAACTCACAGGCTTGGCCGATCACGATCGGCCCGGACCCCAGGATGAGGATCGACTTCAGGTCTTGGCGGCGTGGCATTTCGGGCCAGGACTACAGCGAGTCGGCCCGTGTCGCGCGAGAGGAAAGACGAGCTCGTCGCGCGTCGATTTCGCCGGCGGCAGCGCCGCCGCGCCGCGTCACTTCGCCGGCGGCAGCGCCGGGTCCGGCTTGGTGAACTCCGGACCGAGGTCGATCAGGATCGCGTACTCGGCCGGATCGTTGGTCGCCCGGGCGACTTCGAGCGCCAGCCACTGGGAGCGACGGGCCTCCGGCGACGTCTCCTCGCCGATCCGGTAGCCGGTGCCGCCCTGGGCGCGGGCGAGGCCGAGGTAGTACTCGGCGTTCAGCGGGTCGAGCTCGAGCGCCTTCTTCATGCTCTCGATCGCCTCGTCGTTCTGGTTCTTGAGCCACTGCGCGCGGCTCAGGGCGGCGTAGACCTGTGGGGCCACGAAGCCCTTCTCGAGCGCGATCTTCAGCATGCGTTGCGCCTTCAGCGGTGCGTTGCTGAACAGGGCGATGCGGCCGGCTTCGTAGTAGCCGCGGCCGGTCGACGGCTGCAGGCCCTTCACGTAGTCGTGCCAGCCCTTCTCCATCTCCTTGAGGTCCTTGAAGCCCATGTGCTTCTTGAACAGCTCGATCTGGTCAGCGGGCTTGACCGACTTGAACTGGCGCCCGTCGATCTCACGCTGGACCGACTTGTCGCGCGCCAGCGCCATGTAGAAGTCCTTGAACTTCTTCTCGGTCTTCGGGTCCTCGAGCAGCCAGTGCATCAGGGTCCAGCCCCAGGCGTAGTGCTCGGCGGTGAACTCCGGCTGCGGCTTCGAGATCAGGTCCTCGAGGCCCTGCCAGCGGCCCTCGGCGATCGCATCCTGGACGTCGGCGAGGCGTCCTTCCTGGATGTGCCCGATCGACATCTTCTTCGCCTTCGAGTCCCACTTGCTGGCGCCGTAGTACTCGCCGAGCGACTCGTTGACCCAGGACGGGTAGTTGAACTTCAGGTCGATCAGCTGGGTCAGATAGTGGTTCGCCTCGTGGAACATCACCGCCGTCGTGAACTCGGTGTCGAGGCGGTCGTAGTAGAAGTCGAGCTCGAGCGGTTCGACGAAGCGGAAGTAGCCGGCCACACCCTGAGGCGCACCGCTGACCTGATGGAAGTAGTCCTCGTCGTGGTAGAAGCAGACCTTCAGGCGACCGACCTTCGGCGGCTTCTTGATTCCCCACTCCTTGGTGAAGGTCTTGAAGTAGACCTCCATCAGGTCCGCGTAGCCCTTCATCACCTCGGGGTCGATCGTGTACTCGAAGGAGAAGTTCTCGGTGTTCAGCGTGTAGCGATTCTTCCAGTCGCGGTGCGCCATCGCCTCCTTGATGCGCGCTTCGCGGTCGGTGGTCCGCTTCTGCACGAGCTTGTCGCGTTCCGCCACCTGCATCCACTTGCCCTCGAACTTGACCAGTCCCTGGTCGAGCTTGCTCTTGTCCTCGTCGCTGAGGCTGGCATCGACGGCTTCGCCCTTGATGTGCGACTCCTTGACCATCGACCGCGGGATGGCGATGTCGCCGTGTGGGAACTGGATGACGATGTTGTCGCCGACCGTCTTCATCTTGACGCCGGTGACGAAGCGGGTGTCCTTCAGCAGCAGGCTGTCCTGCGCTGCCGCGAAGAGCGGCAGGCACAGGCAGGAGGCGAGTGCGGACAGCGAACGGAGGGGGAGGCGCATGACTGGTGGCGGTACGGCTGGAGTCGCTACGGGGAGTCTGGTTGATCTGGGGACGGCGGTGCTCGCCACCGTTCCAGTTGGTGGGCGAACGGGACCTTACTTCTTCAGGTAGTCGTGGAAGCCCTTCTGGATCGAGGCCCACGTGGCGTCGTCCCAGCCGAGGTCCTTGTTCAGCTTCTCGAGGATCTCGCTGCGGCGACGCTTCCAGTAGTTCTTGTCCTCGTCGTTGTTTGCCTTCTCCTCTTCCTCGGTCGTCGCCGCGGCGCGACCCTGGCGGCGCTCGGCGTCCATGCCCTCGGCGATGGCCATCGTGCCCCTCATGTAGTTGAGGACGAAATCCTTGAGGTGCGGGTTCTTGGCGCCGGGTCCATACATGTAGCGGACCAGCCGGTTGGTCTGCGCGAGCCACTGGAAGTAGGCGTTGCGGTCGGCTTCCGTCGAGGTCTTCATCTCGCCCTCGAGCTTGTCGCCCATCAGATCCTTGAGTGCCGCGAACGCGCCAGCGCGCTCGACCTCGCGGATGCGGTTGTTCTCCTCGTCGTCCGGCTCGTTGACCAGCTTGCCCGACTTCATCTTCGCCGAGCCGACGTAGCCGTGCAGGCCGCGGTGGATCCACAGCGGCAGATAGTTGTACAGCAGCGAGTCCTTGTCGTAGATGTACTGGTCGAACATGCCCATGAACAACCGGCTCCAGTCGACGCCGGCATTGCCTTCGCTCTTGTCCTGCCAGGTGATGACTTCGCGGTTGTCGGGGTTGAACGAGTCCTGGTTGTTCGAGCCGCGGGAGTAGGTGCGGGCTTCGTCGAGGTCGGCGCAGATGCGGATGACGCCGTGCATCACGTATTCGTCGGTTACGACGTCGTAGTTGTCCTCGAGCCACGTGCGATAGGACTCGACGGCCTCGATGACGCTCTTCGTGTACTTGGCGTCGGCGTGCGACAGCACCAGGTAGTGCTTGGTGCGCTTGGCGGTCCAGCCCGGCAGCAGGTCCTTCTGCGACTTGGCGATGCGCTCCTCTTCGATGCGCTTGCGGCGGCGCTGGCGCTCCTCGACCGGCAGTTCCTTCCACATCCTGCGGTCGGTGACCCAGATGTTGTCGCCGCCGTTCTCACCGGTGATCGCGGCGGTGGCCTCGACCGTGGTGCGCGGGATCAGCTTGAACGACTTCAGTGCCGCCAGCATCTGCGGCTCCAGCTTCTCGAAGTGGTCTTCCAGCACGTCGCACTCGACGGCCAGTTCGCCCTTCTCGGCGCGGAACAGCCAGGTGATCAGGCGCCGCTTCATCTGCGCGCCCTTCTCGATGCGCACCTGGAACTTGGTGCAGGTGACGCCGGCCTCCGTCGTCGCCTCCTCCTTGTCGATGTACCAGCCCTCGCCGACGTTGCGCTTCAGGTAGTCCTTGTAGTCGCGGTAGGGGACGTTCTTGGAGAGGAAGGTCGTGTCGCCGCGCCGTTCCTCTTCGATCTTCAGCTTGCGCGCCTCGTCGTCGAACTCGATCACCTGGATCAGCGGCTTGTGCTGCCCGTAGTCGGAGTAGTCGCGCGACTTCGTCTCGTAGCTCCGGTTGCTCAAGAACTTGGCGACGATCCACTTCTCGTCGATCTTGACCGGGATGGTCGTCCACTTCTCCGGGACCTTGATGCGGAAGCCCTTCTTGGTGTCTTCGTGGATGCCCTGCTTCTGCGCAGCGGCGGGAACGGCGAGGCTGGCGAGCGCGCACAACCCCAGAACTGCATGGACTGCCTTCATCATCGAGGGACCCTCACTTGGTACGAGGCGGAGAAGCTAGCGGCTGATCGGAGCCCGGGCGAGCCCCGTGGCGAGCGGGACGTAACGCCGCTGCAACGAATCGTGTCTCGGGCGGGCGAGATTCCGAGGCGGCCTCGGACGACATTCTGCGACGTCTCCTCCCGAGTTTGGGCGCGAGCCGGCATGATCCGCCGCCCCGAGGAAGACTCCACCCCCGCATGCAGCTCCGCTCGCTCCCTCTTCTCTCTGCCTTGTTGGGCATCGCCTTCGCCCAGCAGCAGGCGTTCGCCCAACAGCAGACCACCGACGTCGTCTATCCCGCCGATGCGCCGGTCCGCGTCGGTGAGGCGGTCTGGCAGGCCTGCCGCGTCGTCGACGCCGTCACCGGCAAGCCGATCGCCGGCGCCGAGCTCACGCTGATCGAGGCGCGGCGAACGCCGCTGCCGCGCGAGTTCTGGAGCAAGCGCGCCGCGACCAGCGACCAGGACGGTTGGATCCGTGTGCGCAGCGACGACCTGAAGGGGCCGTTCCACATGCTGCTGCTGCGCGCCAAGGGCTATGGGCCGAGCGCCGTCACCGGCGCGGTGCCGAGCCTCGTGTGGGCGCTGTCGCCGGCGATCGACGTGCCGGTGGCAGTGCGGGATTGGCAGGAACGGCCGGTCGCCAACGCGCGCATCGGCTTGTGCCTCGGGGCCGGCAACACGCCGGACGTCGCCGACGCCACGACCGATGGCAGCGGCAACGCCATGCTGCGCGCCATCGATCCGAACAACCCCGTCGCCGACGTCTATCCGAGCTCGCCCGACCTGTCGCTGACCGACTACGGTCGCCTCGACTGGGTGCCGGGCGACCACCCGGTCGTCGTCAACGTCGCGCGCGGCCACCGCATCGAGGGCGTTCTGCTCGACAAGGACGGCAAGCCCTTCGCCGGTGCCTTCGTCGGCGCACCGCAGGTCACCCGCGGCCCGTGGGCCAAGACCGGCGCCGACGGCAAGTTCGTGCTGGAGGGCGCGGTGCAGGATCCCGACCTGCTGGTGCTGGTCGGCCGGCAGCTGGTGAAGTTCGATCGCCCCGATGGCGAGATGCCGTTCACCTTGCAGCTGCCCGAGCTGCCGCCGGAGGCCAAGGTCGAGGAGATCGTGGCGGAAGGGGACGAAGGGGAAGAAGGCGAAGGCCAGGGCGGCGGTGGGGCAACGCAGGGGCCGGGCAGCAAGGACGTCGGCCAGGAGCCGGCTCGGCAACCCCGCCGTCGGCTGCCGCCGAAGGTCGTCGAGCGCGCCGAGCTGCCGGAGGGTCCGATGGTCGAGGTCGAACTCGCCGTCGTCGACCCGCAAGGGGCGCCGATCGAGGAATTGCTGCTCCGCATCCGCGGGCCGCTGCCGCGCTACTCGATCGCCAACGAGGACGTGCGCGCGGGCAAGGCCACGATGACTCGCCTGCCGGGCAAGTACGAAGTGGTCACCGAGTCGCCGCGCTTCGAGCCGGTGATCGGCACGTTCGAGGTTGCCGAAGGTGGCAAGGCCACCGGCAAGCTGGTCGCGACGCCGCGGCCGCTGCTGCAGGTCAAGGTCGAGGACCGCGCCTCGCTCGGCAGCATCAACCTGCGCACCGCCGCCGGCACGCTCGACATCGCCGACCAGTTCGGTGACGACGGTGTGGCCTCGATCCCGGTGCCGACCACCGAGCCGTTCTGTTTCGTCGTCGGCAACGACATCGGCGTGCACGTCGTGCGCACCACGTTCGCCGAGGCGAAGGCGCAGCAGCCGCTGGTGCTGCGCGGCATCGCGCCGACCACGGTGCGCGGCAGCGTCGTCGGTCCGGACGGCAAGCCGGTCGCGGCCGACGTCGCCGTGATGAACCGCTTCGAGGCGCTGCGCAGCGAGGACGGTCTCGATCCGCGCAAGATCGAACTGCAGCCCGCCGAAGCCGGCACGTTCGAGATCGCGAGCCGCCACGAAGGGCTGGCGTTCGTCGTCGTCGTGCCGCGCGACGCCAAGCTGCGCCCGGCGATCGTGCCGGTCACGCTGCCGCACCGCGGCCTCGCGGTCAGCGCCGACGTCGGCAAGCTCGCGGTCGCCGCCGCACCGCAGTTCGTGGCGCTCGGCGCCGACGGCAAGCCGATGGCCGAGGCGATGGCCGAAGTGGTACGCGTCGGCTGGCACGACGTGCGCAAGCGCGGCCCGATGTTCGCGTTCGACGCCGCCGGCGGCCTGCTGGCGCCGGCGCTGAAGGCCGGCGACGCGGTCGTCGTGCCCGCCGAGACGTGGGACATCGACCGCGACGCCGCCGAGGGCGAGGTCGCGATCGTCGACCTGCCGTTCCGCACCGTGCTCGAAGGGAACGGGCCGTGGCAGGTGAAGGTGCCCGCCGGCCAGCTGCTGGTGACGCTGAAGGACAAGGCCGGCGCCGCCGTCGACGGCCGCATCTTCCTCGCCGACCGTTCGCTCGGCGTGTCGGGCAAGCTGCACGTGCGGCAGGTGCCGCCGGGTCAGCACCAGGTCGTCGTCGTCGCGCGCGATCGCAAGGCCGTGCTGTGCACGGTCGACGTCAAGGCCGATGGCGTCAGTGAGCTGACCGTCGAGATGGGCGATCGCAACTGATCGCGGGGAGCGCGCGACCGGCGCGCTCCATCACCAGCAGCGTCTTCACCAGCTGCGTCTTCACCAGATGAGGCGCGCGTCGTCCGGCCCGAGCTTGCCGGCCGCGCGCACGCCACTGCCGCTGGTCTTCTGCAGCGCGTCGCCGAGGTCGGCGCGCGCTTCCGCTGCCAGTTGCTGCAGCCGCGCGACCACTCCGGGATGCTGCGCCGCGACGTTCGTCGTCTCGCCGGGATCGGCGCGCAGGTCGAACAGCTCGAGGCCGATCCTCGCCGTCGTGTAGGGCGCCGGCGAGCCGTCGCGGCCACCGCGCTTGCCGCCGAGCGTCGCGTAGTCGTGCGGGAAGTGCAGCTTGAAGCGGCCGTCGCGCACCGCCTGCAGCTGGCCGCCGGCGTAGTAGCAGCAGAACAGCGTGTGCGGCGTGCTCGCCCCCGCTTCGCCGAACAGCAGCGGCCCGATGTCGAGGCCGTCGATCTTCCGCTTCGGCAGTTCGGCGCCGACCAGCTTCGCCACCGTCGGCAGCACGTCGATCGTCGCCGCGAACTCGTGGCACGTGGCACCCGCCGGCACGCGGCCCGGCCAACGTGCGATCGTCGGTTCGCGGATGCCGCCTTCGAACATCGTGCCCTTGCCCTCGCGCAGCGGGCCCGCACTGCCGGCGTGCTCGCCGTACGACAGCCACGGCCCGTTGTCGCCGGTGAACAGCACCAGCGTGTGCTCGTCGACGCCGCAGCGCTGCAGTGCCGCCAGGATCTCGCCGACCGACCAGTCGATCTCCATGACGACGTCGGCGAACGCACCGCGGCCGCTCTTGCCGGCGAACGCCGGCGACGCGAACAGCGGCACGTGCACCATCGTGTGCGGCAGGTAGAGGAAGAACGGCTCGTCGCGATGGCGTTCGACGAAGGCGACGGCGCGTTCGGTGTACTGCTTCGTCAGCAGCGCTTGCTCCTCGCCGGTGACCTCGGCGTCGACGACGCGTTCGCCGTCGAGCAACGGCAGCGGCGGATAGCCCTGCTTGCGCGCTTTCGCGTCTGCTGGCAGCTTCGCGTAAGCCGGATGCAGCGGCCACATGTCGTTGCTGTAGGGCAGGCCGAACCACTCGTCGAAGCCGTGTCGGCTCGGCAGGAACTTCGGATGGTGCCCGAGGTGCCACTTGCCGAAGCACGCGGTCGCATAGCCGACCGACTTGCACAGCTCGGCGAGCGTCGTCTCGTCGTCGTGGAGGCCGATCTGCGCGTCGGGCCCGAGCGCGCCGGCGATGCCGATCCGCTGGTGGTAGCAGCCGGTCAGCAGCGCTGCGCGCGACGCCGAGCACACCGCCGACGACACGCTGAAGTCCGTGAAGCGCATGCCCTCGCGCGCCATGCGGTCGAGGTTCGGCGTCGGGATCGAACCGCCGAACGGCCCGATGTCGGCGTAGCCCAGATCGTCGACGAAGATCACGACGACGTTCGGTGGGCGTGTTGGGGGAGTGTTCGCGGGCTTCGTGGTCGCGACGCTGGCGCAGGCGCCGAGCAGCAGCGAGGTGGCGAGGGCGGCCGTTCGCATGCGCGCATCATGCCCTTGGCCTACGATCCGTCGCGAATGCCCTCGTCGACTTCTCCTCGATCGCTCCGCGTGCTGGCGACCATTCTGCTGTGGGGCGCCACGGCCTGCGGGGAGCCGGCGGCGAGTTCTGTGGAGCCGCCATCCGCGGATCCCAGGGATTCCTTGCGCGCCAAAGCTCGTCGCACGGGCCGCGAGCCGTTGCTGATGGTCCATTGGTACAACTCGATCGATTGGCGGCACGACGTGGTGCGACGCCAGAACATGAGGAAGGTCATTGGCTCCGGCGCGGAGCTCGGAGTCGTTCCGTTCGAGTGCGAGATCGAAGACGGACCGGCTGCGCCGGGGACCTCGGCGGCGCCTGACTGGGTGAGCAACTTGCTCCTGGCCTTCCCGGGGCTCTCCCTCGAGGAGGGGATCGACTTTGCCAGGCTGCTGCCTATGGCCGTCCTCACCGACCCCGATCTCCGTCCGATCTCGGTCCTCAAGACAGGGAGTCTTGTTGCGTTCGACACCGCCCAGGCCGCGATCGAGGAGGCTCGCACCATACGTCGACGACGCGACGCGGAGTTCGCCATGGCCGACTTCCTCGATGGGAGCGACCGCGCCGCTGCACTGCAGCGTGGCCTCGCGGCACTGGATCGCTGGATCGTCGTGCGCAGCTACGCAGCCGAGCTGGAGGAACTGGCTGCGAGCGGCGACGAATCCGTGAGCCGCTGGGCAGCACCGCTGCTGCACGAGCATCGCGTCCTGCTAGCCTGCTTCGAGCTCGAGGGCGCGATGGAGGACAAGAGGACGATCTCGCCGCGCCGTCTGGCCGTACAGCTGGAGCCTGTCGTCCGTCGCTACCCGGACCTGCCGGAGGTCGCGATGCTCGCAGCCTGCATCCAGGGCGATGCGGAGTGGCGGCTCGCGATCGACGACGCCGGCGTGGAACGCATCTGCGAACGGGTGGAAGCGGCGGCGGCGGGTTGCACTTCGCCTTGGCGTGACATCGCCACGATGTGGCTCGCGGCGCATCGTCGGTAGCCACATCCCCTTCTCGATGAGTCGCGGCGGTGCGGATCGCCACGCGCTGGCCGTCGTCGCTGGGCGCCGGTAGCCTCCGCACCGCGCGCGAGGGCGCACCCGGGTTGGCGGGCAGGACCGAGTCCACCTCGACATCGAACGTCCTTCGATCCCCATGACGCTCCATCCCGGCTCGCCGACCGCCGGACCCGAGGAACCGTCATGCCTTCCCTTCCGCCCCGCGCCGACGTCGACCAGCTTCGCCGCCGCGCCAAAGAACGTCTCGCTGCCGCTCGTGCCGGCAAGACCGCCGCTCTCGCCAGCTTCAGCGCCGCGAACCTGACGCCGACGCTGGCCAGCGCGCAGCTGCTGCTGGCGCGCGAACACGGCGTGCCCAGCTGGCCGGCCCTGCTGCTGGCGATCGCGCATCGCCGCGTGCTCGACCTGCGCGATCCCGCCGCGTTGGCTGCGTTCGTGCGCGAGCATCCCGAAGCCGCCACCGCCGAGTTGTCGCCGTGGCGCGACCATCCCGCGGGCGCGTCGCCGCTCGGCTACCTGGCGATGGCCCGCTACGACACGACGACGAAGCGCTGGCGCGACGTCGACGGCACTGCGGCGGCGGCGCACGTTCTGCTCGCGGCGGGTGCTCCGGTCGATGGTCCCCCTGGTGCCAAGGAGACGCCGTTGATCACCGCGGCGAGCTACGGCGACGCGGCGCTGGCGGCGGTGCTGATCGCCGCGGGCGCGAACGTCGAGGCGGTCGCGGCCGAGGACGCCGGCGGTGTGCCTGGCGGCACGGCACTGCTGCATGCGGCTGTGTTCGGCATGACCGACGTGCTCGACGTGCTGGTCGCGGCGGGTGCGAAGGTGGGTTCGCTCGAAGAGGCCGCGGCGGCGGGCGAACTCGGCGACTGGCTCACCGCCGAAGTCGACGAGCAGACGCTGGTGCGCGCGCTGGTGATGGCCAGCGACCACCAGCGGGTCGCTGCGATCGCGCAGCTGCTCGCGCGCGGTGTGCCGGTCGATGCCGAGGACGAGTGCTTCCGCCGTCAGCCGCTGCGCCTCGCCGCCGCGAACGGCCGCGTGCAGAGCGTCGATGCGCTGCTGGCGCATGGCGCCGACCCGCGCTGCGCCGACCACCTCGGCCGCACTCCGCTGCAGCTGTGCCTTGCCGCGCGCGTGGCGGCGCCGGATCCGGCTCAGTTCGACGCGGTCGCGGAACGGCTGCGACGCGCGCTCTCTGGCGGCCTTGGCAACGGGTAGTCAGCCCCCTTCCTTCTGGCTAACGTCGCGAACGTTCGATAGTCTAACGGTATGAACGTTAGGCAGCTGAACGAGCGCCTCGTGGCGAGTGCCGAGGCGCCGTTGTCCTGGTTCCCGCACTTGCAGCAGCTTGCCAACCAGAGCGTTGCGTTCGAAGTCGACTTTGGACTGCAAGAACTGCCGGCCGAGCCGGGGGTGCTGTCGATCCGCGGTCCGCGCCAGTACGGCAAGAGCACGTGGCTCGAGCAACAGCTGCGCGACAGCGTGCTCCAGGGCGGGCCTGGCAGTGCCTTCTACCTGAACGGCGACCACATCGCCGACGCCGCCGAGCTGGTGGTCGAGCTGGAGACGCTGGACGCGATGTTCCGCCGGGATGCACCGCATCGGCGGTTGTTCGTCGACGAGATCACCGCCGTCGACGGCTGGGAGAAGGCCCTGAAGCGCGTGCTGGACGGAGGTGGGCTGCGCGACGTGCTGGTGGTGACGACGGGTTCGCGGGCCCGCGACCTGCGCCGTGGCGTCGAGCGCCTTCCAGGTCGCAAGGGCAAGCTGTCGCGGACCAGCTACCTGTTCGTGCCGTTGTCGTTCCGGTCGTTCGCCGCCAAGGCGGGCGATCGCTTCGGCGACGACTTGGTGGTCGCCTACCTGCTGACCGGAGGCTGCCCCGCCGCCGCCGTCGAACTGATCCAGCGCGGTCGCCTGCCGGAGTACGTCGTCGAGATGGTGCGCGACTGGATCTTCGGCGAGTGCTCGGCGAGTGGTCGGGATCGTGGCAGCTTGCTGGCCGTTTGGGAGGCGCTGCTGCGGCGCGGCGGCACGCCGATCGGGCAGGCGAACGTCGCGCGCGACGCCGGGCTTGCCAACAACACGGTGGCCCAGGGCTACCTCGAGCTCCTTGCCGACCTGCTGTGCGTCGGCACGGCCTTCGCCTGGGACGAGAGTCGCGGCGTCGCGGTCCGTCGCCGACCGGCGAAGTTCCCGCCGACGAACCTGCTCGCGGCCATCGCGTTCGATCGTGGCGGGTTGCGCACGATCGCCGACTTCCGCGCTTTGCCCGAGCCCGTACAGGGGCGTTGGTTGGAGTGGCTGCTGGCGCAGGAGATCTGGCGCCGCCGGGCGCTGCGCGGCGAACTGACGCCGGAACAACTCGCCTATTGGCAGGGCGGCGACCACGAACTCGACTACGTCGTTCGACCCGACCTGGTGTTCGAGTGCAAGCGCGGCGGCAGCAGCGCGCTCGAGTTCGCGTGGTTCGCGAAGACGTTCCCTAAGGCGGAACTGTGGATCGTCGGCCGCGATCACTTCGACGGCGCGCGGATCCGCGGCCGCACGTTCGCCGACGTGCTGCTCGACGAATCCTGGTGACGCCGCACCCTGGCGCGATCTCGCCCCGTTCGCTTGCATGCGCGCATGAGCGACGCGCCGCGCATCGTCGGCAAAGGTCTGAATCCCCGCACCGTGCGCAGCGAGCGCGGTCAGGAGAAGGTGCCCGACGACTGGGACCTGCTGCCGCCTGGCGATCCGGCGCTGACGCGGCGCGTGAAGGCCGAAGGTGCGTGCTGGGTCGTGCAGGAGAAGAAGGGTCGCAAGGTCTTCGGCTACGGCATCTATGCGCCGCGCGAACGCATCGAGCGTCATCGCCGCGAGCTCGAACAGGAGCGCGCCGAGCCCGCCTACGAGAAGAAGCTCGCCGCCGGCCGCGCGCGTCGCGAGCGCGAGCAGGAGGCCTACGTCGAGGACTTCCGCGGCGCGGTGCTGCAGTTCCTGAAGTTCGCGCCGAGCCATCAGGCGCTGGCCGAACAGCTGGCGACCGCGGTGACGGCGCACGCGACGCCGGTCGGCAGTGGCACCGTCGCGCGCACCGAACGCATCCCGGTCGAAGAACGCGCCGCCGCGGCGGTGATCGCGTGGCTGCGCCATCAGACGACGACCTACGACTCGATGACGATCGCGCGCGTGAAGGGCAAACGGCGCGAGGTGCGGCGCGAACTGGCCGAGCAGTCGCGGCGCTTGCTGGCGCGGTATCGCGCGGGCGAGCGCATCGAGCCGGCGCAGTGCGTGCTGACGCGGGCGCTGGCGGCGGGTGGTGGGGCGCAGGGCGGGGCCACGGTCTGACGGCGCGGCCGCTGCCGAGGATTTTCCGGCGAAGTGCGACCGCGGCGGCTCGAGCGGTCCCTGAACGGACGATGCACCCGATCCGTTCGCACGACGCGCTGTTCCGCTTCGTGTTCGGCGATGCCGAGACCTTGGCCGAGCTGCTGCGTGCGCAACTGTCCGACGAGGTCGCGGCGGCGATCGACTGGGCGAGCCTGCGCCCGGCCGACCGCGACTTCGTCGACGAAGTGCTGCAAGAGCGGCGTTCCGATCTCCTGTTCGAAGTCGACCTGCACGGTCGGCCAGCGCTGCTGCACGTACTGTGCGACCACAAGTCGGACGACGAGCGCTTCACCGCGCTGCAGCTGGTGCGGTACACGGTGCGCATCCTCGACCGCTGGTTGCTCGAGCACGACGGGGCGAAGTGGTTGCCGCCGGTTCTCGCCGTCGTCGTGCACCACGGCGATCGTCCGTGGGCGTCGCCGCGCAGCCTCGCCGACCTGCACGATCTCCAAGGACGGGATGAGCCGGCGCGATCGTCGCTGCGCACGTTCCTGCAACCGTACCTGCTGCGCAGCGGCTTCCTGCTGATCGACCTGGCCGCGATGGACGAGGCCGCGATCGACGCCATGCGCCTGTCCGCTGTCGGCGCGCTGACGCTGCGCTTCCTGCAGTTCCTGCGGCGCAGCGATCCCGCGCAGTCCGCCAGTCTGATCGCCGGTTGGACCTACCTGGTCGCCGAGCTGCTCGAGTACCCCCGCGGACGCGACGTCATCACCGCGCTATTCTCGTGGTTCCTGGCCGGAGTTCCCGACCGCCGCGAGACCCTGCGCACCGTCATGAACAAGATCGACGAGGAGAACCCACCGATGCGAAGCGCGCTGGATCTGTTGCTCGACATGGGGCACGAACGCGGACTGAAGGAAGGGCTCGCCGTGCTGCGCAGCGTGTTGCAAAGCCAGCTGCAGGCACGGTTCGGTCCGCTGGGCGAGCACCACACGGAGCAGCTGTCCGTTGCGACCGCCGAGGAACTGCGGGCCATCGGCGAGCGGCTCGCCACGGCGACGAGCCCGCACGACGTGTTCGCCGCGGACGGGAAGCGCTAGGGGCCGAGCGGATCGTCGAGCACCGTCCGTCGTGGTCGTCTTGGTCGGCCTGTGGGGGTAGGCGGTCTGGGCGTGCCGGGTATCCTGGCCGGCGAAGTCGCCACATTGCCGAAATCGGATGTGGCCGGGATTCTGCGCCATGCGAACCCAATCCCTCATCGCCCTGTTCCTCCTCGCCAGCGTCTCCGCGCAAGCGTCGTTCGTCGTCGACGCGAGCGCTGGTTCCGGCAGCCAGTTCACCGGCATCCAGGCCGCGGTGCAGGCAGTGCCGTCTGGCAGCGTGCTGATCGTGCGCGCCGGGAGTTACTCGCCGGTGCTGATCGACGGCAAGGGGCTCACGATCCTCTGCGACGCGGGGGCTGTGATCGCGCCGCCGATGTTCCTCGCGAACGGACCCTTCCTGACCGTGCGGAACACGCAGCCGAGCCAGGTGGTCGCCGTGTCCGGTCTCGGATTCGGCCCCGTCGGGGCGCAGTTCCACGACGGCATCCTGGTCGAGAACGCCATGGGGCTCGTCGTGCTCGACGGTCAAGGTGCCACGGTCCAGCCTTTCTCGCCGGGTCTGGTTGCAACCCTGAGGATCACCAACTCGAGCCAGGTCGTGATCCGCGACTACGAGCTTCGCGGTGGCGAGCAACTCAACCCCGGCGGCGCGCCGTTCCCGCGGTTCGGCTGCGTCGTCGTCGGCAGCTCGGTGGTGTTCGAGAGCTGCCGTCTGCGTGGCTCCGACAGCTTTGGCGCAAGCGATCAGCTGCGGTCCGGCAAGGCGGCGCTGGTGGCGACCAACAGCCGGATCGAGCTGGTCGCGACGAGCGTCTGGGGGGGCAACGGGGTGGCGACGACGGGCCTGTCGGGGCCCCTCCAGCTGTTGGCGGATCCGGCCGCGATCGCGTCCAACGCGCAGCTGGTGGTCCGCGGTACCGCTGTGCAAGCGATCGCCGGTGGCATCGCCCCAGCGACCGCTACGCAGCCGTTGGTTCAGCTGGACGCGATCTCCGGCACCGGCTCGCTCCGCATCGACCCGGCCATTCCGGTGACCGGCGCGGTCGCGGCATCGGTGCTGGTCACCACCGCGCCGAACGCGCGGCTGACTTCGAACGTGCCGGCGCTCGGCGGGGTCGCTGCCGCCACCTGCACGGGTGCGAGCGGCTCGCTGATCGTCGTGGCGCTCGGGGAACCGTCGCTTGCGTCGCCGTTCCCCGGTCTCAGCGACCCGCTGTGGCTCGGTGCCTCGAACAGCTTCGTCGTCGACTTCGGCGTCGCGAGTGCCGCCGGCGAGTTCGCCGTCGCCGTGCCCTTGCCGGGGCAGACCGGGCTGCGCGGGATCGCGTTCGTCTGGCAGGCGGCCCAGCTCGGTCCGTTCAGCGTCGCCGCGCTGTCCAACCCGAGTGCGACCGTGATCCGCTGAACGACGGCCGGCTGGTCGGTTCGGATGGGCCCGGCGAGCGTCGCCGTGCGCTTGTTCCCATCGAACAATCCGGTGCCTGCGGGGCGACGCCGTTGTCCCAGGCCCCGGTGCACCGGCAGCCCGCGGGCCGAGCGGTTGCCGTGGTCCAAACCGATGGTTGAAAACTTGCATGGTGAGTGCAAGATTTCAACCATGGTCGCTAGAGGCCGATACCAAGTGGAGTTGCGTGCGGCTCTCGGTCGCAGCCCGATCGCCCTGCTGGTCGGTCCCCGCCAGTGCGGCAAGTCGACGCTGGCGCGGCAGCTCCCGACCGACGGCGAAGTCCACTTCTTCGACCTCGAAGATCCCGCGGCGGCGGCGGCACTGGCGGCGCCCATGACCGCACTCCGCTCGCTGCGCGGCCTCGTGGTGCTCGACGAGGCCCAGCGGCAGCCGGAGCTGTTCCCGGTGCTGCGGGTGCTGGCCGACCGACCCGAAGCTCCGGCGAAGTTCCTGGTGCTGGGCAGTGCAACGCCCGAGTTGTCGCGGCAGTCCGCTGAGTCCCTCGCCGGCCGCGTCGAGGTCGTCGAGCTGCGCGGCTTCGACCTCGGCGAAGTTGGGCGCGACGCGATCGACCCCCTCTGGGTGCGCGGCGGCTTCCCGCGCTCGTTCCTCGCTGCCAGCGATGCCGACAGCTACCGCTGGCGGCAGAACTTCCTGTCGACGTTCCTCGAGCGCGACCTCGGCGTGCTCGGGTTCGGCATGGCGCCGGCGGCGATGCGTCGCTTCTGGACGATGCTGTCGCACTACCACGGACAGATCTGGAACGGTGCCGAGATCGCCGCGGCGATGGGCGTGTCGCCGCACACGACGCGCAGCTACCTCGACGCGCTGCAGCAGACGTTCATGGTGCGCGTACTGCAGCCGTGGCACGAGAACGTCGGCAAGCGCCTGGTGAAGAGCCCGAAGATCTACCTGCGCGACAGCGGCCTGTTCCACGCCTTGCAGGGCATCCAGGACGGTTCGCAATTGCTGCTGCACCCGAAGCTCGGCGCGTCGTGGGAGGGCTTCGTGCTGGAGGAGGTCCTGCGCGCCTTCCAGCCGGATCAGGCCTGGTTCTACAACGTGCACGCCGGCTCCGAGCTCGACCTGTTCTTCCTGCATCGCGGGCAGCGCGTTGGCGTCGAGATGAAGCGCGAGGATGCGCCGCGCATCACCAAGTCGATGCGGGTGGCGCAGCAGGACCTGCGCCTCGATCGATTGTTCGTCGTCTATCCCGGAGAGCGTCGCTATGCGCTGGACGAAGGCATCGAATGCGTGCCGCTCGCCGAGTTGGCGGGTGCTGCCGCAACGTCCCTGTAGCGCCGTTCACTCGACGATCGTGAACCGCTGCGCGCGCGACACGGCCAGATCCGGCAGCACCGGGCAGCCACCCGGCGAGGGTCAGCGCGAAGCTGGCGTCGCCAAGCCGCGGCTGCGTGTCGAGGCCGCTGCTGGTCGGGTCGACGATCGCACCGAGCCCGATCGTTCGGCTGCCGCAGTTGCCGGTCGCCGTCAGCGAACGTGACTGGATGACGAGCGTCCCGCGCTCTTTGCCAGGCGAGACGGCGAAGTGCGAGCCGTCCTTCGTCGCCGCGGCCGGCTTGCCCACACCCGCGCAGGAGGGCTGCAGCGCGTTCGCACCCCCGCACGGCTGCCCGTCTCGTCGAGGGACTGGGCCCAGATTCGAGTTCGCCGGCTGCCTACCGCCCGGCGGATTCCTCATGCATGATGCGGCCCCATCGTCGACAGGAGGAACCGTGGTCCGTCGCCTCGCTCGCATCGTCGTCCCCGTCTTGGCGGTCGCCTGCTCGCTCGCCCAGAGCCGCGCGCAGGAACGCGCCGCCGACCTCGCCGCGCCCGTCCGTTTGCTCGCCGACGGCGAACCGATCGACATCGGGCGTCTGTCGAAGTTCGCCCACGCGGGTCCTGCCTTCGGCGACGTGGACGGCGACGGCGACCGGGATCTGCTCGTCGGCGATTTCCCCGGCAACTTCTGGCTGTTCGAGAACGCGGGCCGCGACGCCAGCGTCGCCTATCGGCGGGGCACGGCGTTGCTCGCTGGTGGTGCCAAGGCGAAGGTCCCCGTCTATTGATGCATCGCCGCCAGTCCGCAGTTCGCGGACTTCGATGCCGACGGGGTGCTCGACGTCGTCAGTGGATCCTACGACCCGGGCGATCTCTACCTGCTGCGTGGTCTCGGCAAGGGCGCCTATGCGCCGGCGCAGTCGATGCTCGATCGCGCCGGCGTGCCGCTCGCACACCACCCGGTCGAGCTGGCGCGATTCCGGTCGCTGCCGAAGGATCGCCAGGACGACGACGATGCGATCCAGCTGCGCATCGCATCGTTCGGCAGTTGGCCGGCGGTCGTCGACTGGGACGGCGATGGTGACCTTGACCTGCTGATCGGATCGTTCGACGGCAGCGTCTTCCGGCGCGAGAACGTCGGCACGCGCACGCAACCGCAGTGGGCCGAGGCCGCGATCGGCATCACCGCCGACGGCCAGGCGATCCAGGGCAACGCCCATGCCTGCCCCGCGGTCGCCGACTGGGACGGCGATGGGCGGTGGGACCTATTGCTCGGGTGGTCCGACGGCTCGGTCTGCTGGTTCCAGAACCTCGGCAATGGCAAGCAACCGCGCTTCGGTGCGTCACGGCCCCTGGTCGCCGCGAAGTCCAAGGACAAGTCGCTGACGCAGTACGTGGAGCCGGGTGCGGACCCGACGCCGGGGGTGCGGGCCCAGATCGCGGTCGTCGACCACGACGGCGATGGCAAGCTCGACCTCGTCGTCGGCGACTACTCGTACGTCGTGCGGCTGCGGCAACTGGCCCCGGCGGAGCGAGTCGAGTTCGAGACGGCGCGCAGCGAGCAAGCGGTCCTGCAGCAGCGCATCGACGCAGCCAAGGACGAGGACGGGCGCGCGACCGCGGTGGCCGCCTACGAGGCGAACGAGAAGCGGCTGCGGTCGTTCGCGGCGGACCAGGAGCAACCGGGGCGAGTGCAGAGCTTCGTGTGGCTCTACCGGCGGACGCCCGCGCGCTGAAGCCTGTCGGCGCGAATCCCAGCGAGCAACCCGCGTGTTGTGTGATGGGCTACAACATCGCGATGGTCTCCTTCCAGGCTCTGCTGCGTCATGCCCTCGCCGTGCTGTCGTTGGCCGGGATCGGCTCGGCGCAGGCCGCGCCACCGATCGAGCTACGGGAAGTGGCGCGCACGGTCGCGATGGGCGGCGATATCCGTCGGATCGTGGTGGCTGCCGACGAGACGCGCTTCCTCACCGTCGGCGAGCTCGGCGACATCCTGTGGTGGGATCTCGGCAAGCGCGAACTGTTGCTACGCGTCGAGCCGATCGTGCGCGATGTCGGCGCGGTCGCGGTCCATCCGACCGAGCCGTGGGCCGTCGTCGCGGCTACGTCGGCGGATGCGGCGCAGCGCGCCTTGTTCGCTGTCGATCTCACGACTGGCGACATGCGCAAAGTCCTCGACCTAGGTGCTGACCATCTTGCGTTCTCGCCGGACGGAGCGTCCCTCGGCGTGCTGGAGATGAAGCTGCTCGGCGAACGCCGCTTCGGCATGTTCGAGCAACGCGCGCTGACGTTCGCGAGCGAGGACCTGCGTGGCGCGAGTGGTGCGGAGCCGCGATCCAGCTCCGCATGGGAACCGTGGAGCAGCAAGCGTGCGCACTTCCCGACGCCGGATGGCCACGCCGTCGCGGTGCCGTACGGGCCGAGGAACGGCGAGTACCGAGAGCCGTGCCAGTCGCACCGCGGTACCGCGCGCGGGCATCACAAGGGGACTCGTTTGCAGCGATTCGCTCCGGAGCCTGCGACCTACTCGCTGGCCGCGCAGATCGACAACTGGATCGACCTGACGGCGATCACCGACACCGGCACCATGCTCGCCGCCGATCAGCAGGGGCAGCTGTTCTTGCAAGGGCTCGCGGCGGACGACCTCACGGTGCGCAGTGGTCACCGCGGCGAGGCCCACGCCTTGACGTTCTCGCCGGACGGGAAGTTCGTGGCCGTGCAAGGGCTCGGTGCCGTCCGCTTCGTTGGACTCGACGGTCGCGAAGTGGCGTTCCTGCACGGCACGCACCTGGTCCGCCCCGGCCCCGATGGTGCGGAATTCTGGATCCTCGGCCGCCACGAACTGCGGCTCTGGAATGCCAAGACCAACCGCGTGGTCGGCGAACCGCTGCGATGGCCGCAGCCCACGCTGCCGCTGTTGCGCAGCAACGAGCTCTGGAGCCGCATCGATCTCCAAGGTGGGCCGGTCTACGGACCGCAGAACCTGTGGACCCTCGCCGCGTTCGTCGTCGTCGATGGGCAACCCTGGGCAGGTTCGCTCGCCAACGCGTTCCGTTCTGCCGAGCCGGTGCGCCGCACGGCCAACGGGCAGTTCGAGCGCTTGCCCGACGCGGGCGACCGTGGCGATGCAGCAGCCTTCCTGGTCGCATCGGATGGCAACGTGGTGTCCGCCGCCGGGCGCCGAGCCGACGAACTGATCCGGGCATCGAGCGGCAGCGTGCGGATCTACGCGCGGGATGGCGGGGCCGTGGCTTTGCGGCGGTTCCAATCGGTACCGCTGTGGCTGGCGGTCGCTGGCGACGTCGTATTGCTCGGCACGAGCAACGGCGAGGTGCATCGCTTGCGCGGCAGCGACCTCGAAGAGATCGATCGCCGGCCGTTCACTCCGCGGTTGCGGCAGTTGGTCGCGTTCGACGGCGAGCGCCTGTTGGCGAGCAGCGGCCCGTCCTTGCAGCTGCTCGCCGCGCGCAATCTCGAAGTGCTCCAGACACTCTCCTTGCCAGCGGAACTCGACGGCGTCGACGTGTTCGGTCTGGCGCCGGATCGCCGTCACCTCGCGGTCGCCCGCGGCGCCGACGTGCGCATCCTCGCCATCGAGTGAGCACGCAACGTCCCCGTAGCGCCGTTCACTCGACGATCGTGAACCGCTGCGCGCGCGACACGGCGAGATCCGGCAGCACTGGGCAGCCACCCGGCGTGAACAGCAGCCACTGCGTGGTGAACTGGCCGCCGATCCACGCCGTGTCGCACGGGATCGGGATCGGATGCGGACCGGCCCCGAGCAGCACGATGTCGGGGTTCGGGATCAGCGTGCACGGCCCGCACGGCAGCGGCACTTCGGTGAAGCCGACGATCGCCGCCAGCACCGGGGCGGTCGGCAGCGCCAAGGTCAGCGCGAAGTTGGCATCGCCGAGCCGCGGCTGGCCCAGGTAGGTGGGGTTGTTCGCGGTGGGGCCGACGCAGCCGCCGCCGAGGTCCTGGACCTGCGGCGCGCCGCTCGCTTCGAAGCGGCGACCGCGCACGGCGGTGTTGGACCACACGACCAGGGCTTCGTCGCTGAGGATGTTGCCGCCGCTCCAACGGCTCGCCAACGCCGGCGTGTCGAGCCCGAGCACGGTGTTGTCGACCGACCACTCTTCGCCGCACGCAGTGCAGCCATCGGGGTCGAGGCCGCGCACGAACACGCGCGGCACACCGCCGACCAGGAACGAACGCTTCCACGCCAGCACGTACTTGTCGCGCGCGAACTCGAGCCGCGGCTGCGTGTCGAGGCCGCTGCTGGTCGGATCGACGATCGCACCGAGCGCGACCGTCTGGCTGCCGCAGCTGCCGGTCACCGTCAGCGAACGCGCCTGGATGCCGAGCGTCGCGTCGTCCTGCCAGGCGACGGCGAAGTGCGCGCCGTCCTTCGTCGCCGCGGTCGGCTTGCCCACCCCCGCCAACGAGAGCTGGAGCGCGTTCGCACCTCCGCACGGCTGCCCGGTCTCGTCGACGTGCTGCGCGAAGATCGTGGTCAGCGTCGTCGCGAACGGCAACGCGCGGCAGTAGGCGATCAGCCAGCGCCCCGCGGTGCCGCCGTGCGAAGTGATCGCCACGTCCTGCAGTTGGTCCTGCGTCTCGAGCAGCAGCTGCGAACTGCCGAGGCTCGGATCGCCGCTGCTCGGCACCAGGATCGTCCGGGCGGCGATGCGCTCGCCGGAGTTGAGCGACGGCGACGGGCCGAAGACGGCATCGCGGCGCGTCACCAGCAGGGCCGTCTGGTTCGAACCGCCCGCGAGCGAACGCAGGTCGCCGGCCAAGACGCATTCCGGCGCGATGGGTTCGAAGGAGATCGGCGCGGTCGCTTCGATGGCGACGCGCGCGGACTGCGAACCGTCGGCTGCGGTGACGGCGCGCATGTACCACCCGCTGTCGATGCCGATGCTGACGGACGCGTGCAGCCGGAACACGACCAGGAAGCGGTTGGTGGCGTTGATGTTCACGACCTGCGGGCGCGTGGCGAGGCGACCTTCGCTCTCGATGACGAACGAGCTGCCCAGCAGCGCGCCGTCGCCGCTGACGAACTGCCCGCGCACCTCGGCGACGTTGGTGTTCACCACGAGGTTCCAGACGACCAGGTAGCGGTTCGAGCTGGTGTCGTAGGCGACGTTCGGCTGCACGTCGTCGGTGCCGCTCGTGCTGGCGATCGAGAAGGCGCTGCCGATCAGCGGGTCGAGCACCAGCGGATACGCGGCGTGGTCGACGAACGACGCCGGCAGGATCCACTCGACGAAGTCGGCGCCGGCGCGGATCGAACCGCGCACCGAAGCACCGTTGGCGTCGATGCCGGTGACGGCGCCGAAGTGCACGCCGCTGCCGTCTCGTTCGTAGCGCACGCCGTCGTCGCTGCAGCCGGCGAGCGGCAGCCGGGTGGTGATGGCGCCGCGCACGACGAGGTCGCCGTGGCCGGCTGGCCGGTGGGCGAGAACGAAGCTCTGCTCGACGCCCTCGGCGCGCAGGTCGTAGACCTCGGTCAGTTCCGGGCTGCGTACGTAACGAACCTGGTGGTCGCTCGCGGTCGGGGTGTCGGACGCCGGCCCGGTCCACAGCCGTTCGTCACCTCGCTGCACCGACACCAGCGTGAACTGCACGGGCTCGGCGGCGGGGTCGGCGGGCGACGCTGCCGGCGTGAAGGTCACGCTGCCCTGGCCGAAGTGCGCGCGGTAGTCGGCCCCAACGGCGAGCGCGGTGCCATCGGCGGCTCGCTGCACGGCCGGAAGGGGCGAAGTCGGGGCGGCAGGTTGCTGCGCCGAGAGAATCGCCGTCAGCGCGCCAGTGGCGAGGCAGGCGAACAAGTTGCGGAAGGAGCGGTGCATGGGCGATCGGGCCCGAGTGGCGGGGCCCAGAGAGCAGCGATGGGCGGCCCGTTCCTGATCGCGCCAAAGTTGGCAATTGCCCATCGTCTCGAGTCGCGCCACCGTCCCGCCCGCGGTCTACACTGCGAAGGCCCCTTGCCAGGGTGGAATCGTGGATCGAGCAGGTTCTCGATCCGCATGCTGTTGACACCTGCTGATGAGCACGGCGCGAAACCGACTACTCGAGCGCTTCCCCTTCGCCCGCAACGCCCACGACTCGAACGAGGAGCTGGCGAGCGCGATGTATTGCCTTCTTCGGACGAGCGACATTGCCGTCACGGTCGACGGTTGGGGGTTCTTCGGCACCGTGCGAGAGTCGCCGCAGGAGGTCGAGGCCGTGGGATTGATGTCGCTGCTGCCCACGGGCGAGGTCCCCATCGAAGTCCGCGTCGTAGCAACTTCGGCCGGATTGGCGTTCGAGGCGCGAGTCGGGCGGGACGACGACGCGTGGCGCGCTCTGTCGGATTCGAAGCGCTGGAGGCTCCTCTACCAATACGTCTACGGCGACGGCCCGCTGCGATGGGATTGGGATACGTCGTTTCGGGGGGTGCTGGACGTGTGAATGCCGGCCAACGGGTCGGTTCGCCGGACGAGCACGCACCCAGGGGCAAGCAGTAGGGCTGCCGGCGAACCTGCGAGGCCCACGCGGTCGCCACGGCGGGGCCAGCTCGCTACGCTCCTCGCCCCCGTATGCGCCTCAGCCAGATCCTGATCTCCACCCTCCGCGACGACCCTGCCGACGCGGAGATCCCGAGCCACAAGCTGCTCGCCCGCGCCGGCTTCATCGTCAAGATCGCCGCCGGCGTCTACTCGTTCGCGCCGTTGATGTGGCGGGTCGTGCGCAAGTTCTCGCAGATCGTGCGCGAGGAGCTCGATCGCGAAGGCGCCAACGAAGTGATGCTGCCGATCATCCAGCCGAAGGAGCTGTGGGTGAGCAGCGGCCGCTGGGACCGCTACGTGACCGACGGGATCATGTTCACGCTGAAGGACCGGAAGGGCAGCGACATGTGCCTCGGTCCGACGCACGAAGAGGTGATGACCGCCTACGTGAACGCGCAGGTCAACTCCTACAAGCAGCTGCCGGTCAACTGCTACCAGATCCAGGACAAGTTCCGCGACGAGATCCGCCCGCGCTTCGGCCTGATGCGCGGCCGCGAGTTCATCATGATGGACGCGTACTCGTTCGACGCGGACCAGGCTGGCCTCGACGTCGCCTACCAGAAGATGCGCAATGCCTACTGCCGCATCTTCGAGCGCTGCGGCGTCGAGTTCACGGTGGTGCAGGCCGACTCGGGCGCGATCGGCGGTGCGGGCAGCGAGGAGTTCATGGTGATCGCCGACAGCGGCGAGGACTCGATCCTGTTCTGCCGCGAGTCGGGCTATGCGGCCAACGTCGAGAAGGCGACCAGCAAGCTGCCCGAGGCGCCGAGCGGCGGTGAGCCGAAGCCGATGGAGAAGGTGGCGACGCCGGACGTGAAGACGGTGGCGCAGCTGGAAGCGTTCTTCCCCGGCTGGGTCGCCGGCCGCATGGCGAAGACCGTGCTCTACCACGTCACCTGGAAGGACAAGACGAAGGTGATGGCGGTGATGATGCGCGGCGACCTCGACGTCAACGAGGTCAAGCTGGCGAACGCCGTCGACGCGCTGTCGGTGCGCCTCGCCACCGAGGACGAGATCAAGGCCGCGACCGGCGCCGAGGTCGGCTTCGCCGGCCCCGTCGGCCTGCCGGAGACGGTGCCGCTGCTCGCCGACGAGTCGCTGCGCGACCGCACCAACCTGCTCGTTGGCTGCAACGAGACCGGCTACCACTGCCTCAACGTCAACCTCGGCCGCGACTGCCGCATGCCGTCGTTCAAGGAACTGCGCACCGCGCGCAAGGGCGAGGGCTGCCCGATCAGCGGCAAGCCGCTCGAGCAGGCGCGCGGCATCGAGGTCGGGCACATCTTCAAGCTCGGCATCAAGTACTCGAAGGCGATGCAGGCCACGTTCATGGACCAGGGCGGCAAGCCGACCCCGTTCGTCATGGGCTGCTACGGCATCGGCGTGTCGCGCACGCCGGCGGCGGCGGTCGAGCAGTCGTTCGACGACAAGGGCATCGTCTGGCCGCCGTCGATCGCACCGTTCGAGTGCGTCGTTGCGATGCTGGATGGCAAGCGCGACGAGCAGGTCAAGCTGGCCGACGAGCTGTTCGCGCAGCTGAAGCAAAAGGGTGTCGACGTCTGCCTCGACGACCGCCCGCTGAGCCCCGGTGCGAAGTTCAAGGACCTCGAGCTGATCGGCATCCCGGTGCAGGTGTTCGTCGGCCGCAAGGCCGCCGAAGGCCAGGTCGAGTTCCTGGTGCGCAAGGGCATGCAGAAGAGCGAATGCGCGGCCGGCGAGGTCGTGGCCAAGGTGCTGGCGGCGCTCGGGCGCTGAGTCGCTCGCCCGCGAGGCGCCCGGCTCGGCGCTGTCGGACGAGCCAAGGCGGGATCCATGCGCCGCGAGGACGACGCGATCGGCCCCGCGGCTGCCGCCGTTCCGCAGCCAGCGCCAGGTCGGGTCGCTGCGCGCGCCGCTCGCCAAGCAGTCGCTTCCGACGCCGGTTCCCTCGAAAACCGGTCGTCTCAGGCGACCGCTTTCCCACGAAACCGGTCGTCTCAGGCGACCGCTTTTCCACGAAACCGGTCGCCGCGGGAGACCGGTTCCACTGGTGAAGCCGGGGTGACACTGCCGCCGTCGTCGCCGGGGGAGGCGCGGAGGATGCCTTCGTCCGGGGCATCCAGGGCGGCTCTGTCCGCGAAGCTCCGGCTTTTGCCGCCGCACCAACGATCGGTGGCACCAATGTCGACCAAGGCCCCACTTCGGGGCATCCTTCTGCGCCATGAACCTGACCGAGCTGTACCTGATCGCGATGGTCACCATCTTCGCGGTGCCCTACGCCGTCTGGCGCCTGACGCGCATCGACTACTTCGCACCGTTGGTCGTCGTGCAGATCGTCGGCGGCGTGCTGCTCGGCCCGGGTGTGCTCGGCGCGGCCTACCCCGAGATCTACAGCACGGTGTTCACCAAGGACGTCATCACCGCGCTGAACGGCGTCGCGTGGTGGGCGGTGATGCTGTTCGTGTTCCTCGCCGGCATCGAGCTCGAGCTCGACCAGGCGTGGAAGCACCGCCGCGAGAGCTCGCTGACCGCGGCCTGTGCGCTCGGCGTGCCGTTGCTGGTCGGCTGCGGTGCGGCGGCCTGTCTGCTCCCGTTCGACGGCTGGATCGGGCCGAAGGCGCAGACCTGGCAGTTCGTGCTCGGCATCGGCATGGGCTGCGCGGTCACCGCGCTGCCGATCCTGGTGCTGCTGATGGAGAAGCTCGGCATCCTGCGCCAGGACCTCGGCCAGCGCATCCTGCGCTACGCGAGCCTCGACGACATCGCCATCTGGAGCGTGCTGGCGTTCATCCTGATGGACTGGCACCGACTGCAGCAGCAGGCGACGTTCCTCGTCTGCTACGTGTTCGCCGGCTACGGCCTGCGCAAGGTGATGCCGAAGCTGCCGCTGATGGACCGCTGGTTCGTCTCGCTCGTCTGGCTGGCGGGCATCGGCTTCCTCGCCGACTGGGCCGGCATGCACTACATGGTCGGCGCGTTCCTCGCCGGCGTCGTCGTCGACCGCCACTGGTTCCCGGGCGAGAAGCTCGACGCGCTGCGCCACCACGTGCTGCTGGTGATGATGCCGGTGTTCTTCCTCAGCACCGGGCTGCGCACGAACTGGCAGGTCGGCGGCCTGGTCGTGTTCGGCTGTGCGGCGCTGCTGGTGGTGGCCCAGCTGGTCGGCAAGCTCGGCGGCGTCGCCATCGCCGGCCGCCTGCTCGGCTGGCGCCAGGGCGAGACCGCGGTGATCGGCTGGCTGCTGCAGACGAAGGCGCTGATCGAGATCATCTTCGCCAACGTGCTGCTCGACAAAGGCATCATCACCAACGAGATGTTCACCGCGATCCTGCTGATGGCGCTCGCCAGCACGACGCTGACGATCCCGGTGGTGGCGCCGCTGATGCGCAAGTACGGCCTCGGCGGCAAGCTGGTCGTCGGCGAGGCGATCCCAGGGGCGACGACCAACGAAGCGCCGCAGGCGCAGCGCCAGGTCAGCTGAGACGCCCGTTCAGCCGATCCGCTCGTTCAGCTGATCAGCAGCAGGCGCGGCCCGGCGTCGTCGCGCGGCGGCGGTGCGCGGTGGATGCACGCCGCGGTGGTGCTGCCCGGATGATCGACGGCGAGCCGCCACAGCTCGCCGCGGCCGCAGACGAACGGCTCTGCGCCCGGCTGCGGCGCGTAGTGCAGCGCGAACGC
>VYME01000141.1_pt1 | contig 31518 bp, 25 predicted proteins | sample 5115281 | NCBI WGS metagenome assembly VYME01 (sample SAMN12291780, study PRJNA351875) | freshwater metagenome | isolation source: freshwater lake | place: USA: Michigan, Wintergreen Lake | collected 2013-08-08
CTGGTTGAGGCCGGCCTGCTGCGCCTTCGTGCGGTCCACCGTGACCTGCAGCTTCGGCTGGTCGGACGGTTGCTGGATGCGGAGGTCCGCCATGCCGGGGATGCGCGCGAGCTTGCCCATCATGGCGATCGCGAACGCGCGGTTGCCCTCGATGTTGCGGCCGGCGATCTGGATGTCGATGGGTGCCGGGAGACCGAAGTTCAGGATCTGGCTCACGATGTCGGACGGCAGCACATAGAACATCAGCCCCGGAAACTTCTCCGGCAGCTCGGCGCGGAGCCGGCGCACGTACTCCGCCGTCGGGCCGTGGCCGTGATTGAGCGCGACCTGGATGTCGGCGTCGGCCACCCCCAGCGTGCCCGACATGTTGTACGACATGTTCGTGCCCGACAGCGGCAGGCCGATGTTGTCGAGGATCGTCGCGACCTCGCCCGGCGGGATGATCCGGCGGATCTCCTGTTCCACGAGATCGCAGATCCGCGCCATCTCCTCGATCCGCGTGCCGGTCTTCGCGCGCACGTGCAGCTTGAACTGCCCGGCATCGACGGCCGGGAAGAAGTCGCGGCCCACCCACGGCAGCAGCGCGACCGACACGGCGCAGCCGGCGATGAAGGTCACGACGAACAGCTTCCGATGGCGCAGGCAGCCTTCGAGCGTCTCGCGGTAGCCAGACCGCACGCCGGCGAAGCCGCGCTCGAACGCCCGGTGGAAGCGCACGAACGGATTGCGGCTCGGGCGCGGATGGCCGTGGTCGAGGACGCCCGCGCGCAGCAGGTACTTCGCGAGCGTCGGCACGAGCGTCCGTGAGAAGAGGTACGAGGCCAGCATCGCGAAGACCACCGCCTCGGCGAGCGGGACGAACAGGTAGCGCGCCACGCCGGTCAGCATGAACATCGGGACGAACACGATGCAGATGGCGAGCGTCGAGACGAGGGTCGGGATGGCGATCTGCCGCGCGCCTTCGAGGATCGCCTCGTCGAGCGGCTGCCCGGCCTCGAGATGCTGGCTGATGTTCTCGATGGCCACCGTGGCGTCGTCCACCAGGATGCCCACCGCGAGCGCGAGGCCGCCGAGCGTCATGATGTTGATCGTCTCGCCGAGCGCCGAGAGCGCGATGAGCGACGTCAGGATCGACAGCGGGATCGTCACCGCGATGATGAGCGTCCCGCGCCAGCTGCCGAGGAAGAGCAGGATCATCACGGCCGTGAGGCAGCCGGCGAGGATCGCCTCGTGCACGACGCCGTCCACGGCCGCGCGCACGAACACCGACTGGTCCACCGCGGTGCTGATCTCGAGATCGGGCGGCAGGCCGTCCTTCATGCGCGGGAGCTCCTCCTTCACGCGCTTCACGATGTCGAGCGTCGACGCCGTGCCGTACTTCAGGATGTTCACCAGCACCGCGCGCTGCCCGTCGTGGCGCACGATGTTCGTCTGCGGCTGGAAGCCGTCGTGCACCTGTGCGACGTCGCGCACGTAGATCGTCCCCGAGCTCGTCGTGCGGATCGGGAGGTCGTTCAGCTCGGCGATGGTCTTGGGGCTGCCGTTCAGCCCCACGTTGTATTCGAGGTCACCGATCTTCGCGGAGCCCGTGGGCAGGATGAGATTCTGCGCATTGATCGCGTTGACGACGTCGAGCGGTGCCAGGCGCTTCGCCTGCAGCGCGCGCGAATCGATGTCGACCATCACCGAGCGGAACTTGCCGCCGTAGGGGTAGGGCATCACCGCGCCCTGCACCGTCGCGAGCTGCGTGCGCATGAAGCTGTTCGCGAGGTCGAAGATCTCGTGCTCGCCGAGGGACTTGCTCGACAGCGCGAGCTGGAGGATCGGGACGGTCGAGGCGCTGTACGTGAGGATCAGCGGCGCCGTCGTGCCCTGCGGATAGCCGCCCATCACCGTCTGCGCGATCGCGGTGATCTGCGCGAGCGACGCCGGGATGTTCGCGCCCCCGTGGAAGAACACCTTCACCACCGCCACGCCGTTGTAGGTCTGCGACTCGATGCGTTCGATGTCGTTGACCGTCGCCGACATCGCGCGCTCGAAGTTCGAGACGATCCGGCCTTCCATCTCCTGCGTGGCGAGACCGTTGTAGCGCCAGATGACGCTCACGACCGGGATGTTGATGTTCGGGAAGATGTCGGTCGGCATCCGCAGGATGCTGAGCGGGCCGACGATGAGCACGAGCAGCGCGAGCACGATGAACGTGTACGGGCGGCGCAGGGCGAGCTGGACGATCCACATGGGGTTTAAGGAGACTCTGATCTATTCGCGCGGTCGCGACGGTACTCCCCAGGGCCGATGGCGCGAAGGTACGGGCCGCCGTGTGCGCGACGCACATCAGGCCCGGCCGACAATGTCGGCGGCCCTGGGGCGTGCCGTCCCTCCGGGTTGCCGTCGCCCTGCGGCGCTGGCGCTGTTACTCGGCTGGCCCGTATTCCCGATACGGGCTGCACCTCGCGCCTTGCCAGCACCGCAGGGCGGCAGCAACGCGATCCGCGCGAATAGATCAGAGTCTCCTTGAAGGGCGTGAGGCGATGTCACGGCACGCGGCCAGCGCACCTGTGATGCAGGACTGGCGTGCGCCGGACCTGCGGTGAACCTTCAGTCGTCCGGAGCAGCCTCGTGCACACACGGTCTGTTGCCGGAAATGCGAACCGCAGCGACGGATCGCTGCGGCCTGTCGATACTAGCAGAGGAGTCCCGGTGCCTCGAAGGGGATTGCGTTGCCGTGAGGCCGCCGGCCGACCTGTGCTGTGACCGTCAGTCGGGCTGCAGTGCGAGCAGCTTCACCAGCTTGCCGTAGCGCTCCGATTCGCGGGTCACGAACTTCGCGAAATCGGCCGGCGAACCCGGCGTGAACTCGGCGCCGGTGGCGGCCATGTGTTCCTTCACCATGGGCGTCGCCATCGCTGCGGTGATCTCGCGGTGCAGCCGCTCGACCACGTCGGGCGGCGTGCGTGCCGGCGCGAAGAACCCCGTCCAGGCGTCCAGCACGTAGGCGGGATAGCCCGACTCCGCGATGGTCGGGACGTCCGGGAAGGCGGATGTGCGACGGGCGCCCGTCACGGCGAGCGCGCGGAGCTTGCCGGCCTTCACCTGCGGGATCGCGACGGGCAGCCCGCTCATCATGACCGGCACGCGGCCCGCGAGCACGTCCGTCAACGCGACGCTGTCGCCCTTGTAGGAGACGTGCGTCAGGTCGAGCGCAGCCTCCTTCAGGAACAGCTCCATGGCGATATGCAGGACGCCGCCGGTCCCGCTCGATGCGTAGACCGCGCCGGTGCCCTGTGCCTTCGCCATCGCGATGAAGTCCTTCAGCGAATTCAGTTTCGCGCCCGGATGCGCCAGCAGCACGAGCGGACTCGTCATCGTCCCGGCCACGACGGCGAAGTCCTTCAGCGGGTCGTAGCCGACCTCCTTGTAGATGTGCGGCGCGATCACCTGGCTGTTGTTGTTGAAGAGCAGCGTGGCGCCATCGGGCTTCGCGCGGGCGACGACCTGGGCGCCCAGCGTGCCTCCTGCGCCGGGCCGGTTCTCGACGATCACGCGCTGTTTCAGCTGCCGCCCGAGCGCCTCGGCGATCACGCGGGCGCGGCCATCCAGGCTGCTGCCGGCGGCGAGTGGCACGACGAAGCGGATCTGATCGGGCAGGTCGGCGGCCGTCGACGGGGCGATGCCCATGAGGTCGAACTGCAGGCCGAGCAGCAGGGCGAGGCCGGCGCGGCTCGCGAGCGTGGCGCGGCGCCGGAATGCGGTGAACAGCATGGATGCTTCCTCCGTGTCGGGCGGATTCTGACCGGATGGCGCCCGTCGCCGGAGGGTACTACGGGACTGCGTGCCGCAGCGGTGACGGCGGTGCGCAGTCCCGGACCGTCAGGCCTGCCGTCGCTTCGTGACGCGGGCACCGATCATGACGGCACCCAGGGCGAGCATCGCGTACGTCGACGGCTCGGGCACGGCCACGGCGTACTGGAGGTGGTCCACTTCCCAGTCGACCGAGTTGTCCATCGACATGGTGATGCGCTTCACGCCTGCGGCGTGGGTGACGCCGAAGAAGCGGTCCTCCGCCGTGCTGCTGAACGCGGAGCCGTTGCCCAGCACCGCGACGGCGGATGTCCCGATCTGCACGCCAGCTGCGTCGAAGGCCGAGAAGGTCACCGTGCCGAAGCCGGTCGACCCCGCGAACACGTTGCCGACGTCCGTGAACACGAGACCGGCGTGCGTGGGGAGATGGCCACCCAGCGCCGCAGCGTCGAACGTGAACGTCACGCTGGACTGGCTGTTGGCCGAGTAGAAGGCGAAACCGGTCGCACCGGAGCCATCGACCGCGCCGTCGTCGGCGTCCACCGAGTCGCTGAACTGACTGGGGCTGGACACGAACCACACAGGGCTGGCAGTCACTCCGGGCGTGTTGAGCGCACCGTCCTCGAAGGTCTCGATGACCAACCCGGCCACGCTGGCGAAGGGGCTGTCTGCAGCGCTCAGATAGGGGCTCGGGCCGAGGATGTCGGCGTGGGCCGCAGTACCGGCGACCCCCAGGGCGAGGGCGATGGCCGCAGGCGCGGTCCATTGGAATCGAATGCTCATGCAGGTCTCCGGTTCTGGTGTCGTGGGTGCGGGTTCCGTCGGACGGATGCCGTTGAAACCTCACACGTGGGAGACTTTATTCCCGTGTTGCGTGCGTGGCAATGCTTCGATGCGCGGCCGCCGCACTACAGCAGATCCGCACCCATCACCGTCCGCACCACCACCTGCGCCTCCTCGCCGCGTACGCGGTGCGAGAGCCACCACAGACCGCCCTTGCGAATGCTCCACGGCATCGCGCTGCCCGACAGCAGCAGCGCTGCCACCGCGCCGAGGCTGGGTTGGTGGCCCACGATCACCACCGTTCCCCGGGTCGTCGGCCATTCGGCGGCGGCCAGCACGGACTCCGGCTGGGCGCCGGGCGCGATCGTCGGGTCGATCTCGAAATCCTTGGTGAGCGCACGCGCCGTCTCGACGGCCCGCGCCGCAGGACTCGAGATGATGCGGGCGTCCCGCGGGAGGTGTTCCGACAGCCAGCGGGCGACGGCGGCCGCCTGCTTGTGGCCCTTGGGCGTGAGTCGCCGGTCGAGATCGGGCGTGGTGTCGAAGGCCTCGGCGTGACGCCAGAGGATCAGGTGCATGGTCATGAGGTCAGCGGGCTCGGCGGGATTTGGCGAACCGCGCCCACGCGGCGTCGAAGTGTTCGAGTGCGATGCTGGCGCGAGCCTGGGTCCAGCCGAGCACGATGCCGGTGCCGTGTGACAGACGTGCATCGTCCCGCGCCAGCGCCGCGAGAAGTTCCGCGGTGACGGCCGCATCGTTCACGCGGCCGAGGATCTCCTGCAGGTCCGCTGCGCGCGCGATGCCTGCACGTACCCGCTTGCGCGGCAGGAGCGACTGGAAGAACTCCGTCGCGTAGCGGAGCTTCTTCGCTTCGATGCGCACGGCGTGCAGGCCCGGCAGGTCGGCGATCGACAGATGCCTGCCCGCCTTGCGGACGCGTTTGCCCCGCCGGGCGAGCGCGTCGCGGGCGAAGTCACGCAGTCCGGACTCGTTGGCGCCCAGGTCGGCGGAGGGATCGGGCGCCGGCCGGGCGAGCGCAACCAGCGTGGCCACGAGATCCAGGAGCAGCGCCGTGTAGGACTGCGCAGCGACGGCTTCGCGCGCGATGCGTCGTGCTTCGCAGCGACGGGTCTCGGCGGTATCCCTCACGCCGGCGAGTGCGGGCGACCCGGGCATCGCGGTCTCGATCGGGGGCAGAGTCTCCGTCGTGAAGACGTCCCAGTCCCGCGCGCCGCCGAGCGCGTTGCCGAGGGCACGCAGGCGTTCCGTGAGCGCCGACGAGCGGTCCTGCGGGAGTGCGTCACGGAAGATGCCGAAGGCCGAGCGCAGCCGACGCAGCGCCACACGCGCCTGGTGGATGTATTCGGGGTCCTCGCTGTCGATCACGCCGCGTTCGTTGGCCTGCAACTGGTGCACGCAGCCGAGGGCCACGATGGCGAACGCCTCGGGCACGCGCATGTCGGCGCGCAACACGACCGGTGCCGCACGCACCGGTGCCGCCTCGACGGGTGCCAGCAGGCGGTATCCGCGCTCCGCCTTCGTGACGTTCTCCAGACGCAGCGGCACTTCCGCGAGCAGTCGCTGCGCGAAATCGAAGAGACGCGCGGGATCGCCGTCCAGCAGTTCGATCTCGACTTCGCTGATGGGGGTCGAGGCGTCTCCCGCAGTCACCGCGCCCTGGTCGAGTGCCAGTTCCGCCGTCTCGCCGGGCGCCAAGGTGACGATCCACGTGGTGCGCCGGAAGCGCGTGACGAAGGCAGGGCCGAGGCGGGCGAGGAAATCCGCATCTGCAAAGAGCGCTGCCGCGGGCGTCGCGGCGAGCGCTGCCAGGTCGAGTACCGGCGCTCGGACAACGTTCTCGTATTCGTCCCGCAGATGCAGGCCGCCGTCGCTGCCGCCGCCGCACTTGAAGGTCTGGATCCACTGCCGGCCGGATTTCCTGAGCCGCAGCGCCATGCCTTGCCGGGCCAGATCGCGTTCCGGCGTGTCGAAGTAGATGTTGTGGAGCGTGCGGGTGACCGGCCGGCCTTGCGCGGCCGCCTTCAGGGTGTCGGTGCGTCGCAGCCGCGGGACATCCGACGCGGCGATGGCGAGCTTCAGTTCGATCTCGGTGGCGATGGCGCGATTACCGGAGGAGCGCCGCGGCGCTCAGAGCGACACGTCGGGACGCGTGGCGAGATCGGCGAGGAGCGTCATCTGCGCACAGCGCGACCGACCCTTGCCGGGATTCAGGCGGTGGTAGTGACCGTCGCTGTCCATCTCCCAGGCCTGGGAGTTGTCGTCGAGGTAGATCTTCAGCCCCTCCAGCAGCACGCGTCGCTTCAGCTTCGGGTCGAGCACCGGGAACGACACCTCGATGCGCCGGAAGAAGTTGCGGTCCATCCAGTCCGCGCTGGCGAGGTACACGGAGTCCGACGACTTGAAGTGGAAGATCCGGTTGTGTTCGAGGAACCGGCCGATGACGGACCGCACGCGGATGTTGTCCGAGAGCCCGAGGATGCCGGGTCGCAACGCACATACACCGCGCACGATGAGATCGATCTTCACGCCGGCCTGCGACGCCGCGTACAGCCCCTCGATGATCTCCGGTTCGAGCAGGGCATTCATCTTCGCGGTGATGCCTGCGGGCCGCCCGGCGCGCGCTTCGTCCGCTTCGTGAGAGATGGCCTCCAGCAGCTTCTGGTGCAGCGTGAACGGCGCCTGCCAGAGATGCGTGTGCGCGCTCGCCTTGCCCAGGCCGGTGAGCTGCAGGAACGTGTTGTTCACGTCGGCAGTGATCTCGTCGTTGCACGTGAAGAGACCGAAGTCCGTGTACAGCGTCGCGGTGCGCGAGTGGTAGTTCCCGGTGCCGAGGTGCACGTAGCGTTCGAGCTTGCCCTGTTCGCGCCGCACGACCATCGCCATCTTCGCGTGGGTCTTGTGGCCCACGACGCCGTACACGACGTGCGCGCCGACTTCCTCGAGCTTCGAGGCCCAGTTGATGTTGGCCTCCTCGTCGAAGCGCGCGAGCAGTTCGACGATCACGGTCACCGCCTTGCCGTTGCGCGCCGCGGTGATGAGGTGCTGCATCAACTCCGAATTGGCGCCGGTCCGATAGACGGTCTGCTTGATCGCGACGACGTTCGGATCCTTCGCCGCCTGTTCGATGAAATGGATGACCGGCTTGAACGACTGATAGGGGTGATGCAGCAGGATGTCGTTCTTCCGGATCGCCGCGAAGATGTCCGACCGCTTCGCCAGCTGGCTCGGGATGCCGGCGATGAACGGCTTGAACACGAGATCCGGCCGGTGGACGTAGTCGGGCACCTGCATGAGCCGTACGAGGTTCACGGGCCCGGAGACGCGATACAGGTCATCCTGCGTGAGCCCGAACTGCTGCAGGAGGAAGTCCGACATGTGCTGCGGGCAGAGGTCCGCGACCTCCAGCCGCACGGCATCGCCGAAGTGCCGCTGCGGCAGTTCGCCCTGCAGCGCGGTGCGGAGATTCTTGATCTCTTCCTCGTCCACGAAGAGATCGCTGTTGCGGGTCACCCGGAACTGGAAGCAGCCCTTCACCTCCATGCCCGAGAACAATTCGTCGACGTGCGCATGCAGGATCGACGACAGGAACACGAAGCCGTACTCGCACCCGGAGACCTCCTGCGGCAGCAGGATGAATCGCGGCAGGGCGCGCGGGGCCTGCACGATCGCGATGCCGGACTTCCGCCCGAAGGCGTCCTTGCCCGACAGCTCGACCACGAAGTTGAGGCTCTTGTTGAGAAGCCGCGGGAACGGATGCGCGGGGTCCAGACCGAGCGGCGTCAGGACCGGCATCACCTCGTCGACGAAATGCTGGTGGATCCAGGCCTTCTGCGCTTCGGTCCAATCGCGGCGCCGCAGGAAGCGCACCCCCTGGGCGTCGAGGGCCGGAAGGATCTCGTCGTTGAAGATCTCGTACTGCTGGCGGATCAGCGCATGGACCTGGCGGGAGACCTCCGCCAGCACCTCGCGGGGGCGCATGCCGTCCGGTCCCGGGCCTTCGGCGCCCAACTGGATCTGTGCCTTCAGGCCCGCGACGCGGATCTCGAAGAACTCGTCGAGGTTGCTGCCGACGATGCACAGGAAGCGCAGACGTTCGAGCAGCGGCATGCGCTCGTCGCGGGCCTGGGCGAGCACCCGCCGGTTGAACTCGAGCTGCCCCAGTTCCCGGTTCAGGAAGAGGCGATGACCGGCCTCGGTCGCAACGATGCCGCTCGCGGCCTGCCCCTGGACCGGCGCGGCACTGCTGTCAGGCATCAGGCCCGGATCCGTCAAGCGGCACCGGGCGGAACATACCCCTGGGCGGCATCCGCCCCCTCGCCGAAGAAGTGGCGCTCCATCTGTTCAACGAGGTATTTCCGGGCTTTCGGATCGGAGAGCACCAGGCGGTTCTCGTTGACGAGCATCTTCTGGTGCTCGAGCCACGCCTTCCAGGCTTCCTTCGAGACGGATTCGAAGAGCCTCTGCCCGAGTGGTCCGGGGTATGGCGGGAAATCGAGTGCCTCGGCTTCGCGCTTCAGCTTGATGCAGTTGACCATGCGAGCCATGGGATGATCCTTTCGGACTACGACGCGTGGAACCGCATCGGGTAGGTTGTTCGATTATCCGGAAAGGGTCGCACAGCGTAAACCGCAGGTAAGTTGCGGCGATCCCTCCGTGTTCTGCTGCTCAGAGCGCCTTCACCAGCACCTTGGACCGCCGCTTGAGGTTGTACATCTGCTTGCGCGCCTCGGGCAGCTCCGTCATCGGCACCTCGCGGAACCCCTGCTCCACGAACCAGTGGGCGGTACGCGTGGTGAGGACGAACAGACGCTCGAACTTCCGGCGCCGTGCCGCGGCCTCCACCGAGTGCAGCAGCCGCTCGCCCGCACCGCCGTTCCGGTACTCCGGATGGATCGCGAGGCAGGCGAGCTCCGCCGCGGCGTCCTTCGCGAACGGGTAGAGCGCGGCGCAGCCGACGATGAGTTCGTCGTGCTGCAACACGAAGAAGCGGTCGATCTCGATCTCGAGCAGTTCCCGCGAACGCTTCACCAGGGTGCCGTCCGCCTCCAGCGGCTCGATCAGCCGCACGATGCCTCCGACGTCCTCGACGGTGGCCTGGCGAAGCTGCTCGAGCGGGTCCTCGGTGACCATCGTGCCCACGCCCGAGTGCGTGAAGAGTTCCAGCAGCAGTGCACCGTCGACGTGACGCGACACCAGGTGCACCCGCTTCACCCCACCCCGGCAGGCGCGGGTCGCGAAGGGCAGGTAGATCCCGCTGTCGCCCTTCAGTGCGCGCTTCCCGGAGATGAGGGCCTCGGCCTCCGACACGGTGAGTTCATGACGCATGCGGCGACCGGTGGCGACGCCCGGCTCGTCCATCAGGAAGAGCAGCTTGTCCGCCTTCAGGGCGATCGCGGCCTGGGCCGCGACGTCCTCGAGCGTGAGGTTGAAGATCTCGCCGGTGGGTGAATAGCCGAGGGGCGATAGCAGCACGAGGTCGCCGTCGTCGAGGCAGCGCCGGATGGCATCGGCATTCACCTTCCGCACCTCGCCGGTGAACTGCATGTCGATGCCGTCGATCACGCCCACCGGCCGCGCGACGACGAAATTGCCGCTCGACACCCGGATGTCGGCGTTTGCCATTGGCGTGTTCGGCAGGCCCACGGACAGCAGTGCCTCGATCTCCGTGCGCAGCCGGCCGCTCGCCTCCTTCACGTCGGCGAGCGTGGCCTCGTCGGTGACCCGCATGTCGTGCACGTACCGGATGTCGGCCTGGCGACGTTCCAGCCGCTCGTCGATCTGCGGCCGGGCCCCGTGGATGAGCACGAGGCGCACGCCCAGCGCGGCCAGCAGGTTAAAGTCGTGGGTGAGGCCCACGAACTTGCCGTCGGCCACCACCTCGCCGCCGAAGGCGATCACGAAGGTCCGCCCGCGGAACGCGTGGATGTACGGCGCCGCCGCCCGGAACCAGGGAACGAAGTGCTCGAGGGTCTTCGCGTCCATCGGATCGTCCTTCCGCGGGGTGGTCACGGCGCCTACTTCGGCGCCATCCGGATCGCGCCGTCGAGGCGGATCGTCTCGCCGTTCATCATCTCGTTCTCGACGATGTGCTTCACGAGCGCGGCGAACTCCGCAGGCTTGCCGAGCCGGGAGGGGAACGGCACCTGGGCCGCCAGGGACTGCTGCGCCTCGGGGGGCAGGCCCGCCATCATCGGGGTCTCGAAGAGTCCGGGCGCGATGGTGACGACGCGGATGCCGGTCCGGGCGAATTCGCGGGCGATGGGCAGCGTCATCCCGACGACGCCGGCCTTCGAAGCGGCGTAGGCCGGCTGGCCGATCTGGCCGTCGAAGGCGGCGACCGAGGCCGTGTTCACGATGACGCCGCGTTCACCGGCGGCATTGGGCGACCCGGCGGCCATGGCCTCGGCGGCGAGGCGGATCATGTTGAAGGTGCCGATCAGGTTGATCGCGACGATCCGGGAGAACTTGTCGAGCGGCAGCGGGCCGTCCCGGCCCAGCACCTTGCCCGGCACGCCGACGCCGGCGCAGTTCACCAGACCGTGCACGCCGCCGAACGCTTCGACGGCCGTGGCGACCGCGCGCTTGCCATGTTCCTCGGAGGTCACGTCGCACTCGACGAAGCGGACTGCGCTGCCGAGCTTCGCGGCGAGGGCTTCGCCGGTGGTCCGGTTCACGTCGGCGATGACGGCCTTGCCGCCGCCGGCGACGATGGTTTCGACCGTGGCCTGCCCGAGGCCGGAGCCACCGCCGGTGACGATGAAGACGCTGTTCCTGATGTCCATGCGAGTCCTCGAATGCTGGGTTTCAATGGGTCGTGCTGCGGAACCCCGGAGTGTAAGTGACGGAAGATCGCCGGTGCGTCTGTGGACGTTCTATAGATCGCCCCAGAGCGTCTGCATCGCTGCCATCGCGACCACGGCGGCAGTCTCGGTGCGCAGGATGCGCGGTCCCATGCGGACCGCTGTGAAACCGCGGGTGGCGGCGAGGGAGCCTTCCTCGGGGCTCAGGCCGCCCTCGGGCCCGACCAGCAGCAGCACGTCGCCCGCGGGTTTCGGGAGTTCGGCGAGGCTGACCGCGCCGCCGACGGCAAGCGCGATCCGGGATTGCGTCCCCGCGTCCTTCGGCAGGGCCGCGAGCCAGGTCCGGTAGTCCACCGGTTCGGCGACCTCGGGCACCGTGTTCCGTCCGCATTGCTCGCACGCGGCGGTCGCCAGCGCCTGCCAGTGCTGGCGCCGCCGGTCCGCGCGCTCGTCACGGAGCTTCACGACGCTGCGTTCCGTCGCCACGGGGACGATGGCGCCGACGCCCAGTTCGACGGCCTTGCGCAGCGTGATGTCCATCCGGTCGCCCGACGAGATCCCCTGGACCAGCGTGATGGCCAGTGGCGACTCCCGGTCGACGTCGCGGAAGCCGGTGACTTTCGCGGAGACCTCGTTGCGATGGACCCGGGTGATCACGGCATCGTGCTCGCCGCCGTGCCCGTCGAAGAGGACGACGGGGTCTCCGACGCCGAGCCGCAGCACGCGCGTCGCGTGGTGGCCCGACGCATCCGGGAGGTCCAGTTCCGCTCCGGGGCCGAGGGCATCGGGGACGTGGAAACGGGCGCCGTTCTTGGCGTTGGCGGGCGGCTTCATGGCGGCTGCATGCTACCATCCGGGCGCTCCCCAGCGTCCCGTTCCGGACGCGTCCGAACACCCCTCCAAGGCCGCTTCCGCCGACGCTCTCCGTGACCACCAACGGCACCTCCGGCAACCTCCCAGCCCCTTCGGTCAGCGGCCGTGATCTCGATATCGTCCGCGCGCTCTGCGAGGCAGTGCGTCGGGTCGCCGCCGCCGAAGTCATGCCGCGCTATCGCAAGGTTGCCCACAGCCGCAAGGCCGATGGCAGTCTTCTCACCGAAGCCGACGTCGCGGCCCAGGAGGCGCTCGTCCGGCTGCTCCAGGCCATCGAACCGGTGCCGGTCGTCGGGGAGGAGATGACCGCGGACGAACAGGCCGTCCAGTGGCAGGCCGGGCAGGCGGGTCTCTGGTGTGTGGACCCGATCGACGGGACCTCCAACTTCGTCCATGGCGTGCCGTACTTCGCGGTGTCGGTGGCGCTGATGCGGGAGGGGCGCAGCGTCCTCGGTGCCATCTATGCGCCGGTCGCCGACGAGATGTTCTGGGCGGTCCGCGGCCACGGCGCCTTCCTCGGCGACGAGCCCCTGCCGATCCGCACCGAAGTCCCGTCGATGAAGGGCGCCTTCGCCAACGTCGACTTCAAGCGCCTGCCGCGCACCCTGGGCGCTGCCCTGGTCGCCGATCCGCCGTACTACAGCCAGCGCAATCTCGGCGCGTCTACCCTCGAGTGGTGCTATCTCGCGGCAGGGCGTCTCGACCTCTACCTCCACGGGGGGCAGAAGCCGTGGGACTACGCCGCCGGCAGCCTGATCCTGTCGGAGGCTGGCGGGAGCGTCGGCACGCTGGACGGCGAGGACTTCTGGGGTGGCCCGGGCGAGAGCCGCTCGGTCGTGGCCGCCCGCGACCCCGACCTCTACCGGGCCTGGCGCGACTGGGTGCGTCGCCACCGCTGAGGTGTCCGCCCCGTGGCAGTGCGGGTTCCGGGGGCGCCGCCCTTCAATTGACCCGTCTTGCACTTTGCCGGTATCTTCCGCAGTTCCCTTCGAAGGTTTGCAACGGCCGAAAGGTCGCTGATCGAGAACGACATGGAACTGACCGGCGCCGAAATCACGGTGCGATGCCTCGCGGACGAGGGAGTCGAGTATCTCTTCGGCTATCCCGGCGGCGCGGTGCTTCACATCTACGACGAACTGTTCAAGCAGGATCAGGTGAAGCACATCCTGGTACGGCACGAACAGGCCGCCGTACATGCCGCCGACGGTTACGCCCGCGCGTGTCAGAAACCCGGCGTCGTCCTCGTCACCTCCGGCCCGGGCGCCACGAATGCCGTCACCGGCATCGCCACGGCCTACATGGATTCCATCCCCATGGTGATCCTGACGGGTCAGGTGCCGACGCACGCGATCGGCCAGGATGCCTTCCAGGAGGTGGACTCCATCGGGATCACGCGGCCCTGCGTCAAGCACAACTTCCTCGTGAAGGATGTGCGCGATCTGGCCGCAACCATCAAGAAAGCCTTCTACATCGCCACGACCGGCCGTCCCGGCCCCGTCGTGGTCGACATCCCCAAGGACGTCACGGTGGCGCGGTGCGAGTACTCGTACCCGACGTCCGTCAGCCTTCGCTCGTACAACCCGGTGGTGAAGGGGCACAGCGGCCAGATCCGCAAGGCGCTCAACCTGCTGCTGGAAGCGAAGCGCCCCATGATCTACGCGGGCGGTGGCGTGGTCCTGGGCGAGGCCGCCGCGGAGCTGACGCAGCTCGTGCGCTCGTTGGGGTTCCCGTGCACCAACACGTTGATGGGCCTGGGTGGCTTCCCGGCGTCCGACCCCCAGTACATGGGGATGCTCGGGATGCACGGGACGTACGAAGCGAACATGGCGATGCAGCACTGTGACGTCCTGCTCGCCGTGGGCGCCCGCTTCGACGACCGCGTGATCGGCAACCCGAAGCACTTCTTCCAGGAAGACCGCCGGATCATCCACATCGACGTGGACCCGTCGTCGATCTCCAAGCGCGTGAAGGTCGATGTCCCGATCGTCGGTGACGTGAAGGATGTCCTGGCCGAGATGAGCCGCCAGATCGCCGCCGGCACGCAGAAGCCCGACGCCGCGGCGCTGAAGGCGTGGTGGACCCAGATCGAGCTGTGGCGTGCGCGCGACTGCCTGAAGTACGACCGCACGAGCGCCATCATCAAGCCGCAGATGGTGATCGAGAAGCTCTGGGAGGTGACCGGCGGCGACGCGATCGTCACGTCCGATGTCGGCCAGCACCAGATGTGGGCCGCGCAGTTCTACCGCTTCGACAAGCCGCGCCGCTGGCTGAACTCCGGCGGCCTGGGCACGATGGGTGTCGGGCTGCCATACGCGATGGGCGCGCTGCTCGCGCAACCGGATGCGACGGTCGCCTGTGTCACGGGTGAGGCGTCGATCCAGATGTGCATCCAGGAACTCTCGACGTGCAAGCAGTACCGCATGCCAGTGAAAATCCTGAACCTGAACAACCGCTACATGGGCATGGTGCGGCAGTGGCAGGAGTTCTTCCACGGCAACCGCTACGCCGAGTCCTACATGGACGCCCTGCCGGACTTCGTGAAGCTCGCCGAGAGCTACGGCCACGTCGGCATGCGGATCGAGAAGCCGGCGGACATCGAACCGGCCATCCGCGAGGCCTTCTCGCGCAAGAACGACCTCGTGTTCATGGACTTCGTCACCGACCAGACCGAGAACGTGTTCCCCATGGTACCGGGAGGCAAGGGCCTCTCCGAGATGATCCTCGTCTGACGGGCCCGTCGAGCACCACGGCCCGCCTGCAGTCATCCCTTTCCCGGAATCCGCCATGAGACACATCATTTCCCTGCTGCTCGAGAACGAGTCGGGCGCCCTGTCCCGCGTCGCCGGCCTCTTCTCCGCGCGCGGCTACAACATCGAATCCCTCACCGTCGCGCCCACCGAGGATGCGACGCTGTCACGCATGACGATCGTCACGTCGGGCTCCGACGACGTGATCGAACAGATCACCAAGCAGCTCAACAAGCTGGTGGACGTGGTCAAGGTGGTGGACCTCTCGGAAGGCGAACACATCGAGCGCGAACTGATGCTCGTGAAGGTGCGCGCCTCCGGCAAGGACCGTGAAGAGATGAAGCGCATGGCGGACATCTTCCGCGGCCGCATCATCGACGTCACGGACAAGAGCTACACCATCGAGCTCACCGGCACCGGCCAGAAGCTGGATGCCTTCCTCGACGCACTCGAAGAGGGTGCGGTTCTCGAGGCGGTGCGCACCGGAGCCTCCGGCATCGGCCGGGGAGATCGCATTCTCAGGGTGTAGTCGTCGCACTGACGCCGGGCAGGGGGCGCCGCATCTCCGCGCCTCCCGCATCGGCACCGGACGGACTGCACGCATCGCGGATCATCGAATCAGGGAGAACACACACATGAAGGTCTACTATGACAAGGACGCCGACCTGTCCCTCATCAAGGGCAAGAAGGTCACGATCGTCGGCTACGGCTCCCAGGGCCATGCCCACTCGCTCAACCTGCACGAATCCGGCGTGAAGGTCACCGTCGGTCTGCGCAAGGGTGGCGCGTCTTGGGACAAGGCCGCCAACGCCGGTCTCGACGTGAAGGAAGTGGCCGACGCCGTGCGCGAAGCCGACTTCGTCATGATGCTGCTGCCCGACGAGAACATCGCGAAGGTGTACCGCGAGGACATCGAACCGAACATGAAGAAGGGCGCCGTGCTCGGTTTCGCCCACGGCTTCAACATCCACTTCGGCCAGGTCACACCCCGCAAGGACATCGACGTGGTCATGATCGCGCCCAAGGCCCCCGGCCACACGGTGCGTGCGACCTACGCGCAGGGCGGCGGCACGCCGTGCCTGATCGCCATCTCGCAGGACGCCAGCGGCAAGGCCCGCGACCTCGCGCTCTCCTACGCGTCGGCCATCGGCGGCGGCAAGGCCGGCGTGATCGAGACGTCCTTCCGCGAAGAGACCGAGACCGACCTCTTCGGCGAGCAGGTGGTGCTGTGCGGCGGCACGACGGCGCTGATCCAGGCGGGTTTCGAAGTGCTGGTGGAAGCCGGTTACGCGCCCGAGATGGCGTACTTCGAGTGCCTGCACGAACTGAAGCTCATCGTCGACCTGATCTACGAGGGCGGCATCGCGAACATGCGCTACTCGATCTCGAACAACGCCGAGTACGGTGACTTCACGCGCGGCCCGCGCATCATCACCGAAGAGACGAAGAACGAGATGCGCCGCATCCTGAAGGAAATCCAGACGGGGCAGTACGCCCAGGAATTCCTGCTGGAGAACCAGACCGGCGCGACGAAGCTGGGCGCCATGCGCCGCATCGGCCGCGAGCACGAGATCGAGCGCGTCGGCGGCAAGCTGCGCGAGATGATGCCCTGGATCAAGAAGAACCGCCTGGTCGACACCACGCGGAACTGATCGCCGGGCACGCCCTGCCAGCCCTCCGGTGCCCCGATGGGCGCCGGAGTGGCCGGCGGTAATTCCGGGCGCGACGCACCGTCCGCCCGCTGTACCATCCCTTCGGTGTTTCCACGGGCCGCGCCGTTGCCGCCCCTTCGCATGACCTGCCGCCCATCCTGTGGGCAGACGGTTGTCGCCGCGCTCTGCGTTCTGGCAGAGTCGGCCTGACCGATTTCCGGGAGGTTCTCCATGGACAAGGAGCACGTGCGCGGCCGCTGGATGGCCCGTCGCAGGTTCCGGCCGGGCATCTACTGGCTGCCCAATGCGATCACCACGGCGGCACTCTTCGCCGGCTTCTACGCCATCGTGCAGGCGATGAACAATCGCTTCTCCGTCGCCGCCGCCGCCATCTTCGTCGCGATGGTGCTCGACGGCCTCGATGGCCGCATCGCGCGCCTCACCCACACGCAGAGCGACTTCGGCGCGGAGTTCGATTCGTTGTCCGACATGGTGTCCTTCGGCGCGGCACCGGCGCTCGTCATCTACGAGTGGGCCCTGCGGGGCATGGGCAAGTATGGCTGGGCGGCGGCCTTCGCGTACTGCGCCTGCGCGGCACTGCGGCTGGCCCGCTTCAACACCAACATCGGCATCGTCGACAAGCGCTACTTCCAGGGGCTGCCGAGTCCGGCCGCCGCGGCGCTCGTCGCGGGCTTCGTCTGGGCCGCGGAGACGTTCCGCTATCGCGGGCCCGAGCTCGACTGGATCGCCGTGACCGTCACGGCCTTCGCGGCCTTCACGATGGTGAGCAATGTCCGCTTCTACAGCGGCAAGGACATCAACATCCGCAAGAGCATCCCGTTCTGGGGAATCGTCCTGATCGCCATCGGCGTCGTCGCGGTGTTCGTGATGGCCGACAACCTTCCTGAGGTCCTGTTCATGATTGCAGCGACCTACGCGGCGTCCGGCTACGTCATGCTGCTCGCCGCGATGGGGCGCCCGAAGGATTCGCCGCCCCCGCCGAAGCAGGGCTGATCTGGCGGGGCGGCGCCACGCCAACAAAAGGGGTTGCCGCCGCGCGCGGAAGCCCCTTATATTCGGGCCCATGCACTCCGCAGCCAGCCCATCGAGCTTCACGCTCGCCCCCTCCCTCGTCGGCCTCCTGCCGTCCGGGCTGCTGCTGCGCGGCCGCGCGCACTGACACCTACCCCCTACTGCTGAAGCAACACCCGCCCGGACTTGACCGGTCCGGCGATCATTCGTAGCGTTGCGCGCTCACCGCGACGGCGTCAGCCCCGGTACGCGCGATCCAGTCCAGGAGAGGACCATGACCGACAAGCTCATCATTTTCGACACCACGTTGCGCGACGGCGAACAGAGCCCCGGCGCTTCCATGACCCGCGACGAGAAGATCCGCATCGCGCGGCAGCTGGAGAAGCTCCGCGTCGACGTGATCGAAGCCGGTTTCCCTGCCGCGTCCAACGGTGACTTCGACGCCGTCCGCGCGGTGGCCGGGACGATCCGCGATTCCATCGTCTGCGGCCTCGCCCGGGCGAACGACAACGACATCCGCCGTGCCGGCGAAGCCCTGAAGGATGCCAACGCGGGCCGGATCCACACCTTCATCGCGACGTCGCCCATCCACATGGAGAAGAAGCTCCGGATGTCGCCTGATCAGGTGCTGGAGCAGGCCGTGAAGGCCGTGAAGCTCGCCCGCAGCTTCCGCGACGACGTGGAGTTCTCCCCCGAGGACGCCGGCCGGTCCGAGATCGATTACCTCTGCCGCATCCTCGAGGCGGTGATCGATGCCGGTGCCACGACGATCAACGTGCCCGACACCGTCGGCTACACGATGCCCGAGCAATTCGGCGGGCTCATCCGCACGCTCCGCGAACGCATCCCGAATTCCGACAAGGCCGTCTGGTCCGTGCACTGTCACAACGACCTCGGACTCGCTGTCGCCAACTCGCTCGCCGCCGTGATGAACGGGGCGCGCCAGGTGGAGTGCACGATCAACGGCCTCGGCGAACGTGCCGGCAATGCGTCGCTCGAGGAGGTCGTGATGGCCGTCCGCACGCGGCGCGATTTCTTCCCGTGCGAGACGCGCATCGACGCCACGCAGATCGTCCCGGCCTCCAAGCTCGTGTCCGGCATCACCGGTTTCCCGGTGCAGCCGAACAAGGCGATCGTCGGCGCCAACGCCTTCGCGCACGAGTCCGGCATCCACCAGGACGGCGTGCTGAAGAACCGCGAGACCTACGAGATCATGCGGGCAGAGGATGTGGGCTGGTCGCAGAACAAGCTCGTGCTGGGCAAGCTCTCCGGGCGCAATGCGTTCCGCCAGCGCCTGAAGGAGATCGGGATCGAACTCGGCAGCGAGGAGGCAGTGAATGCCGCGTTCGCCCGCTTCAAGGATCTCGCCGACCGCAAGTCCGAGATCTTCGACGAGGATCTCCAGATGCTCGTGTCGGAGGAGGCCGGCAACCACGAGGGCGAGCATTACAAGCTCGTCTCCATGAAGACCCACTCCGAGACCGGCGAGACGCCGTCGGCCACTGTGGTCATGGGTGAAGGTGCAAAGGAACGCCACGCGGAATCGCTGGGCAGCGGCCCGGTGGACGCCGTGTTCCGCGCCATCGAGTCGATCGCCGGCAGTGGCGCGGAACTGCAGCTCTTCTCGGTGAACGCCATCACCGGCGGTACCGATGCGCAGGGCGAAGTCACCGTGCGGCTGAAGAAGGAAGGGCGCATCGTGAACGGCGCAGGCGCCGACACCGACATCGTCGTGGCTTCGGCCAAGGCCTACATCAACGCGCTCAACAAGCTGTACTCCAAGTTGGAGCGCGCACACCCGCAGGTCTGACGCCGCACCTCGCAGCAACACCCCTTCGCCGGTCTCGCGCTCTTCGCGCGAGACCGGCGAAGGGCCTTCCGGCGGTCGGATCCGGTGGTCGCTGCGCGACGCGGTGACCTACTCGACGATCGCCTGGTACACGAGGTTCTTCACGAGGCGCCGGTAATACTGGCGCGTCGCGCCCGGCGCCTGGGTCATGTAGACGCCGACGAGATCCTCCTGCGGATCCACCCAGAAGTACGTCCCCGCGTAGCCGCCCCACATGAACTCCCCGGGCGAGCCATGCACGCCCGCGACGCCCTGACCCAGGCGCACCGCGAAGCCGAGCCCGAACGTGTAGCCCGGCGTCCCCAGCAGCAGTTCGCCCGGTGTGACCGGCACTGCGATGCGCGTGCCGAGATGGTCCGACGCCATCAGCGCCACGGTCGTGCGCGACAGCACACGGGTTTCTCCCAGCTTGCCGCCCTCGAGCAGCATCTGCCCGAAGCGCAGGTAGTCGGCGGCCGTCGACACCGCGCCGGCGCCGCCGGAATCCGCGGCCGGGAGCGTGCTGACGTCGGCGAGGTGCACCGGCAGACCGGTGCCGGGGTCCTTGGCGAATGGCTGGGCGAGGCGTGGCAGCGACGCGGGCGGGACGGCGAAGCCGGTGTCCTTCATGCCGAGCGGACCGAAGAGCCGCGCCGCCAGGAAATCCCCGAGCCGCTGGCCCGACGCCTTCTCGACGACGCGCCCGAGCACATCCGACGCGAGGCTGTACTCCCAGAACGTGCCGGGCTGATGCGCGAGCGGCACCTTCGCGAGCCGTGTCACCTGTTCGTCCGGCGCCAGATCGCGCGCGTCGAATTCACTCGTCGTCTTGTAGACGCCGGCCTCTTCGAGCCCCTTCTTCACGGGTGCGTTCTGCGTGATCTCGCCGTACGCGAGACCCGCCGTGTGGCGCAGCAGATCGTGGACGGTCATCGGCCGCGTCGCCGACGTCCGACTGTACGTGATCCGCGCGAACTCGGCGTCGGCAGTGGCCACGCTGACCTGCGGCGCGTCGAAGGCGGGGAGGAACTTCGACACCGGGTCGGTGAGCTGCAGCTTGCCGTCCTCCACGAGGAGCATCGCGGCGACGGAGACGAGCGGCTTCGTCATCGAGTAGATCCGGAAGACGCTGTCCGTGGTCATCGTCGAGCCGGCCTGCGGATCCCGACGTCCGAACGCCTGCGCGTACACCAGGCGACCGCGGCGGGCCACCATCACCACCGCACCGGGCAGGCGCCCTGCGCGCACTTCCTCGCGCATCAGCGTCCCGAGCTTCTCCAGCTGCTCGGTCGACAGGCCGGCGTCTTCCGGCGATGCCGCGGGGAGTCCCTGCGCGAAGGCCGACATGGCGGTGCACAGGACCGCCACACCCGCGAGGCCGCGGAGTCGATGCGGAAAGTGGCGTGCGGCAACAGCGCGGAGTGGTCGTGACATGGTGAAGGCGTCCTGTCGGGAGGGGAGCGCTGTGCAGCAGCGTCTGGGATCCAGTATGGCACGCCCGTCCGGCCCGCCGCGGATCACTCCACGGGGTCGTCGAACGCGAATGTCATCTGTGCCGATGCGGTGCGCTTTGCGCGCGATCGGCGCGGTGTGCCCTCGCGGCCGGGATGCCGGCTCCCGTGCTTCTCGTAGACGGCCTGGGCGGTCTCCCGCACCTCGCGGCGCGCCTTCAACGACCACACCCGTTCGCGCGCGACGCGCATGGCCGCAGCGTTGTCGACGATCGGCGCCGGATAGTCGCAGCCCAGCACGCACCCGGCCTCGCGCTGCACCGTCGACGGCATGGTCCACGGTTCGAACACGAAGGCGTCCGGCACGCGTGTGAGGGCCGGGATCCACTGCCGTACGAACTGCCCGCCGGGGTCCTGATCCCGCGCCTGCTTGATCGGGTTGTACATGCGGATCGTGTTGATGCCCGTGGTGCCCGACTGCATCTGGATCTGCGGATAGTGGATGCCCGGCTCGTAGTCCGTGAAGAGACGGGCGAGGTGCAGCGCCGGCTCGCGCCAGTGCAGCCACAGCTGGTACGACGCGAAGCTCGTGAGCATCGCGCGCATGCGGAAGTTGATCCATCCCGTCGCGGCGAGCATCCGCATGCAGGCATCGACCATCGGCAGGCCGGTCTCGCCGCGGCACCACGCGGTGAATCGCGCGGGGTCGAAGGCCGTCTCGCGGAGGCCATCGAAGCCGCGATGCATGTTGGTGAACTCGATGTCGGGTTCCGACTCCAGCTTCTGCATGAAGTGGCAGTGCCAGTGGAGCCGCGACTCGAAGGACCTCAGCGCGGAGAGCATGCCGCGTGGCCGCACTTCCGCCGGCAGCGCTTGCAGCTCCGTTCGGCGTCGCCAGACGGCTTGCGCGGTCTCGCGGATCGAGACGCTGCCGTACGCGAAATGGGCGGAGAGCCGCGAGCAGCCGTCGGCGGCGCTGAGCGGGCTCGACATCGCCGTGCGATATCCGACGCCGCGCCCGTCGAGAAACGAGGCGAGCAGCGCCTCGCCGTCGAGGCGTCCGCCGCGCTGCCGCTGCGGGGCATCGGGGTCGCCCTGATCGAGCGCTGCAGGATCCATGAGGCCGATGCTGCTCACGCGTACGGCAGGCGGTGTCAGATGCCTTGGTGTCGCTGCCATCGGCGCCGACATGCGGGCGTCCCAGCGCCCCGCCCAGTGGTCGCGATCGCGCAGTCCGCGGAATACCCCGTGCTGGGGAAGCTCGTGCCACGGCGTCCCGGTCTCCCGGCACCACGCGGCCACCGAGCGGTCGCGGGCGAAGGTGACGGCGTTGCCGGTCTCCTCGTGACTCCACAGCACGAACGGACCGATCTCCCCGCGGAGGTCGGCGAGCACCTGCGGCATGTCACCATGGCGCACGATCAACGATGAGCCGAGCGCCGCGAGCGCGTCGCCGAGTTCCCGCAGGCAGTCGTTCACGAACGCGGTGTGGCGGGCCGCGCAGTCGGGTGCATGGAGCACGGCCGGCTCGTACACGTAGAGCGGCAGGACCGGCCCCGCCTGCGCGGCGCCGGCGAGCGGCGGATGGTCCCGCACCCGCAGATCGCGCTTGAACCACACCACCTGGATCACGGGCCCATCCTCCATGGCTTCGAAGTCCCGAAGGACCGCGCCCGCCGGTGGTGGTTCCTGGCGCGCTGCGCGCCATTGCGGTGCGGCAGCGCTCGGCAGGGAGCCCTTCTTGTACCATCCTGGGCATCCGCTCCCCGGCCTGCATCGAGGTGGTCCCGATCATGAATCCCCTGTCGTCGCTCCTGCGTGGTGCCCTCGGCGCCATCGCCGCTTTCGCCGTCGTCACGTCCGCGAGTCATGCGCAGCAACCCACGCCCGGCGGCACGCTCACGATGGTCGTGCAGCCCGAGCCGCCGACGCTGGTGTCCGCCTTCAACTCCGCGGGACCCATCGGTGTCGTGTCGACGAAGATGCTCGAAGGCCTGCTCACGTACGACTTCGAGATGGTCCCGCAGCCCGTGCTCGCGGAGTCGTGGAAGGTGAGCCCGGACGGCAAGACCATCACGTTCAACCTGCGCAAGGGCGTGAAGTGGCACGACGGGAAGGACTTCACGTCGGCCGACGTCCAGTTCTCCGCGATGAAGGTCTGGAAGGAACTGCATCCGCGCGGCCGGTCCACGTTCGCGAAGCTGACGGCGGTCGAGACGCCGTCGCCGTTCGTCGCGATCTTCAAGCTGTCGGAGGCATCGCCCTATCTCATGTCGGCGCTGAGCGGCTACGAATCCCAGGTGCTGCCCAAGCACGTCTACGACGGCACGGACATGGCGCAGAACCCGGCGAACAGCAAGCCCGTGGGCACCGGCCCCTTCGTGCTGAAGGAGTGGCAGAAGGGCAACTTCATCCTGCTCGAGAAGAATCCGACCTACTGGGACAAGGACAAGGGCCGTCCGTACCTCGACAAGATCGTGGTGCGGATCATCCCCGATGCGGCCGCGCGCGCCGCAGCGTTCGAGACCGGTGAAGTGCAGCTCGGCGGGTTCAGCCCGGTGCCGCTCAGCGACGTGAAGCGGCTCGAGGCCACCGGCAAGTTCGACGTAGAGACGCGCGGCTACGAATACCTCGCGCCCATCTTCCTCCTCGAGTTCAACCTGAAGAACAAGTACCTGCAGGACAAGCGGGTCCGCCATGCCATCGCCCACGCCATCGACCAGAACCTCGTCGTGAAGACCGTCTGGTACGGTTTCGGCAAGCCCGCCACCGGCCCGGTGCCGTCGGTCCTCACGCAGTTCTACAACCCGAACGTCCCGAAGTACGCTTTCGACCCGAAGCGCGCCGAGGCGCTGCTCGACGAGGCGGGCTTTCCCCGCGCCGGCGGCGGCAAGCGCTTCAAGCTGATCCACGACTACCTGCCGTACGGTGCCGACTACCAGCGCACCGCCGAGTACATCAAGCAGGCCCTCGGCAAGGTCGGCATCGACATCGAGATCCGCAGCCAGGACACCGCGGCCTTCCTGAAGCGCGTGTACACCGACAACGACTTCGACGTGTCGAGCAACTTCTTCTACGCACTGCCCGACCCGACGATCGGCGTGCAGCGCATCTACTGGTCGAAGAACATCAAGAAGGGCGTCCCGTTCTCGAACTCGTCGGGCTACTCGAACCCCGAGATGGACCGCGTCATCGAGGCCATGCAGATCGAGCATGACCGGAAGGCGCGCCGCGCACTCATCGACCGCATGCAGGTGATGGCCCAGGACGACCTTCCGGTGCTCGATCTCTTCGAGGTCCGCTTCTTCACCCTCGCGAGCAAGAAGGTGCAGGACCACACGCTGTCCGGCGAAGGCGTGTACGCCTCGTTCTCGAAGGTGTGGTTGAAGAAGTAGGGAGCGGCGCCCGGGCGATCACTGCGATGACCCGGTCGCCGTCGTCGCGTACCAGTCGACCCGCCGCGTGACGACCATCACCGCCGCGAGGATGACGAAGAGCAGCATCGCGCCCATCACCAGCGCGTTGTCCTCGGACAGCAGGAGCCCGTAGAGCGCCGCGTACAGCGTCGCGAGCTTGGTGCCGAACGCTGCTGCGCGTCGCCAGCCGCGCAGCACGTACGCGAGGTAGTAGCTCACCAGGGAGACGCACGCGACGGCGGCGACGAGGTAGGCGATCGCGAAGGGCGCATGCTCCGACAGGCTGACGAGCAGCAGGAAGAACACGGTGAGCGCGAGTCCCACGAAGCCGTACTGCAGCGGGTGGATGCGCAGACCCTTCAGCAGCTCGAACAGGTAGAAGGCGGCGAAGGTGAGACCGATGAAAAGCACGCCGTACTTCAGGGCACGCTCCGACTGCAGGTAGATGTCGACCGGTTCCACGAAGGCCACGCCGAGTGTGTCTGCCGCCGGCCGCTGGCCTTCACCCGTCATGGTCAGCGCCGCCGCGGCGTTGGTCGACAGGTGCGACACCGACCACTTCGCCGGGAAGTAGCCCTCGCCCTCGGCGCGGGCCCGCGGCAGGAACCGGCCGATCGACGAGGGATGCGGCCACGCGGAATCGAGCGTGAAGGTCGTGGACCGCCCCACCGGCGCGATCGACAGACTGTTCGTCCCCAGCACTTCCAGTTTCATCGACACGGCATAGTCGTGGGTGGCAGACACGTCCAGAGTGCCGACCTCGGCATGCACGCCCTGGCCCAGCGGCTCGTGGTACGTCCCCTGGCCCACGTCGAGTGCGCGTCCTTCCCATTGCACTGCAGGGTCCGACTGCAGACCGCGCACGTCCGTGAGTCCCATCGCGAGCCACGCCCGCCCGACGGTGATGTCCGCGGCAACGACGTCCAGCCCGAGGTTTGCCGGTACGCGGAAGTTTGCGTGGAGGTTGCCGCGGAAGGTGTAGAGCAGGGCGCGGTAGAGGCCGCGGTGACGCGGCGCGACGTCGGCACTGCCGTCTGCATCGAGGGCTTCGGGCAGGATCACGACCCGACGGTCCACCACACGGACGACCGTGCGCTTCGTTCCGCCCTCCGCGGCGACCGTCTCGGTGATGCGCTGGCGGTAAGGCACCACGAGGATCGGCCCGATCACGGTCTGCTGGCGCGCTGCCGTGTCGGCGATGTTCGCCTCCACTTCCGCCTGCCGGACGCGACGGGCCGAGACGATGCCGTCGACCATGGATAGCAGCACCAGCAGAGCCACCGCGAGCAAGGCGATGCCGAGGAGCTTGGATGTGAACGTACGCATGGAGACCTCCTGATGTCGGAGGTGCCAGTGTCGGGAACCATTGAGAAGCGCCGCGGAACCGCGTGTGAAATCCCGGTGAAGCGCAGTGCCGTGTGCTGTCAGGCGGCCGGCAGTTGCAATCGCGCGGAGAAGCCACCGCCGTCACGGTTTCCGGCATCGAGCCGACCACCGTGCAGCCGCGCGATCTCCACCACGAACGGCAGGCCCAGGCCGCTGCTCCGCTGCCCGCCCGGCCGCGGCAACGAATAGAACCGCTCGAAGATGCGCTGCCCGGCAAACTCCGGAACGCCCGGGCCGCGATCCTCGACGGCGATCTCGACGGTGTCCGCCACACGACGCGCGCGGACCTCGATGCTGCCACCGGGCGGAGAGAAGTCGAGGGCGTTCTCCATCAGGTTCGTCAATGCCCGGCCGAGGAGGAAGGCGTCGCCGCGCACGGCCGTCCCGGCAGCCGCTTCCACGGCGAAGGTCGCCCCGGCCGCCGTCGCCCGCGGCATCAGCGCGAGCGTTTCCGCTTCGACGAGCGATCGCACGTCGATGGCCTCCAGGCGGTCCAGCTGGCGCAGGCCCTCGACCCGCGAGAGTTCCAGCATGCGCTCCACGATGTCCGTCAGCCGCGCCGTCTGTTCCTCCACGTGTCGAAGGAACTGCCGCTGTTCGTCCGCGGTGACGCGCGGGTCCGCGAGGACTTCGGCCGCGGCGCGAAGGCCCGCGATCGGACTCTTCAGTTCGTGCGTCAGGCTCTGCACGTATTGCTCGACGTAGGCACGCCCATCCAGCTTCTCGCGCATGGCCATCACCGCCGATTCGAGATCGCCCAGTTCGTTGCGGCCCAGCGCCGGACGTGGCGGTCGGTCACCGTCGGCCACGGCGCGCGCGAAATCGCGTAGCCGGCGTATCGAGTGCGTGAGCCAGACCGTGAAGAACGCGCCGATCAGCAATGCGCCTCCGAGCAGCAGCAGCCCCGCGTTGGTGACGCGATGCTCTGCGCGAGTCGCGAAGGGCTGGACGGACTGGAAGGGCTTGCCCAGGGTGAGAACGCCCAGCAACGGGCGGGTGCCGGTCCCATCCGGCATTCCATAGACTGGCGCCGCGACGTACATGACGACCGACGCGTCGTCGCCGGGATCGAGTCGTGTCGCGCGCGCGCCGTACTCGCCGCGCAGCGTCCGGTAGACGTCCCGCCAGCGGGAGAAGTCGCGGCCGGTGTCCTTCCCGGTGGAGTCGAAGAGCACCACGCCACGAGCGTCCGTCACGTAGATCTGGAAGTCGGTGGAGCGCTTCTCCAGCTCGAAGATGCGGGCCCGCGGTGCGCGGGTCCGATAGGCCGCCACCGCCTCGGCGAAGCGGCCGGAGACGAGCGTGCCCGAGGCGATGGAATCCGCTGCGAGCTCGGCGAGGATGTTGGCGGCGTCCACCATGGTTTCCTCCATCGCCTGCTTGACGCCCGGCCGCACCTCCTCGACGAACGTCGCGAACACGAGGTAGCCGGCCAGACCGACGATCAGGAAGTAGCCGAGCGCGATGCGGAGGGAGATGCGCAACGGCGCCTGCCTATCTTCGCGGGTCGATGGAGTACCCGAACCCGCGATGCGTGACGATGGGTTCGTGATCCGCGCTGATCGTGCGCAGCTTCGCGCGGAGCATCTTGATGTGGGCGTCGACCGTCCGGTCGCCCGAGTCGGGAGCGTCGGCCCATACGATATCCATGAGCTGCGCCCGTGAGTACACGCGCTCGGGATGCGCCAGCAGCGTTTCGAGGAGCAGGAACTCGTAGCGGGTGAGGTCGAGCCGCGCCTCGCAGTAGTCGATGCGGGCCCGGTCGCGATCGACGCGGAACAGCGAGACTGCCTCCGTCGGGGCGGCGGCGCTGCGCAGGCGGGCACTGCGGCGCAGGATGGCCCGCACCCGCGCCACCACCTCGCGCAGGGCGAATGGCTTCACGATGTAGTCATCGGCGCCCAGTTCCAGCCCGAGGACGCGGTCGATCTCCTCGCCGCGCGCCGTCAGGAAGATGATGGGCACGTCGGCGCGGGCCAGGCACTCGCGGCAGAGATCGAAGCCGTTGCCGTCCGGCAGACCCACGTCGAGGACCATGAGGTCCGGCGGCGCGGCGGCAAAGGCACGGCGGGCATCGGCGGCCAGCGCGGCATGCGCGACATCGAAGCCCTCGCGGCGCAGGGCCACGGCCAGCGCGTCGGCGATCGCCTGTTCGTCTTCGACCAGCAGCACGCGCGGCACCCGGGACTCCTCGTGATGTGGGACATCGATCCGCTTGCAAGAACCCATGTCCGATGGCGGGCCGAGGTTACCGCCCGGTCGTGACGCGCACAATCCGGGTGCGGGCCGGGTCGTGATGGCGCAACAGCGGTCCCGCCGACCGCGATGATGTAGCATCCCCTGGTCGCGCGGTCCCGGGGGTGCCGGCGGAACAGGAATACCGATACCGATGGACCTGACGGAACCGCTGTTTCACATCCAGCCGCCCACGCGGGATGGCGAAGGGGATCGCGACGTGCGCGCGCTCTTCCTGCGCAACTTCGTGACACGCGCCCACATCGGCGTCTACGACCGAGAGCGGGCGGGCGACCAGCGCCTGCGCTTCAACCTCTGCGTCCACCTGCAGCCGCCGTTCGACTGGCACGACCAGCTCACCGACGTGCTCGACTACGACCGCCTCCGGCAGGGGATCCTCGACATCCTGGCGGATGGGCACGTCAATCTCCTCGAGACGCTCGCGGAGCGGATCGTCGACTTCTGCCTGGGCTATCCCCAGGTGCAGTCCGTCCATTTGCAGATCACCAAGCTCGAGGCGCACGACGACTGCGAGGTCGGCTACGAGACGCGTCGGCGCCGGTGACCGGCGCTGCCCTAGCTCCCGTCGTTGGTTACACTCCCGGCCTTCCCGGCAGTCCGTCGGGGACAGGGGCGCACGAACCACATGAAGCATTCCCTTTCCGGCGCCGCGTTCGGCGTCGTCCTCGGCGTCGCGGTCACCACCGGTGCCTCCGCGCAGGACTTCCTCCAGCAGTGGCGTGACAGCGCGACCCGGCAGATGAACGCCTTCCGCGCGACGCACGCACCGGCCATCGTGGCATCGGGCTGGCGCTTCGTCGCCGGATCCGTCTCGGCCGAGAGCGTTCCGATCGCCGACGTGTTCATCGCGCGTGTCGCGGCCCGGAGCGGATCGATCCGCTCCGCCGACGTCCTCACGAGCTACTACGCGGAGCGCCCCGAGTCCGTGGTGCCGGCCCACCAGTCGGCGCGGTCGGTCGAGTGGTTCGACTGCGCCGCCGGCACGTGGGAGCAGCGCTCGCTGAAGCTCTATGCGAGCCTCGACGGCAGCGGCCAGCCGAACCATGCCGAACCCGCGAAGGCCGATGGCGATCCGGCGGCGCCCGGCCCCATCGATCACGGTGTCGTCACACACGCCGCTCTCGCGGCGGTGTGCGGGCGGGCCTTGTAGCCGGCGTTTTCTTCCGCGCGGTGGCGCGACCGTCCACCGAAATGGCGCACCGCGCCCTGTGCCGGTGCGGCCCATCGTTGCCGCGGTGGCGCTTGCTACACTCGCGCCGTGTTCCGCATCGCCCGTCTCCTCGTCCGCAGGCTCCTCCGCGCGATCCCGATCGTGCTGGGCATCGCCGTCTTCAATTTCCTGCTGCTCCAGCTCGCGCCGGGGGATGCCGTCGACGTGCTCGTGGGCGAGGCCGGTGGCGCCACGCCGGAGTACGTCGCGGAGTTGCGGACCCGCTTCGGTCTCGATCAGCCCGTGCCGGTGCAACTGGGCCGGTACCTGGCGAACGTCGCCACGCTCGACCTCGGGTTCTCGTTCCGCCACAACATGCCCGTGGCGAGCCTCATCCTCTCGCGACTGCCCGCGACGCTGTTGCTGATGGCCGGGGCCATCGGCATCGCGTTCACGACCGGCGTGCTGCTCGGCGTGACGGCGGCGCGCAATGTGCGGCGGCCGCTCGATGCGATCCTCTCCGTCGCCGCGTTGCTTGCCTATGCGACGCCGGTGTTCTGGATCGGCCTGATGCTGATCCTGCTCTTCTCGGTCCATCTGCAATGGCTGCCGTCGGGCGGGATGATGACGGTCGGGGCAGACCTCGCCGGCTGGGATCTCGTGGTCGACGTGCTGCGCCACATGGTGCTGCCCACCGTGACGCTCGCGCTCTTCTACCTCGCGCTGTACACCCGGCTCATGCGCGCGTCGATGCTCGAGGTGTACGGCCAGGACTACGTGACGACGGCGCGTGCGAAGGGCGCCGGCGAGTCGCGCGTCGCGTTCCACCATGTGCTCCGCAACGCTCTGTTGCCGATGGTGACGATGCTCGGCCTCCAGGTGGGGTCGCTGCTCGGGGGCTCGGTGCTCGTGGAGACGGTGTTCGGCTGGCCTGGTCTCGGCCGGCTCGCGTTCGAGGCCGTGTTCCAGCGCGATCACAACCTCCTGCTCGGCATCCTGCTGCTGTCGTCGGTGCTGGTGGTCATCGCCAACATCGTCGTCGATCTGCTCTACGCGCGGCTCGATCCGCGCATCGAGCTGGCGTGAGCGCAGCCCACGCATGAAGAGCTTCCTGCGCCTCTTCGTCCGGAATCGCGCTGCCGTCGCGGGCGCCATCATCCTGCTCGGCGTCGTCGCGATGGCGATCCTCGCGCCGATCCTCTATCCCGGCGATCCGTGGGACATGGTGGCCGAGCCCTACCTCGCGCCTGGCGCGAATCCGGACTTCGCGCTCGGCTCCGACATGATGGGCCGCGATCTCGCCGCGGGCATCTTCCATGGTGCGCGCGTGAGTCTGCTGATCGGCCTCGTGGCGACCACCGTGGCGCTGCTGCTTGGCGTATCGATCGGTGCCCTGTCCGGCTACTACGGGGGGCACGTCGACCGGGCGCTCATGCGACTCACGGAACTCTTCCAGACGATTCCCGCGTTCCTCTTCGCCATCGTGCTCGTCGCGATCTTCGAGCCCTCCGTGACCACGATCGTCCTCGCCATCGGTGTCGTCTCGTGGCCGCCGGTCGCGCGTCTCACGCGCGGCGAATTCCTCGGGCTGCGCAGTCGCGAGTTCGTCCTCGCGTGCGAGGCGATGGGCATGAGCGACGTCCGCATCATCCTGCGCCACTGCCTCCCGAACGCCGCCGCGCCGATCATCGTGACCGGGTCGCTGATGGTCGCCACGGCCATCCTCACCGAGGCCGGCCTCGCGTTCCTCGGGCTCGGCGATCCGAACGTGATGAGCTGGGGCACGATCATCGGCGCGGGCCGCGAAGTGCTGCGCTCGGCCTGGTACGTGTGCACGCTGCCCGGCATCGCGATTCTCCTCACGGTGCTCGCGATCAACCTGGTCGGTGAAGGCCTGAACGATGCGCTGAACCCGAGGCTCCGGAACCGATGAGCACGGCGCCCGACGCATCGGCCCCGCTGCTGGAGGTGCGCGACCTCCAGACGCATTTCCACGGGCGTGCGGGCGTCGCCAAGGCCGTCGACGGCGTGTCGTTCTCGATACGCGCAGGCGAGACGCTCGCGCTCGTGGGCGAATCGGGATGCGGCAAGTCGGTGACCGCGTTCTCGATCCTGCGGCTCGTGGCCGATCCGCCCGGCCGCATCGTGGGCGGCGAGATCAGGTTCGAAGGCCGCGACCTCCTGAAGCTCGTCGCCGCTGCGATGCGCGCGCTCCGCGGCGATCGCATCGCGATGATCTTCCAGGAGCCGATGACGTCGCTGAACCCGGTGTTCACCATCGGCGAGCAGATCATCGAGGCTGTCCGCCTCCATCGACCGGTG
>VYME01000142.1_pt1 | contig 31126 bp, 35 predicted proteins | sample 5115281 | NCBI WGS metagenome assembly VYME01 (sample SAMN12291780, study PRJNA351875) | freshwater metagenome | isolation source: freshwater lake | place: USA: Michigan, Wintergreen Lake | collected 2013-08-08
GTCGCGGCCGGGGCGGGATTGGTCGCGACCAAGCGCGGCTCGATCCGCTGGCCGGTCGCCGTGCCACCCGGAAAGCGCGCGGCGGCCGCGGCATTCGGCGCCGGGGCGCTGGGGCCCGCGCCTAGATTGAACAGACCTTGATGGGGGGGCAGATCGGCGGCGGCGGATTGGGCCATGGTCAGAACCTCGAACGGGAAAAACGTGACGCGACAAGGTTAACTGCAGCCGCCGGGCCAATCGGAATGTTTGTTTTTTCAATAGGTTAGAACCTAGGGGCGCCGGTTGACGCGGCATTTCCTGCCGCCGCCGGGTGAAATTTGCCGGTAGCGGGGCGTTACACGAACGCGGCTGCGCGTTACCCGTGATGCGTGTCACAGCGTTTCGCAGCGCTCCATGCTCTAGTTGCAACCGCAAGGACGACGGCGGAGCGCCTTTTGGCTATCGACCAGATTTTGATGCGGATTCGCATACGTGGCGGTCGCGCCGCCGTGGTCCGGCCTTTCGCTTGGCCGACGATGGCGGCGATGCTGGCGCTGTATGTCGGTTTCGAAATCGCGTTCAATTTGAATCTGGTCGACGCCGCGTCGGCGGCCGAGCCCGATCGCGCGCGACTCGACGGTCTCGTGCTCTACGGCAAGGCGCTGGGCGCGTTCGGTATTGCGCTGTTCGTGTTGCGCCCGTTTTTCGCGGCGATCTGGCGGCGAATCCGCTGGGGCCTCGCCGTGACGTTTCTGGCGCTATGGGCTTTGGTTTTCGGCGGCCTGTCGGCGGCGTACGACCATGTGCTCGACGCGATTCCCGAAAGCGTGCAGCGCGAAGCGCTGCTGCTTGGCATCTATCGCCAGGCGGTCTTCGCCGGCGCGATCGACAACCCCGAACTGAAGGGCGCCGACGGCAGTCTCGACGACGTTCATCGCCTGGCGCTGGTCAATCTCGCCGCGCGCCTGACCGGGGAAAAGAAAGAGATCGCGCAGATCCGAGCCAAAATCGCCGAGGCGCAAACCGCGCGTGCGATGGGCCTGCCGATCCCGCCATCGGCCGCGCACGCTTTGCTGACGGCGGAGGCCGCATCGCCGGCGCAAATGCGCGACGCGGTCTCCGCGATTTTTTTGCCGCCGATGTCGATGACCGTGTCGCTGCTCGCCATCGTCGCCAACGCCGCGTCGCTCGCGAGCCTGTTGCTCGCCGTCCTGATCCGTCATCGTCCGGCGCGGCGGGCTTTCGCGGCGTTGCCGGCGGCCGCGATCGCGTTGTTCCTGATCGTGGTGGACGAGCCGCCTTTCGCCCAAGACAGCCCGAGTTTCGATATCTATGCCCAGCTCGACGCGCATCTGGGTTTGGCCGGCTGGGTGTGGAGCCGGGCGATCAACGGCGAGGCCGCGATCCTGCGGCTGACGCTGGATCGCCCGGACAGATCGACGAAAACGGCTTAGGCCGGATCGCGTTCCAGGCGCGACAGCAGATCGTCGAACTGATCGAGATTGGAGTAATGCAGGACGAGCTCCCCCGCGCCGTTCTTGCGCGGCTTGAGTTCGACATTCATGCCCAACGCTTCGGTCAGGCGCTTTTCGATCGCGCGCGTGTCGGCGTCGCGGACCACACCCTTGGCCGGGCGTTTCAACTTCGTTTTGACCGCGGCGGGATCGGCGCCGGCTTTGAGCCGCGCCTCGGCTTGGCGCACGGTCAGGCCTTCCAGCGCCATGATTTCGGCGAAGGCGCCGGGATCGGGCGCGGCGAGGGCGACGCGGCCATGGGCGCCGGTCAGCACGCCGGTCTCGATCAGTTTGCGAGCCGCTTCCGGCAGCGACAGAAGACGCAGCGCGTTGATGACCGTCGTGCGGTTCTTGCCGACGGCGGCGCCCACGCGCTCGGGGCTGAAACCCATCTCGTCCTGCAGGCGCTTGTAGCCGAGCGCCTCTTCGATCGCGTTGAGATCGGCGCGTTGCAGGTTCTCGACGAGGGCGGCTTCGAGCGCCTCGCGGTCGGAGAGATCCTTCACCACCGCCGGGATCTCGTGGAGCGACGCTTCTTGCGCGGCGCGCCAGCGGCGCTCGCCCGCGATCAGCTCGTAATCGCCGGGATGCTTCGCGTCGCGGCGGACCAGGATGGGCTGGAGCACGCCTTGGGTTTTGACCGAAGCGATGAGCTCGGCCATCGCGTCGGGCGCGAAGTGGCGGCGCGGCTGGAACTTGCCGGGATGGATCTTGCCGACGGGGATCAGCCGTGCGGCGCGCGGACCTTCGGCGGGGGCGTTGCCTTGCGAAGCGGCGTCGCCCAGCAGCGCGGAGAGGCCGCGGCCCAGGCCCTTCTTGGCGTCGGCGGGGCTCATGCGGCCTCCGCGAGCGCCGATTCGCGGCGGATGAGTTCGGAGGCGAGCATCACATAGGCCTGACTGCCGGGGCAGCGCAGATCGTACAGCAGGACCGGCTTGCCGTGCGACGGCGCTTCGGAAATGCGCACGTTGCGCGGGATGGCGGTTTCATAGACGACGTTGCCCAGATGCTGGCGCACGTCGGCCGCGACGGATTCGGAGAGGTTGTTGCGCTTGTCGAACATCGTCAGCACGACGCCCTGCAAGCTCAACCCTGGGTTGAATCGACCGCGGACAAGATCGATCGTGCGCATCAGCTGCGCCAAGCCTTCCAGGGCGAAAAACTCGCATTGCAGCGGCACGATTACCGCGTCGGCGGCGACCAGCGCGTTGAGGGTGAGCAGACCGAGCGACGGGGGTGCATCGATCATCACGTAATCGAGCCCGAGGCCGGACAACGAATCGCGCAACGCTTCCGCCAAGCGATATTCGCGCCGGTCGAGATCGACGAGTTCGAGTTCGGCGCCGGCCAGGTCGGTCGTCGCGGGCATGACCGAAAGTCCCGGGACCAGACTCGGCATGATCGCCTCGACGGGGGCCGTGTCGCCGATCAGCACGTCGTAGGTGCCGACATGGCGTTCGCTCGACGGAATGCCGAAACCGGTCGACGCATTGCCTTGCGGATCGAGATCGACGATCAGCACTTTCTTGCCGACGGCGGCCAATGCGGTGGCGAGATTGATCGCGGTCGTGGTTTTACCCACGCCGCCCTTCTGGTTGGCGATCGCCAGAATGCGCGGGGCTTTGCTCACGGGATCGGTCATTTCGGTTTCGGATCGCGGATCAGGAGCAGGGCGGCGCCGGACTCGCTGAGCGAGGGAACGACCTGCACATCCATGTGCCACGCGCGTTCCGCCGCGGTCAATTCGTCCGCGTAAGTCGCGCCCTTGAGAAACGTGCATAACCCGCCGGGAACGAGCAGCGGTGTCGCCCAATCGAGCAATTGCGGCAACGGGGCGAGGGCGCGCGCTACGACCACGTCGGCCGAGATTGTCCCGGCCAAGGCTTCGTTGCGGGCGGCGTGGAATTTGACTTTGAGGCCGAGCTCGCGCGCAGCGTCGATCTGGAAAGCGATCTTGCGGCTGTCGGAATCGACGGAGTGGATTTCGAGATCGGGGCGGCAGGCGGCGATCACCAAACCGGGGAATCCGGCGCCGCTGCCGATGTCCGCGACAACGCGTGCCTCGGTCAGATGCGGAACGATCTGCCAAGAATCGTAGAAATGTCGCTCCCAGATTTCCGGCAGCGTGGCCGCCGAGACAAGATTTATCTTCGCTTGCCATTTCTCAAGAAGCGATTGATATCGCTTTAGTTTCTCGAGTGTTTCTCGGGAAACATCGGTCTTCGTGGCGAATTCGTCCGGGGTCACGCGGCTTTTCTGACGTAGCGGAGCAAGGCGGTCAATGCCGCCGGGGTCATGCCTTGAATACGCGCCGCTTGGCCCAGCGTCGCCGGGCGGACCGCGGCGAGTTTGGCGCGAAGCTCGTTCGACAATGCGGCGATGGCGGCATAATCGAGTTCGGGCGAAAGCGCCAATTCCTCGTCGCGGCGAAACGCGCGGATTTCGGCTTCCTGGCGACTGAGATAGCCCTGATAGAGCGCGTCGACCTCGATTTGCTCCACGATCTCGGGCGCCCACGCGCGCAGCTCCGGCCATTCGGCCGCAACGCGCGCCCAGGTGACGCCGGGCAGGCGCAGCAAATCGGTGATACGCCGGCTCACGCCGTCCTGATTGACCGCGAAGCCGCGCTTGGCAAGCTTCGGCGGGGTTTCGGCGAGTTCCGCAATGCGCGCGCGCGCGTCGGCGAGACGGGATTTCTTGTCCGCCCAAGCGGTCTGGCGGATCGATCCGACGACGCCGGCGGCGATTCCTTTGTCGGTCAGGCGTTGATCCGCATTATCGGCACGCAGCGACAAGCGATACTCGGCGCGGCTGGTGAACATCCGATACGGCTCGCGCGTGCCCTGGGTAACCAGATCGTCGATCAGCACGCCGATATAGGCTTCAGCGCGATCCAAAATGATCGGTTCCTGGCCGCTCGCACGCCGCGCGGCGTTCAGACCGGCCATGATCCCTTGGGCGGCCGCCTCTTCATAGCCGGTCGTGCCATTGATCTGCCCGGCCAGATAAAGCCCGGGAATCCGCTTGGTCTCCAACGACGGATAAAGCTCGCGCGGATCGACGAAATCATACTCGATCGCGTAACCCGGCCGGATCATCGTACAATTCTCAAGTCCCTGAATAGTATTGAGAATTTCGAGCTGGACGGCGCGCGGTAGGGACGTCGAAATGCCGTTGGGGTAGACCGTCGGATCGTCCAGACCCTCGGGCTCCAGAAAGATCTGGTGGCGCTCGCGACCGGCGAATTTCACCACCTTGTCCTCGATCGACGGGCAATAGCGCGGCCCGGTCGATTCGATTTGGCCCGAATACATCGGCGCCTGGTGGAGATTGGCGCGGATGAGGTCGTGCGTGGCCGGGGACGTGTATGTCACGCCGCACTCGATTTGCGGGACTTCGATTTTCGCCGTCAGGGTCGAAAACGGGATCGGCGGATCGTCGGCCGGCTGCATTTCCAGCCCCGACCAATCGATCGTGCGGCCGTCGAGGCGCGGCGGCGTACCGGTTTTCAAACGGCCAAGGGCGAAACCCGACCGGGAAAGCGTCTTGGACAGGCCCAGGCTCGGCTTCTCCCCAACCCGACCCGCAGGGGTTTTCTCCAGGCCGATATGGATCAAGCCATTGAGGAACGTGCCGGTCGTCAGCACCACGGCACCGCATCGGATGCGCTGGCCGCCTTCGGTCAGAACGGCGGAAACGCGCCCCTCGGCGTCCATTTCCAGATCGGCGGCTTCGCCGCCGGCGACACTCAGATTCGGTTGATCGGCGAGAATCGCCTGCATCGCTTGGCGGTAGAGCTTGCGATCGGCCTGGGAACGAGGACCGCGAACCGCCGGGCCTTTCGATTTGTTGAGCATCCGGAACTGGATCCCGGCGCGATCGATCGCGCGCGCCATGACACCGTCCAGCGCGTCGATCTCTCGAACGAGATGCCCTTTGCCCAAACCGCCGATCGCCGGGTTGCAGCTCATCTCGCCGATCTTCGCGGGATCGAGTGTCAACAAAAGCGTCTGGGCCCCGGCGCGCGCAGCCGCCGCCGCGGCTTCGCAGCCAGCATGGCCGCCGCCAATGACCACGACGTCGTAGCGTGCGCCCGGAAGATGGGGGAAGGGGTTGCTCACGGGTGCGGAAACTACGGTTTCGGCGCCGATCCGTCAAATCGGGCGATTTGTTTCTCGAGAAACAGCCGAAATTATCATTTAAAATCAAATAGTTTCCGTGACTCTAAAATTCGCATTATGCAAATTAGCCAAAATCAATTTTATTTCAATCGCTTATCGCAAGACAAAAAGTTCATCCGGGCGTAACTTATCCACACCGTGGGGGCATGACGCCCCTGCCTTGCCCGATGATTTCGTGAGGCCCCGCATGGCGAACGAAACTTATCTCGTGCAATTCTACCCGCCCAATGGTGGGCCCAACGCGCCCGGCAAGCCGATCTTTGCGAGCAACGATTTCGCGGCCGCCGCCGCCGCCTACGACAAGGCGGCCACCGAGCATGGCCCGGGCTGGCTGGTGTTGTGGAATCAGCGCTCGCGGCTGAAGCTTCAGCAGAAGCAATTGCTGCGCGCGCCTGACCCTGTGAAACCGTTCGGCACAGTCACGCGCCCGACCGCGCTCACGCGCTAGTCACTTCCCGATACAGAACTCGCCGAACAGGACATCGAGCACGTCCTCCACGCCGGCGCGTCCGACGATCCGGCCGAGCGCCGCAAGGCAAGCACGCAGCTCTTCGCCGATCAGCTCGGCGACATCGAGATCGCGCGCGCGCAACAACGCGGCGCGCGCATCCTCCAACGCTTCGCGATGGCGCGCGCGAGTGACGAGCGGCGCCGCGCCGTCGCGCCACGCCAAGCGATCGGCGACGATCGCGGCAAGCTCTCTTTCCAGCGCTTCGATACCCGTGCCGGTCAAGGCGCTGACCGCAAGGCCCGTCGCGGCGGGGGCAAGATCGGCCTTGTTCAAAACGACCAACGCATCGCGCGCGAGCGCCGCGAGCTCGCCGGTGAGCGACGGATCGCGCGCGTCGAGCACGAGAAGTTTCAAATCCGCCTGATCGGCGCGCTCGCGCGCCCGGCGCATGCCTTCGCGCTCGATCGCATGATGCGGGTCGGTCTCGTCGATGCCGCGCAACCCCGCAGTATCCCAGAGCACCACCGGCAGGCCTTTCAGATCGAGCCGCACTTCGATCGTATCGCGCGTCGTGCCCGCAATTTCCGAAACAATCGCCGCCTCGCGCCGGGCGAGCCGATTGAGCAACGAGGATTTCCCGGCATTCGGCGGACCCAGAATCGCGACCGAAAAACCGTCGCGCAAAATCTCCCCGCGCCGCCCATCGTCGAGCAGCGCGCCGATACGGGCCGCGAGGACGCCGATCGGTGCCTTCATCGCGGCGATGGCCCCGCCGGCCACGTCGCCTTCGTCGGGAAAATCGATCTCGGCCTCGGCTTGGGCGAGCAGCTTGATCGCGGTGTCGCGCAGGGCTTCGACCTGCGCGCCCAACGCGCCGCCCAGCTGCGCCAACGCTTGGCGCGCCTGTTCGCGGGTCTCGGCCGCGATTAAATCGGCCAGCGCCTCCACCTCGGCGAGGTCCAGCTTTCCGGCATCGTAGGCGCGACGCGCGAATTCGCCCGGCCGCGCCAGCCGCAAACCGGGAAGGCGCGACAGGGCGGCGAGAACGCCGGCCATCACCGCCCGGCTTCCGTGCAGATGGAACTCGGCGACATCTTCGCCCGTGAAACTTGCCGGCCCGGGGAACCACAAAACGAGCGCATCGTCGAGCGCCGCCTTATCGGCGGGATCGCTCAAACGGGTGCGGACAGCCAATCGGGGCCGGGCCGGATTCCCGCCCAGCGCCGTCAGTGCCGCCCCCGCCCGCGGACCGGAAACGCGCACAACCGCGACACCGGCGACGCCGGTGGCTGTCGCGGGCGCGTAGATCGTGTCGTTGGGAGTCTCTGGCGGCAATCAGGCCTTGGGGGCGGTATCCGGCTTGGGCGCCTCGGCCTTGGCTTCTTCCATCTGCTCGTTCATGCCGCGCTTGAACGCCTTGATGCCGCCGGCGAGGTCGCCCATCGCCTTGGGAATTCGCCCGGCCCCGAAGAACAGCAGCGCGATGACCGCGAGGATTGCGATTTCAGCGATACCGAGGGACATGGGCGCACACCGACCAAAAGGGAGGAGCAGAAGACCCCCACACTATCGCCCGGCCGACCGGCGAATCCCAGCGCTAGATTCGCCTTTATGTCACCCGCCGAGCGGCGGCGTCGGGCAGGTATTTGTCGGTCCAGATCTTGTCGACCGGCACGACGCCGGGCAGACCCAATCCCATCGCCAGAAGCTCGATCGACTTTTGCAGCCGCGGCTTGTCGATATCGCCGAGCCCGGTGCGTCTGGTTTCATCGGTCATCACCTGGTGCTTAAGAACCCATTGCAGGCGCTCGAGCTCCAATTGGTGATTGATCAGCCCATCGGCCTTCAGCAGCGAATCCGTCGCCGGCTTGGCGTCGGCGATCGCGTCGCGCCAGCCGCGCAAGCACGCGCGCAGCAGGCCCGGCAGGATCGCTTCGCTGTCGCGCAACACTTTCCGGCTCGCCAGGATCGAGTTCGAGTACAGATCGAGCCCGTGATCGGCGTAGGGCATGATCGAAATATCCTCGAACTTGACGCCCAAGCCCTTCAGATTCAGCCACACGGTCGAATCGAAACCGGTGATCGCATCGACTTCGCGGCGCATGAACACGGCTTCGCGCAGGCGCAAATCCATGTTGTTGAACTTGACCGTCGCCGGGTCGAGATTGTTAGCGCGGAAGAATACCGGGAATAGCCGGAACGCGTTGTCGGTCAGCGGGCCACCCACGGTCTTGCCGGCAAGATCGGAAGGTTTCTTGATGCCGGCGTTCGACCACGACACGATCGCCGCCGGCGTGGTGCGATAGACGTTGAATATGCCCAGCGGCGTCGAATCGGGGTTCTTCAAATAGAATTCCGACATGCCCGGCAGATCGGCGAAACCGATATCGTAGGTCTCTGTTGCCACGCGCTGCATCGCATCGGCACCCGAGGCGGGATCCATCGCCGTGATGCGAATGCCCTCGGCGGCGAAATAGCCTTTATCGAGCGCGTGGATGAACGGCGAGTTCGTGCCGTTGCGCGGCAGGTTGAGCGAAAACTTGATCGGCACGCCGCCGCTTTGCGCCCAGACATACGGCGCCGCGATCGCCGCCCCCGCCGAACCGAGGAATCCGCGCCGCGCCAATTGCCTCGCCATCTCCGCCTCCTTCGATCGTTGTTCGATGGCGGAGTTGCAATCGCTATGCCCCGGATTAGAAGTCGTCGCGATCCAGCACTTCGCAATTGGCGAAGCTGTGGCCAGTCAAGCGGTTGAGGAACGTGCCGTGGCCGACCACGGCGATGTTACGTTCAGGCCGCCCCGCCAGCCATGCCCGGAAATCGGCCACGCGTGCGCGCAACGCGTCCTCGCTCTCGATCGCGATTTCGTGTGGGCGGCCCTCTTCGTGGTGCCACCAGAATTCGGGGAACGGGCCGAATTCCAGATGCCCGAACTCGCGCTCCAGCACCGGCCGCGGCCGGCCCAGATCGCCCGAATGCTCGACGCGCTCGCGGTGCAGCGCCTCCACGCGGATCGGCACATCGACGCCGGTGAAGGCCAGCAGCGCGGTCTCGATCGCGCGCGTCAACGGCGAGGTGACGACGAGCTGCACGTCGCTCCACGCACCTTGCGCGGCGAGCGCGTTCGCCTGACCGCGCCCTTTCTCGGTCAGGCGCGCGTCGAAGATCATCGGATCTTTCGGGCGGATCAATTCGAAGGCGGCGTTGAACTCGGACTGGCCGTGGCGAATGAAACGGATACGACGCTGGCTTTTCATTTCTTGGGCTTGGGACCGTCTTCGGGATTTCGCAACAGGCGTTCGACGCGTTTGCCTTCGATCATGTGGGTTTGCAGGATCGCGTCGATGTCTTCGACCGTCTGCGGCTGGTACCAGACGCCTTCGGGATAGATCACCAGCGACGGCCCGATTTCGCAGCGATCCAAGCAGCCGGCCGAGTTGACCCGCACGTTCTTGATGCCCAACTCTTTCACGCGCGCCTTCATATAATCGCGCAAGCGTTCGGCGCCCTTGGGCTTGCAACTGCCGCGCGGATGGCCTTCCGGCCGTTCGTTCGTGCAGACGAAGATATGCGCTTCGTAGAATTGGGGCGGATCGCCCGGCAGGGTACGCGCCGTCATTTCTTGTCGACACCCGTGTTCGCGAGATTGGTCCAGAATTTCTGCATTTCGGAAATGCCGGCGCCGGTGAACCATTGGCGGAACAGGGTTTCGGGGTCCATCGCCTTCATCGCCTGTTCCATGCGGCCCTGCATTTGGGCCATCAGTGCGTCCTGCATCGGCTTCAAATCGGGCAGACCCATGAAAACGCGGGCTTCCTCGGGCGTGCAATCGATATCGATCTTGATTTTCATCGGGGCTGGCGGCTCCTTCGCGCGGAACCGGCAGATTAGCCGCTTCTACGCATTGCGGGCGAGGAACTTCTCGATCGCCGCCGCGGCCTTGGGATCGAGGACCGAGTAACGCACGATCAGCCCGCGTTCGCCATTCGCCACGACCATCGCGGGCACCACGAACTCGGCCGGTTTGGATTGCGTCGCGCGCCCCGGCACGGTCAATGTGACGGTCAGCGAATCGCCTTCCCCGTAGCCCGGCAGCGGGGCTCGCGTACGCGCACCCATCGTCGAAAGATCCGCAAGCGCCAATTTGGCGCCCTTGGCGGATAGGAACGCGCCTTCGGCGGAAACGCGTTCGGCGCGGCGCTGTTCGGTCATGCGCGTGTTCCTTCGTTCCGCTGCTTCATCTCACCGTCTTCCTTACCGTCAATCCAATCCACCGGCTCGCGGACCATTTTCGACCGCGCGAGATCGATACCATTCCAACATGTCGATTCCTCGACGCCCTCGGCCTCTTCGCGCGGCAAGGTCGGCATGATCTTCACGATATACTCGATCGCGTCGAGCGATGCGGTCCCCGATTTGCCGGTGTCGCGCAAGCGCACGCCCTCGTCCCACACATCCATGCATTCCTCCCAGCCGTCGAGCGCGAAAGCGGCGCGCCGGCGGATGAGAGACAGCGTTTCGAGCGTCGTGTCCGGTGTAGCCAGCGCCCGGGCGAGATCCTGCGTCACCGCCGAAAGCTTGGAATACTCGTTGCGCAGCAGATCGCGGAACTGCGTGGCGGCGAAGGCGACGAGCAGCGCGTTCTGCGCGGCCTGATCGCGTGCGCAGCGTTCGTGCGCGCGCACCTGATCGCGGAATTTGTCGAGCCGCGCCGCCTTCCGGCCCAGCTCCCCTTCCGCTGGAAAGACCTGCGGATCGTCGCCCGGCATGCCCAACGGACCGATCAGCTCGGCGAACTTCTCCAAACGTTTTTCGATCTCGCTCGCCGCGCAGCCTGCGAGTTTGGCGAAATAGCCGAACGCCGCCGGCGCCGGGTTCTTGGTCTTGCCGGCGGCTTTGACCGTCGCGTCGTCCAATACATCGCCCGCCTCGCGCGACGCGGCCGCCAGCAAAGCGGCATAGGCCTTGGAACGCTCCAGCTTCTCTTCCTGCTCGACGACGATATAGCGCCCCCTGGCGATGTCGTCGGCACCCTGCTCGCGATCTGCTTCCGCCGACAAGCGTTTGACGGACAGCGGGTCGAGGCCGCGCTCCGCTTGCGCCGATAGCGCGAAATACAGCCCCATATCGCGCGGTGGAAACTGCATGCGGCCGGTCAAATGCGTCCATGGCAAAACCATATGCCGTCCGGACTCGCCCGACGGATCGGCGAACAAAGCTTCCCATTCTTTGGGCGGCTTACCGGGCTCCGCGCGCGCGCGGATATGGCGCAGCTGGCGATGCGCGAAAGGCACGCACACGCCGCGCGCTTCGAACGTCTCGGGCGCATCGATCTTGGATTTGCGGGCGCGCGAATTCATCCTAATGACGATCATCCCGCAACGATCCTTTCGCAAACATTAACCATGCTTGCGGTTCCCCCGCCGGGTCTGGCACGCTCCGCAACGCAGTTTCTCCCGGGAGTACCCCCATGAGCGAGCTCGAGATCGCGGCCAAGACCGCTTCCCCCCAATTCGGCAAGGAATTCAAGGCCTATCTGGCGCTGCCGCCGGGCGGCAAGGGTCCGGGTCTGGTGCTGATTCAGGAAATTTTCGGGGTCAATCAGGTAATGCGCGATTTGGCCGACGGCTATGCGCGCCAAGGTTATGTCGTCGCGTGCCCCGATATCTTCTGGCGTCAGCAGCCCGGCATCCAAATCACCGACAAGACCGAAGCCGAGTGGGCGCGCGCGTTCGAATTGTTCAAAGGTTTCGATTTCGCACTGGGCGTCGAGGATCTCGGCGCGACGCTGGAGACCTTGCGCAAACATCCGGCGGTGACCGGCAAGGTCGGCGCGGTCGGCTATTGCCTGGGCGGCAATCTCGCCTATCAGATGGCCGCGCGCACCGCGGCCGATGCGGCCGTCTCGTATTACGGCGTGGGGCTGGACGGCTTGCTCGATATCGCCAGCGGAATCAAGAAGCCGCTGTTGATGCACATCGCCGAAAAGGACGGGTTCGTCCCGCCCGACGCCCAAGCCAAGATCAAAGCGGGGCTCGCTGGCAACGCCAACGTGACGATCCATGTCTATCCCGGGCAGGATCACGCCTTCGCGCGCGAAGGCGGCAAGCACTGGAACGCCGACGCGGCCAAGCTCGCCAATTCGCGCACCGCAGAATTCTTCAAAACCAATCTCGTCTGAGGAGAACGATTTCCATGGTCAAAGCCGTTCGCGCGCAGAAATCCGGCGGTCCCGAGGTGATGGCCTACGAGGATATCGACCTCGCCCCGCCCGGCCCCGGCCAGGTGCAGATCAAGCACACGGCGATCGGTGTCAATTTCATCGACACGTATATGCGCTCGGGGCTTTACCCCACACCCACGCCCTTCGCGCCGGGCAACGAAGCCGCGGGTACGATCGCCGCGGTCGGCGCCGGCGTGACCGATTTCAAGATCGGCGACCGGGTCACCTATGTGATCGCCGGGGGCGGCGCCTATGCCGAAGCGCGCAACGCGCCCGCCGATCGCGTGGTCAAGCTGCCGGAAGGGATCACCGACAAACAAGCCGCATCGATGATGCTGAAGGGCATGACCGCGCAGTATCTCCTGCGCCGCACCTACAAGGTCCAAAAGGGCGACACGATCCTGTTCCATGCGGCCGCCGGCGGCGTGGGCTTGATCGCGGGGCAATGGGCCAAACATCTGGGCGCGACGGTCATCGGCACGGTCGGCTCGCCCGAAAAGGCGAAGCTCGCCCAGGCCAACGGCTACGCCCACACCATTCTCTATCGCGATACCGATTTCGTCGCCGCGACCAAGGCGATCGTGCCCGAAGGCGTGCCGGTCGTTTACGATTCCGTCGGCAAAGACACGTTTCTGAAATCGCTCGATTGCTTGCGTCCCTTGGGCCTGCTCGCGTCGTTCGGCCAATCCTCCGGCCCGATCGAACCGCTCAACACCGGCTTGCTGGCCGCAAAGGGCTCGCTGTTCATCACGCGTCCGACGCTGTTCACCTATATCGCCAAGAAGGAAGACCTCGTCGCCACCGCGAACGAATTGTTCGACGTCGTGTCGAAGGGCATCGTGAAGATCGAGACCTCGGCCGAGTACGCGCTGAAGGATGCGGTGCGTTGCCACACCGACCTCGAAGGCCGAAAGACGACCGGATCGGTCATTCTGGTGCCTTGATGGCGAAGGTGATCGATCCGGCCGCGGTGCCGCCGCGCATCGCGACCGGCTATCCGCCGGATCTGCAAGCCAAGATCGCCGGGCGCGCCAAGCGCGCGCTCGGCGACTTGCTGGGTTTGAAGAATTTCGGCGTCAATCTCACGACCATTCCGCCGAGATCGGCCAGCGCCTTGCGCCATTATCACGCACGCCAGGACGAATTCGTCTACATCGTGTCCGGCAGGCCCACGCTGGTGACCGACGACGGCCGCCGAATGTTGGAGCCCGGCATGTGCGCGGGCTTTCCCGCCGGCGAAGCCAACGGCCATTGTCTGATCAACGAAACCGACGAGGACGTCGTCTATCTGGAAGTCGGCGACCGCACCGTGGGCGACAGCGTCGTCTATCCCGACGACGATCTCCAAGCGAGTTCGGCCGCCGCATGGACCTATAAGCGCAAAGACGGCACGGCCATCTGACCCGCGCGGGAACGGTCAAACCGTCTTTAGGACACGGGCCAGCGGCAGCTCGACGATCACCGCGGTGCCTTTGCCCTTCTCGCTCTCGACGACCAGCTTGCCGCCGTGAAGCATGACCAGCTGATTGCTGATCGGCAGCCCGAGACCGGTGCCGCCGTGCTTGCGCGCAAGCCCGTCGTCGATCTGCACGAAGGGCTCCATCGCGCGTCTGGCCTCGGCCGGCGTCATGCCGATGCCGGTGTCGATCACGCAAATACGCAGCGCCGCGTCGCTCAGCGTCGCCGACAGCGTGACGGACCCGCCTTGCGGCGTGAATTTGATCGCGTTCGATACGAGATTCATCAGCACTTGCTTCAATCGAAGCGCGTCGCCATGGATGCAGATCTGCGGGATACCGCCGTCCAGAGACAGCGCGACACCGCCTTTGTCCGCACTCGCGGCAAACAGCCGCACGACGTCTTCGGCCATATGGTCGAGCTCGAACTCGGTCTCCTGCAATTCGAATTGACCCGCCCCGATCTTCGACAGATCGAGAATGTCGTTGATCAAGTTCAGCAGATGCGTGCCGGATTGGCGGATGTATTCCGCGTATTCGAAATAGCGCTGATCCTCGGGGCCGAAAAGCTTCCCGGCGACCACCTCGGAAAATCCGATGATCGCGTTGAGCGGCGTGCGCAGCTCGTGGCTCATCACCGCCAAAAAGGCGCTTTTCGCGGCCGACGCGGCTTCGGCTTCGGCCTTCGCTTCGCGCAACGCCGCTTCCGCGCGTTTGCGGGCGGTCACGTCTTCGACCGTACCTTCGTAGGCGACGATCTTGCCGTCGCGATCGCGTACCGCCCAGGCGTTCTCGCTGACCCAGATACGCTCGCCCGTCTTGCGGCGCACAACCTCGGATTCGAAGCCGGCGATGCGTCCTTCGCGTGCCATGATGCCGCGAAACAGCCCACGCCGTCCCTGCTCCACATACCAACTTTCGGGCACCGCCTCTACATTCGATGTTGCCGCGAGCTGATGCTCCGGGCGCTCGAACCCGTTGATACGCGCCATCGCTGGATTTGCCGCGATATGACGCCATACGGCGTCGGTGCGATAGATGCCAAAATTCGCATTCTCGAAAATCGAGCGATAATCCTCGGCCAGACGCTCGGCTTCGGCCTTGGCCTCGGCCAGCGCGCGCTCCGCCAGGATACGCTCGGTCACGTCGATGACCGTGCCTTCGTAGGCGACGACCTTGCCCTCGGCGTCGCGTACCTCCCAGGCCGTTTCGCTGACCCAAATCCGCTCGCCCGTTTTGCGCCGGCGCACCTCGGAAATGAAATTCTCGACCCGACCGTTCTCTTGCATCCGCCGGCGATACTCATCCCGCCGCGTCGGGTCGGCGTACCAGCCGGTCGTTTTCCCGTCGACCAGCGACGCGCGCACGGATTCGATCTGTTCTTCGACCGTGTCGAACCCGTTGAGCCTTGCGAGCGCGAGATTGGAACGCGTCTGCGCGCCGCCCGGAATGGTGCGGAAAATCCCGACATTGGCGTTGTCGTAGATCGAACGATAATCGGCCGCCAGGCGTTCCGCTTCGGCCTTGGCCGCCGCGAGCGCCAATTCCACCCGCTTGCGCGCCGTGATATCCGCGATCATGCCTTCGTAATAAAGAACACGCCCGTCCTGGCCGCGCACGACCCAAGCGCTTTCCGACACCCAGATACGTTCGCGCGTCTTGTGCCGATAGATCTCGGACTCAAAATCCAGCACGCGCCCGTCGCGCTCGACAAGGCGGATGAATTCCGCGCGCCTTTCGGGATCGACATACCATTCCTGGCCGATATCGTTGACCGCGGCGAGCAGCTCGTCCTCGGTGTCGTAGCCGTTGAGCCGCACCAGCGCCGGATTGGCGCGCAACTGCTTGCCTTCTCGCGAGGAGCGATAGATGCCGTGGCTCGCGTTCTCGAACATCGAGCGGTAATTGGCTTCCGCGCGCTGGACCTTGGCCCATGCTTCGATGAGCTGCGTCACATCCGCGACGGTACCGATCATCCGCACCGGCGGGCCTTCGACCCGGATGGCGGATTGACGCACCCAGAACGGCGTGCCGTCGCGCCGGCGAGCCTGCCACAGCGCTTCCCGGACGACGCCCTCGCGCTTCAGGCGATCGAGCAAGCGGGCGCGATCTTCCGCGTCGGCGTAGAAGACGCCGCTATCGTCGGGCGGACTTGCGCGCATCTCGGCGGCCGAGGCGTAGCCGAACATCCGCGCGAAAGCCTCGTTGGCGCGCACAATGCGGCAATGCTCGTCGGCTTCGTAGATACCGATATCCGTCGCGGCGAACAGCTGGGCGAGAAAATCCGACTCGGCGAAATGCCGGTCGATCGGCTCGACCGCCGACAAGCGATCCACCACATCGCCGGTCTCGACGATCCAGCCTGCGATACGATCCAACGGCCCGTCCGGGCCCGGCCGCGCCGTCACGCCGTGAACTGCCCAGAACGTCGTGCCGTCGCGCCGACGCATTTCGACGACGACATTGGCGACGCTCTCGCCGCGCATCAGCCGGGCGCGCAAGGCGTTGCGGTCCTCGTTGCGCACGAACAATTCGCGCGTATGCGCCACGCCCACGATCATCGCTGCGGGCGTGTCGTAGCCGAACATCCGCGCGGCATGAACGTTCGCACGCACAATTCTACCGTGTGCGTCCGCTTCCAGGATCGCCATCCGCGCCTGATCGACGGCGTTCAGCGATAGTTCCGGATCGTCCTGTCCGTCGTCAAACGTCATCGTGTCGGATGGCCTCTCCCTCGCGACTATAGCGCCGGCGCTACGCCGGTGGCAGATCCTCGATCCGCCGCCAAACCGGACGGCCGAGCCCCGCCAGTACCGCCGCTTCGCGTTCAGCCCCTGGCGAGGGTGCGATCAGCAAGCAACCGTCGCACCGGGCGGCCAAAGCCAGTGAAATCCCCATCATCCAGGGATGCCCGGGCGGCAGACCGGCGGCATCCAAGACCGGCAGTGCGGCATTCACGCCGACCAGCGGGATGTGGCCAGCCTTGGCGACCGCGACGGCGGCGGCGTTGATGCGGGCAAGATTGGCGGCCCGTCCGGCCGCGTCAGGCGCCGAATACGGGCCCGCCACCATGATCAGCATCGCACCGCCCCCCTTTCAAACGAAAACCCCCACCGCTGGGGTGGGGGTTTGCCGCGACTAAGTGTTCATCGCCTCGAAGAAATCCTTGTTGGTCTTCGAGTGCTTGAGCTTGTCGATCAGGAACTCCATCGCGTCCGTCGTGCCCATCGGCATCAGGATGCGGCGCAGGACCCACATCTTCGACAGTACGGCCTTGTCGACCAGCAGCTCTTCCTTGCGCGTACCCGACTTGGTGATGTCGATCGCCGGGAAGGTGCGCTTGTCCGCGAGCTTGCGGTCGAGGATGATCTCGGAGTTACCGGTGCCCTTGAACTCTTCGAAGATCACCTCGTCCATGCGGCTGCCGGTATCGATCAGGCCCGTCGCGATGATGGTCAGCGACCCGCCTTCCTCGATATTGCGCGCGGCGCCGAAGAAGCGCTTCGGGCGCTGTAGCGCGTTGGCGTCCACGCCGCCGGTCAGCACCTTGCCGGACGAGGGGACGACCGTGTTGTAGGCACGCGCCAAACGGGTGATCGAGTCCAGCAGGATCACGACGTCGCGCTTGTGCTCGACCAGACGCTTGGCCTTTTCGATCACCATTTCGGCGACTTGCACGTGGCGCTGGGCGGGCTCGTCGAAGGTCGAAGAAACGACCTCGCCCTTCACCGAACGGATCATGTCGGTCACTTCCTCGGGCCGCTCGTCGATCAGCAGCACGATCAGATAGACCTCGGGATGGTTCAGCGCGATCGAATGCGCGATGTTCTGCAACATCACGGTCTTGCCCACGCGCGGAGGCGCGATGATCAGCGCGCGCTGACCCTTGCCCAAGGGCGAGACCAAATCGACGATCCGGCCGGTGATGTCGCGCCGCGGCGTGGCGGGCGCATTGTCCTTCTTTTCGGTCCGGCGGGCCGACAGCGTGCCTTTGAGCGCGACCGCCTCTTCGTCGCCTTGCGGACGGCGCGACGCTTTTTTCGGGATCGGCGGCGGGGCCGCTTCGGGGCTGTCGTCCGTCACCTCAAGCTGCAGGCGCGAGGTCGGGTAGAAGGGCGTCAGATTGTCGAAATTGATACGATGGCGCGCGACGTCCGGCTCGTCGAAATTGATCGCGCGCACGCTGGTCAGCGCGAAGTAACGCTCGCCGTCCTTGGGCGCCTTGATCTGGCCGTCGACCGTGTCGCCGGTGCGCAGTCCATGACGGCGGATCAATTGCGGCGTGACGTAGATGTCGTCGGGACCCGGAAGGTAGTTCGATTCCGGGCTGCGCAGGAAACCGAACCCGTCGGACAGGATTTCCATCACGCCGTCGCCGTAGATCGCGACGTCGTTGTCGGCCATCCGCTTCAGAATGGCGAACATCATATCCTGCTTACGAAGGGCCGAAGCGCCTTCGATCTGCAACTCTTCTGCGAAAGCCAGCAACTCCGCCGGCGTTTTGCGTTTCAGTTCTTGGAGATTCATCGTCTTGGTGTTCCGCGAGGGGAGATGTCGGCCGAGGAGAGGATTCGAGGGCACGCGCCCCCGCGATATCCGATTCGAATTCGTCCTGGTTGGAAGAACCGAGCGATCCCGTCGGGTCGCGCTCGAATAATCGAAGATATCGGCGGGAAAATCGGCCGCAGAACGCGGCCTCGAAGACAGGGGCGACCCCCATCCACCGGTCAATCTAGCGATTTCCCCGACACTGTCAATCCCCCAACCCGGATCGCGCGGTCACAACCCCTTCGTTCAAAACGGTTTTACGATCACGAACAACACGATCAGGATCATTAACGCCGTCGGGATTTCGTTCTGGATCCGGTAGAAACGCGCGGGTCGGACATTGCGGTCGGCCTCGAAATCCTTGCGCCAGCGCGCCTGGGCGTGGTGGTGCCAGCTCAACACCAGTACCAGCGCGAATTTGGCGATCAGCCAGCCGGACGTCCAATCGTGGACGCTCGCCAGCAACAGACCGAAAACCCAGGTCGCCACCATCGCCGGCCCCATGATCGCGCGCAGCAACCGGCGCTCCATGACCTTGAAGGTTTCGGAGGTGTGCGTCCCGGCCGGTGCCGCGCAGTGATAGACGAACAGTCGCGGCAGATAGAGCAATCCCGCCATCCACGCGATCACCGAGACGACGTGCAACCACTTGATCCAGTCATAGGCGACGTAGACGATTTCCTGGATGCTCTCGAGCACGACCGGCCCTTTCGAAAAATTCACGCGGCGCGAACCGAATGCCACTTGTCCGCCGCATTCGCGTGTTTCACTATAGCCGCGCACCGAGCCGCGCAATATCCAACGACGCATCGCCGTCCCGTCGTCAGACGGCATGGCGGTCGGCCAACCCGCCAAACGGGTGCCGAAGGACGCCCTTCGAACATACGCGACATGTTGCGGAATCTCGGTTTTCACGCCCATTGGACGGGCGCCTTGTCCCTCTTTATCGGCGCCGTGCTGGTTTGCGCCAGCGCCGCGCTTTCCCCCGTCGGCGCGCAAAGCCCCACGCGCAACATCGCAGTCTATGGCGACTCCCTTGCAGACGGCGTGTGGGACGCGCTCGCCCGCAACTTGAAACGCGAACCCGGCGGCTGGACCGCGACGCGCCGGTCCTCGATCGGCACGGGATTGACGCGCCCCGACTTCCAAGCCTGGCTCGACCAAATCGACGCCGAATTCGAGGCGAATCCCGCGCGCCATGTCGTGGTGATGTTCGGCCTCAACGATCTGCGCGATTTCCGCGACGACCGCCGCGGCCGGGTCTATGGCACAGACGCGTGGAGCGCCGCCTACGCCAAACGCGTCGATCAGCTGATCGCGCGCTTACGCGCCAAGGCCGACGACGTCGTCTGGATCGGCTTGCCGGTGTTCCGCAAATCCGAGCAGAACGACGGCGCCAAGCATCTGACGACGATCTACGCCGAAGCCGCCGCGCGCGCGCGCATCGCCTTCGTGCCGATCTACGACGATTTTCTGGGGCCCGGCGGCGAATTCACGACGCATTTAGCAAGCGCCGACGGACGCCGACTGCAGGTCCGCGGCGATGACGGGCTCCATTTCATCGGTACGGGCTACGACATCATCGCCCAAAAGGCGCTGGCCGCGCTAAGGCGCTTCGAAGCGGGCCGATCGGAAGCCTCGGCGCGCTTGTCCGCGACCGAACAGCCGCACTGACATGATCTTCGCGCGCGGTCGACTCGGGCCGGCGTGCCTCGCGTTCCTGCTGCTGGCGAGCTGCGCGGCGCCGCAACCGGCCGCGCCACCGCCGCCCGCCCCGCCGATGCTCGTCGTGCCGTTGCCGCCCGCAGAGGACGGTTCCGCGCCATTGGCGACCGATCTGATGGCCGCGATGGTGCCGGGGGCGGCGCGCCCGCGCGTGATCCCGCGCAACACCAGCCATCTCGATCCGTTCTTCGCCGATCTTGCGGCGCTCGAAACCGGCGTGCGACGGCGGGTCAATATCGTCCAGATCGGCGACAGCCATACGGCGGGCGACGTCATGAGCGCGCGCTTGCGCGAACTTCTGCAGCAGCGTTTCGGCTCGGCCGGACGCGGCTGGATGCCGCCGGGCAAACCCTATCCCACCGTGCGCCATGCCGGCCTGACCGTTCAGGAGATCGGCCGCTGGACCTACGAATTCTCGCTGAACCAGCGTGCCGCCGGCCCGTTCTCGCTCGCCGGCATCGCCGCCAAGACGGCGGCTGCGGGCGCATCCCTCGCTTTGGACACGACCGACGAGCGCGGCTTCGACGAAATCTTCGTCGCTTTGCGGCCGCAACCCAATGGCGGGCGTGTCCGCATTTCCGTCGACGGACGCGACCTCGCGACGATCGACACCGGCGCCCTTCGCGGGCCCGTGCGGCTTTTCCGGCAAGAGGTGCCTTCCGGCTCGCGCTCGTTGCGGCTCACCACACTCGACCGCAAGCCGGTCACGCTGCTGGGCTGGGGTACCGAGCGTGCGATGCGCGGCGTGGTTTACGACTCCCTCGGCGTCGTCGGCGCGAGCTATCTCACCACTTTGCGCTGGGACGAGGCGGCCGCGGCGGCCGAGCTGACGGCGCGCGATCCGTCGCTGGTCGTTCTCGTCTTCGGCACCAACGAAGGCTTCCGCACCGATCTGGATGCGGCCAGCTATGCCGAGGCGCTGGCGCAACGCGTGCGCGCGGTCCGCGCCGCCGCGCCCAATGCGTCGGTGCTGGTCGTTGGCCCGCCGGATGCCGCGCGCAAATCCGATCCGCGCTGCCAAGGACTCGCATGCAACTGGATCACGCCCGCCAACATCGCGCTGGTCCGCGACATCCAGATCGCCAACGCGCCCAAGCTCGGTTACGAGTTTTGGGATTGGTGGGGGTCGATGGGCGGGGCGGAATCGATGCGCCGCTGGGTGCGCGCCAATCCGCCGCTGGCGCGCGCCGACCACGTGCATTTCACCACGCTGGGCTACTCGGCCGTCGCCGAGCGGCTCTTTGAAGACCTGATGGCGAATTACGGCGCCTGGACACGGTCTCGTTAGAATGCTGTTTCCGACGCTGAATTTCGGCCTGTTCTTCCTGGCCGTGTTCGCCGCCAGCTGGGCACTCGCCAAACGAAACGACGGCCGCAAGGCTTTGCTGGTCGTTGCGAGCTACGGCTTCTACGCGATGTGGGATTGGCGGTTCTGCGCGTTGCTGGCGCTGTCGAGCCTCGGCAACTGGGCCGTCGGCCGGGCGCTCGCGACCACGCCGGACGAAGCCGCGCGCAAACCCATCCTGCTCGGCGCCGTGGCGCTCAATCTCGCGGTCCTGGGCTTTTTCAAATACGCCGATTTCTTCCTGTTGTCGCTCGAGAGCGTCTTGAACGCTGCCGGTCTCGCGCGCGATCTGCCGCTGCTATCGCTGGTCGTTCCCGTCGCGATCTCGTTCTTCACGTTCCACGCGATCTCGTATCTTGTGGACATCCATCGCGGCCATGTGCGCGAGGCCGCCGGCTTGCTCGACATGGCGCTGTATCTGTCGTTCTTCCCGCAGCTCGTCGCGGGGCCGATCGTGCGCGCGGCGCATTTCCTGCCGCAGATCGCAGCACCCGCCGATCCGGACCGGATCGCGATGACGCGCGCTTTCCTGCTGATCGCCGTCGGGCTGTTCAAAAAGGTTTTCGCCGCGACCTGGCTTGCAAGCCTTCAGGCCGACGAAATGTTCCGCGACCCGTCGCTCTACAAGGCCGGCGACTTGCTCTTGGGTATATACGCCTATGCGCTGCAGATCTATTGCGACTTCTCGGCCTATACCGATATCGCGGTCGGCGTCGCCGCGCTACTCGGCTATCGTTTCCCGATCAATTTCGATCAGCCTTATCGCGCGGCGTCGCCGTCTGAGTTCTGGAAGCGCTGGCACATCTCGCTATCGAGCTGGCTGCGCGACTATCTCTATATTCCGCTCGGCGGCGATGCGGGCGGTGCGCGGACCTACGCCAATCTCGCTCTCGTCATGCTGCTCGGCGGGTTATGGCATGGGGCGGCTTGGCACTTCGTGATCTGGGGCGCCTTGCACGGGGCGGCACTGATCGTCGCGCGCGCCTGGCCGGTCGCGTTGCCGCGCGCGCTGGCCACGGCGCTGACTTTCCATTTCGTCTGCGTGACCTGGGTTTTCTTCCGTGCCGGCGATACGGGCAAAGCGCTCGACTACCTCGCGGGGCTCGGGGATCTTGCCTTGCCAACCCACGCGAGCGGTTTCGTCATGGTCCTGGTGGCCCTCGGGATCGCCGGGCAATTCCTGCCCAAGGATCGTCTGGCACGGGCCGAATCGCGCATGCTCGGCCTGCCGGTTTGGGCACAAGGTGCGGCGTTCGGGGCCGCGATCGTCGCCATCGACGCGATCGGCCCGGCGGGCGTCGCGCCCTTCATCTATTTCCAATTCTGACATGAACCGACGCGAGATCCGCTATCGCCCGCCGACCGAACCCGTCGCCGACGCGCCGACGCGGGGATTGCGCGATGTCTCCATCGCGATCGCTGCGGCGGCATTTGCGATGCTCGCACTCGGCTCGGGACCGCTGGCGGCGTGGACGCAAAACTTGCCGGTCAATTCCGTCAGCGATGTGCTGGTCGATATGACGGGGCGCTGGGACGATTGGATGCGCGCGCTGGGCCCGGGCGAATTCCACCCCGCCTTGCGCCGCCTTAGCGCGACGGCGACGGAGTAAGCGGGCATTTCCCGCATTCCGCGGGACATAGGCGCCCTTGCCCGTCCTCCGCGCATTCCCGGACCGGACCGCTCACCGCCGCGCGCACCATCTTCGCGAGGCCGCCGATGAACGCCGGATGCGTTCCCGCCGTGGGCACGCGCTCGAAATGCGGTACGCCGTCCTCGTGCGCCTTCTCGCGATACTCGATATCGAGTTCCACCAGCGTTTCGGAATGCTCGGATACGAAGGCGACGGGTACGACCACGAGCGGGACTTTGTCGCGGCCCGCGCGCTCAATCTCGGCCTCGGTATAGGGCTTGATCCATTCGAGCGGCCCCACGCGGCTTTGATAGCAAACGACCGAATCGAGATCGGGGATCGCCAACGCCGCGACGATCGCCGCCGCGGTCCGCTCGACCTGCAATTTGTAAGGATCGCCCGCGTCGATCACTTTCTTCGGCAAGCCGTGGGCAGAAAACAAAATGCGCGGCGTGCCGTGCGCTTTCGCCGCCTCGTAATGCGGCCGGATCAGCTCGGCAACCGCCCTCACGAAGCCGGGTTCGGTCGGATAGCAGCAGATCGATGCGGTCTGGGTCTTGACTCCCAAGCGTGCCGCCGCGCGATCCCAGGCCTTTTTCGAACTCGCCGTCGTCGTCGTCGAATACTGCGGATAGAGGGGCAGCAACACGATCCGTTCGGGTCCGAATTCGCGCACGGCGGCCGCCGCGCCGTCGCTCATCGGATGCCAATAGCGCATCGACGCGAAGCATTTGACGATGCCCAGATCGCCGAGCGCGGCTTCCAATGCGCGCGCCTGCGCTTGCGTGTTCGCCAGAAGCGGCGACGACCCGCCGATCAGATCGTAGATGCCGCGCGCTTTGGGCGCGCGTCGGCTGGAAATGAGTTTCGCCAGCAGCCAGCGGAACGGATTCGGCACGGCGATGATCGCCGGATCGTTGAACAGGTTGAACAGGAACGGTTTCACCGCATCGGGTGAATCCGGGCCGCCGAGATTGAACAGGACGACGGCGATCTTCCGCATCAATTCGCCCGGTGGCGCCAGCCGCGAACGATTTCCGCCAGCCGTGCGACATTCTCGGGCGGCGTTTGCGGGATGACACCGTGGCCCAGATTGAACACGAAGCGCCCGCCCGCCAGTGCCGCCAAAATCCGGTTGATCGCGTCCTCCATCGCCTTGCCGCCGGCGGCCAGCTTGATCGGATCCAGATTGCCCTGCACCGTCACCTGGTGCTGCAGCAGCTTCGCGAAATCCAACGGCACCGACGTGTCTATGCCCAAGGCGTCGGCCCCCGTTTCGGCGGCGGCGCGGGTGTAGAGCATTCCCGATCCCTTCGGGAAATAGATGATCGGAATCGACGGGTGTCGGTTGCGGACCTCAGCGATGATCTCCTTGGCGGGCTGGATCGCCCAGCGTTGATACTCGTCCTCCGGCAACACGCCGGCCCAGGTATCGAAAAGCTGCAGGACTTCCGCGCCGGCGTCGACCTGACGCGACAAATAGCGCGTCGTCGCCTCGACGAGCACGTCGATCAGCTTTTCGAACAACGACGGATCGCGCGCCGCGAGCAGGCGCACCTTCGCGAAATCCTTCGATCCGCCGCCTTCGACCATGTACGTCGCCACTGTCCAAGGCGCGCCGGCGAATCCGATCAAGGCCGTGTCGAGCGGCAATGCGGCTTTGACGCGCGACACCGTCTCGAAGACCGGACCGAGCTTTTCGAGGCTTCCCGCGAGCCCCTTTTCGAGCGCTGCGACTCCGGCCGCATCTGTTACCGGTTCCAGCACCGGGCCTTCGCCCTCCTTGAACTCCAGCTTCTGGCCGAGCCCGTGCGGGATCATCAGGATATCCGAGAACAAAATCGCCGCGTCCATGCCGTAACGCCGGATCGGCTGCAACGTGATCTCGGTCGCCAGATCGGGCCGCAAGCATAGATCGACGAACCCTTTCGCTTGCGCACGGGTCGCCCGATACTCCGGCAAATAGCGACCGGCTTGGCGCATCAGCCAGAAACACGGCCGCGCCTGGATTTCGCCTTGGATGGCGCGCACGAAGGATTTGGGCTGGGTCAACATGGCCTGCTCGCAAGAATGGGCGGAGTGTAGCCACGCGGCCCGGCAGGAACCAACATAAAGATAAGATTCTTAAAAGGATGAGGAGGTAGATGGGTGGCTGTGGATACCGGGGACGACGATCTATCCGTCGGCTTTTCCGGTCGGGACGCGGCATCCTCGCAGGCTGTGGACCAACGCCGGGCCGGCCGTCGGAAAACGCCGCACGCCGCCGCGATTACGGCGCATGCGGCGTGTGAATCACGGTGACGGGGAAATCGGGGATAATCCGGCGCCATGCGCTTTTTCCCGGTTATCCCCGGAGCGCCGATTGTGACGGTCCCCATGGGGTCAAGCCAGGCTTGACGTGTACGGGTCTCGGGACCGATTTTCGACCCCTGTGGATGACACCCTTGTTTATCCCCGCGGTCCCCACAATCCTCGGTCCCGAAATGCCGGACGACATCAAGAAATTCCATCTCCATCTTGTCTCCGACGCCACCGGCGAGACCTTGATCGGCATCGCGCGCGCCTGCCTCGTGCAATTCGAAGCCGTCGAACCCATCGAGCATATGTGGTCGATGGTCAGATCGGATCGCCAGATCGATCGCGTGCTCGCCGGCATCGCGGCCAACAAGGGCGTCGTGCTCTACACGCTGATCGAACAGCATGCGCGCGGCACGCTCGAGGAAGGCTGCCGCGCGTTGGGCGTGCCCTGTATCCCCGTTCTCGATCCTACGATGGGGGCGCTGTCGAATTATCTCGGCCTCAAGACCCGCAATCTGCCCGGCCGCCAGCATGCGCTCGACGCGGAGTACTTCCGCCGCATCGACGCGATCAATTGGGTCATGGCGCATGACGATGGCATGTCGACGCACGGCTTGACCGAGGCCGAGGTCATTCTTATCGGTGTCAGCCGCACCTCGAAAACGCCGACGTGCATCTATCTCGCCAATCGCGGCGTGAAGGCGGCGAACGTGCCCTTCGTGCCGGGCGTTCCTTTGCCCGCGGAGATCGGCGAATTGATCGAGTGCGCCGAACCGCCGATTTTCGTCGGCCTCACCAACGATCCGGGCATTCTGGTGCAGTTGCGGCGGAACCGGCTCAATTTCCTCAACGAAAACCGCGAAACCGACTATACCGACCTCGACAAAGTCAAAAGCGAGGTCGCGGAAGCGCGGCGGTTTTTCGGCGCGCAAGGCTGGCCGGTAATCGACGTCGCCCGCCGTTCGATCGAGGAAACCGCCGCGCAGATCATGACAATGGTGCAAGAACGGCGCGCAAAGGCGGCCCCGAAATGACGAAGTTGCAACTCGAAAGCGGCCCGCCGATCATTCTGGCATCGCAAAGCGCGGCGCGGCGCAAAATGCTCGAAGATGCCGGTGTGACGGTCGAGACCTTCCCCGCGCGCGTCGACGAGGACGAGATCAAGCGCGCTTTGCGCGCCGAAGGCGCCAAAGTCGAAGATGCCGCAGTCAAGCTTGCCGAAGCGAAAGCGCGGCGCATCGCCGAGAAGTTCCCCGGCGCCATCGTCATCGGCTGCGATCAGATGCTGGATTGCAACGGCGTATGGTTCGACAAACCCGCCGATCGCGCTCACGCCGCCGCCCATTTGCGCGCTTTCTCGGGGAAGCCGCATCGCTTGGTCAGCGCCGCCGTCGCCTACCGCAACATGGCGCGCGTTTGGCACCACGTCGACAGCGCGACGCTTACCGTGCGCATCCTGACGGACGAATTCATCGAGACCTATCTCGACGCGACCGGCGACGCGGCGTTGGCGAGCGTGGGCGCCTATCAGCTCGAAGGTTTGGGGGCGCAGCTTTTCGCGCGCGTCGACGGCGATTACTTCACGGTGCTCGGCATGCCGCTCTTGCCGCTGCTGGGTTTCCTGCGCGCCAATGGGGCGCTCGTTCCATGATCACGGGAAGCGCGAAACTCGCGGGCGTGATCGGCTGGCCGGTGAAGCACTCCCGCTCGCCGCGGTTGCACGGCTTCTGGGCCGAGCATTACGGCATCGACGCCGCTTACGTTCCGCTCGCGGTGAAGCCCGAGGATTTCGATACGGCCGTGCGGGCTTTGCCCAAGCTCGGTTTTGCCGGCGCCAACGTCACCGTGCCGCACAAGGAAGCGGCGCTGAGGCTCGCCGATATCGCCGACGCCAGCGCCAAACGCATCGGCGCGGCAAACACGCTGGTCTTCCGCGCGGACGGCAAGATCGAAGCGCGCAATACCGATGCGTTCGGGTTCGGCGCCCATCTGACGCAATCCGCGCCAGACTGGCGCAAGGATCGCCCGGCGGTCGTCCTGGGTTCGGGCGGCGCGGCGCGGGCGATCCTCGTCAGTTTGCTCGACGATGGCGTGCCGGAAATCCGCATCGCCAACCGCACGCGCGCGCGCGCGGAAAATCTCGCCAAAGAATTCGGACCCAAGATTCGCGTTGTCGATTGGGACGCGCGCGATGCCGCCCTTGGCGACGCCGGCCTGCTGGTCAATACGACCACGCAGGGCATGGACGGTCAGCCGCCGTTGGAGATCGATCTCGCGGGCTTGCCCGCCGACGCGGTGGTCGACGATCTCGTCTATGTCCCGCTCGAGACGCCGCTCCTGGCGCAAGCCCGCGTGCGTGGTCTCAAAACTGTCGACGGTCTTGGCATGTTGCTGCACCAGGGCCGCCCTGGCTTCGCGGCGTGGTTCGGCACGATGCCCGACGTGACGCCCCAGTTACGCGCCTTCGTGGGCGAAGGCCTCATATGAAAGTCATCGGCCTGACCGGCTCCATCGCGATGGGCAAGTCGGCGGCCGCGAATATGTTCCGGCGCTTGGGCGTGCCGGTGCGCGACTCCGACGCGACGATCCATCGCCTGCTGGCGAAAGGCGGGGCGGGCGTGGCGCCGGTCTCCGGGTTGTTCCCCGGCGCGATCGTCGATGGGGCGGTCGACCGGCGCAAACTCGGCGCGAAAGTCTTCGCCGATCCCGCGGCGCTTGCGCAGCTCGAAGCGATCCTGCATCCGCTCGCGCGTCTCGACCTGAAGGCCTTTCTCGATTTCCATCGCCGTCGGCGCGCGAAGCGCGTCGTGCTCGACGTGCCTTTGCTTTACGAAACAGGGCTCGACGCGCTCTGCGATTTGGTCGTCGTCGTCAGCGCGTCGCCGGCGATCCAGCGCCAGCGCGCGCTCGCGCGGCCGGGCATGACGCCAGAAAAGCTCGCCGGCATCCTCGCCCGCCAGATGCCGGATTCCGAGAAGCGCCGCCGCGCGGATATCGTCGCGGTGACGGCGTTGGGCTATCTTCCCACGCTGCGCGCCTTGAAGCGCGCCGTTCGATCAACAGGCTGAAATATGCGCGAAATCGTCCTCGACACGGAAACCACCGGCCTCGATCCGTCCAAGAATCGCATCGTCGAAATCGGTGCGATCGAGTTGATGAATCACGTGCCGACGGGCCGCCATTTCCACAAATACGTGAATCCCGAGATGGATATCCCGGCGGAAGCGACGGCGGTGCACGGCATCACCAACGAACGCGTTGCCAAGGAGCCCGTATTCGCCGAGATCGCCGCCGAGTTCCTGGAATTCGCCGGCGACGCGAAATTCGTGATCCACAACGCCGAATTCGATATGGGCTTCCTCAACGCCGAATTCGCGCGGTTGGGCTTCGAAAAGATGCCGATGTCCCGCGCGATCGACACGGTACGCATGGCACGCCAGAAATTTCCGGGTTCCCCCGCCTCGCTCGACGCGCTGTGCAAACGCTTCGAGATCGACAACGCGCATCGCACGCTGCACGGCGCGTTGCTCGACGCCGATCTGCTGGCCAAGGTCTATCTCGAACTGATCGGCGGCCGTCAGTCGGGTATGGAATTCGGCGCGCAGACGACGACGGCGGTGACCTCGATCGCGGTCAAGCGCGTGGTGCGGCCCGCTCGCCCGCACGCGCCGAGCGAAGCGGAGCTCGCGGCGCACGCGGCCGCGCTCGCCAAACTCAAGGCGCCGGTCTGGATGAACTGACGCCCGCCGGAAGTCAGTTCGGCAGAATGATCTTCGACGTCGGACCCTGCGCCGATGGGGCGGGCGGATTGCCCGCCGCGGCCTGCGCTTCGACGCGGCGGCGATAGATCTCGACGAAATCGACGGGCTGCAGCATCAGCGGCGGGAAACCGCCCTCGCGCGTCGCGTCGGCGACGACGTTGCGCGCGAACGGGAACAGCATGCGCGGGCATTCGATCAGCAGGAACGGGCCCATATGCTGCTCGGGCACGCCCTGGACCTGGAATACGCCCGCATAGAGGCATTCGATCTGGAAGACGACGTCGTCGCCGACCGCGGCTTTGGCGGCGATCAAAAGCTCGACCTCGAATACGCCATCGGCCAGCGGGCGGGCCTCGGTCTTCACATCGGCCGAAACCTGCGGATTCTTGTCCTGATTGAGGAAAATGTCCGGCGCGCGCGGCGATTCGAACGACAAGTCCTTCAGGTACTGGGCGACAACGCCGAACACCGGGCCTTGCTGGCCTTGAGCCGCGTCGGTCATGGACATCTCCTTATCGAAAAAAAGCCGGGTCGGCGTAGCACGGGAACCGTTACGGCCTCAATCGGCGAATTCGAGACGCACGATTTCGCCGTTCTTAGGCTCGATCCCGGTCAGCGCTCGGATGAAGCCCCAATGCGAAACGACCGCGATCTTGTCCCGCCCGGCCAACACCCGCGCGGCTTCGCGGAACTTCCGCCCGCGCTCGGCGATCTGGGCCTCGCTTTCCTCGACGCCCAGCGCCACATGGTCGTGCCACCACGTGTCTTCGAGATGGGCGAAGTCGAGCTCGGGGAAGCGCTTGACGAGCTCGGGCGTCGGCGTTCCGATATCGCAATGGAAGGCCGCGCGCTCGCGCACCAGCGGCTCCACGACGATCGGGACCCGCAATTCGCGCGCGATGATCGATGCGGTTTCCAGCGCCCGGCGATAGGGGCTCGCCAAAAGCCGTTCGACGCCCTGCGCGGCCAAAACGGCCGCCGCTTCGCGCGCTTGCCGCTTGCCTTCCTCGGTCAAGCGCGGATCGGGGATTCCCGGATCGATACGAGTTTTCGCGTAGACCGCATTGAATTCCGATTGTCCGTGACGAATCAACAGCATGGGAACGAAAGGGGGGTCTCTCCCAAAGGGCCGCAAAAAGGGATCGCCGCTTGTCGTGGGCGCGCAAGGGCCCTATTTATACCGGGAGCTTCACTCCCCCCAAAGAGGAACGGTTTCGCCGATGGGCGACATGGCTTTTCTGGACATCGTGCTATTCGCCGCCGTCGCCGGGTTTTTGATCTTGCGTCTGCGTTCGGTATTGGGCCGCCGCAACGGCGCGGAGGACGCCGAGCGTTGGCGCGCCCGCCCGCCCGAGCGCACCATGGAGCGCGCCGAGCAGGTGCCCGACAACGTGACCCAATTCCCCGGCGCGCCCAAGCCCGCCGAGCCGCCGGCCGAAACCGCGAACGAGACTGCCGGCGTCGATACGACGGGCGATCCTGCCTTGCGCAAGGGTATCGACGATATCCGCCGCGCGGACCGCGAATTCGACGCGCCGGGCTTCGTGGGCGGCGCCAAGGCGGCGTTCGAGATGATCGTGCTCGCCTTCGCGCAAGGCGATACGGCGACGCTGAAGCCGCTGCTCGCCCCCGACGTGTTCAAGGGCTTCGAGACGGCGATAAAGGACCGTCTCGCCGCCAAGCATACGCTGGAAACGACGCTGGTCGGTATTCGCTCGGCCGAAATCGTTGGGGCGGCGATGGAAGGACGCAACGCGCTGGTGACCGTGCGGTTCATTTCCGAACAGGTCAACGTGACGCGCGACGCCGACGGCAATGTGATCGATGGCGAAGCGGCGAAGGTGCTGCGCCTGACCGATCAGTGGACCTTCCAGCGCGATACCGGCAGCCGCGATCCGAACTGGATCCTGGTCCGCACCGAGGAGCCGGCCTGACCTTGAAGCGTTTTGTCGCGGCGCTGGCGCTGGCGGTCCTGGCCGCTTGCGCGCCGCGCGAAGCGCCGCCGCCGCCGGC
>VYME01000219.1_pt1 | contig 30724 bp, 30 predicted proteins | sample 5115281 | NCBI WGS metagenome assembly VYME01 (sample SAMN12291780, study PRJNA351875) | freshwater metagenome | isolation source: freshwater lake | place: USA: Michigan, Wintergreen Lake | collected 2013-08-08
GGTCCACCCCGGTGACGGAGGCCCCGCGGGAAACCCGGTCGCGGCGACCACCGAATGGCGCTGTGACCGGTCGACCTGGCATCGGTTCCGGCGCTCGCCAGGTAAATGTCGGCCACCCGCGCGATCTGTCGATCCGCCTACTCGACCATTCCGCGAGGGGCCACTACGATCCGGACCGTGCACCACGAAAAACACGCGGCACCTCTGCGAGGCCCCCGCGATCGTGCGCGGCATCCCTGACAGGCGCACATCACCGCCCGACGAGGCGGGCACCTGGTCATCAGGGCACGACAACACGCCAACAGGAGACCTTCGATGAACGTTCCACAACGCCTCTTCCAGGGCTTGCATCTGCCCGCACCCGCCCTGAGCGCGCTGACGACGACCGGCGCCACCTCGCGGCTCCGGGCCTGCGCAATCGCGCTGCTCGCAGCCTTCCTCGCGACCGCCACCGTGGCCTCCGCGCAGACCACGGCGACGTTCACCGGTCGCACCTCGGTCAATCACCTCTACTACTTTGGCGGGTTCGCCAACTCGAACGTCTCAGGCGAGGATGGTGCTCCGGTACCGATCCCCGGCGACCCCCGGGAGGGAACCGTCGTCACCTCACCGGCGCCCGCGACCCTCGCGTTCTCCGGATCCAACCACCACGACATCGCCTACCTGTTCTGGGACGGGCATCTCGACACGACGTGGGCACAGACCCAGACGTATGCGTTCGGACCCGCCGCCGGTGGCGGCACCTCGATCAGCGGTTCGGGGAGATCGTCGATCTCACAGTCCGGCGTGGTCTGCGGTCTCGGCGACTGCGATCCGCCCAGTGCCCTCCATCACAGCACCAACTCGCAGATCATCGAATTCGAGTTGTCCGGGCCGACCGGCTACACCCTGACCGGTGCCGCGAGAGGCGAACAGTTGGTCGACCTGCAGAGGTGGGATACGGTCGCCGAGCGGTGGTTCACCTTGATCGGCGGGGGCCTCAACACGCCGGATCGGGACTTCGACTTCTCGGGGAATCTGGTGGCCGGCCGGTATCGCATGGCGAACGAGCTCTCGACCATCGCCGGGAGCATCCCCGACCCAGTGGAGAGTTCGTGGAGCTACACGTTGACGCTGCCCTCGGCCGCGCCGGTGCCCGAACCCGCGACCGTCGCGCTCTGGGGCGTCGGTCTCCTCGGGGTCACGGCAAGGCTGCGCCGCGCGCGTCATCCGCGAGCTGGTTGACCCGCCGCATCACGCGGCAGTGCGCAGGAAGGCGCCGATCTCCGCGTTGAGAAAGGCGCCGTCGTCGGGACTCGCGGTACCGGCGGCCTGATGCCCCTGCACCGACGGGATCACGGCGTGCCTCGCCCCGGGAATCGCGGTGGCGATGGCCGCCGCCTCACCCGCGGGGTTGAAGAGGTCCAGCGGCGGCGCCAGGATCAGCGTGGGGGCACGGATGCTCGCGAGCGCCGCTGCCGTATCGCCACCGAACCCCGGGGTCATGCCGAGATCGTGGGCCTCGTAGGCCCGGCTCTGGTACAGCCAGTCGGTGGCGTCGAAGTCGTCGGCAAGGCGCTCCGCGGCGAGCGCACCCATCCAGTCGATCACCTCGCTCGGCCCGCCGAAGCGACCGTCGAGCGCCTCGGGCGTGCGGCTGGCGAGAACGCTCATCACCGCGCTCCACGCGCGCCAGCCGCGCGCCGGCACATCGGTGAAACGGGCACCGTCCCAGGCAGGGTCCGCCATCAGCGCAAGGCGCGCCGCCTCCACGATCGCCACCGCCCACGGCGCCGTCTTCGCCATCGGCGTCATCGCCACGATGGCACCGACGCGATCGGGATGACTCACCCCCCACTGCAGCGCCTGCATGCCGCCCATCGAGGCCCCGACCACCGCAGCGACGCGACCGATGCCCAGCGCGTCGAGGAGGCGCCGTTGCGACTCCACCATGTCGCGCAGACCGAACCGCGGAAACTGCGCACCCGGCTGCCGCGCGCTGTTGCTCGGTGACGCGGTCATGCCGTTCGCGATCGGATCGACGCAGATCACGCACCACCGCGCGGGGTCGAGCGCGCGGCCGGGGCCGATGAGGAAGTCGAGCCGGTGATGGCTTCCCGACAGCGACACCGTGACCAGGACGACATTGGCGCCGGCGGCGTCGGGCGTCCCGTGCATCACGTACGACAGTTCGAAGTCGTGGATGACGTCGCCGCCTTCGAGGGCGAGGTCGCCCAGTGCCAGGCGGCGATGCGGCGCGTCGACCCATCCGGACCGGAACACCGGATGCCGGAATCCGCCGGCCGTGCTCAATCGAACATCACCACGGTGCGGATGCCGATGCCCTGCCGCATGTCGTCGAAGCCTTCGTTGATGTCGTCCAGCGCGAGCCGGCGCGTGATGAGCCGGTCGAGCTCCAGCTTGCCGTCGAGGTAGAGCTGCGCGAGCCACGGGAAATCGCGCCGCGGCCGCGCACCGCCGTAGCTCGAGCGGAGGATGCGCTTCTCGCCCATCAGCGAACCCCATCGGAACGCGACCTCCTGGTCCACGTTCACCTTGCCGAGGAACACGACGTGGCCGCCCGGACGCACCGCCTCCATGGCGAGGCGGAAGCCCGACGGATGCCCCGCGGCCTCGAACACGTAGTCGGCGCCGCGTCCGGCGGTGAGCGCGCGAACCTGCTGGACGACATCGGCCGCGCCAGCGTCGATCGCGTGGGTCGCGCCGAAGGCCGCGGCGAGTTCGCGGCGACCCGAGGCGAGGTCCGCCGCAAGGATCTGCCCGGCCCCCGCGATGCGCGCGCCCTGCACGGCATTGAGACCGACGGCGCCGCAGCCGATGACGAGCGCCGTGGCGCCCGGCTCGACTCGCACGGCGCGCGTGGCCGCGCCGACACCGGTCATCACGCCGCAGCCGATGAGGCACGCGCGGTCGAAGGGAATCTCGCGCGGCACGACGATCGCCCCCGACTGCGGGACGACGCAGTACTGCGCGTGGGACGACACCACCGAGAAGTGATGCACCGGCGCGCCCGCCCGCGACAGGCGCGAGCGGCCGTCGAACAGCACGCCCTTCGGTTCGTGCCGCTTGTAGGGTTCGCAGAGGATCGGCAGATCGCGCTCGCAGTAGAAGCAGTGGCCGCAATGCGGATTCCACGAGCAGACGACGTGATCGCCGACGCTCACCGCCGTCACGTCGCGACCCACGGCCTCGACGACGCCCGCGCCCTCGTGTCCGAGGACGATCGGCAGCGGGTACGCGAGCGAGCCCTGCATCACTTCGAGGTCCGTGTGGCACAGGCCGCTCGCACCGAGTCGCACGAGGACGTCATCCGGGCCGAGAGCGCCCATCTCGAGGGGTTCGACGACCAGGGGTTCGCCGACCGCGTGGAGCACTGCCGCGTGGAATCTCATTGGTTCAACCTTTCAGACGGGGCAACCAGAGGGCGACGTCGGGCGCGGCCACGACCAGCGCGAGGACGATCGCCTGCAGGATGATGAAGGGCCAGACGGACGCGAAGATGTCATTGAGGGTGATCTCCGGCGGCGCAACGCCCTTCAGGTAGAACGCGGCCGGCCCGAAGGGCGGCGAGAGATACGAGATCTGCATGTTGATGCAGAAGAGCACCCCGAACCACACGGGGTCGTAGCCCAGGCCGACGACGATCGGCACGAAGATCGGCATGGTGAGCAGGCAGATGCCGACCCAATCCATGATGCAGCCGAGCACGATCAGGATGGCCTGCATCACCAGGACCGTGCCGATCGGCGGCAGGTCGAATCCGAGGAAGAGATCGCGGATGAAGCCGGGGCCGCCCGCGAGGTTGTAGACGCCGATCATGGCGGTGGCGCCGAAGGAGAGCCACAGCAGCATCCCGCAGGTATCGAGCGTGATCCGCGTGGCCTCGCGCACCACTTTCAGGGTGAGTTCACGGCGAAGAGCCGACGCGATCATCGTCCCCACCACGCCCATCGCCGCGGCCTCCGTCACCGAAGCGATGCCCGCGTAGATGGTGCCGAGGACGGATCCGATCACCAGGAGCGGCAGCACCAGACTGCGCATGAGCCCGAGCTTCGCGCTGAAGGGGATGCTGTGCTCGTGATCGGGCGCCGGCGGTCCGAGCTGCGGATCGATCTGGCAGCGGACGAAGATGTAGCCCATGTAGGCCAGCGAAAGGATCAGGCCGGGCACCAGGTTCGCGACGAAGAGGTCGCCGATCGGCACGTTGACCGTCAGCCCGTAGATGATGAGCACGATGGACGGCGGGATCATCGTGCCGAGCGAACCACCCGCGCAGATGGTGCCGATCGCGAGGCGCTTGTCGTAGCCCAAGCGCAGCATCTGCGGCAGTGCGATGAGGCCGAGCAGTACGATCTCGCCACCGATGATCCCGGTCATGGCGCCCATGAGCGTCGCGGCGACCATCGTCTGGATCGCGAGCCCGCCGGGAAGCCGACCAGCCCAGACGCGCATGGCATCGAAGAGATCCTTGGCGACGCCGGAGCGTTCCATGATCGACGCCATCATCACGAACATCGGCACCGAGACCAGTGCGTACTCGCCGACGAAGCTGTAGATCCGGGTCGCGACCAGCTGCAGTCCGTCGAGGCCGAACAGGAACACGCAGAAGCCCGTGCCGATCAGCCCGGTGACGAACGCGAGCGGCAACCCGAGCATCAGCAGCAGGAGCATGCCGCCGAACATCAGGATCGTGATCCACTCGATGCTCATGGTGCGCGGACGACCGCACGGGCATCGCGCCAGAACTGCACGAGGGTCTGCAGCAGCATCCACAGCGCGCACACCGCCAGCAGCCCCTTCAGCACGACGGGCGTGGGCCAGTTCGTCGCGGTGCCCGAGGTCTCCATGCTATCGAGCGCCTGCAGCGCCTGCGCACCCGCCGCCCACGAGAGCAGCGTGAGGAACACGAGCGTCAGAAACGAGTTGAGGCACGCCACGAGACGCCGTGCGGAAGGCGGCATGCGGTCGAGGAAGAAGGTGATCGCGATGTGCCCGCGCCGCTGATGCACGACCGGACCACCGAGCAGGAACGCGCACGCGGCCAGCGCCACCGACAGTTCGTGCACCCAGATTGTGGGCGAGTCGAAAGCGTAGCGGAGGACGACCTCCATCGCCGCGATCGCGACGATGACGACGAAGCACGTGCTCGCGCCGGCGGCGACACCACCCACCACGCGGTCGATCAGCGCGCGCATGTCGGTCCGGTCATCGGGCGCCTACAGGAGACCAAGCTTCCTGAGGTAGGCGACCTGCGATTCGTAGACGCGCTTCGCCATGGGACTGCGGCCCGCGAACGTCTTCCAGACGCCCTCGGCCACCTCGCGGAACCTGCGCCGGTCCGCCGTGGCGAGATCGACCGGTTCGACGCCGTTCTGCTTCGCCGCGCGCGCCACCAGTTCGTCGGCTTCGCGGTTCTTCGCGATCATGTCCCGGTTCAACTCGTCGGCTGCCTGCTCGACCACCTTCTTGAGGTCATCCGGCAGCGCATTCCACTTCTTCGCGTTGACGACCAGATCGCTCATGGGCATCGAATGGAAACCGGGATAGCTCGGGTACTTCGCGAGCTTGTGGTAGCCGAGTTCCTGGTTCATCGAGAGCGTGCCCCAGTCGGCCGCATCGACCACGCCGCGCTCGAGCGCCGTGTAGACCTCGCTCCCGGGCAGATTGACGGGGGCGGCGCCGAGCAGCCGGAAGATGTCCTGCCCCATCCCGGTGGGGGCCCGCAGCTTGAGCCCCTTGAAGTCCGCCAGCGTGCGCAGCGGCTTCTTCGAGACCAGCGATTCGCGTCCATACCAGATGCCACGGACGAAGTGGGCGTTGTACTTGCGATACAGCTCGCGCGTGAGTTCACGCCCGCCGCCCTTGTCCATCCATTCCTGTGCCTGGTCGGGGCTTTCCCAGCCGCCACACAGATCACCGATCAGCGCGAAGGCGGCATCCTTTCCGGTGTTGTACGCGGGGCCGCTGTTCTGGACGTCGAGCACGCCGGCATTGAGCGCATCCAGACTCTCGCTCGCCGCCACGATGGAGCCCCCCGGCAGCGACTCGATCACGAGCCGGCCGCCGCTCAGCACCTTGACGCGTTCCGCAAACTGGTCGTCCATCTTCTGGGGCAACGATCCGGCGCCCCACAACGACATCATCTTCCACTTGATCGGCTGCTGTGCCCACGCCCCGGATGGCAACGACCCCACCATGAGCACCGCCAGCCCCGCGATCAGTCCGCGTGCGAATGCACCCATCGCTCTCCCCCTCGTTCGATCCGCCGTGATGTCGGCCCGGACTGGCTGCCCGGTGCCGCATGGTGCCCTGCCTGGACTAGGTGGGTGCCTCCTTCTCGGTCCCGCGGTAGAGGATCCTCACGGCGTCCTCGGTGATGCGCTTGTGGACCGAGCGCTCGGCATCGCCGAAGTCCACCTTCGGGCGCGGCTCAGGGTCGAAGTGGTGATACCGGTCGGTGCCGCGAACGAGCATCGCGGAGTCGCGCGGGCCCGCCGTCTGGCGCACGTACGGCGGCACGTAGCGGACGGCGAATCCGATCCGGCGTCGGTTCGACGGATTGGGTTCGGAGCCGTGCACGAGCAGCACGTGGTGCAGCGACACTTCGCCCGGCTGCAGGCAGATGTCGACCGCCAGCGCGGGATTCACGTCGACCTGCACCTCCTGCCCGCGCGTCAGCAGGTTGCCCGTCGCGAACGTGTCGACGTGGGGAAGCTGGTCCATCAGATGGGTGCCGGGCATCACGCGCATGCAGCCGTTCTCCGGCACGGAGTCCGAGAAGGCGACCCACGCCGTCACGACGTCGGGCTCGGACAACCCCCAGTAGGTGGAGTCCTGGTGCCACGAGACGTACGACGGATCGTTGGCCTCCTTGGTGAAGAAGCTCGAACTCCAGACCATCAGATCAGGCCCGAGGACGTCTTCCACGGCGTCGAGGATCTTCGGGTGCCGCACGATCTCGTCCGCCCACGTGAAGAGGAGATGCGGCTTGTTGCGCATCTGTCCGCCGAGGGGCCCGCCCATGCGACGCTCGAAGGCTTCGAGCCGTGCCCGGTGCCCCGCGATCTCGTCGGGCTCGAACACGCGGACGGGAAAGTGGAAACCGTCGCGGTCGAAGGCTTCCTTCTCGGCGGCCGACAGGACGTGGTGCGAAACGGCGCTGCGCGCGTGCCAGGCGTTGCTGCTCATGACGAAGCCTCTCTCGTGCAAAGCGGTCGCACCGACTGGGGCGATGGACCGGGGTGGGCGTGGTTCGCGGTGCCGGCCATCGGCCCACGGTCAGGTGGCGGCGCTCCCGTCGACCACCGACGTCCGGTGGCTGCGCCCACCTTGACCGCCGATCGATCAGGTGGCTGCGCTCACCTTGAAAAAGCGATTCGCGACAGCTGTCTGGTTCTCGTAGATGGAGCCCTGGTTCAGCGCCGGCGGCAGCGGCATGCGGACCGGTACGGGCGTCACGCGCGGCTCGATGGTCGGCTCACCGAAGAGCATGCGGCCGTCGAATTCGTCCAGATTCGTGAAGTTCACGAGCGGCCAAGCATCGGCCGCGGCGCCCCGTGCACGCCACGGCCTTCGAGACATCGAGACCGGTCGCGGAAAGATCCATCGCACCGCAGAAGCGGCCGTCCGCATGATGGTCGTAGGTGGGGCCGCGGTGGGTGCCGGGCAGCACGAGCATCGGCCCGTTCTCCATCACGACGTCGTCGAGCATCAGGCCGATGGCGAGGATGTCGTCGTTGGTGTGCGGGTAGAACGCCCAGTCCTGATGCCATTCCACCGGCGAGCCAAAACCCGCGGACTTCAGGTTGAGCTTGGAGCCGTGGAGGCGCACGTCCGGGCCCAGCAAATGCCGGAGGACATCCTTCAGCACGGGCGCGTCGAGCACTTCCCGGAACACGCTGCGTACCAGATGCGGCTTCTTGATGCGACGCACGCGCGGGTGGTCGGGCTGGTGACCGGGCTCGAGATCGAAAATGTCGTTGTGGGTCGTCAGCCCGCGCGCACCGGCCATCACCTCCTTCACGGTATCGCGAAGCCGCGCGAGCAGTGCAGCATCGATGACGTCCTCCACCACCACGAAACCGTTCTCGTGGTAGGAATCCACCTGCTCCCGCGTGATCATCTCCCCTCCGTTTTGCGCCGCAACATGCACGGTCTGCGCCGCATGCAAAGATCAGTTGTCGGACAACTTTGCGCTCCGCGAACATCCGATGTCAACGGCACTGAATACCCCGGAAACCGCCTTGCATACCACGGTGTTCCGTGCAATTCTTGGGTTCGGGGATTTACGAGGTCCTCGTATCAAATTCGACTATCTCTGGAGGAGAGAGCATGAATCGTTCGATCATTGCAGTCGCCATCGGCGGCGCGTTTCTGACCCTGGCCACCGGCGCATTCGCGCAAGTCGTTCCCGGCCCGCAGGACGACTCCGCACTCTCCTGGCCCGACAGCCAGTGGGGCAAGGACGACCGCGCCGGCAGCGCCAACCACACCAAGAATCCCGCCAACATCAAGCGCGCACTTGCTGAGATCAAGCAGTTCAAGTCCGTGACGATCGGCAAGTTCTATCACAAGGAAGCGCCTGCCTTCGGCCCCCGCGGCTGGAACATGACGATCCCCGGCACGCCCACCGGTGGTCCGTTCGGCAAGAACGCCCTCGTGTACCACGACGAACTCGTGACCACGGAAATCGGCCAGATCCAGACGCAGTTCGACGGCCCCGGCCACATCGGCGTGAACACGTCGAAGGGCCCGATGTTCTACAACAAGACGATCTCCTGGGATGCCTACGAGCGCGGCGCCGGTGGCCGTGTGCTGGGCATGGGCAAGCTGGGTGTCGAGCACGTGGGCGAACTCGGCTACGTGTGCCGCGTGGTCCTGCTGGATGCCGTGGCGCTGCGCAAGTCGGAAGGCAAGCTGTCGGCGAGCGAAGAGATGCTCCCGATCCCGAAGAAGCCCGGTGACATCGGCATCGTGACGGAAGCCGACGTGAAGGCGATGCTGAAGAACCTGGGCACGGACCTGATGCCCGGCGACTGCGTCGCGCTGCACACCGGCATGGGCAACACCTGGAGCAACGACCGCTACAAGGGCCTGACCACGGAACAGCGTGCCAATGCCCGTGCGATGTTTGCGCAGGGCGAGCCCGGCTTCGGCATCAGCGCCTGCCGCTTCATGGCCTCGAAGAACATCGCCCTGACGATGGGTGACACCTCCGCGAACGACGCGCAGCCCGGCAACGAAGAAGACGGGATGGGCGCCGCGGTGCCGTGCCACACCTACCTGCAGCCGGCCCGTGGCATCTGGAACCTGGAGAACGTCGACACGAAGACCCTCGTCGACAACAAGATCAACACCGGTGCGATGATCTTCGCCCCGCTGAAGATCATCGGCGCGACGGGCTCGCCCGCCAACCCGGTTGTTCTGTACTGATGGTTCTGTAGTGATCGTGCTTTACTGATCTCGCAGCAGAGGTCAATGAAAAGGGCGACCCTCGGGTCGCCCTTTTTTTCGTGCATGTTTTCCGCGATACCGTCGTACGGCCGCGTCATGCCGCGGCCGGGAACCGCCAGCGGACCGGCTTCACTTCGTGATGCCGACGATCCCCAGCACGAAGGCGTAGGTGAAGGCGATCTCGCGCAGGTAGTCATAGCGACCCGACGCACCGCCGTGACCGGCCTCCATGTTGATGCGCAGGAGCAGCGGCTTGGCGTCCGTCTTCGTCGCCCGCAGCTTGGCCACGTACTTGGCCGGCTCCCAGTACATCACCTGACTGTCGTTCAGTGAGGTCTCGACGAGCATCGCCGGGTAGGCCTGCGGCTTCACGTTGTCGTAGGGCGAGTACGAGAGGATGTACCGATACGCTTCCGGCTCCTTCGGATTGCCCCACTCCTCGTACTCCCCGGTCGTGAGCGGCAGCGTGTCGTCGAGCATCGTGTTGACGACATCCACGAACGGCACTTCCGACACCACGGCGCAGAAGAGTTCAGGCCGCATGTTGGCGATGGCGCCCATGAGGAGTCCACCCGCGCTGCCGCCCTCCACCACCAGCCGGTCAGGCGCCGTGCGGCCTTCCTCGACGAGGTGTTCGGCGCAGGCGATGAAGTCCGAGAACGTGTTCCGCTTCGCCATCATCCGGCCTTCGTCGTGCCAGCGCTTGCCCATCTCGCCGCCGCCACGCACGTGGGCCAGGGCAAACGTGACGCCGCGGTCCAGCAGGGACAGACGCACCGACGAGAAGGTGACCATCTCCGGGTACCCGTACGCACCGTAGCCGGACAGCAGCATGGGCCGCGGGCCGCGCCGGCGACGATCGTCGCGATAGACGAGCGACACCGGGATCCGCGTGCCGTCCGGCGCCGTGGCGTACGTGAGATCGGTGCGGTACTTCGACGGATCGTACCCGCCGAGCACCTCGAACCGCTTCAGCAGCGTCCGTTCGCGCGCCGCCATGTCGTAGTCGTACACCGAGTCTGGCGTGACGAAGGACTCGTACGCGAAGCGGAAGAGGTCGGTGTCGAACTCCGCGTTGGCGCCGGCGAAGGCGCTGTAGGCAGGCTCCGGAAACTCGATCTCGTGACGCTCGCCGCTGGCGATGGTCATCACCGAGAAGCGCGGAAACCCGTCGCGACGCTCGTGCAGCACGAGATGACGCGCGAACACGTCGACGCCCTCCAGCATCGTGTCGTCGCGATGGGGCACGATCTCCTGCCAATTCTTCTCGCCACAGGCCGTCACAGGTGCCTTCACGAGCCGGAAGTTGCGGCCGCGGTCGTTCGTGACGATGTACAGGCTGTCGCCATGGTGGTCGGCGTAGTACTCGTGTCCGGCGCGCCGCGGTGCGACGAGGACCGGTGCCGCCGTCGGCTGGTCCGCGCGCACGAAGCGCACTTCGGACGCCGTGGCGCTGTGCGAGGTGATGAAGAGGAAGCCGAGACTGCGCGAGAGATCGACGCCGACGCTGAAACGGGCGTCCGTCTCCTCGAACACGAGGTCGTGGATGGGTGACCCGATCCGATGGCGCCAGACGCGGTTCGCGCGCTTCGCATCGTCCTCGGTGACGTAGAAGATCGTGCTGTTGTCGGTGGACCACGCCACCGAACGCGCCCGCTCCACTTCGAGGGCGAGCACCTCGTCGTTCACGAGATCCTTCACCCGCAGCGTGTACTCCCGGAAACCGCTGAGGTCCGTCGAGAACGCGAGACGGCGGCCGTCGGGGCTCACGTCGAGGGCCCCGAGTCCGAGGTAGCACTGCCCCTTCGCGAGCCGGTTGAGATCGAGGATCACCTCCTCGCGGGCCTTCATGCTGCCGCGGCGGCGACAGTAGGTGGCGTACTGGCGGCCCCGCGTGGTGCGCGAGTAGTAGAACCACTCCCCCTCGCGGTAGGGCACGCCCATGTCCGTTTCCTGGATGCGCGCCACCATCTCGCGATAGAGGTCGCGCTGGAACGGCTCGCTGGGCTTCATCATGGCCCGCGTGTAGTCGTTCTCCGCGGCCAGGTACTCGAGCACCTCGGGATCCTCCTTCCCACGCAGCCAGTGGTACGGATCGACCCGCGTGTCGCCGTGGATCTCGGTGACGTGCGGACGCGCCGGCGCGAGCGGTGGCTGAGGAGGCTTTCTGATGCGCATTGGGGCGTCGCTCCCGTTGTAGTTCGAATTTGACGGCACGCCGCCCCCCTGCGCCGTCCGCGGGACGGCGCAGGGGGCAGGTGGCGTGGGACCACTGTGGCGCCCGGCCGCAGGGTACACCGACCCATTGCCATCGGCTCACCCGTGCCACTCTGAAGACCGCATCTTCGCTTTCGAAAGGAGGAACAGGCCTTGCTGCGTACAGCGCCGAAGCACAGCGCCGCTGCCGACGCGGCGCCATCGAAGATCGTGACGCCGTCACTCGCACCGGGCTAGAATGCGGTGCGTTTTCCCCAGTGTTTTCAGGGCAGTAGCCAAATGGAAAAGTACGAGTCCGAAACCACCCTGTTTCTGCGTGATTTCCTCCGCCAGAACCCGCAGGTGGTCGAGAAGCAGAAGCAGGCGCGCGCGACGTGGTGGGACAAACCCGTCGATCTCGACGTGCGCCGCGCCTACGAGGAAGCGAAGGTCGCCAAGAAGCCGTACGAGTACTACAGCGAGAATCGCTGATCCGCGCGCCGTGCCCCGGCGAGTGCCGCCGGTCCGCATCTGGTTCGTCGCGCAAAAGGACTGCCGGGGCCGCCCGCCGTCACCCGCCGTCAGAGCGATGCCTGCGGCGGGACGCCCGAGGCGCCACCGGTCCAGCCGCCATAGCCACGAGGAGAGCCGATCCATGAAGACCCGTATCGCCGCGCTGCTGGCGGCCGCCTGCTTCGCGCTGCCCGCACACGCAGACTGGTCCGATGCGGTCGACGCCTACAACAAGGGGGACTACGCGACGGCGGCGAGGGAGTTCCGGCCCTTCGCCGATTCAGGACAAGCGACCGCCCAGTACATCCTCGGCTGGATCTACCAGAGCGGGGAAGGCGTGAAGCAGGACTACGTCGAGTCCGCCAAGTGGTACCAGAAGGCCGCCGAGAAGGGCAATGTCGACGCGCAGTACGCGCTGGGTGCGCTCTTCATGGCCGGCAACGGGGTGGCACGCGACGACGCGAAGGCCGCCGAGTGGTTCCGAAAGGCCGCCGATCAGGGCAAGGCCCCCGCGCAGTATCTCGTCGGATATCTGCTCTCGCGCGGAGAGGGGGTCACGAAGAACGAGGCGGAAGCCGCGACGTGGTATCGGAAGGCGGCCGATCAGGGGTACGTCGATGCGCAGTACGCCTACGCCCTCGCGCTGAGCAGCGGCGCCGGCGTCACCAAGGACGACATCGAGGCCAACGTTTGGCTGACCAAGGCTGCCGAGCAGGGGCACGTGGAGTCCGCGTACCTCCTGGGCTGGAACTTCGAGAAGGGTGTCGGAGCCCTGCCCGACTACGCGCAGGCGGCACGCTGGTTCCAGAAGGCGGTGGACGGCGGCAACATCGAGGCGCACTACCATCTCGCCACACTCTTCCGCGACGGGCGCGGCGTCGCCCGCGACGAGGTCAAGGCGACCGCCCTCTTCAGCAAGGCGGCCGCACAGGGGCAACCATCGACCCCGGTGGCCATCGACGACTACATCAAGGCCGGGCGCCCCGATCTCGCATTCCCCCTCGCGGACGTCTGGCTCACCAAGACGCCTGACGACGTCCAGCTCGCCACCCTGGTGGCGTTCACGGCCATCAACGAAGCGCGCAACGACCCCGCGAAGTACGCCGCCCTCGCGAAGACCTACGGCGACCGCTCGATCGCGCTCCTGGAAGGCGACAAGCGCCCGGCGTCGATGCCTGTCGCGGAGTGGACGGAATATCGGGACCGCTGGCTCCCGCAGATGTACCAGCGGCTCGGCGCCCTCGCGCAGAAGACCGGCACGACCGACGAAGCCCGCAAGCGGCTGGAGCGCGCCACGGCGATCGCGCCGAAGGACCCCTACGGCTGGTACCTCCTGGGGCAGACGCAGTTCTCCGAGTACGAGAAGCTGAACGCCGCCGCGAAGCCGCTCGAAGGGGCAGCAAAGAGCGAAGCGGTGGGGAAGGCGTTCGCGAAGCTGGATCAGGTGATCGATGCCTACGCGCGGGCCGTGGGGCTCACCACCGGCAACGAGGCGGCGCGCGATCTGCACGATCCGCTGCTGAAGGATCTCACCGGCCTCTACGAATTCCGCAACGGGACCAAAAAGGGCCTCGACGACGTGATCGGCAAGTACCGGCCGAAGTAGTCGGGCGCGCGGCGCGCGGGTGACGCCCCCGCGCTACTTCGCGACGGGCGTGATCTCGATGTCGATGGCGAAGATGGGATTCCGCTTCAGCAGCTTTCCGCAATCGAGCCGCAGCGTCGCGTCGGCGTCGGCCCACGTGCGCAGGCGATGCTGCATGCCCTCCTCGATGCGCGTCGTGAAATCGCGCGGCGGGCCATAGCGCTCGGAGATCGTGTCGAGGACACGCTTGCAGCCCGGGTACCGGGCCTCCACCTGCTCCGGCTTGTTGCCTGCCCCGGGGCGCTCGAACGACAGGATCCAGCGCCGAACCTTGCCGTGGTCCAGCGACACGCTGACCGCGGTCATGTCACCCCGGGTGTCGTCGGGCGAGAGCTTCACGATGTAGAGCCCGTCGCCCTCCTTCAGCATGGCCTCGAACCGGCCGTCGGCGTCTTCGGGACGCACGATGGCGCCGGTGCCACGCTGCCAGAACTCGTGGCGCGAGGCGGGGAACTGTTCCCTGAGGCCACCCGGATCGGTCGCCGCGCCCACACCGGCGTAGTCGAGCGCCGAGGCGAAGGGTGAGAACGCGAGCGCCGCGAGACCGCCGACGAGACAGGCGGCCAGTCGAAGCACGGATCGGGGAAGTGCGCGGGAAGCCAGGACGTGCGGCAACATGGGGGGACGGGCAGTCGTGAACAGGCCGTCACTATAATCCTGCGGACCCGGTGCCGGTATGTCCGCGCATCCGTTCCGACCGCCTCCGCGACGCGCCGATCACGACCTGCCTCACGTCCCCCATCGCGAGCTCCGGCGCGGACCCGGCTGCTACACTCGCGCGTCCCGATGCGAGACCTGCCGCTCGCGTTCTCCCACGCGCGATGTCCCGCTCCCGTGCCCCCATTCGAGGTATCCATGCCCAAGACGATCGACTACTACTTCACGCCCGTGTCCCCGTGGACCCACTTCGGACACGAGCGGCTGCGCCAGATGGCGCGGCAACACGGTGCCGTGATCCGGCCGAAGCCCGTCGACTACGGGCGCGTGTTCCCCGCCTCCGGCGGTCTGCCGCTCAAGCAGCGCCCGATCCAGCGTCAGGCGTACCGGATGTTCGAGCTGGCGCGCTGGCGCGATCACCTCGGCATCCCCGTCAATCTCGAACCGAAATTCTTCCCGGCCCCGGCGGATCTCGCTGCGAAGGCGATCATCGCCGCCGCCTCCCACGGCACGGAGAAGCAGCTGGACATCGCCGGTGCTTTTCTCAAGGCGTGCTGGGAGGAGGAGCGCAACGTCGCCGACGCCGCGACCCTCGAGGCGATCGCGAATGCCCACGGCATCGATGGCGCAGCGCTGCTCGCCGCCGCCGCGACGCCGGCGACACAGTCGACCTACGATGCGCTGACGCAGGAGGCCATCGACCATCAAATCTTCGGTGCGCCGACCTACCTGATCGACGGTGAACCCTTCTGGGGCCAGGACCGCCTCGAGTTCGTCGCACGGAAGCTCGCCGGCTGACACCCGTGCTGCGCACGCAGGCGTCGACCCACCACCCGATGCAGGAGACCGCCCCATGATCCGCGCCGCATGTCTCGCGACCCTCGCCCTTCTCGCCACTCTGGGCACCGCTGCCGCCGAGGAGCCCGTGCCGATCGAGGAGGAACCGCGGCACGAGCTGCGCTTCGAGAACGGGCACGTGCGGTTCTTCGATGTGCGGCTGCCGCCCGGCTACGTGGGCAGGATGCACCTGCACCATCACGACGGCGTGTTCGTGAACATCGCCCCGTCGGAGACCGAGGCGCAGGACTGGGACAAGCCCGCCGTGCGCCGCGCCGGCCGCAGCCCTGGAGACAGCTACTTCATCGGCTATGCCGCGCGGCCCAAGGCGCATCGCGTGAGCAACGTCGGCACGGACGTCTACCACGTCACCGACACCGAGATCCTGAAGAGCTGCCGCGGCCTCCCGATCCCGGACGATGCCGCCGCGGGCCCGGTGCTCGTCGACAACGCCCGCGTGCGCGTGACGCGCATCGAGCTCGAACCCGGTGCATCGACCCGGCTGCACGGCCCCTGCGGCATGCTTGTCGCGGTGACCTCCGGCCTCGCTCTGCTCGCCACGCCGGGCGGCGGGCAGCAACTCGAGCTTGCCGCCGCCGGCTTCGCGTGGCGCGACCATGCGGCACCGATGACGCTCACGAACATCGGCAGCACGCGCCTGCACTTCGTCGACATCCTGGTGAAGTGACGGCATGAGCGGACGCCGCGGCCCCGTCGGCGCACTGGCCCTGTGCCAGGCGCTGCTCGTCACCAACAACATCTCGATCATCTCGCTCGGCACGCTGGTCGCGTACGGGCTCGCCGGGAACAAGGCGTGGTCCACGCTGCCCGCCACGATGTACATCGGCGGCGGCGCAGCCTCCAGCTATCTGCTCTCGATGCTGATGAAGAAGCACGGGCGGCGCTTCGGGTTCACCCTGGGCACGATCGCCGGGATGACCGGCGGCGCGATCTGCACGCTCGCGATCGCCCTGCAGGACTTCTGGATCTTCTGCCTCGGCGCGCTCGTGGCCGGCGTGTACACGGCCTCGGGCGGCTTCTACCGCTTCGCCGCCGCCGACAGTGCATCGACCGACACGCGGAGCCGCGCCATCTCGCTCGTCCTCGCGGGCGGCATGATCGGCGGCATCCTCGGACCCGAGAGCACCAAGCTCACGAAGAACCTCGTCGCGACGCCGTTCCTCGCCACGTACGCCCTGCTCGTCCTCTTCGCCTTCATCGCGCTGGTGATCGTGCGTCGCCTCGACATCCCCGCGCCTACGGAGGCCGAGCGAACCGGACCGACCCGGCCACTCTCGATGATCGTCCGGCAGCCGGTGTTCATCGTGGCCTGCCTCGGTGCGATGACCTCGTACGCGGTGATGAACCTGCTGATGGGTGCCACGCCGCTTGCGATGCAGATGTGCGGGCTGCCGTACTCGGCGTCGACGCTCGTGATCGAGTCCCACATCATCGGGATGTTCGCGCCCGCGCTCTTCGCCGGCACGCTCGTCCAGCGCTTCGGGCCGCTGCGCATCATGGGGTGCGGCATCGGGGCCTTCGCGATCTGCGTCATCGCGGCGCTCGCCGGCCGCACGGTCGTGCATTTCTGGCTGGCGAGCACGCTGCTCGGCGTGGGCTGGTGCTTCCTGTACGTCGGCGCCACGACGCTCCTCGGCGATGCCGCCACGGCGGCGGAGAAGGCGAAGGTGCAGGGCGTGAACGACATGGGCGTGTTCATCTGCATGGGCCTCTTCTCGCTCGTGTCGGGCGCCATCCTCGACGGTCTCGGCTGGAACGCGCTCAACTACACCGCCGTGCCGCTCATCATCGCGAGCGGGCTTTCCATCGCCTGGCTGGGCCTGCGTCCGAGGTCGTCGCCCGCCGCCGTTCCCGCATCGAGATGAACCCGTGAAGCTCTCCGTCCTCGATCAGTCCCCCATCGTCCACGGCCACACGCCGGCCGACGCCGTGCGGGAAACCGTGGCGCTCGCGCAGGCGGCGGATGCCATGGGATTCCATCGCTACTGGCTCGCCGAGCACCACAACATGCGCGGCCTCGCGGACCCCTGCCCCGAGATCCTGCTCGCGCGCGTCGCGGCGGGCACATCGCGGATCCGCGTCGGCACGGGCGGCGTGCTGCTGCCGTACTACAGCGCGCTCAAGGTCGCGGAGGTCTTCCGGATGCTGGAGGCCCTGTACCCCGGCCGCATCGATCTCGGGATCGGCCGCGCACCGGGCTCCGACGCGGTGACCGCACGCGCGATGACGGGCGGCGCGTTCTACGACTTCGACCAGTTCCCGCTGCACGTGCAGGAGACCGTGGCCTTCCTCGACGATGCGCTGCCCGCCGACCATCCGTACGCCCGCGTGCGCGCGATGCCTGCGGGCCCGACGTCGCCCGAGGTGTGGCTCCTCGGATCCTCCGACTACAGCGGGATGCTCGCGGCCCATCTGGGCCTGCGCTTCGCCTTCGCCCACTTCATCAATGCGCGGGGCGGCGACGAGGTCACCCGTGCGTATCGCGACCAGTACCGCCCGTCGGTCCGCGAACCCGCGCCGCACGCGATGCTCACCGTGTTCGCGATCTGCGCGGACACCGATGCCGAGGCCGAGCGGTTGGCGGGCCCGATCGATCTTCGGCGGCTGCAGATGGCCCGTGGCTTCGATGCGCCCGTCGCGACGACCGAGCAGGCGATCGGCATGGAGTACAGCGTCGAGGACCGCGCGATCATCCAGCGCGAGCGTGCCCGTGCGATCGTGGGCTCCCCGGCCCGCGTGCGGGATCGCCTCGAGTCGCTGTGCGAGGACTTCCACGCCGACGAAGTGATGATCATCACCATCACCGGCGACTACGCCGCGCGGCGCCGCTCCTACGAACTGCTCGCCCGCGAGTTCGCGCTGGACACGCGTCCCGCAGTGCAGGCGGCCTGACCCTCCCCTCCCGTGACCGCGCGATGAACGAGACCGAAGCGAAGGCGCTGATCCAGCGCATCACCGACAACATCGGCACCGTCATCGTGGGCAAGGGCCACGCGGTCCGGCTCGCCGTCACGGCGCTGCTGTGCCGCGGCCACCTGCTGCTCGAGGACATCCCCGGCACCGGCAAGACGATGCTCGCCCGCGCGCTCGCCCGCTCCGTCGACGCCGGGACGCGACGCCTGCAGTGCACGCCGGATCTCCTGCCTGCCGATGTCACGGGCGTGTCGATCTTCGACCAGACGACGCAGACGTTCCGCTTCCATCCCGGCCCCGTGTTCACGAACTTCCTCCTGGCCGACGAAGTGAACCGCGCCACGCCGCGCACGCAGAGCAGCCTGCTCGAGTGCATGGAGGAGTTCCAGGTGTCGGTGGATGGCGAGACGCGGCCGCTGCCGGACGTCTTCATGGTGATCGCGACGCAGAACCCCATCGAGATGGCAGGCACCTTCCCGCTGCCGGAGGCACAGCTCGACCGCTTCCTGATGCGGCTCTCCATGGGCTACCCGGACCTCCCGGACGAAGTGCGGATCATGCTCGCGCAGGCGAAGCGGCATCCGGTGGAATCGCTCGGCCCCGTCTGCACGCAGGCCGACGTACAGACGCTCCGTGCGCTCGCCGCCGAGGTCCATGTGGACGAGTCGGTCGTGCGCTACATCGCGGAGATCGTCGGTGCGACGCGCGAGCATCCGGATGTCCACATCGGCGCCAGCCCCCGCGGGTCGCTCGCGCTGTACCGCACCGCGAAAGCGTGGGCACTCCTGCGTGGTGCGACGTTCGTCGAACCGGCGGACGTCAAGCTGCTCGCGCCGCACGTGCTCGGCCATCGTCTGATCCTCAAGGCCGAGGCCCTGGGCACCGGCCGCCAGGCCGCGCAGGTGGTGCGGTCCGTCCTCGGTGCCGTCGCGGTTCCCGTCCGGTGACGCTGGAGACGCTCTTCACGCGCCGCCGGCTGTCGGTGCTGATGCCGGCGTTCCTCCTGTTTGCCGCCTGGAATCGCGAGAGCGATCTGCTGTTCTTCGCAGGCATGCTCGCCACCACGGCGTCCATCATGGCGTGGGTCGTGCCGGCCCTGCAGGTACGACGACTCGACGTGCGGCGCGAGCAGCCGGCGTCTGCCCACGTGGGAGAACCCTTTCCTTGGCGCCTCGAAGTGGCGAATCCCACGTGGTGGCCACGCCTGCTGCTCGAGTTCGCCGACGCCGTCCCGCCAGCACTCGACGGCAGTCTGGCGCCGCGGCTGTGCGTGGGTGTGCTCGCACCGCGCAGCAGCACCGTCCTCACGGGCGAGTTGCGTTTTCCGCGGCGCGGCCTGCACCGGATGGGCCCGCTGCGCATCGAGACCGCATTCCCCGGCGGCATGGTGCAGCGCGCACGGGATCTCCCCGACAGCACGGCCGATGTCGTCGTCTACCCGTCGATCTTTCCGATCACCCGGCTCGACCCGCCACCCGGCGGCCGCGGGCTCGCCCATGTCGGCGCCCCGTTGCCGCAGCCGGGCGGGGACGGCGAGTTCCACGGCGTCCGCGAGTACCGACGCGGCGACAGTCCGCGACGCATCCACTGGCGGGCGAGCGCACGGCACGGCACCCTGCTGGTGAAGGAGCTCGAACGCGAATCCGCCACGCGGCGGCTCGTCATCGCCCTGGACACCCATCGACTGTTCCAGGCGGGCCAGGGGCGCGAAGCCGCATTCGAGTACGCCGTGCGCATCGCCGGCTCCATCGCGAGGCACTGCCTCGCGTCGGGCTGGGAGGTCGGCTTCGCGCACGGCGGCAGTACCATGCCGCCTGCGACCGGCGAGACGCAGTTCCGGCGCATCCTCCATGCCCTTGCCACCGTCGAGTGCGACGGCGTCGCCGCCTACGCGGGCACCCTGCGCGCAGCCGAGCACCTCGCGGGTCCCGGCGGCACGCTCGTCGTCTTCGTGCAGGGTCTCGGCGCATCGTCTCCCGCCACGCGACATCCGCGCATGGAGTTCCGCTTCGACACGGCGTCGTTCCAGGTCGGCGCCGCCGACGATGCCATCGCTCCGGTGGCGCGACACGTCGGATCGACGATCATCCACACCGTGCGCTGCGGCCGACCACTCACCGGACTCTTCCGCTGACATGAGCGCCGTGCGCAGCCGCGCCACCTTCTTCGGCCTCTGGGCAACGCAGACGTCCGCTCTCGTCGCGGTGGAGACGCTCCTGCTCCGCGGCGCGAAGCTGTTCTGGCTGGGCCTGATCTGGGGCGCGGTCTGCGCGCTCGGACTCTTCGCGGCTTACGGCGGTGCCCACGGGCAGAAGTTCCGGCCGAAGCTCGCGCGGATCGTGCTGCTGATCCTCGGCACGTTCTACATGCTGGGCGCGCTGTCGGTGCATTCGTGGACGTGGATCGCCGTGTGGGGCATGGCGGTCACCCAGGTCGTGCGCAACACGCACCTGAAGACGGAACAGGACTTCCAGCTCGCGTCCACCGTCCCCGTGGTGCTGGCGATCTTCTCGGTGGGGTACTTCACTGCCCACTGGGGTGTCACGCGCTGGATCGTCCTGCACCTCGCGGCCCTGCAGTTCACCCTCATCGCACACCACGCCGAGCAACGCCTGGACGCGCATGCCGCCAGGCAGCACACGCGGTGGCTCGCGCCGCTGTCATTCGCCGCCATGCTCACGGTGCTCGCCATCACCTCGCTCGTCCTGCTGTGGATCACGCAACCGCCCGGACTGCACGCCCAGCTCGTGCCCGCCCAGGCGTCACGCTTCCCCGGGGCATCCGGGATTCCGGCCGGCCAGGCCGGCAATGTCGATCCCTCGTGGCTCGATGCCATTCATGCCCTCTTCGGCACGACCGTGGCGGACGCCATCCGCGCGATGCTGGGGGCGCTGGGCGCGTTGACCGACAGCGGCGGCGGCGGCCACCCGCCGTTTCCGTGGCTGAGCGTCCTGCTGTTCCTCGCCCTCATCGTGGCTGTGCTGCGGTGGCTTCGGGTGGTCGGCTGGCTGCGCTCCGGTCTCGAACTCTTTTGGCTCGAGCTGCGTGTGCATCGGCAGCCGCCGCGGGTCGGCATGCTCGCGACGTGGGATGCGCTGGAACGCGTCCTCGGCAGGCTCGACGCCGCGCGCCCGGGGTCGTCCACCCACCACGAGTACGCGCGCGAGTTGCGGAGCCATGCGTGGCTGGACGATCTCCCGCTCGAGGACGCTGCGCGCGTCGTCGCCCGGGCACGCTATGGCAACACGATCGTCACGACAGGCGAAGTGGAGATGGGGCTGTGGCTCGTGCGTCGCGTGCATGCTCGTTGGTGGGCGGCTCGATGGGCGTCACCACCCGGCGCGGCGGCGAAGGTGCGCCGCGCCGTCGCGCGAACGGGGATGCCGTGACGACGCTCACGCCGCAACGCGAGCGTCTGGTGCTGGCCCTCCTCGCCGCCGTGCAGTTCACTCACATCGTGGACTTCATGGTGATCATGCCGCTCGGCCCGCAGTTCATGCGCGTGCTCGGCGTGCAGCCGCGCGAGTTCGCGGTGCTCGTGTCCGCGTACACCTTCGGCGCTGCGGCGAGCGCCGTGCTCGCCGCCTTCCACGTGGACCGCTTCGACCGGCGCGACGCGCTGCTCTTCGTTTACGGCGGGTTGCTTGTCTCGACCTTGCTCGGCGCACTCGCCCCCACGTTCGCCTGGCTCGTGGCGGCACGCGTGGTTGCCGGTGTGTTCGGCGGCATCGCGGGCGCTCTGGTGCACACGATCGCCGGGGATCTCGTGCCCGATGCCCGGCGGGGCGCGGCGACAGGTCTCATCGCCAGCAGCTTTCCGCTGGCCGCCATCGCGGGCGTGCCGGCCGGCCTCGCCCTCGGCAATGCGTTCGGTTGGCGCGCCACGTTCATCGCGCTCGGGATCGCGTGCGTCATCGTGTGGGGTCTGCTCTGGCGCGTGCTTCCGTCGGTGCGTCAGCACCTGCACGGGGAGGCGTGGGCCGGATCGGCGTTCGACCGGGTGTGGGCCGTGCTGCGCAACCCGAACCACCTGCGCGCCTACGCGCTGATGGGCGCCCTGATGTTCGCAGGCTTCAGCGTGATCCCGTTCATCAGCCCGTACATGGTGTCGAACGTCGGACTGAAGGAAACCGACCTGCCGCTGCTCTACCTCTGCGGCGGCACGGCAACGCTGATCTCGTCACGCATCATCGGGCGCATGGCGGACAAGCACGGCAAGGTCCGCGTGTTCCGATGGATCGCCACGGTCTCGATGATCCCGCTGCTCGTCACGACCCACCTGCCGCCGGTGTCGGTGACGGCGGCCATCGGCGCGAGCATCCTCTTCATGGTGTTCGTGTCGGGGCGCTTCATCCCCGTGATGGCGCTGGTGAACGGCGCGGCGGAACCGCGGTTGCGCGGCGCCTTTCTCTCGGTGAACAGTGCGATCCAGCAACTCGCCAGCGGCCTCGCGTCGCTGGGCGCCGGGCTGGTGATGGGCCACGACGCCGAGGGCCGCATCACGCACTACGGCACCGTGGGGTTCATCGCCGTCGCGGCGACGCTGCTGTGCCTGTGGTTGGCAGGGCGCGTCCGGGTGAACGACGCGCCCTGAACGGCACACCGGTCAGAAGCGGAAGCCCGCCTTGATCCCGACGGTGTTGTTGTCGCCGGTGCGGTCGGCTTCGAGCGCGAGGTTCACGAGCAGGAAATTGACGTTCACGCCGACGAACACCTTGTTGAGCGAGAACGTCTCCTTCGTGAGACCGGCCACGCCGTTCGGCGAACTGCTCACCCAGACCTTGCCGAGACCGCCGTACGGCGTGAAGTTCAGGAAGCCCTTCGAGATCGAGAGGTCGATGCCCTTCGTGTCGAAATCGAGCTGGCTCACGCCGGTCATCTTGGAGAAGTTGCCGCGGATCGCCACGGCGGGCAGAGCGACGTTCCCGGAGATGATCGCGTAGCGCAGTTCGCCACCGAAGAGACGGATGTTCGTGCCGGGGATCGCCGAGGCCATGACCCCGACATCGATGCCGAAGGGCAGGCCCTTCAGGGCCCGGACGGTGGGCACCGGCAGGTAGCTGGGCAGGTTGCCGTTGGAGGTGATGCGGTCGAACAGCGCCTTGTTCTTCAGCTCGGTCACGGTCACCGCGACACCGACGTCGAAACCGGTGATGCCGAGCGGCTCGGCGGGCGTCAACGGCTTGTACGACAGCGCGGCACCGAGATCCTGCGACACAGCGCGGTACTCCTGCTGCGACAGGAGCTGGATCGAATCGATGTCGGCGGCCTGGGCGGCACCGGCGGCGAGCGCCGTGGCGGCGAGAACGGAACGGACGAGCTGCTTCATGGGTCTGGCCTCCGGAGAAGGGTGCGGCCGGCGGATGACCGGCGCGGACATGCAAATTGCACGGGCCCGAGTTTACCCCGCCATCGTGACGCGACACGCCTTCACAGGTCGTCGGAGATGCGCGGCACCGTCTTGAACTCCTCGCCGTGTCCGATCGAGAAGTCGTTGCCCGCGCGGTCGCGTCCGCGCACGAGCCAGATGGGTCGCCGGCTGAAGCTGAACGACAACCCCGCCTGATCCTGGCGCCGGTCGATATGGCGATCGAACAGCGACGTGGCCGGCATGAAGCGCACGACGAATCCGGCCCGTCGCCGCTCGGAGCGATTCGCCTCGGAGCCGTGGATGAGATACACGTCGTGGAGCGAGAACTGCCCCGCCTCCAGGACGTCGTCACGGGCACCGGCGAGGTCGTACGCCGCAGGATCGATCTCCTCGAAGAGGACGAGATCCTCGCCCTCCCGCCGTCGATGCGCGAACAGGCTGCCGGCAGCGTGCGACCCCGGCACGTAGCGCATGCAGCCGTTCTCCGGCGTCGCGTCGTCGAGGGCGATCCAGACCGAGCACGTGGCAATCGGCCGGATGGGCCAGTACTGGCCGTCCTGGTGCCACGGGATCGTGCGGCCGGTGCGCGCGGGCTTGCAGAAGACCTGGCTCCCCCACAGGATCACGTCGGGGCCGAGCACCTGTTCGACGAGATCCAGCACGCCGGGGTCCGTCGCATATTCGAACCACTGCGCCGCCGCAGCCTCGTCGTGATGCGCACCGTTCGGGATGTGCGGGCAGATCAGGCTCTCGGGGGCGGTCGTCGCGTTGTCGCGCAGGAGGCGGTCGACGGATTCCCGCATGGCCGACAGACGCGCCCCCGAGAGGCGGTACGGGGAGACCACGAGCCCGTCGCGCCGGTACGTGTCGAGTTGCGCCTGGTCGAGCCGCCAGCCGGTTGTCATCCCGCCTCCCTTCGTTCTTGTCGTCGTCCGGCGATCATGCCACCCTCGACGGCGTCCCCGCATCCCTCGTGAGAACCCCATGGCCAAGCTGAAGCTCGTCATCGCCAACAAGAACTACTCGTCGTGGTCGATGCGCCCCTGGGTGCTCCTGCGCGCCGCGGACATCCCCTTCGAGGAGGTGCAACTCGCCTTCGCGGACGACAACCGCGTGATCGGCATCGAGGCGTACTCGCCGACGCGGAAGGTCCCGGTGCTCATGGTCGACAACGAGCCCGTCTGGGATTCGCTGGCGATCTGCGAAGCGGTCGCGGAGATGTTCCCCGAGAAGCAGCTCTGGCCCGCGGACCCCGTGGCGCGCCGTCACGCACGGTGCGTCTCGGCCGAGATGCATTCGGGCTTCCAGGAACTGCGCAAGGCGATGCCGATGAACCTGCGCACGCGGCACCCCGACAAGGGCCGGACGCCCGGCTCGTCGAAGGACATCGCGCGCGTCGTGCAGATCTGGGAGGAATGCCGCCAGCGCTTCGGCCAGGGCGGCCCCATGCTGTTCGGCGACTTCACCTGTGCCGACGCGATGTTCGCGCCGGTCGCGACGCGCTTCGTGACCTACGCCGTCGATCTGCCACCGGTGGCGGCGGCGTATCGCGATGCCGTGCTCGCGGTCCCCGCGGTCAAGGCCTGGTGCGATGCCGGGCGGGCCGAGACGGCCTACGTCGCGGCGGACGAGCCGTACGGGCGTCCGAAGTAGCGGAGGCGACGCCGACCAGCGTCTACTCGTCGACGTCCTGCTGCATGTCGAGCGCGGGGGCGTCCGACATGGGCGTGCCCGTCGGCCGCGCCGGCACGCCGGCGACCGTCGTGTGCGGTGGTACCGCGCGCAGCACGACGCTGCCCGCCGCCACCTTCGAGCCCGCGCCCACCTCGATGTTGCCGAGGATCGTGGCGCCTGCACCGATCATCACGCCGCGACGGATCTTCGGATGGCGGTCGCCGCTCTCCTTGCCCGTGCCGCCCAGCGTGACGGACTGCAGGATCGAGACATCGTCCTCGACCACGCTCGTCTCACCGATCACGAGCGCGGTGCCGTGATCCATGAACACGCCCTTGCCGATGCGGGCCGCCGGATGGATGTCCATCGCGAGCGAGTCGGCGACGCGGCTCTGGATGAAGCGCGCGACGCCGCGGCGGCCTTCGTTCCAGAGCGCGTGCGCGACGCGGTGCGCGGCGAGGCCCTTGAAGCCCTTGTAGTAGAGGAACGGCACCAGCGGTGACTCCGCCGCCGGATCGCGCGTGACGATCGCGCGCAGGTCCGCTAGCGTGGCGGTGGCGATCTCGGGATTGCGCTCGATCGTCTCGCCGATGAGGTCGACCATGGCAGCGAGGCTGAAGACCTGGTTCGAGAGCGTGGCGGCGATGAGGTAGGCGAGCGCCTCCGGATAGCCGCGATGGCGCAGCACGAGATCGTAGAGATGGCCCGACAGGATGGGTTCCTGCTCCACCTGCGCGATCGCGAGGACCTTCAGCGACGACCAGCTGTCCGCATCGATGGGTTGCATGGCGATTCTCCTCATTGCACGGCGATGCCCGGCGTGCCCGCCGCGATCTCGCCGATGACCGCCGCGCGGTCGAATCCTTCCTCGCGGAACATGTCGAGCACCGCATCGACAGCGTCCGGGGCACAACTCACCAGCAGGCCACCGCTGGTCTGCGGGTCGGTGAGCAGCGCACGCTCGTGCGGACCGAAGCCCCCGAGATCGACGTGGTCACCGTAGCCCGCCCAGTTGCGCGTGGAAGCGCCGGTGCTGAATCCCTGCTTCGCGAGTTCGCCCGCGCCTTCGAGCAGCGGCACGTCGGCCCAGCGGACGGTCGCCCGCACACCGGCACCGCGACACACTTCCCACAGATGCCCGAGAAGTCCGAACCCGGTCACATCGGTGAGCGCGTGCACGCCGGGATGCTGCGCGAGCCGCGGTCCCGGCGTGTTGAGCTTCGTGGTGCTCGCGATCATCGCGTCGTACAGCGCCGGTGGCAGCACCCCCTTCTTCAGCGCGGCGCTGTAGATGCCGACGCCGAGGCCCTTGCCGAGGATGAGCCGGTCGCCGGGCTCGGCCGTCGAGTTGCGCTTGATGTGGTTGGGGTGGGCAAGGCCGATCACGACGAGCCCGTAGATGGGCTCCACCGAGTCGATGCTGTGACCACCCGCGACGGGGATGCCCGCCGTCGCGCACACAGATTCACCACCTTCGAGGATGCCGCGGATGGTGTCCATCGGCAGCTTGTCGATGGGCATGCCGACCAGCGCCAGCGCGAAGAGCGGAATGCCGCCCATGGCGTAGACGTCGGAGATGGCGTTCGTGGCGGCGATGCGGCCGAAGTCGCGGGGGTCGTCCACGATCGGCATGAAGAAGTCCGTCGTGGCGATGATGGCCTGGGTGTCGTTGATGCGCCAGACGGCGGCGTCGTCGGCGGTGTCGGTGCCGACCAGCAGGCGGTCGGGCACGAGACGGGCGACGCCACTCTTCGAGAGGATCTGTTCGAGGACCGCGGGAGCGATCTTGCAACCGCAGCCGCCACCGTGGGCGTACTGCGTGAGTCGGAGAGGTTCTGGCGCGTTCATCCGTGGGCTCCGTGGGGAGCGCGGATTCTAATACCTTGGGGGCGGCGCGGCGGTGCGGGAAGGTGATCCCCGGACCGCGCGCCGGCGTCTGCCGGTACGCGGTCCGTCCGATCACACAGCGGGCGGGTCCTGCCGGTACTTCTGGTACTACTGGAGACGCGCGCGGGCCTCGTCGAAAAGGCACTCGAGCGTCGTGTGGGTGCCGCGGAGGGGTTCCACCACGGCGTTGAGGGAGTCGGTGGAGACATCACCCGCTTCGCCGCGGGCGAGGGCGCCGCCGGCAAGATCGCGCATGGCGACGACCTGCTGGGCCAACGTGATCAGCTTCGCGCGGTGGCTCAGCGAACCGCTCGCGTGCAGACGCACGGACGGGCGGTCGGGCAGGAGGCCGCTGTTGCGATCGGACAGCTCGGCCACCACTTCGGCGACCACCGGCCCGAACTGACGACGCAGTTCCATGTAGCTCATGTGCGTGTCCTGCAGGTTGTCGTGCAGCACGCACGCCGCGAGGGTCACGTCGTCGGTGATGCCGGCTTCGTTGCAAAGGACATGCACCAGTTCGATGGCGTGCTCCACGCCGCCGAAGATGGCGGCACCCGCACGGCGGCGCTCACGGCGACGCTCGGCGGAAGTGGCGAAGGCCTCGATCAGGAGGGCGCAGGGTTGCTGACGAAACTGCACGACGCGCTGGGTGGTGATGGCGACGGTCGGGCCCCGATGCCCGGGTGCGATGGCGATTCTTTGAAGCATGGTGGCGTGCTCTTCCAACAGGTTCGATACAAGTGCCGCCCGGTCGGTGGGACGCCGTTTCGGGTCGTCGTCCCTGCCTTCCGCACTGCGCGGCTGCGACGGATTCATGAGGCCTGGCCACCTTGCGGCAGCCTGCCATGCCCTCCTCTTCGCAACATGCGGGCCGACCCGCGCAAACGCTTTCGCCTCAAGGAGTTGGAGGCCGTCACCGGCCCCTGCGCCATGCCCGCGTAAATTGCGCCGACAGCCGGCCTGGGCAGGAGGCGACTCCATATCACTGATGGATCACGAGATGCCCAACGAGGGGGCCGACGAGGGGGCCGACGAGGGGGCCGAGGGCACCGGAGAAGTGCAGATCGACCCGCGCCGCGATCCTCATTTCCCGGCAATGCGCTCCGCGATCGCGAGCATCCGATAGTACGAACGCACCACCGGCAGCTCGATCAGTTCGTTGTCGACCACCACCAACCCCGTCGTGCTCTCCTCGAACGCCGCGCACACCTTCCGCGCCTTCGCGATCTGCGCGTCCGTCGGCGTGAACGCCTCGTGGATGATCGGGATCTGGTTCGGGTGGATCGATGCCTTGCCGGTGAAGCCCAGGCGAGCGCAACCCATGGCCTCCTGCCGCAATCCCTCCGGGTCGTCAAGGTTGAGGAACGGCACGTCGAGCAGATCGATGCCCGCCGACGCAGCCGCGTGGACGAGGCGCGAGCGCGTGTAGAGCAGCGGCTCCCACGCCTTCGTGCACCGCAGGTCCGCGGACATGTCGACCGCGCCGAGGATCATCGAGTCGATGCGCGGGCTCGCCGCGGCGATCTCGATGGCGCGCTCGAGTCCGCGGTTGGTCTCGACGATGACGCAGTAGCGGATGTTCCGCGCGGGTCCCGCCGAGAGGAGCGTGTCGATCAGCTCCACCTCCTCCGCGCTGCGGATCTTGGGAATCATGATCGCGTCCGGCGGGGCGGCGCATTCGATCAGCGCCTGGAGGTCCTTCAGCCCGTGGTAGGTCGAGAGCGCGTTGATGCGGACCATGCGCTCGACCTGCGGATGCGAGGCCTGCGCGAACAGCGGGAGCGTCAGCGCGCGGCCCTCGTCCTTGCGCTCCAGCGTCACCGCATCTTCCATGTCGATGCAGACGATATCCGCGCCGACATCCAGCGCCTTCAGATAGCGATCGGGGCGCAACGCCGGCACGAACAGCAGGCTGCGGCGGGGGCGGATGTTGCGGGCGACGGCGCTCATCGGTGGGCATCCTCGGTCGGGAAAGCCGCGATGCTAGCCGCGAAGACGCCCGCCGACCAAGCCTCCGCCGGGATGCGCCGCTCCGGGGCGCGAGGTGGATGCGCGGCAACGCTTCGACCGGAACCAGCGCCCTCGCGCGCATCGGCCGCTCCTGCAAGGTCGTAGCCATGTCCAAGGCGGGTGGAGCATCCACCGCCCGTGTAGGAGCGGCCCATGGCCGCGAAAGCGCTGGTTCCGGTCGAAGCGTTCCTTAGCATCCACCGCTTTCGGGGCCATGGGCCCCTCCTACAACAACGGGGCTCGTCCCGATGGCAAGTGGTGTACTACGGGGCGGCGACAAGTTGTCTGACATCTCACCTGTTCTTCGCTGCGGTCACGAGGGTAGACTCGGCAACGTCACGCCCACTCGCTGAAACAGGAGCCACCCATGAAGATCACCGCCGTCGAGACCATCCAGCTCGCGGAGTTCCCGAATCTTCTGTGGGTGCAGATCCACACCGACGAGGGGTTCGTCGGGCTCGGCGAGACCTTCTACGCGGTGGCGCCGGTGGCCGCCCACATCCACGAAACCTGCGCCCCGTGGCTGCTCGGGAGGAATCCGCTCGAGATCGACAAGATCTCGCACCACTTCCTCAACACCTATCTCGGCTTCAACAGCGTCGGCGTCGAGATGCGCGCCGCGTCGGCCATCGACATCGCGCTGTGGGACCTCTTCGGGCAGGTGACCGGTCAGCCCATCGTGCAACTGCTCGGCGGCGCGTGCCGCGACAGCATCCGCGTGTACAACACGTGCGCCGGCTACCAGTACGTGCGCGCCAAGCCGACGCAGGGCACCGAGAACTTCGGCCTGCCCGCGAAGGTGGACAAGAAGAAGCGGCCGTACGAAGACCTCCAGGGGTTCCTCACCGACGCCGGCGAGGTCGCGGAAAGCCTCCTCGACATGGGCATCACCGGGATGAAGATCTGGCCCTTCGACACCGCCGCCGAAGCGTCCAACGGCACGTACATCTCGAACGCGGATCTGAAGAAGGCCATGAAGCCCTTCGAAAAGATCCGCAAGGCGGTCGGCGACAAGATGGACATCCACGTGGAGTTCCACTCGATGTGGCAACTGCCCGCAGCGATCCGCATCGCCAAGGCCCTCGAGCAGTTCGATCCGTTCTGGTACGAGGATCCGATCAAGATGAGCAACCTCGACGCCCTCGCCGACTACGCGCACCGCACGAACGTGTGGGTCACCGCGAGCGAGACGCTGGCGACCCGCGCCGGCTTCCGCGATCTCTTCCAGAAGCAGGCCGTGTCGGTGTGCATGCTCGACGTCGGCTGGTGCGGCGGCATCTCGGAGGCGAAGAAGATCGGCACGATGGCCGAAGCGTGGGCCCTACCCTACGCGCCACACGACTGCACGGGGCCCGTGATGCTCACGGCCTCGGTGCACCTTTCGCTGAACGCGCCGAACGCGCTGGTGCAGGAGATGGTCCGCGCTTTCTACTACGACTGGTACCCGACGCTCGTGACGCAGCTTCCGCCGGTGAAGAACGGCCAGATCTCGGCGCCGCCGGGGCCGGGGCTGGGGCTGAAGCTCCTGCCGGGCGTGGTGAAGC
>VYME01000147.1_pt1 | contig 30397 bp, 32 predicted proteins | sample 5115281 | NCBI WGS metagenome assembly VYME01 (sample SAMN12291780, study PRJNA351875) | freshwater metagenome | isolation source: freshwater lake | place: USA: Michigan, Wintergreen Lake | collected 2013-08-08
GGGCCCGTGCTGGCCGCGCGCGCGCGCGGCGTCGACGTGGTCTTCATCTACAATGTCGCGGCGCGCACCAATTTCGGCATCGTGGTGCGCGAAGGCTCGAACTATCGACAACCCGCCGATCTCAAGGGCACGACGATCGGCGTGGGCACGGCCGACGGCGCCGAAGTGGGCTTTGCGCGCAACGTGCTGCGCGGCGCGGGTCTCCGCGAAGGAGCGGACTTCAAGTTCCTGACCGTCGGCGACGGCGGCCCGGCAACGGCCGCGTTCCAGCGCAACGACATCTCGGCCTACGCGGCGTCGACCGCCGATGCCGCGATCCTCAACCATCGCGGCATGAAGGTACGCGACCTGACGCCGGTCGAGTACCAGTCGTTCTTCGGCAACGGCCTGGTGACGATGGGGCAGACGGTGCGCAGCAATCCCGATCTCGTCACCAAGTTCGGCCGGGCCTTCGCGCGCGGCCACGCCTTCGCGTTGAAGGCGGAGAACAAGGCCAAGGTGCTGGCGCATATGAAGGCCGGCAACCCGCAGGAAAGCGAGGATCCGGCGTTCGCATCGGCGCTGTTCGACGCGGTCATGTCGAAAACGATCCCGATCGACGCGTCGAAGGGCCTCGGCTACCAGCCGCCGGAAGTCTGGGCGGAATGGCAGAAAAGCCTGATCGAAACCGGGGATCTGAAAGCGCCCCTGCCCGATCTTTCCGCCGCGTTCACGAACCAGTTCGTGGCGGCGTGGAACGCCGGGATCCGCTGATGTCGGGAGCCGTGGCCTTCGCGCCTTCGCCGCCGCCCGAGCCGGTCGCCAAGACCGTCTACGAGTTGACGAATGTGGGCAAGACCTATGCGCGCAACGCCGTCGTCGCGTTGGAAGGGATCAGTCTCACCCTTCGCAAAGGAAGCTTCTCGTCGGTTATCGGATCGAGCGGCTGCGGCAAATCGACGTTGCTGAAGATCATGGCGGGGCTGATTCCGCCGAGCTCGGGGCGGGTTGTCCTGCAAGGACAACCCGTCACCGGCGCGCGCCGCGATATCGGCATGATGTTCCAGCAGGCGACGCTGTTTCCATGGCGCACGACGCTGGAGAACATCGTTCTGCCGATCGAGATCCGCGACGGCCGCGAGGCGGCGAAGGCCGCCCACGACCGCGCGCGGGCCTTGCTGGATCTCGTCGGCCTGAAAGGCTTCGATAAAAACTACCCGAGCGAGCTTTCCGGCGGCATGGCCCAGCGCGCGGCGATCTGCCGGATGCTGATCACCGAACCTGCCGTGCTGCTGCTCGACGAGCCATTTTCGGCGCTCGACGAGCTGACGCGCGACTTCATGAACATGGAACTGCAGCGCATCTGCGCGTCGCGCGAGGCGACGGCTTTCCTCGTCACCCACTCGATCCCGGAGGCGGTTATCCTGTCGGACGTGGTCTACGTCATGCGTCCGCGCCCCGGACGCATCGCCGAGGAGGTGACGATCGATCTTCCGCGCCCGCGCACGCTCGACATGATCACGACGCCGAAATTCGGCGCGCTGGTCGAGCGTATCCGAGGCCGCTTGGACAAGGAGGCATTCAAATGACGGCCCCCGCCAATATCGCGACGCCGACGGATTCCGGCGCCGACACGATCTGGGCCGAAAAGATCCCGTGGTACGACCGCGTGCCTCGCGCGATCGCGATGCTGTTCCTCGCCGCCGTCTTCTTCGGCGCGTGGGAGTTGGTCACGCGCTCGGGCATCGTGTCGCCGATCATTCTGCCCACGCCGGGCGAGACGTTGCGCGACCTCGTGTTCGTCGGGCGCAATCTGATCGGCGGCGAGTACATGCTCGCGGCGCTGTGGATCACGGTCAAGGAGGTCATATACGGCTTCGCCCTCGCCATGGCGATCGGCTTCTCGCTCGGCATTCTGGTGGGCGAGACCGGATTCGGGGAGCGCGCGGTGATGCCCTATCTGGTTGCGATCGATACGATGCCCAAGGTCGCCTTCGCGCCGTTGTTCATCTCGTGGCTCGGCTTCGATATCGCCTCGAAAGTCGCGCTGGCGGCTTTCATTGCGACCTTTCCGATCGTCGTCGGCACGGCGGCGGGCCTGCACGCCGCGGATACGAACGCGCGCATGCTGTTCAAGACGATGGGCGCGTCGCGCTGGCAAACCCTGTTCAAGATGAAGCTGCCGACCGGCCTGCCGCAAATCTTCACCGGATTGAAGATCGCCGCCGTCGGCGTGATGGCGGGCGCCATTACCGGCGAGTTTCTGGGCGGCGGGCGCGGGTTCGGCGAGTTGATCCGCGTGGCCGCGACGCAGCTGAACACGCCGCGGGTCTTTTCGCTGATCATCTATCTCAGCATCGTCGGCATCTCGTTGTTCGGTCTGGTGGTCTGGATCCAGCGTCGCTTCGTGTTCTGGCACAAGGACCGCGTCGTGGGCGGCGACGGCTGAGAATGGGCGTTTCCGACCGCGTGCCGCGCGCGGCGCTTGAGGATTTCCTCGCGCGCGTTTTTGCGGCCCTGCGCGTGCCCGAAGCCGACGCGCGCGAGGTGGCGCACCTGATGGCGGAGGCCGACGCGCTGGGCCACGATACGCATGGCGTGTTCCGCCTGCGCCAATACGTGAACCGCTTGCGCGACGGCGGCTGCAATCCGTCCGCGCGGATTTCCGTGGTGTCCGAAACCTCGGCGACCGCGCTGATCGACGGCGATAACGGGCTCGGCCATCTCGCGATGCGCCGCGCCTGCGGCTTGGCAATGGAGAAGGCGCAGGTCGCCGGCATCGGCTGGGTCGGCATTCGCGGCGGCAATCACGCCGGGCCGGCGGCGCTTTACGTGCGTCCGCAGGCGGAAGCGAAGATGATCGGCCTCTGCGCGGCCGTGGGCAGTGCCAATCACGTGGCGCCGTTCGGCGGCACGGATTTTTTGCTTGGCACCAATCCGATCGCGATCGGCGCGCCCAGCGGCGGGCCCGATCCCTTCGTGCTCGACATGGCCACGACCGTCGCCGCGATGGGCAAGATCAAAACGCTCGCTCAGCGCGGCGAAAAAATGCCCGAAGGCTGGATGGTCGGGCGCGATGGCAAGCCCTTGACCGATCCCGCCAAACGCGACGACGGGTTCCTGCTGCCGATCGGCGGCGCCAAGGGCTATGGCTTGTCGCTCGCGATCGGTTTGCTGGCGGGTGTGCTGAATGGGGCGGCGTTCGGGTCGAACGTCGTCGACTTTACCAAGGATACGAAAAGCGCCACGAATACGGGGCAGTTCGTCGCCGCCATCGATATCGGGGCGTTTGTCGGCGTCGCCGCGTTCGAGACCGCCTGCCGCGCGGCGTTCGCGGAACTGAAAGCGTCGGCGCCGCTGCCCGGCCATGATCGCGTACGCATTCCCGGCGAAGGGCGGGGCGGGCGGCTCGCCGATGCGGCCGAGCATGGCGTGGAAATTCACGCCGCCTTGCGAAAGGAACTCGACGTCATCGCCGGCGAGACCGGCGTGGCGTCCCTTTAGGCCGCTTTTTTCGGCTTGCCGTAAAGCCCGATATTCGCGTCGCCCCATTGCTTTAAGGCGCGCAGGATCGGCGCCATGCTTTCGCCCAGCGGCGACAGAGAATACTCGACCTTCGGCGGCACTTGCGCGTAGACCTTGCGCAAGATCAATCCATCCTCCTCCAACTCGCGCAATTGGTTGGTCAGGATGCGCGGACTGACATTGGCGATGTGCTTGCGCATTTCGCCGAAGCGCAGCGTGCCCGACAGCAAATGGAACAGGATCACCGATTTCCATTTGCCGTCGATCAGACCGATCGCGGCTTCGACCGCGCAGCCGGGGCTGCAATCGAAGCGCGAGAAGCGGGGTTTGGCCATGTCTCGCTATCCTTTTTGTAACTAAGCGCGGCGTTTGTGCGTATTGCGGTCCTCGATAGGTAGGCACAGATCTGCCTTCTATCAACCGTCCGCAATGGAGCGCGTTCATGAAAGCCGTCGGCTACAAACAAGCCGGTCCGATCGATCGGTCCGATTCCCTCAACGACATCGAATTGCCGGTACCCGTGGCGTCCGGCCGCGACCTTCTGGTCGAAGTGTCGGCCGTCTCGGTCAACCCGGTCGATACGAAGATCCGCAAGGGCGTGTCGCCCGACGGCGATGCGTGGAAAGTCCTGGGCTGGGACGCGGTCGGCCGCGTTGCCGCGATCGGCGAGAAGGTGCGCGGGTTCAGGCCGGGTGATGCGGTCTATTACGCGGGCTCGATCCTGCGGCCGGGCTCGAACGCGCAATTCCATTTGGTCGACGAGCGCATCGTCGGGCACAAGCCGCGCGGACTTTCGAATGCTGAAGCGGCGGCGCTGCCGCTCACGGCAATCACGGCGTGGGAGATGCTGTTCGATCGTTTGGACGTGACCCGGAAAGTGCCGGGAGCCGCGAACGCGATCGTGATCGTCGGCGGTGCCGGCGGTGTGGGCTCGATCGCCGTTCAACTGGCGCGCGCCTTGACCGGTGCGACGGTGATCGCCACCGCCTCGCGCCCTGAAACCCTCGATTGGGTGAAGGCGCTCGGCGCGCATCACGTGATCGATCATTCGAAGCCGCTGGCCGCGCAAGTGAAGGCGCTGGGGCTGGGCGCGCCCGCGTTCGTATTCTCGACGACCCAAACGGATCGCCATGTGGCGGAGATCGTCGAGATGATCGCGCCGCAAGGCCGGTTCGGCCTGATCGACGATCCCGAGACGCTCAACGTCGTGCCGTTCAAGCGCAAGGCCGTGTCGATCCATTGGGAATTGATGTTCACCCGGCCGATCTTCGAGACACCCGATATGGACGCGCAAGGCCGGCTGTTGAGCGAGGTTGCCCGCTTGATCGACGAAGGCCGGATCCGCACGACGATCCGCGAAACCTTGAAGCCGATCACCGCCGCCAATCTCAAGCAAGCGCACGCGACGATCGAAAGCGGCAAAGCCAAGGGCAAGATCGTGCTGGAAAGCTGGCCAATTTAGGCGAAGTCGAGTCAAACGGGAGAAATTCCGTCGCGATAGCGCCATCTTTCGGCGGCACGGTGATCGTGGCCACCGGAATAGGCGATTCTCGTCCTGCGTTATCTCGGCGGTCCCAGAAAGGAGTCGTTGTGATGAAACGTCCGCGTGCCCCCTTCGCCCTGATCCTCGCCGCCGGCTTTGCCGCCATTCCGGTTACGGCCGAGCCGCTTTGGCGGCGCGCCGCCGACCATCGCGATGCCGGCGATGGGCGTGAAAATGCACCGGCCGCGGAAGGCAATCCCGGCCGTGTCGCGATAACGGGCTCGGCCGCCGCCGGAACGCCGCCGGAAGAGACTGCCGGGGCGGCAGTTTATGCCGCGTCATGAACGCCAGTGTCTTCGGATGGATTCTTTGAAATCAATGACTTGAGTGTGGCACGCGTCCTGCGATTGTTGCGGCCGGGCCGGTAAAGAACAAGCCGGCCGTGCAAACGAGTCCGAGGTCGATATCGTGCAGGTCAACATGTCATTCGCGGTCTTCGAGACCGATAAGCCAGCTTTCCAAACGGCGTCGGGCCGCAAGCTCGACTTCATGTCGATGACCCGCAAGGAATTGCTCGGCTGGGCCAACCGCGAAATCGAGGCCGGTCGCATGATGCCCGACCAAATCACGCCCTTCGTCGGCATGACGATCAAAATCTCCGCCTATACGAAACAGCCCGTCGACATCGATACCGATATGACGCGCTACGACTTCGCCGATGTCGCCGCCAAGGGCGCCGACGGCGCGCGCGCGTTCGGCAACGAGAATCTGGCCCAAACGCTCGAATGGGCGCGGGCCGCGATGCGCCGCGCGCAAAGCGGCGATCTCGGGGCCGATCTCGCGGCCTGATCCGCCTGGGCATCGGCCGCCGATTTAGCGATCTGTTCGTTATAGTGCCGTCTCGAAAGGAGCGGCCTATGACGGTTCTGATTACGGGGGCGGGGCTGATCGGCTGCCGCACGGCTGCGCTATTGGCGGCGCGGGGCGAGAAGCCGGTTCTTTTGGATTTGCGGCCCAACGCGGCGGCGATCGCGTCGCTGGTGCCCGACGGCAAGGCGACGATCGTCGCGGGCGACGTGTCGGATCGGGCGGCGATGCTCGAACTGTTCGAACGTCACGGCATCACCAAGGTCGTGCATACGGCGGCGGCGTTGAGCTTGGCGATCCGCGAACGCCCCGCGCTCGCCTTCGACGTCAATCTCGGCGGCACGGTGGCGCTGCTCGAAGCCGCGCGCGCGACCAGCGTGAAGCGTTTCCTCTACGCCTCGTCGACCACCGTCGCTTATTCGACCTTCGGCGATCCCGTGACCATGCCGGTGAAGGAAGACCTCGCGATACGCATGGCGAGCCAAGCGCCGCGTTCGCTGTACGCGGCCGCCAAACTCGCCGGCGAATGGTTCGTGCGACTCTACGGCGATCAGTTCGGGTTCGAATGGGCGGCGCTTCGTTACGCCGCCGTACTCGGCCTCTGGGCGGGGGCGAACAATTCCGTGCCCGGCGGTCTGATGGCGCGGCTGCTTGGCCAAGGCGCCGTCGGCGGCAAAGTGCGCGTCGACGACAAGCTCTATCTTTGGGCGCGCGGCGAGGATTTCGTCGATGCGCGCGACGCGGCGGCGGCGAATGTCGCGGCGCTCGACGCGCCCAGCTTGCCCTCGCGCGTCTACAATATCGCGTCGGGGCGGATGACCAGCGTCGCCGATTTCGTCGCGGCAGCGAAGCGCGTTCGTCCCGATCTCGCGATCGAAACGGCCGACGTGCCGCCCACCGGCTTCGCCGGGTTTCCTTGGCCGCGCGATTACGCGTTCGACATTTCGGCGGCGGCGAAGGATTTCGGCTATCGCCCCGCGCATGACGTGGTGTCGAGCCTGCGCGACGGGCTGCCTTTTATCTAATCGCGATCAGGCGCCCCCAGCGGGAAGAAGTGGCGGAACGGCCGCGCTTCGTCGATGATTTTGGCGAAGGCCGGCCGCGCGAGGAGTTGGGTGCGATAGCGCTTCAGGCGCTTGAAGCCATCGGGAATGGGCTGCGTCCAGTCCGCGTAAAACATCGACGGGGCGGCCGCGCAATCGGCCAAGCTGAACGCATCGCCCGCCGCCCATTCGCGATCGCCGAGCTTGGCATCGAGCCACGCATAGATCGTGTCGAGTTCCTTGCGCGCTTTGGCAACGCCGAACGGATCGCGCGCTTCGGCCGGGCGCAAGGCTTCGAACACGATCGCCTGCATGGGCGTCATCACGTAATTGTCGAAGATGCGGTCCATCAAGCGCGCTTCGAGGGCGGCCGCCGGATCGTCGGGGATCAGCTTCGTCGTCCCCGGATAGGTGCGGTCGATATGTTCGAGGATGATCGAGGACTCGACGATCGTGCGGCCATCCTCGACCAGCACGGGAATGCGCTTCATCGGCCAAAGGCGCTCAAGCTCGGCGCCATGCGCTGCGTCGCCGAATTCGATCTTGCGATAGTCGAACGCGATGCCGTTCTCGCGCAAACCTAGCAGCACTTTCTGGCAGTAGCTCGACAACGGATGGGCGTGGAGAACGAGGGGCATTCGGTTTCCTTCAGGCGACGAGGCGGAGCGACTTGCGCAAGCCATCGACGCGCGTGTCGCCGAGTTCGCGGTCGAGATCGGCATGGGTCGCGCGCCAGATCGGCACGGCGGCGGCGAGGGCGCCGCGGCCCGCCGGGGTGAGCGAGGGCCGACGTATGCGCTTGTCCGTCGCGTCGGCCGCGATCGCGACCCAGCCGCGCGCGGTGAGAACTTTGAGGTAGGCGGTCAGCGTCGTGCGATCCATCGCCAGGAAATCGGCGAGGGGGCCGAGCGGCGCCGGCTCGGGCCGGTTCAACGCCATCATCAGCGAAAACTGGCCTTGCGAGAGGCCCACATCGCGGAACGCCGCGTCGAAGCGCCTTGCCAGCGCGCGCGCCGCGCGCTGCACATGCAGGCACAAGCAACCGTCGCGGACCTCGATCGTCGTTTCGTAGCTGGGGCCGCTTCGGTTCGGCATGGGGCGCCGTTCCTCCATTTGACCCGTTTTATATACGTTGATATCAACGTATATGTCAATGGGAGGATTGGACACATGACCGTCGTGCCGTATCTGTTTTTCGAAGGAAACTGCGAGAAGGCGCTCGAATTCTATCGGACCGCTTTGGGTGCCGAAATCGGGACGGTGATGCGCTACGACGCCGCGCCGCAAGACGGACCGGCGCAGCCCGACTGCCCGACGCCGCCGCCCGACAAGATCATGCATGCCGAGTTCAAACTGCGCGGCACGTCGATCTTCGCCTCCGACGGCGGGGCAAGCGGAAAGCCCGAATTCAAAGGCTTTTCGCTCAACATTCTGGCGGACGACCCGAACGATGCCAAGCGTCTATTCGACGTTTTGGCAGACGGCGGCACGATCATGATGCCGTTCGGGCCGACCTTCTTTTCGCCGGCCTTCGGCATGACATCCGACAAGTTCGGCATGAACTGGATGATCTACGTGCCGATGCCGGGGCAGGGCTGAACCGCTTGCGGAACATTGGCCGCCCCTGATCCCGTCGCTTAGACTAAGCGATGGGATCGGGGGGGGGGGCCGCCGATGAATTCACGCGCGCCGAGCTTCGCCGAGCTTTTCACGCCCAAACTCGTCACCATCCTGCGCGAAGGCTACAGGCTTCCGCATTTCCGCAACGACGTGATCGCGGGATTGACCGTCGCGGTCGTCGCATTGCCATTGTCGATGGCGATCGCCATCGCCTCGGGCGCCACGCCCGCGCAAGGTCTGGTCACCGCCATCGTCGGCGGGTTTCTCGTTTCGGCGCTGGGCGGCAGCCGGTTCCAGATCGGCGGCCCGGCAGGCGCGTTCATCGTGCTGGTGGGGGCGACGATCGCCGAGCACGGCATGGATGGCGCGATCCTCGCCGTCCTGCTCTCGGGCGCGATGCTGGTGATCGCGGGTTACTTGCGCCTGGGCACCTACGTCAAATTCATTCCCTATCCGGTGACGGTCGGTTTCACCGCCGGCATCGCCGCGATCATCTTCGCGAGTCAGATCAAGGACCTGCTGGGCCTGACGCTGCCGGGCGAAGAACCGCGCCCGATTCTCGATAAGATCCCCGTGTTGTGGGACGCGTTGCCCACGCTCGACGGCACGACCGTCGCCCTCGCCGCCGCCACCATCGCGATCGCCGAAGGCATGAAGCGTGCACGCCCGCATTGGCCGGGTTTGCTGATCGCCGTGACGGCGGCGGCGGTCGCGACCGCCGCGTTCGGTTTGAACGTCGCGACGATCGGTTCGCAATTCGGCGGCATCCCGGCATCGCTGCCGGCACCGCAACTGCCCGATCTGTCCTGGGCGAAGATCGCCAGCGTGATGCCCGCGGCCGTGGGATTCGCGGTGCTGGGGGCCATCGAATCGCTGCTCTCCGCCGTCGTGGCCGACGGCATGACCGGGCGCCGCCATCGCGCCAACTGCGAGTTGGTCGGGCAGGGTTTCGCCAATGTCGCGAGCGCCTTGTTCGGCGGGATTTGCGTAACCGGCACGATCGCGCGCACGGCGACGAATGTGCGCTCGGGCGCGCACGGACCCATCGCGGGCATGCTGCATTCGGTGTTTCTGCTCGCCTTCGTGCTGTTGGCCGCACCGCTCGCCGCCTATATCCCGCTAGCCGCATTGGCGGGCGTGCTGGCGCTGGTCGCGTGGAACATGGTCGAGAAACACGCTTTCGCCGTGCTGCTGCGCGCCTCGCCCGGCGACGCGGCGGTGCTGATGTCGACTTTCCTGCTGACCATGTTCCGCGATTTGATCGAGGCGATCGTGGTCGGCTTCGCGCTGGGCTCGGCCTTGTTCATCCACCGTATGTCGCAGACGACGGCGGTGGCGAGCGAAACGCCCTTCGTGTCGGAGGACCGCGCCGACAATGCCGACGGGCCGCGCCAAAGCTACGACGAGCGCACGGCCAACGATCCCGAGATCGTCGTCTACCGCATTACCGGCGCGTTCTTTTTCGGGGCGGCGGCGTCGATCGGCGCGGTGCTGGAACGCATCGCCGACACGCATCGCGCGTTGGTCGTCGATTTCGCCGCCGTGCCGTTCGTGGATTCGACGGCCGCCCACACCATCGAAGGCCTGATGCATCAGGCGGCGCGGCGGAGCGTGAAGCTGGTGATTACGGGAGCTGCACCCGCCGTGCACCGCGAACTCGCGGTGCATGGCATCGCTTCGCCCGCGGTCGCGTTCGAAGCGTCGATCGAAGCGGCCCTGGCCGGTTTGCGGGAAAGGCCCTCGGCGCCGATCAGCGCCGGCGTGTCGGTACGCGGATCGGCTTGAGGACGGGCGGCGGCGCACCCAGATCGGCGATAGCCTCGCCGAACTGTTTCAGCGCGTCGATCACCCGGTCGAGAAGCTTCAACTGAAGGATTTGGCCCATCGTTTTCCCCTCGCGAGGATCATCCGCAGACCAGCTTAAGCAAGTGTGAAACGCGCGTCTAGCGTGTCGCGAGCGGCAGGCAGATATCCGTGATCCATTCCGAGGGCGGCAATTCCCGACAGTCGTTCACGTACCATTCGAAGCTGGGCCGGTCGGCGGCGGTTTCGCCGCTGCCGGGCAGCCATTCGCCGAACAACCAATTGTAGGGCCGCTCCAATTCGGCATACGGCCCCTGGAATCGAAGCACCGCATGGCGCCCGCCGGCGAGGTCGAGCACCCGCAAATCGCCGTCGCCTTTGAAGTCGGGGCCGACCGAGATGCAGGCATCGGCGCGCAAATCCTGGGCCGGCACGCTGACGGGATCGTCGTAATAGACCCCGAAGCTGCGCGCGTCCGGCGTCATCAGGCCCAGCGGCGCGGCGCGCACGGCCAGGCGCTCGAACGTGCCGCCGATTTCCATATAGGGGCCGGAATGCCGCAGACCGGCGAGGCGCACGGGCGCGAGGTCACGGATTTCGACATGGTACATGACGGTTTCCTCCTTGAGCGCGGGGGCAGGATCGACGAGATGGCCGCGGTTTCGATAGGCGGCCGGGGAGATTCCGAATGCGGCCGCGAAGGCGCGGCCGAAGGCGGCGAGGCCGCCATAGCCCGCACGTTTGGCGATGCGCATGACGGGATCGCGCCCCTTCACCAATTCATGCGCGGCGCGATGCAGCCGGCGGCGCCGCAACGTGTCCAGGGGCGTTTCACCCGTCGCGGCGCGATAGATGCGATGGAAGTGACAAGACGACAGGCATGCGGCGGCGGCCAGATCGTCGAGGCGCGGATCGCGGTCGAGATGCGCGTCGATATAGGCGATCGCGCGTTCGATGCGGACGGCGTGATCGCGCTGGCGATCGAAGGGGGCGGGCTTGTTCATGCCCGCAACCATGCCTCAAGCGCGTTTGATCGCGCTTGCGGAAGTTTTAATGGAGACCGCCGCTGAACGCCGCGGGCTTGGGTTTGTACCCGCCACCGCCGAACTTGCCGAACATGCGCTGCACGTCCGGATGATCGACCGGGCCGTTCTCGGCATCGGGCAGCAAGTTCTGCTCGCTGACATAGGCCTGATACGGACCCTCGCGCTCGTTCAGCGCGTAAAGGTGATAGAAAGGCTGATCCTTTCGCGGGCGCAATTCGGCCGGGATCGAGCGATACCATTCTTCGGTATTCGCGAAGACGGGATCGACGTCGAACACCACGCCCCGGAACGGGTAGACGCGGTGGCGGACGATCTGGCCGATATGGAACTTGGCGCTGCGCATGGGGGACGGATTTTATCCGCGGTTGCGTGGCGATCAAGCCCCTCGAATGGCCGTAAAATCAGGCGAATTTCGCCTTGGTGGCGTTACGCAAGGCGAGATTCATCGACGAGCGCAGCGCCCCTTCCGCACCCGGCGGGCTCCACACGCGCACGGTCAGGGTCACGTTGTCGGCCGAATATTTCGACACGATCACTTCGGGCGCCGGATCCTTGAGCGCGCGCGGGTCGCCGGCGGCGAGCGACAGCACCTTGGCGAAAGCGGCGTCGATATCGACATCGTCGGGCACGGTTACTTCGAAATCGAGACGCTTGGCGTTGTAGCTGGAATGGTTGACGACCTTGTCGCCCCAGATTTTGCCGTTGGGCACCAATACGCGGACATTGTCGTCGGTGCGCAGGTCGGTCACGAACAGGTCGATCGCTTCGACCTTGCCGGTGACGCCGCCCGCGTCGATACGGTCGCCCACACGATAGGGCCGGAACAGCAGCAGCATCACGCCCGCCGCAAGGTTCGACAGCGTGCCTTGCAGGGCAAGGCCGACGGCCAAGCCTGCGGCGCCGAACACGGCGATCAGGCTCGCCGTCTGCACGCCGAACTGCGACAGCACCGCGAGGACGACGACCGTCAAGATCAGATAGCGCACGAGGCTGGCGAGGAAGCGCGCGAGCGTGAGTTCGACCTTGCCGACTTGGGTCAGCGTGCGCTCGACCAGGCGCTGGGCAATGCCTGCGATCCACGAACCGGCGACGAGAAGAACAATGCCGAACAGGAAAGGCGGGCCGTAGAGCAGGACCAGATCGTTGAGTTGGTTAAGAAAATTCATGGTCCAGGCCCTTTTTTGCGGCGTTCCCGATACGCTCAGGAATGGCGCCGCACCGCACGCGAGTCAAGCTTATCCCGAGACGGCCACCGGGGGGCGGGGTGTAGGATCGCCCGTATGGCGGCATCTTCCGGCAAGCCTGCGTCCAAGCCAGACCCGGCCGCGAAAAAGTCGCCGCCGGGCAAGGGCAAGGCCGCGCCGGATCCCGATAAAAAGGACGATGCGGCGAGGGCGCCGGCGTCCCCGCCCAAATCCGTTTTGCAGCGCTATCGGATACTTCTGTTCGCGGCCTTGGGCACGGCCTTGCTGGCGACGCTGGCGACCGGCGCCTGGGTTGTCTATTTCCGCGCACCGGTCGAGATCGATCCGCCGCCGCCGCCTCCGCCAGCGCTGAAGCCGACTCCGCCCACGGTCGTGCGCGAAGGCGATCTCGACGGCGATTTGTGGCGGCGGATGGGTGTGCGACCGAGCGGAAACTAATCGCCCAGCGCTTCGCCTTCGCGGCGCGGATCGGCGCCGCCGATCAAGCGCGTCTGGCCCTGGCGGCGGACGACCTGGATCAAGCCCAAGCCGCTGGTCTGCGAATGCAGCGTGACCTCGTGGCCCAGCGCTCTGAGATCGGCGGCGAGCGCGGCGAGCGGCGTGTCGCGCTCCAGCTCGATCGTTCCGTTGTTCATGCTGACCGCGTGCGGCAGCGCGACCGCGCGTTGCGCGTCCATGTTCCAGTCGATCGACGCGACCAGCGTCTGTACGACGTAAGGGATGATGCGCGGGCCGCCCGGCGAGCCCAAGGCCGCGACGAGGCGGTTTTCGCGGTCGAGCACGATGGTCGGCGCCATCGACGAGCGCGGCCGCTTGCCCGGCTCGACGCGGTTGATGTTGGGCACGTCGCCGTCGCGCGGGCGCAGCGCGAAATCCGTCATCTGGTTGTTGAGCAGGAAACCGCGCGTCATCACGTAGCTGCCGAAGGCGCGCTCGATCGACGACGTGAAAGCGACCGCGTTGCCCGCCACGTCGACGACGGAGATATGCGACGTCGCGGGCAACTCGCTCTGCATATCGGACGCGCGGCTGGCGCGCGTCGCGACGCGGCCGGGCTCGGCACGGCCGCTCGCGCGCTCGGCGTTCACCAGCTTGGCGCGGCCGGCGAGATATCTGCGGTCGATCAGGCGTTCGACCGGAATTTGCTCGAAGTCGGGATCGGCGAGGAAGCGGTTGCGGTCGGCGAAGGCGAGCTTCGTCGCTTCCGAAATCAAATGGATCGCCGGCGCGGAATTGGGCTGCAGCCCGCGGAGGTCGAAACGCTCCAGAATCGACATCGCTTGCAACACCGCGACGCCGCCCGACGAGGGCGGGCCCATGCCGCAGATCTTCAGCTGGCGATAGGGACCGCAGACCGGCTCGCGCTTCAAGGCGCGATAGGTTTTGAGATCCTCGGCGGTCAGTACGCCGGGCTTGCCGGTCTCGCGCACGGCCCTGGCGATCGCGCGGGCGATCCCGCCATTGTAGAAGGCTTGCGCGCCGCCGTTGGCGATCACGCGGAAGGTTTCGGCGAGATCGGGATTGACGAGTCGCGTGCCCGCGGGTTTGGGATTGCCGTCGGCGTCGAAGAAGTAGGCGCGCGTCGCCGCAAATTCCTTCAGTTGCGGCGTATCGGCGATCTGTTTGGCCAAGCGTGGCGAGATCTGGAACCCGTCCAACGCCAAGCGCATCGCCGGTTCGAACAATCGCGCCCAAGGCAGCCGGCCGTGTTCGTCATGCGCCAATTCGAGCATCCGCAGCACGCCGGGTACGCCGACCGCGTGGCCGCCGAGCGCGGCCTCGCCGAAGGCGAGCGGTTTGCCCTCGGCATCGAGGAACATTTCGGCGGCGGCTTTGGCCGGGGCGGACTCGCGCCCGTCATAGGCCTCGACGCGTTTGTGTTCCGCCCCGTAATGCAGCATGAACCCGCCGCCGCCGATGCCCGAGCTTTGCGGCTCGACGAGCGTGAGCACCATTTGCATGGCGATCGCGGCATCGACCGCGGAACCGCCTTGGCGCAAAATCTGCCGCCCGGCATCGGCCGCCAGCGGGTTGGCGGCGACGACCATTTGACGCTCGGCGGTGACGGCCGCGCGCGGCGGCGCGACGGCCGAGGCACCTTCGGGCGCACGCGGCACGGGCGTTTGCGCGAAGGCCGAGGTGCAGGTGACGGCGATTAGAGCGAACGCGAAAAGCCGCGCGCCGTGCCGCAAGGCACGCGCGAGTTCAAAACCACGCGCACGGCGTTTATCGGGCACGGGCGACCTCGTCAGGCGGCCGCTGTTGCGGCCGGGACACGCGAAGCCCGTAATCTAGGCGCCCGCCCGGGGGCCTCGCAAGAGACGAGTCGCGGTTTTCCGCCGCTTTTAGGCCGTTCCGATACCGGACGCCGCCCCCACGGTCGTCAACGAACGGTGGATGCAGATATTCTCCCGGCCGCCGCCGCTGGTCATGCCGGAACGGAAGCGGCCGCCGCGCGATGCTGCCTCGGGCAGATGGACCACGTAGCCCGGGCAATCCAGCTCGCGGGCAAGCTTGTCCAGCGCGCCGACCAGCGCCTGGGCCGGGATATCGCCGTCGATCAAATCGAGGGCGACGAGATTGTCGATCGTCAGCCGCCGTCCGGTGCGCAGGTCCGGCTCGACCGCGAAACTGCATAGCGCGTGCAGATAGCCGCGCTGATCCTCCACGCCCAGAAGCCCGCGCTCGGCGGGGGCGGCGGCGTTTCTGCGCGGGGCCTTCGTTCCTGGAGGTTTGGCGCCCAGCGCTGCGGCGAAACGCAGCCACGCGGCCAATGTCAGATGCCCCGCGGCAAGGCGCGCCAAAGGAAAGGCGCGCAGCACGTCGCGACCGGTCAATCGCCGCACGCCGTAATTGCGCCCGCCATCATTGGCGGCGGGCGGCGGGACGTTCGCCGGATCGCGGACGGGGCGGGCGAATTCCTTCAGCATGCCCGTCAGCGTGCCAAAACGCGGCGGCCCGGTCTTTGATTCAAATCAACGCGCGGCCGAAGCCGCCATGCCGCGCCGGACGTAATCGATCCGTCCCCCGCGGGCAACGAAGCTCAAACCTGTCCAATCGCCACCGGGACCGTAGACCAGATCGGCCTCCAGATCGCCGGCGAGGCGGTAGCGCGTGATGTCGCCGCTCCCCGCCACCGGCGTTGCCGTCACGTCGACCAGCTTGCCGCTTTGCGTGTCGAGCAGACGGCCGCGCATCGCTTTTTCGCGGTTCCAGTAACTGGTCGGCACCGTTTCGGCCGGGGCGACGTAGGCGCCGCCGCTGCCCTCGATCGCCAGCCCCGCCTCGGTCGCCCGGGCGCCGACTTGCGTGCGCGTGCCGTTGTCGTCCGTGCGCGCGTCGAGCGATACGAGCCGTCCGTCGCGCCATAATTCGGTGCTGCGGTGCGTGTATCGATAAACCGTCACGAACGCCAAGCGCACCGCCATATCGATTTCGATCGTGGCGCGGGTTTGTGTGCCGTCGTATTCGAGCGTCACGCGATGCGTGCCGATCGGGCTGCCGTCGCGCAGCACGTCAAATTCCAGCGTTCGCGGGGCGGCTGCGGCGGGCCAAGCCAGGACCAAGATCGCGAAAAGGGCGAGAAGTTTGGACATTTCAAAACTTCTACGCCGCCGCGCGCCGAAAGGATCACTTGCTTTTCCGTCCGATCCCACGAAGCGAGCCGAATCAACGACTTGGTATCGGATTCGAAAATCCCGGCCGGGCTTGCACGGCACGCCCTCGCGGGTCCAATATCGCCCGAGAAAACAAGCGGTTTCGGCGGGAGATTTCCAATGACGGCAGGATCGGCAGCGGGCGGCGCGGCGACGGCGGCGAAGCCGGCGTCGCGCGAATCGCCGTGCGACGATTGCGCGATCCGCGAGACCAGCGTGTGCGAAGTGCTGGAGCCCGATCAGCTCGCGCGCATGCGCTCGATCGCGACGATCATGTACTTGGAGCCGGGCTCGACCTTGTTTCAGGAGAGCGAACCGGCCGAGCATCTGTGCAACGTCGTCGAAGGCGCGGTTAAGCTCTACAAGCTGCTGCCGGATGGACGGCGCCAGATCACCGGCTTCCTGTTCCCGGGCGATTTTCTCGGCGTGGCGCTTAACAAAAGCTATGCCTATTCGGCCGAGGCGATGGGCAATGTGCGGCTGTGCCGCTTCCCGCGCCGCAAGCTCGAAAATCTCCTCACCGAGCTGCCCAATCTCGAACACCGTCTGCTGGAAGTCGCGGGTAACGAATTGGTCGCGGCGCAGGATCAGATGCTGCTGCTCGGCCGCAAGACCGCGCGCGAACGTCTCGCGTCGTTCCTGCTGATGATCTCCCGGCGCGCGGCGGCGCGCGGCCGCCCCGACACGCCGGTCGACCTGCCGATGAGCCGGGCCGATATCGGCGATTATCTCGGGCTGACGACCGAGACGGTCAGCCGCACCTTTACCCAGCTCAAAAAGCAAGGAACGATCGGTCTGCCGTCGCAGACCAAGGTCGATATCCTGAAGCGCGAAGAGCTCGAGGAAATCGCCGAGGGCGGCTGATTACTTCGCCGCCACGATCGGCCGCACGAATTGCGGCTCGGTATCCCATGGGAACATGATCCAGGTGTCCTGGCTCGTTTCGGTCACGTAGGTATCGACCATCGGCTTGCCGGCGGGCTTGGCGTAAACGGTGGCGAAATGGGCGCCCGGCAACAGCGCGCGCACGATCTTGGCGGTCGCGCCCGTATCGACCAGATCGTCGATGATCAGCCAGCGCGGCCCATCCTTGGCGTCGACCGTGCTGTCGGCCAGCGGCTTCAGCAGTTTGGACGTCTCGCCGATCTGCTGGCCCTGATAGGTCGCGACCGAAATCGTGTCGATGATCCGCAGATCCAATTCGCGCGCGATAATGCCCGCCGGGATCAAGCCGCCGCGCGTGATCGCGACGATACCGCGCCACGGGCCGCCTGCGACGAGTTTCCACGCCAGCGCCTTGCAGTCGCGATGCAGCTCCTGCCAGGAGACGGTGAACATCTTTTTGTAGGTTTCGTCGGCGGTGGCCATCGGCGGCGTGCTCCGGTCGGGCGGGTTGCCAGGGCTCTCTACCCCCGGAATCCGGACTGGGCAAGGCTCGTGCTTTGCATGTTAGAACGAAACAAAGCTTTGGAACGGAGAGTCCCCGAGATGCTCAGCAGCCCCCGCGGCCATGGCGGCATGGTCACCGCTCCCCATCATCTGGCGGCGCAAGCCGGTCTCGACGTGCTGCGCGAAGGCGGCAATGCGGTCGAAGCGATGATCGCGATGGCGGCGGCGATCCCGGTCGTCTATCCGCACATGACGGCGGTGGGCGGCGACGGGTTCTGGCTGATCGACGACGGGCGTGGCAAGCCGGTGGCGATCGACGCGTGCGGGGCGGCCGCGTTGGCGCTGTCGCCCGCCTGGTACCGCCGCCAAGGACATTCGGCGATCCCCTCGCGCGGACCCTTGGCCGCCAACACGGTGGCGGGCACCGTGTCGGGCTGGGGGGCGGCATATGCGCTTTCGCAAACGATGGGCGGCACGCTGCCCTTGTCGCGTCTGGTCGAAGCGGGCGTCCATTACGCGCGCGAAGGTTTCCCGGCGACCGACTCCCAGGTTCGTTTCACGACCGAGAAACTCGCCGAGTGCATCGATCAGCCCGGGTTCAAGGCGGCGTTCCTGCCCGGCGGCAAGGTGCCGGCGCCCGGCCAGCGTTTCCGCCAGCCGGCCTTGGGCGAGACCATCGCCAAGATCGGCCGCGAAGGTACCGAGAGCTTCTATCGCGGCGCATTGTCGAAGGCGATCGCGGCCGATTTGAAGCGCATCGGCTCGCCGGTGGCCGAGGAGGACCTCGCGCGCCACAAGGCGAAGGTCGTGAAGCCGCTGACGGTGGGCGTGCCCGGCGCGCGGCTCTACAACATGATCCCGCCGACGCAAGGCTTGGCGTCGCTGCTGATTCTGGCGATTTTCTCGCGCATCAAGCCCGAACGCTGCGACGGGCCGGAGTACGTGCATGCGTTGGTGGAGGCGACGAAGCTTGCCTTCCGCATCCGCGACAAGCATGTCAAGGATCCGGCCTACATGACCGTCGATCCCCAAAGCCTGCTGTCGGACGCCAAGGTCGCTTCGCTGGTGAAGGAGTTCGATCCGAATCTCGCGGGGCCGTGGCCGCAGCCGCCCAAGAAGGGCGATACGATCTGGATGGGCGCGATCGACGCGCAAGGGCGCAGCGCCAGTTTCATCCAATCGATCTATTGGGAATTCGGCTCGGCCTGCGTGTTGCCGGCAACCGGTCTGCTATGGCAGAACCGCGGCACCTCGTTCTCGCTGGAGAAGGGGGCCGCGCAGGAATTGATGGCGGGGCGCAAACCTTTCCACACGCTGAACCCCGCAATGGCGTTCTTCGACGACGGCCGTTCGATGGTCTACGGCACGATGGGCGGCGACGGTCAGCCGCAGACCCAAGCGATGATCTTCTCGCGCTATGCGTTCTACGGCCTGCAGCCGCAAGCGGCGGTGACGGCCCCGCGCTGGCTGCTGGGCCGAACCTGGGGCACCGCGACGACCAAGCTGCGGCTCGAGAACCGCTTCCCGCCGGGTACGATCGCGGCGTTGAAGGGCATGGGCCACGATCTGGAAGTATCGTCCGCCGACTACACCGATCTGATGGGCCATGCCGGCATGATCGTGCGCACGCCCGATGCGGGCGGCGGCGCGGCGCTGCTGGAAGGTGCGACAGATCCGCGCTCCGACGGGCAGGTCGGCACGTTCTAGCTAACGCGCGCTGGCGTCGCTTTTGCCGACCGCGGCGGATTTGAGGATCGCGTAGACTTTCTGGCCTTCGCGCAAGCCCAGTTCCGCGACCGAGGCGCGGGTGAGGCGGGCGACGATCGTCTGGCCGCCCGCCAGCAAGGCGAGTTCCGCGTCGGGGCCGTCGATGTTTTGTGTAAGGCGCGCGATCGTCGCTTCGATCGTATTGCGCGCCGACAAGCCTTCGGGCTTCGTCGTCGCCACCATCACGTCGCGCGCGCGGACATGCATGCGCACGCGTGTCCCCGGGGCGGCGGCGATCGCGGGCACGTCCAGCGTGCCGCCGGCGAAGCCAAGCCGCGTCAGCGCGTATTCGGGCATATGACCGGCGACGATCGTTTCCAGCACGCCGCCCGCGTCGAACCGCCCGGCGATGGCGGTGAAATCGGGGTGCAATGCCATCTCGGCGATCGTCCCGAGGGCGCGCACCTCGCCGCCGTCGATCAGCGCGATCCGATCGGCGAGGCGCATCACCTCGTCCGCCGCGTGACTGACATAGACGATCGGCAGTTTCGTTTCGCTTTGCAGCCGGTCGAGATAGGGCAAAAGCTCGGCCTTGCGCGCGGCGTCCAGCGAGGCGAGCGGCTCGTCCATCAGCAGCGCCTGCGGGCGGGCCAGCAGCGCGCGGCCGATGGCGACACGCTGGCGCTCGCCGCCCGACAGCGCGACGGGTTTGCGCGCGAGCAAGTGATCGATGCCCAGCAGCGCCACGATGGCGGCGAAATCCCCGGGACTTTCGCCGCCGGGTGCGCGCCTGGCGCCGTAGCGCAGATTGGCGGCGACATCGAGATGCGGGAACAGCCGCGAATCCTGGAACACATAGCCCAGGCGGCGTTTCTCCGCCGGCACGTCGAGACCCTTCGCGGAATCGAACAGCACGTTGCCGCCCAGCGCGATGCGGCCCGTATCGGGCCGCGCGAGGCCGGCCAGCGCGCGCAGAATCGACGTTTTCCCCGAGCCCGAGCGGCCGAACAGCGCCAGCACGCCGTCGGACGGCGCATGCAGTTTCGCGTTCAGCGCGAAATCGCCCAGGCGCGCGCGGAAATCGATCTCGATCATCTACCCGTCATCCGCTTCACGCGCTGCGCGAGATATTCGGACAGCAGCAATCCCGCGAAGGCGAGCGCGATCGAAATCGCCGCGAGGCGGGCGGCCATGGCTTCGCCGCCGGGGCGCTGCACGGCCGAATAGATCGCGAGCGGGAGGGTCTGCGTTTCGCCGGGCACGTTCGACGCGAAGGTGATGACGGCGCCGAACTCGCCCAGGCTCGCCGCGAAGGCGATCATGCCGCCGGCCAAAATGCCGGGCAGGATCAACGGCAGCGAGACGGTGCAGAAGCGGTCGAGCTTGCCCGCGCCCAGCGTGCGCGCGGCCTCGTCCAAACCCGGATCGAGCGCTTCGATCGACAGGCGGATCGCGCGCACCATCAGCGGAAACGCCATCGTCGCGGTGGCAAGCGAAGCGCCGGCGGCGGTGAACACCAAGCGCACGCCGAAGGTTTCGTAAAGGAACGCGCCGACGGGGCCGCGCACGCCGAAGGTCAGCAGCAGCAAATAGCCGACGACGACCGGCGGCAGCACCAGCGGCAAATGCACGACGCCGTCGACGATCGACTTGCCGGGGAACTCCGCGCGCGCGAGCAGCCAAGCGACCGCGACGGCGATCGGCAGCGAGAACGCGACCGACTTGGCCGCGATCTCCAGCGACAGCAGCACCGCCGCCCATTCGGCGGGAGAAAGCATGAGGGTCCCCGTTCGACGCTATATCCGTTTGTATATAGCGCGAGGGGGGTCCGCGGAGTCAACTATTGCGGCCGGTACTGCGCGATACCGTAGCCAAAGGACCAGTCGATGCGGTTGGTCTCGCTCAGCGTCACCATCACGTCTTCGGGGCGCAAACCGGGGTTGGCCGCGAGGTTGCGCGCGATCGCGGCGTAAAGCCCGCGCTTGATGTCGTCGCTGCGGCCTGCGCTCCAGAAAATCTGGACCAGCGTAAAGTCCGGTCCGCGCGCGATGTTCATGTAGTTTGGATCGGCGATCAGCCGGGCTGGCTTATGTACGCCGATTACCTGGAAGCGATCGTCGGCGGGCACGGTGCCGGTCGCGATCAGGGCGGCGTGCACGCCGTCGGCGACGGCTTTGATCCAGGCTTCTGGTTTGCCTTCGGCAATGTCGATGCGCACGAGCGGCATGGGCTTCTCCTGTCGTTATCGGGAGAAGTTGAGGCCGCACCGCGCTGACGCCTAGGGGTGGTCAAGGCGCAAGACTTGTGAACGCCCGGCTCAAAAAGGCCCAGGTCAAAAGCGAAGAGCGGCGACGCCTTTCGGCATCGCCGCTCCGCTGGATCGGCAGCTCCGCCCCGAAGGGGAGGAGGAACGAGACGGGCGCTTGATCCTTTAGGCGTTAGGCCGCGCGGACCGCCGGGCGGACCTGCACGACATTCGCCGCGTGGACCGCCGGGGCGGCCGAAGCGTCGAACGGCGCGTAGCCGTCGCGGACATAGTGACCGGCCGCGATCTGGGCGATCTCGGCGCGGTTGATGCCGATATCGGCGAGCGTACGGTCGTCGAGCGCATCGAGCTCCGCCATCGTCTGGCGACGCTCGTTCCACGACTTGAACTTCGCGACCAGCGCTTGCACGGCCTCGTAGACCAGCTTGGCGCGCGCACGACGGGCCGCCAGCGAAAGCTCCAGCTCGTCGATCCGGGCGCCGTTGACGCCAAAGGACGGGACGGCATTGAACTGCGACTGGGCGGACATGATTTCATTCTCCTTTTCAACCCGTTGGCGGCTCCGCCGACCATTCGGCAGATCGTTCGCCAACGAACGAACAACCTCAATGTAGGTCATTTTGTGCGCCGCAACAGTCGTCGATACTGCGCCGCAGCAATGCATTTCGCGCATGCAGCATTTGTTAACGATTGCGTGGTGCGCGGGGCGGAACGCCGAGATTTTCCGGCTATTGCCGCAAGGTCTTGGCGTGCTTAGGTTTCCTACCATGCCGCCGCGCGATCAACCGACCTCCGCCTGCCGTGAAACCTATCAGGGCGATGCCGCTTTGGCGGGATTGCTAGCCAAACACGGCGCCAAAATGGACGCCACGGGCGTGCGCGCCCTGCTCGAAGGCGTTTTGGCCGCGCCGGAGGGCGAGAATCCGCGCGCTTGGCAGACATTGGTCTGCGATGTGCCGTCGGATGCGTTGCGTGCCCAGCTTGATGCGTTGAAAGCGGAGCTCGCCGCGAGAATCGCGTTCGGTCTGGGCGAGGGCGAGTGGCGCGCCAAGCGCGTCGCCGATTTACGCGTCGAACTCGCGCGGCGCGATCTCGCCGGTTTCGTGCTGCCGCGCGGCGACGAGCATCAAGGCGAATATGTCAGCCCGCGCGCCGAACGTCTCGCCTGGCTCACCGGCTTCACCGGCTCGGCCGGCGCGACGATAGTGCTGGCCGATAAGGCCGCGATCTTCATTGACGGGCGCTATACGTTGCAGGTGCGCACCCAAGTCGACGGGTCGATTTTCGAATATCGCCATCTGGTCGAAGAGCCGGCGCATGAATGGCTCGCGGCCAACGCGCCCAAGGGCGGCAGGATCGGCTACGATCCGTGGCTGCACGGCAGCGACGGGATCGAGCGTTTGCGCCAAGCCTGCGAAACCGCCGGCGCCACGCTTGTGGCCGTGCCCGACAATCCGATCGATCGCGTCTGGCCGGACAAGCCGGCTGCGCCCATTTCGCCGATGGTGCCGCACGATCTGGCATTCGCCGGCAAAGCCTCGGGCGAAAAGCGCGCCGATCTCGCCGGCGAATTGCGCAAGCGCAAGCTCGACGCGGCGGTGGTGTCGGCTCCGGATTCCTTGGCGTGGCTGCTGAACGTGCGCGGCGGCGACGTGCCGCACACGCCCTTGGCGCTGGGCTTCGCGATCTTGAACGCGGACGAGCAAGGCTCGGTCGAGCTTTTCGTCGATCCGCGCAAAGTGCCGCCCTCGACCTATGCGCATCTGGGCAACGCCGTGCGCTTGCATGCGCCCGAAGCGTTCGCCGGTGCGCTCGCCGATCTGGGCAAGCGCAAGGCCCGCGTGCTGACCGATCGCGCGACCTCCGCCGCGTGGATCGATTCGACCCTCGCGTCGTCGGGGGCGGTTCTTACGCGCGATGCGTGCCTGTGCGCGCTGCCCAAGGCGTGCAAGAACGCGGGCGAGTTGCAGGGCACGCGCGACGCGCATATCCGCGACGGGGCAGCGGTGGCGAAGTTCCTCGCTTTCGTCGCGCGCGAAGGCGTCAAGGGAACGCTCGACGAAATCTCGGCCGCCGAACGCCTTCTCGAATTCCGCCGCGAAGGTGCCAATTTCCGCGACACGAGTTTCGACACGATCTCGGGTGCTGGATCGAACGGCGCGATCGTCCATTATCGCGCCACGCCCAGCACGTCGAAGCGGATCGCGCCCGACATGCTCTATCTCGTGGACTCGGGAGCCCAATATCTTGAAGGCACGACCGACATCACGCGCACGCTCGCCATCGGCGTGGCCACGGCGGAGCAGATGGATCGCTTCACCCGCGTGTTGAAGGGCCATATCGCGCTCGCGACCGTGCGCTTCCCCAAGGGCACGACCGGCTCGCAGCTCGACGCGCTCGCCCGTGCACCTTTATGGGAAGCGGGGCTCGACTACGACCACGGCACGGGCCACGGCGTGGGCTCGTATCTGTCCGTACACGAAGGCCCGCAACGCATTTCCAAAATGCCGAACACGCAGGCGCTGCTGCCCGGCATGATCGTGTCGAACGAGCCCGGCTATTACAAAACCGGCGCGTACGGTATCCGGATCGAAAATCTGATCGCGGTGACCGAGCTGCCGCAAACGCCGGGCGCGGAACGCCCGATGCTCGGCTTCGAAACGCTTACCCTCGCCCCCATCGCGCGCGAATTGATCGATCTCTCGCTGCTGACGCCCGCCGAGCGCGCCTGGATCGACTCCTATCACGCGCGCGTCTTCGCGACGATATCGCCCTTGGTGGACGCCGATACGAAAGCCTGGCTCGCGATGGCCACGGCGAAGCTTTAGACGATACCCGCGAGTTTCAGCCACGCATCTTCGTCGATCACTTCGACGCCGTGTTTTTGCGCGTCGGCGAGTTTCGAGCCCGCCCCCGGCCCCGCGACGACCAGATCGGTTTTCTTCGACACCGAACCCGCGACCTTGGCGCCCATCGATTGCGCGCGCGCTTTGGCTTCGTCGCGGCTCATCTTCACCAGCGTGCCGGTGAACACGATCGTTTTCCCGGCGACGGGCGAATCGTCGCGCGGCTTTTCGAGCGGCGCGGGTGTCACGAACTTCGCCAGATCGTCGAGTGCTTCGAGATTGTGATTCTCGGCGAAGAACGCGGCGATGTCGGCGACCAGCGCTTCGCCGACCTGATCGATGGCGAGAAGTTCGGCGTGTGCGGCTTCGTCGCCCTTGGCGACGGCAACCATCGCCTCGCGCCATTTCGCCAGCGTTTCGTAATGCTGGGCGAGCAGGCGGCCGGTGGCTTCGCCGACCTGGCGGATTCCCAGCGCGAAGATGAAGCGGTCGAGCGGCACGTTGCGGCGCGCGTCGATGGCGGCGAGAAGTTTCTCGACCGATTTTTCGCCCCAGCCTTCGCGCTTTGCGAGGACGGCGGCGTGATCCTTCAAGCGGAACACGTCGCCCGGGCGTTTGAGCCAGCCCAGCGAATGCAGCTCCTCGACGTTCTTTTCGCCCAGACCTTCGATGTCGAAAGCCGTGCGCATCGCGAAATGGTGCAGGCGCTCGACGACTTGCGCGTCGCACGCCAAGCCGCCGGTGCAGCGGCGCACGACTTCGCCTTCCGGACGCACGGCTTTCGATCCGCAGATCGGGCAGACCTCGAAAGGCCGGAATTTCGGGCGCTTTTCGTGCGCTTTGTCGGCGACGACTTCGACGATCTGCGGGATCACGTCGCCCGCGCGCTGGATGACGACCGTATCGCCTTCGCGCGCGTCCTTGCGGGCGATTTCGTCCTCGTTGTGCAGCGTGGCGCGCGCGACCATCACGCCGCCCACGTTCACGGGTTCGAGGATCGCGACGGGGGTTAGCGCGCCTGTGCGGCCGACCTGGACGTCGATCTTGATGAGTTTCGTCTGCGCGCGCTCGGCGGGGAATTTATGCGCGATCGCCCAACGCGGGCTGCGCGCGACGAAGCCCAAACGCCGCTGCAGATCGAAGCGATCGACCTTGTAGACGACGCCGTCGATATCGTAGGGCAGCGACGCGCGCTTGGCGCCGATATGGGCGTAGAACGCGAGCAGCGTTTCGACGTCGTCGCAAGTCCGCGTCTCGGGATTGGTGGCGAAGCCCCATTCCCCAAGCCGCCGGATCAGCTCCGTTTGCGTTTCGATCGCCGGGCCTTCGTAGCGGCCGATCGTATAGGCGAAGAAGCGCAACGGCCGTTTTGCCGTGATCGTCGGGTCGAGCTGGCGCACCGCGCCCGCTGCCGCGTTGCGCGGATTGGCGAAGATCTTGTCGCCGGCTTTTTCCTGCTCTTCGTTCATGCGCAGGAAGTCGGCGCGGGTCATGTAGATTTCGCCGCGCACTTCGATCGCGGCCGGCGCCTCGCCTTCAAGCTTGGCGGGAATCTCCTTGATCGTGCGCAGATTGGCGGAGACGTCTTCGCCCTCCTCGCCGTCGCCGCGCGTCGCCCCTTTCACGAACGTGCCGTTTTCGTAGAGCAGCGAAATCGACAGACCGTCGATCTTCGGTTCGGCGGAATAGGCGAGGGGAGCCTGGTCGGGCAGGCTCAAGAAGCGCCGCACGCGCGTCACGAATTCGCGAAGATCTTCCTCGGCGAAGGCGTTGTCGAGCGACAGCATCGGCACCGCGTGCCGGATCTTCGCGAAACCGGCGGCTGCGGGCGCGCCGACTTTCTTCGACGGCGAATCCGTGCGCGTGAGCAGCGGGAAGCGCTTCTCGATCGCGTCGTTGCGCCGCTTCAAAGCGTCGTAGTCGGCATCGGCGATCAGGGGCGCATCTTTTGCGTGATAGGCGAGATCGTGTTTGACGATCGCCTTGGCCAAGCGGTCGAGCTCGGCCTCCGCCTGCGCCATCGACAGGTCGTCGATGGCGATAGACGAGAAATCCTTCGCCGCCGGCTTTTTCTTGCGCGCGGTCATGCCGCTTCGCCGGCGAGCAGCGCGTCGGCGGCGGCGCGCGCCGCGTCGGTGACCGTGGCGCCGGCCAGCATTCGCGCGATTTCCTCGCGGCGTGCGGGCTTGTCTAGAACGGTGACGCTCGTCGCCGCCGATTTGGCGGTCGCGGTCTTCGCGACGCGCAAATGCACGCCCGCGCGCGCGGCGACCTGCGGCGAGTGGGTGACGACCAGCACTTGCGCGTTCTTGGCGAGGCGCGCGAGGCGTTCGCCGACGGCGGCTGCGGCGGCCCCGCCGATCCCGCTATCGACCTCGTCGAAAATCAACGCGGGCATGGCGCCGCGCTTCGCACCCGCCTGGGCGAGCACGACTTTCAGCGCCAGCATCAGCCGCGAAAGCTCGCCGCCCGACGCGATCTTGGCCAGCGCCCCGGGCTCGGCGCCGGGCAGCGTGGCGATCTCGAACGCGACGCGTTCGAGGCCGCCCGCACTCCAGCTTTCCTCCGGCAGGGCGTCCAGCCGCGCGCGGAACCGCGCTTTGTCGAGCTTCAGCGGGGGCAATTCCTTGGCGATGGCCTTCTCGAACTTCGCCGCCGCCGCCGTACGGCCCGAGGACAACGCGTTCGCCGCCGTCAGATAGGCGGCCTTGGCGATCTTTTCTGCCTGGGCGAGCTTCTTGAGATTGCCTTCGCCCGCGTCGAGTGCGGCGAGCTTGGCGACGAAATCGTCGCGCAAGGCGGGCAATGCGTCGATATCGACGCGGTGTTTGCGCGCGAGCGCGCGCAGCGCATGCAAACGCTCGTCGGTTTTTTCGAGATCGGCCCCGCCTTCGCTCAACGCCTCGCTCGCGTCGTCGATCGCGGCGGCGGCATCGACCGCCTGTTCCAGCGCTTGTTCGAGGGCCGCGATCGCCGCGTCGAATTTGCCGCCGGCATGGGCGGCGACGCGTTCCAGCGCGCGCGCGGCGGTGCGCAAGGCGCCGTCCACACCCTTATGCGCTTCGAGTTCGCCCTTCGCTTCGGCCAAGGCGGCGGCGAGTTTCTCGCGCGCTTGCAAAATCGCGCGGCGTTCGGAAAGCTCGCGTTCCTCGCCGGGCTTGGGATCGGCCTCTTCCAGCTCGCGCGCGGCATGGCGAAGATATTCCTCCTCGCGGCGGGCGGCTTCGAGCTTGGCTTGCTCGGCTTCCAGTGCTTCTTGTGCGGCATGCCACGCGGCGAAGCCCGTCGCGGTCGCGCCGGCTTCCTTCGCGAGGCCCGCCCATTGGTCGAGCAGCCCGCGATGCGTCGCCGCATCGAACAGGCCATGCGTGTCGAATTGGCCGTGGATCTCGACCAGCAGATTGCCCAATTGGCGCAGCAGCCCGACCGAGCAGGCCTGATCGTTGGCGAAGGCGCGGCTGCGCCCGTCCGCCCCCAATTGGCGGCGCAAAATCAACGGCGCGCCGTCTTCGGGTGCCTCCAAGCCTTGCTCGGCCAGCAGCGCGTAGGCGGGGTGACTGGCGCCAAGATCGAAGGCGGCGGCGATGGTGGCGGCGGTGGCACCCTTGCGCACGGCACCGGCATCGGCGCGCCCGCCCAAAGCGAGGCCGAGCGCATCCAGCAGGATGGACTTGCCCGCCCCGGTCTCGCCCGTCAACGCGGCAAGCCCGTCCTCGAAAACGAGGTCGAGCTTGTCGATCAGAACGAAATCGCGAATCGAAAGCGTCGAGAGCATGGGCCCGCTTTCTATAGCCAAGCCCCGCGACGCGCTCAAGAACGAAGCGAAAACCCTAGAAGTAGCTCAGCGGGTTCAGCGCGTTCAGGGTGCGGCCGACAACGCCTTGACGGATTTCGCGCGGGTTCTCGCCGGTGCCCACGAGGGCGAAGGAGTCGCGATACCATTCGCTGCCCGGATAATTGTAGCCGAGCACGGCGGTCGTGCGGCGCGCTTCGTCGACCAGGCCCAGCGCCATATAGGATTCGGTCAGGCGGTGCAGCGCTTCGGGCACGTGGCTGGTCGTCTGATACTTGTCGACGACGGTGCGGAAGCGGTTGATCGCCGCGAGCCATTGCTGGCGCTGAAGGTAGAAGCGCCCCACCTCCATCTCCTTGCCGGCGAGGTGGTCGTAGGTGAGGTCGATCTTCACCCGCGCGTCGCGCGCGTAGGTCGTGTCGGGAAAGCGGCGCACCACTTCCTGCAGCGCGTTCAGCGCATTCTCGGTCATGCGCGCGTCGCGCGCCACGTCGACGATCTGCTCGTAATAGCACAGCGCCTTCAGGTAATAGGCGTAGGACGTGTCGCGGTTGGACGGATTCAGCTGGATGAAGCGGTCGAGTGCGTTGATCGCGTCGTCGTAGCGGTTGACCTGATAGAGGGCGTAGGCGCCTTGCAACTGCGCGCGCGTCGCCCAGACCGAATAGGGGTGCTGGCGCTCGACTTCGTCGAACAGGCGCGCCGCGCGGCGATACTGCTCGGTCGACATCGCGTTGACCGCGTCGTTGTAGATCTCCTCGACCGGACGTTCGACGTACTGCTCTTTCTCTTCGCCGCTGCACGCGGCGAGGGCGAAAATGGCGAAAGCCGCGAGGGCGGGTCGGAAGCTTCGAATCATGACCGGAATATAGCCCGAATCGGGCGCCGGGGCTATTGCCCGGCTTCCGCGTGGATCGGCGCGGTTGCGGTCGCGGCGCCCGCAAAATGCGCCTCGGTCAGTTCGACCATGCGCCAATTCGACGCGTCGGCGAACAGGGCGCGCAGCAGCGCGTTGTTGTGGCGATGGCCGGTGCGCCGGGCGCGGATCTTGCCCAGCAGCGGAGCGCCGGCCAGATACAGATCGCCGACCAGATCGAGTACTTTGTGGCGCACGAATTCGTCGTCGAAGCGCAGGCCCTCCGGGTTCAGCAAGCCGCCGCCGTCGGCCGCGATGACGACCGCGTTGTCGAGGCTGCCGCCGCGCGCCAAGCCTGCCGCGCGCAGCGCCGCGACTTCCTGCTCGAAACCGAAGGTGCGCGCGCGCGCGATTTCCTGGCGGAAGGCGTCAGGCCCCAGATCGATCGATAGGTTCTGGCGGCCGATGGCCGGCGTTGGGAAGTCGATTTCGAAGGTTGCGGCGAGACCGCGCGCCGGCCGGATTTCGATGGACGCGCCATCGCTCGGATCGTCGAACGAGACCGGCTTCAGCACTTCGATCGCGCGGCGGGGCGCCGCTTGTTCGATCGTACCTGCGCAATCGATCAGGAACAGGAACGGCGCGGACGAACCGTCCATCACCGGCACTTCGTCGGCGTCGAGCTCGACGACCGCGTTGTCGATCGCAGCCCCGTAAAGCGCGGCCATCAGATGTTCGACCGTGCCGAAGCGCGGACCGGGAACGGCCCCCAGCAGCGAGCACAAGCGCGTATCGGTGACGTTGCGGTAATCTGCCTTCACCGTGACACCCGTATGGGCGCTGCGGAAGGCGATACCCGAATTCGGGGCCGCGGGCAGCAGCGACATCGTCACTTTCCGGCCGGAATGCAGCCCCGTCCCCGTGCAGGAGATGGGCCCCTTCAACGTACGCTGGGCGATCGTGCGCGGTTTCTGCTGACGCGAGTTGAACACTTGAACTCCGGCGGGGCGGTCGTCTTCCGTGGGGTCGCTTGGATTGAACGGCCCAGGGACGAGTCTCGTTCCCCAAAAAGAAAAGAGGCTCCGGAACGATTGGGTACCCAACCGGCGCCGGAGCCTCAAGTCACCATTTATTTCACCATGTTGCAGGTGATTTTCGCGTCTCCGTCAATTCGCCTGTCGGCGCAGGAAGGCCGGGATTTCGAGGAGGTCGTCCTCGGCCTTGGGCGCCAAACGATCGGTCGGGTCGAGCCCGCCCAGGCGCGGCTGCGCCGGGGCCGGCGCGGCCGCGACCGCGCCGGACGCCGGGGTGGT
>VYME01000256.1_pt1 | contig 30238 bp, 30 predicted proteins | sample 5115281 | NCBI WGS metagenome assembly VYME01 (sample SAMN12291780, study PRJNA351875) | freshwater metagenome | isolation source: freshwater lake | place: USA: Michigan, Wintergreen Lake | collected 2013-08-08
CGGCGCCGAGCGTCACGATCACGAGCGACACGCCCGTCTCGATCCAGCCGCGCGCCAGGGCTGCGAAGTCGCCATCGCCGCCGAAGGCCGTGACGAGGTCTTCGTCGCTCGCCTTCATGATCGCGGTGTGCGCCACCAGTGAGGTGAAACGTCGGCGCCAGGCGGCGAGGTCGCCCACCAGTGCCGGCCGCAAGTTCGCGTCGATCGCGAGCACGCGATGTGCCCCTTCCCGCGCAGCGAGAGCGGCCAGCGCATCGGCCATCGGCGCAACGGCAATCGGATACGACCCGATGGCGATGGCCGCGATGCTCGCGGGCAACGTCGCAGGCAGCGCGTCGGGCGTGAGCGCGCTGTCGGCGGTGCCGTTCACCTGGAAGACGTAGTGGGGATGCCCGGCAGCGTCGGTGGAAACGCGGGCAACCGGGGTGGGGCGATTCGTCCGCAATGCGTAGCGGGTGTCGACGCCGGCGTCGGCAAGGCTGCGGATCATCAGGGCACCGTGGTGATCGGTGGAGATCCCGCCGAGGAACGCCACAGGGCACCCGAGACGACCGAGTCCGATGGCGACATTGAAAGGCGAGCCCCCGGCGACCGGGCGTTCGGGGGCGGCGTCGAAGATATCGACCAGCGCCTCGCCGCACACCAGCACGGCGGGGTCCGACCCCGCTTCAGGCGGCATCGTCCTCCGCCAGACCGATCGCGAGGCCGAGGCGGTCGAGCACCTGCGTCGCGAGGCGGCGGCAGGCATTGTTCAACGGGGTGGGCAGCGCCTCGGGGATCTCGTCGAGCAGCAGCAGCTTCGAACTGCTCACGGCCGCGACGGGTTCGAGGAGGCGATGGCGCTGATCCCCGAGCATGCTGTCCACCAGCCGGGTCGCGGCGTCCCGCTGCCACGGGTTCGTCGGCCACTGCGACGGGACAGCCAGCGCGTCCGGGAAGCGTTCGAGGTCCTGCAGGACGGTGCGGATGTCCTCGGGGGAATCGCGGAACGGGAGCAGCACGAGGCTGGCGACGGACTGCAGGCGGCGATCCTTCTCGGTGCGCCCGCCGCCCCCGTCGACGATGCCGATCCAGCCGTCGAGGCTGTGGAGTTTCTGCACGATGCGGTCGAGCATGTCGGGGGTGCGCGCGTCGGCGGTGAGGTAGCGCCGGTTGGCCTTGGAGAGGAGGGTGCGCGTGGTGTCGGTGAGCACGACCACGGCGCGATGACCGCAGAGCCCGAGCCCTTCTCCGAGCATGTGCGACATGGTCGTCTTGCCCGTGCCGCCCTTGTTGCCGATGACGCTGATGATCTCTGCCATGGATCTCCGCCTCCCATGTCGACGGTATCCGAGCGCGCCGATGCGCACAACCCCGCTTGCCATTGTCGGATTCAAGGTTTGTGTCCGGCGGCCGTTAAGCCGGCGACACCCGTCGCCGCGCCCGATCGCGCCCACCCCGGAGCCCAATGGGCAGGAGCAACTCACTCATGCGTCACCTGTTGAACACAGCCGCCGTCGTCCTCGCTGCTAGCTTGGCTGGCGCCTGCGCCCATACCCACGACACCCCCCGCGTGGCGGCGCCGAAGGCCGAACTGCCGATGGCGGTCGCCCCTGCCGAACTGGCGGCGCCCATGACCAAGGAACGGCAGGCGCGGATCACCCCCGACATCGCGCTGAGGCGCCTGCAGGACGGCAATGAACGGTTCGTCCACGGCCAGATGCTGAAGCGCGACCTGCGCGACCACGTGAAGGTCACCGGCCACGGCCAGTACCCCATCGCGAGCGTCGTGACCTGCATCGATTCGCGGTCGGGGCCGGAGCTGGTGTTCGATCAGGGGATCGGTGACGTCTTCACCGCACGGGTGGCCGGGAACATCGTGAACAAGGACATCCTCGGCAGCCTGGAGTACGCCTCGGCGGTGGCCGGTTCGAAGCTGGTGGTGGTGCTGGGGCACAGCCACTGCGGCGCGGTGAAGGGCGCCTGCGACAACGTGAAGATGGGCAACCTGACGGGCCTGCTCGACAAGCTCCAGCCGGCCGTGAGCAGCATTCCGAAGGACGGCAGCGCGCGCGACTCGCACAACCACGAGTTCGTGGAGAAGGTCGCCGAGGCCAACGTCGAACTCACCGTGCGAGACATCCTGGACCAGAGTCCGGTGCTGAAGCAGATGGTGAAGGAAGGGAAGATCGCGGTGGTCGGTGCGATGCTCGACGTGGAGACGGGCCACGTGGAATTCCTGCCCGCCTACGGCGTGATGAAGACGGCGTCCAGCCGCCACTGATCCAGCGCCGGTCCGTCCGGCAAAGAAAAAGGGCGGGGCGCTTTCGCGCTCCGCCCTTTTTCTTTTCACCGCCGGGCGATCAGGTCCCGAAGAAGTCCTTCACCTTCTCCATCCACGACTTCGCCTTCGGGTTATGGTGGGCGCCGTCGCGCTCGTTGATGGATTCCAGCTCTTCCAGCAGTTCGCGCTGACGCGCCGTCAGGTTCACCGGGGTCTCGACCATCACGTGGCACAGCAGGTCGCCGTGCACGGAGGACCGCACGCCCTTGATCCCCTTGCCGCGCAGGCGGAACACCTTGCCCGTCTGCGTCTCGGCGGGGATGCGAATCTTCGCGGCACCGTCGAGCGTGGGAATCTCGATCTCGCCGCCCAGCGCCGCCGTCGTGAAGCTGATCGGCATCTCGCAGTGCAGATCGTTCTGGTCCCGCGTGAACACGGCGTGTTCGCGGATCTGGATCACGACGTAGAGGTCGCCGTTCGGACCGCCGTTGACGCCGGCCTCGCCCTCGCCCGAGAGGCGGATGCGATCCCCTTCGTCCACGCCGGCGGGAATCTTCACCGACAGCGTCTTCTGCTTCTTCGTCCGGCCCACGCCGCCGCACGTGCCGCAGGGGTCCGTGATCACCTTGCCGCTGCCGTGGCACTTGGGGCAGGTCTGCTGGATGGAGAAGAAGCCCTGCTGCATCCGCACCTGGCCGTGACCCGCGCAGGTCGGGCAGGTCTTGGGTTGGGTGCCCGCCTTCGCGCCCGAGCCGTGGCAGGTGTCGCATTCCTCCATCGTCGGGATGCGGATCCGCGTCTCGGTGCCGCGTGCGGCTTCCTCGAGCGACACTTCCAGGTTGTATCGGAGGTCGGCGCCGCGATACACGCTGTTGCGCCCGCCGCCGCCCCGGCCACCGCCACCGCCGAAGATCTCGCCGAAGATGTCGCCGAACACGCCCTCGAACCCGCCCATCCCGGCGGCGCCGGCAGCACCGGCCGACGGGTCGACGCCGGCGTGTCCGTACGAGTCGTACGCGGCCCGCTTCTGCGGGTCGGAGAGCATCTCGTAGGCTTCCTTGGCCTCCTTGAACTTCTCCTCGGCCTCCTTGTTGTCCGGGTTGCGGTCCGGGTGGAACTTCATCGCGAGCTTCCGGTACGACTTCTTGATGTCGTCGTCGGAGGCGTCGCGGTTCACACCCAGGATTTCATAAAAATCGCGCTTGGCCATTGATCAGATCTCGCCACGGACACAGGGCGCCCGGTGACGCGACGACAACGCTGGCCATCGCGGTCCGGGCCCGGGAAACGAAAAGGCGAGAGCGGCCTGAATGGGCGCTCTCGCCGCGCTCGGGTGGGCGGGGTTTCCCCGCCGACCGGAGTCCAACGCCTGCCTGAAAGGTTACTTGCGGTCCTTCACTTCCTCGAACTCGGCGTCGACCACGTCGCCATCGTCGGCCTTGCCACCGGCGGCACCACCGGCCGAGGCCTGCGGGCCGGGTGCGCCGCCTTCCTGCTGGGCACCCGCGTACATCTTCTCGGCCAGCTTGTGCGAGGCCTGCATCAGGGCCTCCGACTTCGCATCGATGACGGCCTTGTCGTTGCCCTTCAGGGCTTCCTCGGCTTCCTTCAGCGCCGCCTCGATGGTTGCCTTCTCGCCGGCCTCGACCTTGTCGCCATGCTCGGCGAGGGTTTTGCGGACCTGGTGCGTCAGGGCGTCGAGCTGGTTGCGGGCATCGACCACCTCGCGCAGCTTGCGGTCCTCCTCGGCGTTCATCTCGGCGTCCTTCACCATCCGCTTGATCTCGTCCTCGGTGAGGCCGGAGCTCGCCTTGATGGTGATCTTGTTCTCCTTGCCGCTCGCCTTGTCGCGGGCCGACACGTGCAGGATGCCGTTGGCGTCGATGTCGAACGTCACCTCGATCTGCGGCATGCCGCGCGGCGCGGCGGGGATGCCCTCGAGGTTGAATTCACCGAGCGACTTGTTGCCGGAGGCCATCTCGCGCTCGCCCTGCAGCACCTTGATGGTCACCGCCGGCTGGTTGTCGTCGGCCGTGGAGAACACCTGGTTCGCCTTGGTCGGGATCGTCGTGTTCTTCTGGATGAGCTTCGTCATCACGCCACCGAGGGTCTCGATGCCGAGCGACAGCGGCGTCACGTCGAGGAGCAGGACGTCCTTCACGTCACCCTTCAGCACGCCGCCCTGGACCGCCGCGCCGATGGCGACGGCTTCGTCCGGGTTCACGTCTTTCCGGGGCTCGCGACCGAAGAACTCCTTCACCTTGTCCTGTACCTTCGGCATGCGGGTCATGCCGCCGACCAGGATGACGTCGTCGATGTCCGAGACCTTCACGCCGGCGTCCTTGATGGCGACGCGGCAGGGCTCGATGGACTTCTCGACGAGGTCCTCCACCAGGCTCTCGAACTTGGCGCGCGTGATCTTCTGCGCGAGGTGCTTCGGACCGCTGGCGTCGGCCGTGATGTAGGGCAGGTTGATCTCGGTCTGCTGCGACGACGAGAGTTCGATCTTCGCCTTCTCCGCGGCTTCCCGCAGGCGCTGCAGTGCGAGGACGTCCTTGCCGAGATCGACGCCGGATTCCTTCTTGAACTCGCCGATGATGTATTCGATCAGGCGGTGGTCGAAGTCCTCGCCGCCGAGGAACGTGTCGCCGTTGGTCGCGAGCACCTCGAACTGCTTCTCGCCGTCGACGTCGGCGATCTCGATGATCGAGATGTCGAACGTGCCGCCGCCGAGGTCATACACGGCGATCTTGCGATCCTTGCCGCCGGCCTTGTCGAGGCCGAAGGCGAGTGCCGCGGCCGTCGGCTCGTTGATGATCCGCTTGACGTCCAGACCGGCGATGCGGCCGGCGTCCTTGGTGGCCTGGCGCTGGGAGTCGTTGAAGTACGCCGGCACCGTGATGACGGCTTCGGTGACCGGCTCGCCCAGGTAGTCCTCGGCCGTCTTCTTCATCTTCATCAGCACCTGCGCCGACACCTCGGGCGGGGCGATGTTCTTGCCGCGGACGTCGACCCAGACGTCGCCGTTGCTGTTCTCGACGATGCCGTAGGGCATCAGCTCGATCGCCTTCTGGACTTCGCGTTCCTTGAAGCGGCGGCCGATGAGGCGCTTGACGGCCGACAGCGTGTTGCGGGGGTTCGTGATGGCCTGCCGCTTGGCCGGCGCACCCACCAGGATCTCGCCGTCCTCGACGTAGGCGACGATGGACGGCGTGGTGCGGGCGCCCTCGGAGTTCTCGATGACCTTGGGAACGCCGTTCTCCATGATGGCCACACAGGAGTTGGTCGTGCCGAGGTCGATGCCGATGATCTTTGCCATGATGCGTCCTTGCGGGAAAGTGATGTCTGACGGCTATATTCGGGTGGGGCGCCGGTGATTCAAGCGGCCCGGATCAATCTGGTGTTCAGGCGCCCTTCGCGCGGGACACCGCCACGAGTGCGGGGCGCAACACCCGCTCGTGCAGCAGGTAGCCCTTCTGGAAGACCTCGACCACCGTGTTCGCCGGTTGGTCGGATTCGACCATGCTCATTGCCTGGTGGCGGTGCGGATCGAACTTCTCGCCAACGGGGTTCATCTCGCGGATCGCGAATTTCTCGAAGACGGAGGTGAGCTGTCGCAGCGTGATCTCGACGCCGGCCTTCATGCTCTCGACGGTCGCGTTCTGCACGCCGGCGGCGGCTTCGAGGCTGTCGCGGACGGCCAGGAGTTCGGACGAGATCCCGTCCACCGCGAACTTGTGCGCCTTGGCCACGTCGTCCTGGGCCCGCTTCCGGATGTTCTCGGTCTCGGCCTTGGCCCGGAGCCACGCGTCGTGGTGCTCGGCGGCGTTCAGCTCGGCCTGGCGGAGCAACTCTTCGAGGCTCGGCATCACTTCGGGGGCGGCGGTGCCCTGGGCATCCTGTGGGGCGGCGTTATCCTGCTGATCTGTCATGAGTTTTCCGGTCTGTTCGATTTCCGACCCACCGCACGTTGGGGTGGTGTGCGGGATTTCAAGGGCAGGCCTGCGCGGCGGTGATGGCCACCACTTCGATCGCCCCGCGTGCCTCAAGTCGCGCGGGGTGCCGGTCGTAAGCTGGTGATCACGCCTTCGAGTGGTTGCCATGTCCGGTTCCTACGACCCCGTCCTCCTCGTCCTGTCGTGGGGGGTCGCCACCCTGGCTTCATTGGCCTTCGTCCGGGTCGCCAGCGCGCTTCCCGCGATGGACGCCTCCGCGGGTCATCGCTGGTGGTCCCACGGCGCGGCTGTTGCCGGCGTCGGACTCTGGGCCGCGCATGTCGTCGGCCTGCTGGCGTACCACCTTCCCATCGACCCCGCTCTCGCGCCGGTGCTGCTCATCGCGTCGGTGGTCCCGGCCTGGCTAGGTGTCGGCACCGCGTTGCGGCTGGCCGGTCGGGCCTCACTCGGTGGGACGGGTGTCGCGCTCGCCGCAGCGTCTCTCGTTGCCGGCATCGGCGCGATGCATTTCATCGGTACCAGCGCCTGGCGGATCGGTCCGTACGTCGGGCACGATGTCCCGTTCCGACTGGTGGCGCTCGTCGGCGCCTGCTTGTGCGCGGCGGCGGTGATCGCGCTCAGCCGGGGGCGGACGTCCGCGATCGCTCTCCTACCGGCGCCCGCCGCTGCCGTGGGCCTGAGCACTATCGTCGTCCTCCTCCAGATGGCTGGCACCGCCGCCGTCGAGGTGCGGCCGGATGCCGTGGCGCTCGCGCCCGGCCTCGGCGCGGCGACGCCGTGGATCGCGGCGCTGATCGCTGCCGTCGGGATCGGTCCGGTGCTCGCGCTGTTCGCCGTCGAACGGCGGCGGGTCGGGGATGAGCAGGTGGCGGACACAGACGCCGCCACCGCCATGATCGGAGCCGCGCCCGCGGCATCCGCCGCAACCGTCGCCATCAGGTCGGCGTCGACGGACGACGCCGGCACTGTTCCGGGCGAGCGCCCCTGGGACGCCGCAGCGGGTCCCGTGGCGATGTTCCGTACCGACACCGGACACCCCGACGTACTGGCGCGGTTCTCACCCAACGCGGCTGCGCTGTGGGGATACGCCCCGGAAACCCTGGGTGCCATCACTGCGCTCACGGACGTCTTCCACGAGCACGACTGGAATGCCGATCGGGTTGGCCAGTGGCGGCGTCGGTTTGCTGCCGGTGCCCTGCGCCTGACCGAGGATGTCCGTGTGCGGTGGGCCGATGGCGTGTATCGATGGCACCAGTTGTCCCTGGCCCCGCTGGGGGCCGCCTCGGTGCCGACCGGCGCACCCGCCGCCGTGACCTCCGGCGGCTGGATCGGGCATCTCGTCGACATCGATGAGCGCAAGCACGCCGAACTGCATGCTCATGCGCAGATCCGGCGACTGGCAGAGCTGGCCGACGGGCACCGGGACGCATCGCGCGATGCCGCCCTGTTGGAAGACACCCGGGAGATGCTGCACCTCGCGGAGACCCTGCCCGAGGCGCGCGAGATCATCCGCCGCGCCTGCCTGCGGCTCCTGCCGGGGTGGTCGGGCGCCCTGACGCAGATCGAGGGCGAATCCCGCGTCGTCGTGACCAGCCGCTGGGGCGACCGGGCCCCGATGGTCGACCGCTTCAGCCCGCGGGACTGCTGGGCTGTCCGCAGCCACCGTGTCCACCGTTACACGGATCCCGCCGAGCATGCGCTCTGCGCGCACCTCGTCGATGAGGCCGACGAGGTCCTCCCGCCGCACTTCTGCCTGCCGATCGTCGATCACCGGGAGGCGATGGGTGCGGTGCATCTGTTCGCCCCCCACGGTTGCGATGCCAGCGACGTCGAGACGCTGCGTCCCCGGATGGACGCTCTGGCACGCATGCTCGGCCAGGCACTGTCGAATCTCCGGTTGCGACTCGCGCTACGGGAGCAGGCATTGCGGGATGCTCTCACCGGCCTATACCAGCGACGGATCCTCGACGAGGAACTGCCGGCGGAACTCCAGCGTGCGCATCGCGAGCGCCGGGCCGTGTGTGTCGCGATCGTCGACATCGACGGACTTGCCACCTTCAACGAACGCCACGGCCGCGAAGCCGGCGACGGAGTGCTCGCGGCGATCGGCCGGATCCTGAACGGGTCGTTGCGCGGCTACGACACCGCCTGCCGCGTGGGTGGCGAGGAAGTCGTCCTGGTGCTGCCCGGCTGCGAGCTGGAAGATGCGCTGATCCGCCTGGAGGAGATCCGCTGCGCCGTCGAGGCCCTGAGACTGGACCATGGCGGTGTGCCGCTGCCGGTGGTGACCGTCTCGGTCGGCATCGCCGAGGCCCGCGGCGGCACCGCGGATGCCCTCATGGTCCGCGCCCGCGGGGCGCTGCAGCGTGCCAAGGACAACGGCCGCAACCGGATCGAACTCGCGGAGCGGGAAGGGCCGGTGCTCGTCTGACGAGAGGGCGGCGCATGCTCCTCAGGGCGGGCCCAGCAGGAGATCCACGGCAGAGCGACGGATCCCGGCGCGCACCGCCGGCAGCTCGCCACGCGTCTTCTCGATGAGGTCGTAGAGGTCCATGCCCACCAGGAAATGCACGTCGTTGCTCACGCCCGGGACGTCCGAGTGGTGCAGCGTGAGCCCCGCCGAATAGCGTCCGTACCGGACCAGCGCGCCGTATCCCATGCCCTGGCCGGTGCTGGCCGTGACCACGGCCGATGCGCCCCACCATTGCCGGAAGCGGCTTCCATCCACGTAGCGGACGAAGCCGATCGGCTCGAGCATCAGGCTGCCCTCGAGGTTCGCCCGCTCGCGGCTGCGGGTGTTGATCTCCACGCCGACCGACGGGCGCATGAAGACGAACTGCGTATCGAACAGGCCGTCCGCGTCCGAGCTGCCCAGCCGCTTCCCGTTCAACCAGAGTTCCCACGGCCACATCGGCAGCCCGTTGCGGATGAGGTCCTCGTGATCGGTGGCACGTTGCTTCAGTGCGATCCACTGGGCCTGCTTGCCCGGCGCCTCGAGGGCCGCGATCGCCGTGTTCAGGAACCGCGCGATGGAGACCATGTCGTGGTACTTCGTCGCGATCGGCAGCGGGCGGCAGGGGATGATCACGGGGCGTTCCGTCGGATCGCGCTCGAACAGGATCGGGTTCGCCGTGTCGTCGTCGACGGCGACCTCCCATAGGGCCGACCAGCGCGATGTCGGCGCGCGCAGTTGCCGCAGGAACGCGGCGGGCCCCGGCGTCGCGGCCTCGCCCGGGGGAAGCGATTGCTCGAAGGTCGTCGCGATCCGGTCGAGTGCCACCTGGAGCCGACCGGCGACGATGTCGTCGGCGGCATCGTTCACCAGGGCCTTTCGCTCGAAGGCAGCGGACGGCGTGAGCGGGGCGCCGCACACCTTACCTGGGTCCGACGCGGCCAGCACCGATACCGGGAGGCTGATCGCAACGACGGCGCCGCAGGCCGCGAGCCAGCGGATTCCCTTCGTCAGGATCTTCATGCCGTCAGCTCCTTCAGTGCGCGGACCACCGCGAGCAGGTCCTGGAGGGTCCCCGAACTCGCCACCGCCGAGTCCACCAGTTGCGTGAGTTTCGCCTGCACTTCCGTCGCCAGGCCGCCACCGAGGCCCTGCCAGTGGGCATCGGCCTCCTGCTTCGCGAGCGTGATGTCGTCCGGTGTCACGACGTCGGTCATCCGCGTGAGCAGCGGCATGTGCACCAGCGGATTCGAGAGGTAGTGCGCGAAGCCGTGCGTGTTGCGCTCGTGGATGTGGTCGACGCCGAGCCGCTTGCCGTTGGTTCGCGCGCCGACCTTGAAGGCTTTCACGTTGCACACCGGATCGAACCGGTTGTTCACGTCGCGGAAGAGGGCGCACTCCAGCAGCCCGTCGTGCTTCGCGGAGAGGTAGTCGCCATCGACCCGGCTGATGAGCGGAATCACGTTCGACACGAGCATCAGCGTATTGAGCGGGAACGGCATCGGACGGTCGGGATGCGCCTGCGTGCCCTGCTGCACCTGTTCGAAATGCGCGCGCTGCTCGTCGGTCAGCTGCCCGGTGCCGAGGAGTCCGGGGGCGGTCGCCAGCGCGGGCGATGCCGCGACCGTCGACTGGTCTTTCAGGAAGTCCGCCGTGGCCAGCGTCCAGAGGGCGTCGTGGGTGACGGCGGTCCCCATCGAGTGCGCCACGATGCCGATCCGCGGAAAGGTCTCGCCGGGCTCGGCGGCCTTCAGGTGCCGCTTCAGGACCTCGCCGGCGAGAACTGACGCCACGCGCAGGCGCACCGCCCGCGCCACGATGTCGAAACCACCGTAGAGGAGGATGTCGCCGCCGAAGTCGGCATAGAGGTTCTTGTTCCCACCCACCTCGGCCAGCAGCTGCTGGACCTTCGCGACCCAGGGGAAGGCACCCGCAGCCGGCCCGAGGTCGTCCGCCAGCTTCTCCCACTGGTCGAGCACCAGGTCGAAGAGATCGTCGTAGCGCACTTCGACGATATCGACGAGATCCGAGAGCTTCTTGCCGGCGAAGCACGGATAGCGCTTCATCGCGGCGTCGAGGGCGGCAACCGGACCGTCCGGCGCCGCGGACCATCCCGCGCCGTGCCGGCCGATGCCGTGGACGAAAAAGAGGACGTTCTTCATGCGGCGGTCTCCGGAGGGCGTGGGGGACTCGCAGTCACGTCCGCGCCGGGCCACTGCCGACGGTGGATGACTACCCGGGCATCATAGTCGTCGCCGTCGCTGTCGCCACCATGCGATCTGCAGGACGTCAGTCCGTCGTCTCGAACACCACGGCATCCAGGGCGACGCAGCCATCCCCCGCACTGCCGATCAGCACCGGATTCACGTCCAGGCTCGAGATCCGGCTGCCCGGCGCTGACACCAGCGCGCCGACAGCGGTGACTGCCTGCGCGAAGGCGTCGAGGTCCATCGGGGCCTCGCCGCGAACGCCGGCGAAGAGCGGCGCGACGCGCAGCCGCGAGAGCGCCCGGTGCACGTCAAAGGCATCGAACGGCGGGAGCAGCAGTTGCGAGTCGGGCAGGGCCTCCACGTACTTGCCGCCGTCGCCGATCACGACGACCGGCCCGAACACCGGGTCCACGTGGGCACCGACCATCAGCTCGCGGCGGCCGCGGGCCATCGCCGCCACGAGCATGCCGTCGAAGGCGAAGCCGCCGTCGCGCAATGTCTTCTCCATGGCCGTGAAGGCGGTGCGCGTCGCGTCCGTGTCCATGATGCCGAGCCGCACGAGACCCAGTTCCGACTTGTGCGCGACGTCCGCGGAGCAGCCCTTCACCACGACCGGACCGCCGATCGCCGCGAATGCCGCCGCCGCTTCGTCCGCCGTCCGGCAGAGCCGATGGGGCACGACCGGCACGCCAGCAGCCTCCAGCCGCGCGAGGCTCTCCGCCTCGTTCAGCATGCGTTGCTGCCCGCCGGACGCCTTCGCCACGGGCGCCGTGGGTTTCGCGGCGTGGATGCGTTCGTGATGCGCGGTGAACTGTGCGAGTGCGGAGACGGCCTCGGATTCGGTCTGGAACACCGGCAGGCCGCGGGCCCGGAACGGGGCGGCCACTTCGTCCTGCGTGATCGCGGCGACCACGGGCTTGCCGGTTGCCTGCGCGAAGTCGGCGGTGTCGCGCGCGAAGGCTTCGACATCGTAGGCGGCACCGGCCACCGGGATGCCGATCACGAAGGCGTCGGCGGCCGGGTCGCGGGCGATCGCCGGCAGGATCGCGCCGAAGAGGCCGCTGTTGGTCATCAGCGCGGCGGTGATGTCGATCGGGTTGGTCGTCGTCGCGAAGGACGGCAGGATCGCGGCCATCTCGGCGCGTGTCTCGGGAGCGAGCGTCGCGATGGGCATCTCCGCGCGCGTCGCGGCATCGGCGGCCATCACGCACACGGCGCCGGAGTTGCTGATCGCGACGAGGCGCCGTCCGGCCGGCTGCCATCCCTTCAGATACAGCTCGGTGGCCGCCACGAGTTCCCGGAGATCGCGCGCGCGCCAGATACCGTTGCGCTCGAGGAAGGCGTCGACGACGCGGTCCTCGTTCGCGAGCGCGCCGGTGTGGGAGCGGGCAGCCTGCTGTCCGGCGAGCGTGCGTCCGGACTTCAGTGCCACGATCGGCAGCCCGCGGTCACGCGCGATGCGCGCGGCTTCGGCGAGCGGTGCGGGATCCGGGATGCTCTCCAGATAGAGCAGCAGGAGTTTGAGATCCGGATCCTCCGCCACGGCGCCAGCGAGCTCGCCCACCGTGATGTCGCAGTCGTTGCCGGTGGCGTGCGCGTACCGGACGCCGATCCCGCGTCGACGCAGCATGCAGTAGGGCACCACGCTCATCGCGCCGCTCTGGCTCACGACGCCCACCGGACCGTCCATGGGCGGGACCTCGATGAACATCGACGAGAAGGACAGCACGGCGCCGTTGCCGAAGTTCGCGAGGCCCTGGGAGTTCGGCCCCACGACCCGCATGCCGGCGGCGCGGGCCACCTCACGCATCCGTGCCTCGCCCGCGATGCCTTCCGGTGAGGACGTCTCGCCGAAGCCGGAGGACATCACCACACACGCCTTCACGCCGGCTGCCGCGAGTTGCGTCACGGCGTCGACGGCGGCCAGACCAGGCACCGCGACGATCGCGGCCTCCGGCACCTCGGGCAGCGCATCGATCGACGGGAACGTCGGGAAGCCCTGGGTCTCGCTGCGCTTCGGATTCACCGCATAGACGCGTCCGCGATAGCCGAACTTCGCGAGGTAGGCGAGCGGACGGCCGCCGATCTTGTCGGGGTTCTCCGAGGCGCCGATGACGACGATCGATCCGGGGGCGAGGCAGGCGCGCAGTTGCGGCGTCATGGTGGTGGTGCTCCGTGGCGACAGCGGCCGCGGCACTCGGCCGCGGCGGGATGAACGGGATGGTCGATCAGCCTTCGAGGACGAACAGCGGGACCGTGGCCGTGCCGAATTCGTGGAAGGTCGCGCGGACGCGGTCCCCGATGCGGGCTTCCGGGACCACGTGGGCCATGAGGCGGAAGCCCTCGTCGGCATCGACGAGGGCGATCGCGTAGGGCGCGTACGGGCGCAGGGCCTCGCTCGGCGCGCGGGCGACGAGGGTGACGGCGTGCACCGTGCCGAGGCCGGACGCCTGCTTGCGGGTGATCGTGCGCGATCCGCACGCGGGGCAGAAATCACGACGGAAGTACCACGCGTGGTGGCAGTCGCTGCAGTGCTGCATCGCGATGCCTTCCGTGCCTTCGGTCCAGTCGAGGATCTCCGGATTCATGCTTCCCTCCCGAGCACGAGCGAGACATGGGACGACAGCACGCCGCCGTCGCCGTGGAGCAGGGCGATGCCCGGGGTGCCGCGCTGGCGGGCGCCGGCCCGGCCGGTCATCTGCAGTTGGGTTTCCACCAGATGCGCCATGGCGCCGCCGACGCCGCAGTGGCCGTACGACAGCAGGCCGCCATGGGTGTTGAGCGGCACGCCATCCGCGGTCGAGAAGTGGCCTTCCGCCGCCAGCCGGCCGGCGCCGCCGCGGGGCGCGAGACCGATCTCCTCCAGGAGGATCGCGAGCGTGATCGTGAAGCTGTCGTAGATGGCCGCGTAGTCGACGTCGTCCAGCCGGATGCCGGCCGTGCGCATGGCCGTCTGCGTGGATGCGGCGGCACCGAACTCGGTGAGGCTCGGTGCGGCGGTGACGTGCTGATGCGTGTGTGCCTGTGCCGTGCCGCGGATCCGGACCGAGAACGCGTTGGTGCGGTCGCGACTCACGACGAACGCGGCGCCTCCGTCGGACACCGGGCAGCAGTCGAGAAGCTTGAGCGGGGAGGCAACGGGCTTGGAGGCGAGCACCTGGTCGACGTCGATGGGGTCGTGGAACTGCGCACCCGGATGCCCGCCCGCGTGCCGGCGCATGGTCACCGCGAGTTCCGCGAAGTCGCGTTCCGAATTGCCGTGCTCGTGCATGTACCGCGACGCAAGCAGCCCGTAGTAGGCTGGGATCGTGGCACCGAAGGGCACCTCGTACACCGGGTGCCCCACCTGGGCGAGCGTCTGCACCGCGGCGTCGCGGGTCTGGCCGGTGAGCCGGTTCTCGCCCGCGACCACCAGGACGTTCTTCGCGAGGCCGCTTTCGACGACATGGTGGGCGAGCATCGCCATCGCGAATCCGGTCGCGCCGCCCAACTGGATCGCGTGGGCGTACGACGGCACGAGACCGAAGTGCTCGGCGAAGACCGTCGACAGCATCAGATGGGGGAAGGTCGTCGAGTAGCCGGTGAGCAGGCCGTCGACCTCACGCCGGGCGAGGCCGGCGTCGGCGATGGCCGCACCGGCCGCCTCGCTCATCAGGTCGAGCGTGCTGCGACCCGGGTGCTTGCCGAAGGGCGTGAGTCCCACGCCTGTGATCCAGGACACCGCGTTCTCCTCTGGGAGTGAGGCGACAGTCTCACCGGGACCGGGCCAGGCTGTCCACGGACCGGCCGGGGACTGTTCACATCATGGGCACGGCGCTCAGGTGCCAGCGACACCCTGCTGGAGCCAGAACGTGACCGGCCCGTCGTTCACGAGCGCCACCTGCATGTCGGCGCCGAAGACGCCGGACCCTACGATCGGATGGGAGCGGCGCGCGAACGCGAGGGCATGATCGAACATCGCGCGGCCGACGTCGGGGGCGGCGGCTCCCGAGAAGCTGGGGCGGGTGCCCTTGCGGGTGTCGGCGGCCAGCGTGAACTGCGGGACCAGCAGCAGGCCGCCGCCAATGTCGCGGAGGCTGCGGTTCATCTTGCCGGCCTCGTCGCCGAACACACGGTAGCCGAGGAGGCGTTCCACTAGCCGTTCGGCGACGGCCGGCGTGTCGTCCGGTTCGGCGCAGACCAGGACCATCAGCCCCGGACCGATCTCGCCCGTCACTTCACCGCCCACGCGCACGCTCGCTTCGCGCACGCGCTGAAGCAATCCGATCATGTCGTTCCCCGTCCGTCCGTCGTCGAGGCGCGGAGTCTACTTGGCGTCGCGTGACCCTGGACTGGAGGCACGCGCGCTATCCTCCCCAGGAACGGCCCGGCAATGGTGTGGTCCACGGGTCCCGACTCATGCGAAGGAGAGAACACGATGGCAACGGAGACCGCGACCCTCGCGGGGGGCTGCTTCTGGTGCGTGGAGGCCGTGGTGGTGCGGCTGCGCGGCGTGAAGGCCGTACGGTCCGGCTACATGGGCGGGCACACCCCGTCGCCGACGTATCGGGATGTCTGCAACGGGGACACGGGCCATGCCGAGATCGTGCAGGTGACGTTCGATCCCGAGGTCATCGGTTATCGCGACCTCCTCGAGGTGTTCTTCGGGACGCACGATCCGACGACGCCCGATCGGCAGGGCAACGACATCGGCACGCAGTACCGGTCGGCGATCTTCTTCCACACCGATGCCCAGCGTGCAGAGGCGGAGGACCTCGTCGGGGAGCTGTCCCGCGAGCATGTCTTCGACGCGCCGATCGTCACGGAGATCGTGCCGGCCGAGACGTTCCATCCGGCGGAGGATTACCACCACGACTACTTTGCGCGGAACCCGAACCAGCCCTACTGCCAGTACGTGGTCGCCCCGAAGGTGGCGAAGCTCCGCGCGAAATTCACTTCCCTGCTGTCGGCTTCGTGACTTCCCAGACGCCCACCTGCGCCTGACACGCCAGGCCGCGGGTGGTGCGGCCACCGGCCCGGACCGTGAAGGGGCGGCACGGGAGACCGTTCGCGGCGACGTCGTTGCCGATCGAGATCGATACCTGTTTCTTGCCCGACGCCCACCGCACCGTGCGTCCGTGGCGCGAGAGCTCGAGCGCCTGGGCCGCGCACGCGCGATCGGCGTCGTCGAGGTCGATCCCGGCGAGGACGGCCACGGGACTCTGCCCGGGTGTCGCCGTGCGGGGGTCGGCGAGGGCCTTGCCGACGGCATCCCGGCTGCAGCGGCCGCGGGTGACGCCGAAATCGTCGGCCCATTCCACACCGGTGTAGCCCATGAACGGCCCCGCGGCGCGCGCGTGCGCCGCACCCGTCGGCAGGGCTGCGATCAGCAGAAGAGGGAGGATCGGGAGACAACGGCGGAAGGCGGCGAAACGGGCGTCCATGCATCTCTCCGGAGTCGTGCAACAAGGCTCCGAAGATTAGCACCACCTCATCGATCCGGCCGCCTTCGCGAAGGTCTTTCCATGTCGACGCTTTCATAGAGGAAAAACGGCGCGGAAAGCCCTTGTCATGCGCAAACGAATTGTGCATCCTCGCAGCCGCGCTAGCGCTCCCGTCGAGGGGCCGCTCCATCGCCGCGTCACCATCGCATTCACACAGATTGGAGGCATACCAATGGCCGTAGCCAAGAAACCCGCTGCCAAGAAGCCCGCCGTGAAGAAGGCGGCTCCAGCCAAGAAGGCTGCTCCGGCAGCCAAGAAGGCCGCTCCGGCCGCCAAGAAGGCAGCCCCGGCCGCCAAGAAGGCAGCTCCGGCCGTGAAGAAGGCAGCTCCGGCGAAGAAGCCCGCCGCGAAGCGCACGCCGAACGCCGCATTCATGAAGCCCATGACCCCGAGCGCCGTGCTCGCGGCCGTCATCGGCGACAAGGGGATGCCGCGGACGGAAGTGACCAAGAAGATCTGGGAGTACATCAAGAAGAACAATCTTCAGGATGCCAAGAACAAGCGGATGATCAACGCCGACGACAAGCTGAAGGCGGTGTTCGGCGGCAAGAAACAGGTCTCGATGTTCGAGATGACCAAGCTCGTGAGCGCGCACCTGAGCTGATCGTCCGCACACTCCGCCCGGTTCGCCGGGAGGGTGTGAAACAAAAAAACCGGAGGCAGACCACCTCCGGTTTTTTTTGTCCTCGCCTCTGCGGCGTCGCGCACGGGCCGCCTCGATGCTGCTCCGCGTCATGCGGAGCGGTGCGCCCGCGGTGACCTCACGTCAGCGGTGGTAGGACGTCACCCGCTCGACCTCGCTCTTCGATCCGAGGAACACGGCCACGCGCTGGTGCAGTTGCTCGGGCTGGATGTCGAGGATGCGCTGCTTGCCGTCGGTGGACGCGCCCCCCGCCTGCTCGACGATCATCGACATCGGGTTCGCTTCGTACATGAGGCGAAGCTTCCCGGGCTTGTCGGGTTCCCGCGCATCTCGCGGGTACATGAAGATCCCGCCGCGGGTCATGATGCGGTGCACGTCCGCGACCATCGACGCGACCCATCGCATGTTGAAGTCCTTGCCGCGCGGGCCGGTCTTGCCGGCGAGCAGCTCGTCGACGTAGCGCTTCACCGGGGCTTCCCAGTGCCGCATGTTCGACGCGTTGATGGAGAACTCCTTCGTCTCTTCGGGAATGCGCATGTCGCGCTGCGTCAGGACGAAACTGCCGACCTCGCGATCGAGCGTGAAGCAGCTGACGCCATTGCCCAGGGTCAGCACCAGCAGGGTCGTCGGTCCGTAGACCGCGTACCCGGCGCAGACCTGCTTCGCGCCGGCCTGCAGGAAGTGGTGCTCCTCGACGTCACCGATGTTCTCGGGGCAGTGCAGCACCGAGAAGATCGTCCCCACCGAGACATTGACGTCGATGTTCGACGAGCCGTCGAGCGGATCGAAGAGCAGCAGGTACTCACCCTTCGGATAGCGGTGCGGGATGATGTAGGGGTGGTCCATCTCCTCGGAGGCCATGGCCGCGAGGTGTCCGCCCCATTCGTTGGTCTCGAGGAGGATCTCGTTCGAGATCACGTCGAGCTTCTTCTGGACCTCGCCCTGCACGTTCTCCGTCGTGGCCGAGCCCAGCATGCCGGTGATGCCGCCCTTGCCGATGGCGATGCTGATGGCCTTGCAGGCGCGGGCCACGACCTCGACGAGCAGCCGCAGGTCGCCCTGGATGACGCCCTTGTGGCGTTGTTCCTCGATGAGGAACTGGGTGAGTGTGATTTTTCGCATGGCTTTCACTGGGGGGAAGGGGGCAGGACCGCGTGGATCCCGACGGGAGTCTATATCGGTGCTGACCGGCAGAAACTTCGTGCCCGGTCACGGTATGCCGTGGGTCACAGGGGCGTCGCCAGTGCCAGCCGCTCTGCCTGGAAGCGGATCCGGACATCCAGCAGATTGGCGGTGGCCACCGCGAGGGCTGCCGGCTCGGGTTCGTGCACCCAGATCCCATGGGGTCGGACGGATTCCACGGCCACGTAGAGGAAGCGAGGGGTGCGGCCGATCAGCCTCGTGACGCCGTCCACGTAATGCGCGGCCTGGAGGTCGTAGCCGAAACGTCGGCGGGACTTCATGAAGTGGTTCGGGCGGATGTCCGACGCGGTCTTCAGCTCCACGATCACATCGTCGAACAGGCAGTCGGGCCGCGCCTTCCAGCGCCCGCCGGCATCGTCGGTCCAGTAGCACGAGATCTCGCGTTCGCCGCGCTCCAGCCATTCGCGCAGTGGCAGCTGTTCATAGCCGAGGACTGCGGCACGCATCGCAGCGAGGGACTTGCAGGCGGCGGCTGACAGCCAGGTGCGTTGCTCGGGCGCCGCCTCGCCGTCGTTGGGCGGAGGCGCGTCGCCGATGACGAAGTCTTCGTCGAAGCGATCGGGCTCCAGAAGCATCGCGTGGAGGGCGTCACCGAGCGTCGCTTCCTTCGGCACCACCGATGTGCGCATGGCCAGTTCGGGCGACTGCCCCGTGCGTGCGAACCTGCGCAGCGCCGAACTGGAGACGTAGTCCGCACAGTCGAGGTACTCGGCGAGGGATTCACGGCGCGTGAAGCATCTTGCCCCGTGGCTGGCATCTGTTTGCATCCCCCGAGCCTACCACGCGCGCCCGTGCACGCCCCGTCGTGCGCCCTGTTCGAGTGCGAGGGCCGGAGTGCTCCGGGCTATTGCAGTTCGAGCAGGCGCTGCTGGGCTTCGCCGAGGTGCGGATGAAAGCGGAGCGCGGTCTCGAAGGCGAACGCCGCGGCCTCGCGATCGCCCTTCGCGAGGAGGATCTCCGCGACGGCGCAGATGGCCGCGAAATGGCGCGGCTCCAGTTCGAGCACGTGGTGCAGTGCGTCGAGGGATTCGTCGTCGCGCTCCTGCAGGTAATAGAGCGTGGCCCGTTTGTGCCAGGCCTCGCAGTAGTCGGGCGCGCCACGGAGCAGCCGCGTGAGCCGTGTTTCGGCGATGTCGTGACAGTGCGTGGCGATCTCCGTGGACGCCCGGTCGAGATGGCGGGCCGCCCGACGGTGCGGGTGGTACATCCAGAGATCCCAGATGCGGGCTTCGGTGGCGGAGGCGATGTCGACGTTGTCGCAGCTCGCGAGCTGGTGGAACAGCCCGTCGAGGGCGCCGGGCATCACCGGGGCGGGCCGTCGCCGATGGGCGGAGGCCACGAGTTCCAGCGTCGAACTGCAATGCGATTCGGTCATGGGCGACCTCTTCCGGTGGAGGCGGAAAGCTGGTCGTTGTCGAGCAGATTGCACGCCAGGCGTCCGAGTCATGGAAGCCGTGGGCGTGCGTGGAGGTTTGGGTTACGCTCGACCTCGGCCGAGATTCCTCCAGAACAATGCGCGTGTGAAGCGCAGGCAGGTCCCGGCTTCCGCAAGGAGACCGCAATGACCAGATGCTTCCTGGTGTCCGTGCTGGGAATGGCGCTCGTGGGACAGGCCGCCTGGGTGTCGGCAGCCGGGTCCGGCTTGCTCGCGGCGCACATGCCGCAGTTGCTGAGCCTCGAGCAGCAGCGTCGCCTCGAGGTTGGCGCCTACGCCGAAGCCGTCCGCTCGCGCATCCTGCGGGACCAGCGCTATCCGGGCGAAGCCCTGGCCAATTCGCTCCAGGGGACGACCGAGGTCACGCTCGTGATCGGGATCACCGGTCAGGTGAAAGGCGTGCGGGTCGCCGCATCGAGCGGCCATGCGGTGCTCGATGCCGAGGCGGTCTCGAAGGCCCGCGCCGCCACCGACCTACCCCCGCCTCCGCGCTTCCTTCAGGGCCGCGAGTTCACGCTGGCAGTGCCCATCGTCTTCCGGCTCGATCCGTAGCGATCCGCCCGATTCCGTCACCGCGCGTCGTTGAATCGAGCTGCGATCCATCGATCGACACTGAGCTTCCCCGGCCCCTGGAACACCAGCGGCACGAACATCACGAGGTAGATGAGGGGGAGCTTCCACCCGTTGTCGCAGACGTTGTAGCCGTTGCCGGCATGCACGGCGGCCCACGCGACGATCGTGAGAATCACGAGACTCACGCTCACGAATCGGGTCGCGAGTCCGGCGACGAGGCACACGGCGCCGCCGACCTCGAACCACGTCGCCATCTGCCAGCTGATCTCCGTGGGGATCACCGAGAACGGGAAGGGGAACTGGTCCGCGATGTCGTCGAACCAGTTGTTGCCGCGCAGCTTCTCGAGGCCGGCCTCCCAGAACTCCCACGCGAGCAGCAACCGCAGGCACAGCCCCGGAAGCCACTGGCCGATCTGGTCGGTCATGCCCAGGCCACGGAACAGCCAGTCGAGGGGCAGGGGCGTTGCGTTCTGGTGCATGTCCGTCTCCCGAGATCCTGTGTCGGCGCACGTTGCGCCCGGCGGATCTACGTCCGACGTGGCCGTGGTGGATTCAGGCGGCAGACGAAAAAAACCCCCGGGGTGTCGCCACCGCGGGGTCTCGGGCCGGAACGGCCGGGATCAGCGTGCGCCCTGCGCCTTCCAGCGCTCGGCGTTGATGCGTTCCTGCTCCTTCGAGAAGGACAGCACCCAGAAGAGGCAACCGAGCACGACGACGAGAGGCGCGCCGAGCAGAATGAAACCAGTCATTTCAGGGAACTCCAAAAATTGTAGTGATGCATCTGCAGGAAGCCCCGTGGGCGCTGATCGAGGATGAAGACCACAGCCTCGACGACATCCGCGAAGGGTGTCGTGATCGCGACCCGAGCGGGAACCGTCTTCGAGGTTAGCACAACGTGCGCCAGTTGCGCGCCTCTGCCAGCGCCGGTCAGGCCTCGGGCATGGGGACGGTCCGGAAGTCGGCCGGCAGCACGATCTCGATGAGTTCCAGGTCGTCCGAGTGGCCGAGTTCCGTGTGCGGGATCGCGGGTGTCTGGTGGACGCAGCTCCCTGCCGTCAGTGTCACTTCGCCGACGCCCTCGTAGTGGAAGCGGATCCAGCCCTTCAGGACGTACACCATCTGGAACTCCACTTCATGGCGGTGGCGCTCGGGCTGGGCGGACGTCCCCGGAACGGCGCGGATCACGTGGGCCACCACCTTGCCGCCGGTCGCCGCGCGGATGCCGAGATCGCGGTACTCGAAAAACGGGCGCAGACCGTCCTTCCGGAAGTCGTCAGGGCCAGCATGGCTGACGGAGAACTGCATGGGCGTCGCTGTCATCGGGTGTCTCTCCATGGGCCATCGGCCGGCAGGCCTGGCGGGGGCGGTCATCCTCCCGGGAAAGTGCGCGCGGCACGCGGTGTCCTCGCCGTCATCGTCAGCCGTGCCATGGGCCTCCCGGATCCGCATTCGTATGGATCAGGCAATCCGGGCGCGACCAATGTCCTGCGTACCGGGAAGAAGCTGGCGGCTGTGCTGACACTCGCGGGCGATGCACTGAAGGGCCTGGTCGTGATCCTCGTCGCTCGGAGTCTGGCAACGACCGCCGGGTTTGGCCCGGGCGACATCGCGCTCGGCGGGCTCGCGGCGTTCCTAGGTCACCTCTATCCGATCTTCTTCGGATTCCGCGGCGGGAAGGGGGTGGCCACCGCGGCGGGCGTCCTGTTCGGGCTGTCCGTGCCGCTCGGGGGCATCGTCCTCGCGGTCTGGATCGCGGTCTTCGCGATCTCGCGAGTGTCGTCCCTGGGGGCACTCGCGGGGGCCGTCGCAGCGCCGATTGCCACGGCTTTCCTGGTCGGCAACGATCTCGTGATCGGCGCCGTGGTCGTCATGGCCGCTCTGCTGATCTGGCGTCACCGGGAGAACATCCGTCGCCTCCGTGCCGGCGCCGAAAAACGCATCGGTGCGAAGTAGGCACTGACATCACGCCGCCGGCGGGACGCTCCCGAGATCCCAGCGAGGCCGCACGCCGAACGCCCCGGCGGGGGCAGCCAGCCCGAGACGCATCGCCCCGGCGAAAGCGATCATCGCCCCGTTGTCGGTGCAGAACGCCAGGTCGGGGTAGTAGACCTGGATGCCCCGAGCGGCTGCGCCCTGGGTGAGTCCGGCCCGCAACTGCACGTTCGCACCGACTCCGCCTGCGACGACCAGCCTGGTCGAGCCGGTCTGTGCGGCCGCGGCGAGTGCCTTCGTCACGAGTACCTCCACCACGGCGGCCTGGAACTCGGCGGCGAGGTCGGCCCGTGACGTGTCGTCCAGCGGTGCCTGTCGGGAGGCGGTGAGCACGGCCGTCTTGAGGCCGCTGAAGCTGAAATCGAGGTCGCCCGAGGTGAGCTTCGGGCGCGGCAGACGGAAACGTCCGGCGGTGCCCGTGGCCGCCAGCCTGGAAAGCGCAGGTCCGCCGGGGTAGCCCAGGCCGAGCAGCTTGGCGGTCTTGTCGAAGGCCTCCCCCGCCGCGTCGTCCACGGTCTCTCCCAGCAAGGTATAGCGACCGACCCCGGCGACGTGCATGAGCTGGGTGTGTCCGCCCGAGACCAGCAGGGCGACGAAGGGGAAGTCCGGCGGTGGATCCGCGAGGAGCGGCGACAGCAGATGCCCTTCGAGATGGTGGATGCCGATCACCGGGACGTCGAGGGCCAGACCGAGCCCGTGCGCGAAGGCGGTGCCGACCAGCAACGCGCCCGCGAGCCCGGGGCCTTCGGTGAAGGCGATCGCGTCGATGTCGGTCCGCGTCAGCCCGGCGCGGGTCAGGACGTCGACCAGGAGCGGCGTGATGCGCCGGACGTGGTCACGCGAGGCCAGTTCGGGAACGACACCACCGTAGTCGGTGTGGAGGTCCACCTGGGAGTGGAGGGCGTGCGAGAGGAGTCCGCGCGACGTGCAGTACAGGGCAAGCCCGGTCTCATCGCACGATGACTCGATGCCGAGGACGATCAAGTGAAGGAAGTTCCGTGAAAGGGTTCAATCGCCGAAGGAATCCTGTTATCCTCGCCGCCCTCGTTTCGCCCCATAGAAGAAGACCGGGTTCAGCAGCCGCCGGGGGAAATTCGAGGGCAGGGATGGATGGGCCACCCAGGTAGTACCTTCGAGCGTAGTACCTTCGAGTACTACCGAAGTTCGACCGAGCGGACCGCCAAAGCACCCCTAGATTTGACCCCTAGGTTCGACGCCTAGGATTCGAAAGGACTCAGAGGACTACATGCCGACCGTACGCGTCAAGGAAAACGAGCCGTTCGAAGTGGCACTGCGCCGCTTCAAGCGCACCGTGGAGAAAACCGGCCTGCTCACAGAACTGCGGGCGCGGGAATTCTATGAAAAGCCCACCGCGGAGCGCAAACGCAAGCTCGCCGCTGCCATCAAGCGCCATCACAAGCGCCTGCGCAGCCAGCTGCTTCCGCCGAAGCTGTACTGATCGCGCAAAGTTCGGCAGTTCGACGACCCCGCGCGCACCGAAAGGCCGCGGGGTTTTCGTTTTTCTGGAGCACGCCATGTCAGAGCTGAAGCACCGCGTCACCGAGGACATGAAGAACGCCATGCGGGCGCGGGACACCGCACGCCTCTCGGCGATCCGCCTCCTGCTCGCTGCCCTCAAGCAGCGCGAGGTGGACGAGCGCAAGGAGCTGACCGACGCCGATGTCGTCGCGGCCATCGACAAGATGCTCAAGCAGCGGCGTGACTCCATCAGCCAGTACGAAGCGGCCGGCCGGCAGGATCTCGCCGATGCCGAGAAGTTCGAAGTGACGGTGCTCGAGGCCTACATGCCCCAGGGCGCTTCGGCTGACGAGATCGCGGCGGCGGTCGCCGAGGCGGTGGCGCAGTCGGGTGCAGCGGGGCCGCAGGACATGGGCAAGGTGATGGCGATCGTGAAGCCGCTGCTCGCGGGACGGGCAGACATGGCGGCAGTGTCCCAGTTGGTGAAGGCAAGGCTCACCGGCGGCTAGACCGCCCGTCGGGCACCCCCGCGCGAGGTCCGTGCGGGGTGATTTGCCCCCTATAATCGGTCGCAACAGGGCCGTCGTTCGAACGCCATTGCTGGCGCCGGGCGGACAACCGGGACAGACGCTCGCACATGATTCCGCAGTCCTTCATCCAGGATCTGTTGAGCCGGGTCGACATCGTCGATATCGTCGAGTCGGCGGTGCCGCTGAAGCGCGCCGGTGCGAATATGGCCGCCTGCTGTCCGTTCCACACCGAGAAGTCCCCCTCCTTCACCGTCAGCCCCGCCAAGCAGTTCTATCACTGCTTCGGTTGCGGCGCCCATGGCACAGCCATCGGCTTCATGATGGAGTACCACGGGCTGGGCTTCGTCGAGGCCGTGAAGGAACTCGCTGCCCGCGTCGGCATGATCGTCCCGGCCGGAGAGGCAGACGGCGCGCGGCAGGCCAATGCCTCGGCCAACGTCCACATCGTCGATGCCCTGACGCGTGCCTCCCGGTTCTTCAAGGATCAGTTGCGCGTGTCCGAGACCGCCATCGCGTACCTGAAGGGGCGCGGTGTGACGGGTGAGATCGCGGCACGCTTCGGGCTGGGCTATGCGCCCGACGGCTGGCAGAACCTCGAGGCGACCTTTCCGGACTACGCCACGGCCGACGTCCTGGTCGAGGCCGGCCTCGTGATCCGCAGCGACGAGGGCCGCCGGTACGACCGCTTCCGCGACCGGGTGATGTTCCCCATCGTGAGCACCCGCGGCGAGATCATTGGGTTCGGCGGGCGCGTCCTCGGTGCGGGCGAGCCGAAGTACCTCAATTCCCCGGAGACCCCGGTCTTCGAGAAGGGGCGCGAACTCTACGGTCTGTTCCAGGCCCGCCGCGCCATCCGCGAGGCCGACCGCGTCATCGTCGTCGAGGGCTACATGGACGTCGTGGCCCTCGCGCAGCACGGTGTTGCCAACGCGGTGGCCACGCTCGGGACGGCGACGACGCCCTTCCACGTCCAGAAGCTGCTGCGGCAGGCCGACCACGTGACGTTCTGTTTCGACGGGGATGCCGCGGGTCGTCGGGCCGCCTGGCGGGCCCTCGAGACCAGTCTCCAGGCGCTGACCGACGGCAAGCACGTCAACTTCCTGTTCCTACCCGAGAAGGATGATCCGGACTCCTTCATCCGTACCCGCGGGCGTGAAGCGTTCGAACAGATGGTCGAGCGGGCCGAACCGCTGTCGGCGTTCATGCTCCGCGAACTCAAGTCCGGGCTCGACATGGCCACGCCCGAGGATCGAGCCGAGTTCCTGAAGAAGGCGGAAGCGCTGCTTGGCCAGATCACGGCCCGGAATCTGGCGCTTGCGATGCGCGACGCCGTGGCGCGCGCCGCCGGGATTTCGTCCGCGAGCCTGCCGGAACCGACCCAGCGCCCGAACCAGGTGCAGGTCGGGCCTTCCCGCCGCGCCAACACCTCGCGGGTCAGTCTGTTGAACAACCTGCCCGATCGCGCGCTCGAAGCGCTCGTGGCGCGGCCGGACCTCCATGTACTCGCCGGGCGGGCCGCTGCGGCTGCCGACGGTTCCGGGAGCTGGCCGATGGTCGGGGACCTCGCCGGGCGCGTGGCGTCTGGTGAATTGTCGCCCTCGCCCCAAGCTCTGGTGCAGTGGTTGCTGGATGGCGGGAACGACGGGCTGGCCCAGCGGGTGCAGGAGCAGTTGATGAAGCGCGACGACGACTATGCCTACGAAGACGATCTGGCGGCGATCGCGGAACGGCTCGAGAAGCAGCGCAGGTTCGACCTGCAGTTGGCGGCGGCGCGGCAGGCGCAGCGCCCCAGTGATCTTCCTCCCGAGGCCCGTGCCTTGTTCGTGTCCGGCAGCACGCCGGCAGAATCGGCTTAGGCGGCGGGGGAGCGGCGGCCCGGATCAGTTACAATCGCGGGCTTTTTTTCACGAATTCGGAAGTCGGTGATGGCCAAGGAAAAAGAACGAGACCGTAAGGCAGCAATGGCGGCTGCGATGGCAGCTGCCGTGGACGCCAATGCCCAGGGGAACGATGCGGAAGCGCGGCGCACCCGGCTGAAGAACCTCATCGTGCTGGGCAAGGAGCGTGGATTCCTGACCTATGCCGAGGTGAACGATCACCTCCCCGACGACATGCTGGACGCCGAGCAGATCGAAAGCGTCATCAGCATGATCAACGACATGGGGATCCAGGTCTATGACGAGGCGCCCGACGCCGAGACCCTCCTCATGTCGGAGAACACGCCGACCACCACCGACGAGGATGCCGTCGAGGAGGCGGAGGCTGCGGTCTCCACCCTCGATTCCGAATTCGGCCGGACCACCGACCCCGTGCGGATGTACATGCGCGAGATGGGCTCCGTGGAACTCCTCACGCGCGAGGGCGAAATCGAGATCGCCAAGCGCATCGAGGACGGCCTGAAGCACATGATCCAGGCCATCTCCGCCTGCCCCACCACCATCGGCGAGATCCTCGAGCTGGCCGAGAAGGTCGAGCGCGACGAACTGCGCGTCGACGAAGTGGTGGATGGTCTGCATGACCCCAACGCCGACGACGCCGTCGCTGAGGAGGCCATGCCCGAGGAGGCCATGGAGGAGGAACTGAACGCGGAAGAGGACGACGACGAGGGCGGTGCTGCCCAGACCGCCAGCCTGCTTCAGCTGAAGGTTGCCGCCATGGAGCGCTTCGAGCACATCCGCGGCCTCAACAAGAAGATGATGACCGCGCTGCAGCGCCAGGGCGTGAAGAGCAAGCCCTACCTGAAGGCCCAGGCCGACATCTCCGCCGAGCTGATGAACATCCGCTTCTCGGCGAAGCAGATCGAGGCCCTGTGCGACAGCGTCCGCAAGATGGTCGAGAGCGTCCGCTCCTACGAGCGCGCCGTGATGGACCTCTGCGTGGACAAGGCCGGCATGCCGCGTCAGTACTTCATCAAGAACTTCCCCGGCAACGAGGAAGATCTCGACTGGGTGCGCCGCGAAGCCACGGCCCGCAAGCCCTACAGCGAAGCGCTCACGCGCCACGCCCCGGCGATCCTCGAGCAGCAGCAGCGGTTGATTGACCTGCAGACGCGCGTCGGGATCCCGATCAAGGACCTCAAGGACATCTCCAAGCAGATGTCCACGGGTGAGGCGAAGGCCCGCCGCGCGAAGCGCGAGATGACCGAAGCCAACCTGCGTCTCGTGATCTCCATCGCGAAGAAGTACACGAACCGCGGCCTGCAGTTCCTCGACCTCATCCAGGAAGGCAACATCGGCCTGATGAAGGCCGTCGACAAGTTCGAATACCGTCGCGGCTACAAATTCTCGACGTACGCGACGTGGTGGATCCGCCAGGCCATCACCCGCTCGATCGCCGACCAGGCGCGCACCATCCGCATCCCGGTGCACATGATCGAGACGATCAACAAGATGAACCGGATCTCGCGTCAGATCCTGCAGGAAACTGGGCAGGAGCCCGATCCGCAGACGCTGGCCGTGAAGATGGAGATGCCCGAGGAGAAGATCCGCAAGATCCTGAAGATCTCCAAGGAACCCATCTCCATGGAGACGCCGATCGGTGACGACGACGACTCCCATCTCGGCGACTTCATCGAAGACCAGACCACCCTCGCCCCCGTCGAAGCTGCGGTCTACAGCAGCCTGCAGGACGCCACGAAGGAAGTGCTCGACACCCTGACGCCGCGCGAAGCGAAGGTGCTCCGCATGCGGTTCGGCATCGAGATGAACACCGACCACACGCTGGAAGAAGTGGGCAAGCAGTTCGATGTCACGCGCGAGCGCATCCGGCAAATAGAAGCCAAGGCGCTGCGCAAGCTCCGGCATCCGTCCCGGTCGGAACGCCTGCGCAGCTTCCTCGAGGGTTGACCGTCTCGAGGTCGCGCACCACACACTGGCCGGCTCGTTCCGGCCAGTGTCGTTTCTGCTGTACGTAGGGCCTGTAGCTCAGTCGGTTAGAGCAGAGGACTCATAATCCTTTGGTCCTGGGTTCGAGTCCCAGCGGGCCCACCAATTCAGGGGGTTTCCGTAGAGGTCAGTACTAACTGACTTCTACAAATCTTTCCGCACATCTACAATTTTCCCGAATTTGCAGGAACGCTAGTCGCGCACTGCGCGGGAAGTCGCGATTGCTCCATAGAACAATGAATGCGGCCCGTTGAGTGCAGAACTCGGAGCACAAAATGTTACGGTTCGCCAACTTGCGCACGGGAATGGAAGAAATGTTGAGACGGTTCGTGAAGAAGGTCATTTTCCTTTCCCCGCTGCTCGCGTTCTCCTCGGCGGCAAAAGCATCCATTGCAGTGTGGTCCTTTACTGCCGTTGTCACCGGGTTCTCCACATCCGCGCCCATATCGCTGCCGTTCGCGGTATCAGTGGGAAGCGAGGTTCGCGGATTCGTGTCACTCGACTACGACGATGTGGGCGCGCAGTTCGTCGCGCCCTTCATTCGCAAGTATGTCAATCAGCCAAACGACAACATCGTTGCCGCAATCGATGGCATCCCTATTCTTGAGGCATCGACGGCGTCGTTTCGACACGAAGCTGAAGTTTGGAATGACTCTGGATTTCATGACGGCGCGGATTTGTTCTTCATGGCGCGCCAATCGACTGCTGATGCTCGCTACTCGTTCTACGAAGTGAGCATGTCAATCAGCGGGAACGACGCATCTGGGGGCACAGTTTCCAGCCTAGCGCTTCCGCGATCTTTGGCGGCCTCCGACTTTGGAGGACTAGGGTTCGGGCTCGGCATTATCGATACGAGCGATTTGTCGCCAAGCTTTCAGCTGAGCGCACGGGTCACCTCGCTAACGCCCGTTCCAGAACCTGGCTCCGGCCTGCTCGTGACAAGTGGGCTTGCAGTGTTGATTCTCACTTTGCGACGGGCGCGAGTTCGGGCTCGCTAAGAGTTTGTCTCGTTCTCTCCAAGGGTCCAGCCGACTGATGCCACGCGTTCGCCGTTCCGTCGCCCCGCGTAGTGTTCCGTCATGTCGCGTCGCGCATGCCCGAGAAGCTTCTGTGAATTGAGCTGCAAATCTACAATTGGCAGGATGTCAGGTGCATGGTTGCTTACGGCTGAACCGAGTACGGACCTTCCATCTTTATTGCGGTGATCCTGGAGAGGTTGCATGAAGCACAATGGCTCCCTTGATGATCTGAAGACCATCATTCATGCGTGCGGGTTTGCAATCAGCGACGTTCGGGACTTGGAACATTGCCACCAGTTCCGGACGCGCGAGGGTGCCATTGTCAATTGGTATGCCTCGACCGGAAGCCTGGTCATTCAGGGGCCCAAGAATGCCAAGCAGAGATTCGAAGATGCTTGGAATTCTTACGGTGGGACTCCGCTGCCGCCTCCGGTCGCACCAGTTCCAGAGGGCACACTGGCCCAGGCCCCACCGCCCACGAGCAATCCAGGGCAGAAAAAGGTTTTTGTCGTCCACGGTCACGATTCCATTGCGAGAGAGCAATTGGAACTGGTCATACATAAGCTCGGATTGAACCCATTTGTCCTTGCGAACTCAGGTGGTGGTGGTCTCACAATCATCGAGGCGCTTGAACGTGAAATTGGACCTAGTGCGGCTCAGGCGCGATTCGGGATAGTCTTGATGACGCCGGATGACGTAGGCTACTCAAAGGCCGATGGCGCTGAAAAAGCGGAACCGCGTGCGCGGCAGAACGTGGTGCTTGAACTTGGGATGCTGATATCAGCCATCGGTCGACCGAACATCGCGATCTTGAAGAAGGGTCACCTAGAAGACCCCTCGGATGCGAAGGGGGTTTTGTACATTCCCTTTAACGACCACGTCAAAGAGACAGTCCCAAAGCTCACGAATAGGTTGCGGGAGGCAGGATTCGTACTGAACCCCGACGCCATAGCGAATGCGTCTAGCTAGTTCGCTTTTCTTGGGGGCGGTTTGGGACGCAGACCCTAGGGAACCTCTGCACAGCCTACGCACCGGCGAGCACAATTCGTCCTGCCGCCGAAACGTACCTCTGAGCCGCCGATGAAGCAACGCAGCCTTGCCGAGACTGGATTCGAA
>VYME01000149.1_pt1 | contig 30179 bp, 19 predicted proteins | sample 5115281 | NCBI WGS metagenome assembly VYME01 (sample SAMN12291780, study PRJNA351875) | freshwater metagenome | isolation source: freshwater lake | place: USA: Michigan, Wintergreen Lake | collected 2013-08-08
GAGGCGCGCGCGGCGCTGGCCGTGGCCCTGGTCGATCTGGCCGGGACCCGCGCCGGCGAGCGGCATGCACGGCACCTCGCGCTGCACGACGCCCTCACCGCCCTGCCGAATCGGCGCTATTTCCGGGAGAAGCTGACGGCAGCGCTGGCGCAGCGTCCGCACGACCAGCCGCCCGTCGCCGTCCTCTATCTCGACCTCGACGGGTTCAAGCCGATCAACGATGCCCATGGCCACGACGTCGGCGACAAGCTGCTGCAGATCGTCGCGGCCCGCCTGTCGCGCACCGTGCGCGCCGGCGACATGGTGAGCCGGATCGGCGGCGACGAGTTCGCGTGCCTGATCGCCGGGACCCTCGATCGCCATCGGCTGACCCAACTCGCGGACAAGCTGTACGAGGCCGTCTCGGCACCGCTCCGGATCGGACGTCTCGAACTGGTGGTGCGACCGAGCATCGGCATCGCCGTGTGCCCGTCCGACGGCGACACCGCGGAACGTCTGATCGAGAGTGCGGACGCCGCCATGTACCGGGCCAAGCGCACGGGCGCGGGCCACGCCTTCATGCAGGGCGACGTCAGCCACTGAGCCGGCGGCCGGGGCCCCGTTTGACGGCGCTCAAGGTCCCGGGGTGTGTGGCCGATATGGAGTCGTTCCGTCGGTCCGGACCACTGCATGTCGTCGTTCCAACCCACATCGCTGCCCAACACCCGCAGCGCACGCCTCGCCAGGCGAAGTCTTGCGCCCTGGATCGCGTGCGCCGTGTGCATTGCAGCGCTGGCGTGGTGGTGGCATGCGTCAGGACGCAGCCAGGAAGAGGAACTCCAGGAGCGCCTCGACCGCGACGCCAACGAGTTCACCGCGCGTCTCTCGGACCGCCTCCACGACTATGAAGACTTCCTGGCGGGCGCGGCCGGGTTCTTCGAGATCGCCGCCCCGGTCGGGAACGCGAAGTGGAACGAGTACATGAATCGTCTCGTGCCGTTGCAACGGTTCCCGGGCACGGAGGTCACCGGGTTCGTTGCCCACGTACCCGCGGATCGGATCGCGGCCCACGAGCGTGCCATGCGCGCCGACGGGGTCGGTGACTACCGGGTGCTATCTCGAGGCAGCACCCGCACTGCGCGTGCTCCGGTCACGATGCTCACGTCGAAGTCGGCTGCGAATCGCCAGCTTCTCGGGACAGACGTCCTGGAACTCGTGTCCCGCCGCGAAGCCCTGGAGCGCGCCCGCGACACCGGGAAGATCGCGGTGACCGACCCGGTTCAGTTGCTCTCGGACAGCAGCAACCACCCGGGCACCGGCCAGGTGGCCTACATGCCGATCTACGGGCGCGGCGCGGACACCTCGACGATCGCCGGACGCGCGGCGGGGCTGGCGGGATGGACCTTCGTGGCCTACCACCTCGATGAGCTTCTGGCAGCGACATGGGGCAAGCCGGTCCACGGACTCGAGGCGAACGTCTGGGATCGGTCCACCCTGAGCGCCGATCCCATCTTTCGTCTGCGTGGCAGCGGGCAGGACGTGGGCACGGTGATGGCGCACACGATGCGCCACGTGGAGTTCGCCGGTCGTTCCATCGAGATCGAATTCACGGCCGGCCCCGCTTACCTGCCGGCCGCCCACGGGATGGGACGAAAGCTCACGCTCGCGCTCGGAGGACTCGCCACCCTGGGGCTGGTCGCCTTCCTCGTCGGCACTGCGCGCCGGCACGACTGGGCCGTGGCTGCCGCGGCCCGGATGACGCAGGAACTCAGCACGCGCAACAACGAGTTGCAGGCCATCCACGATCATTCGCCCATGGGCATCTTCCGGGTCGATGCCACCGGGACCACCGTCCACTTCAATGCGCGCTGCCTCGAAGTCCTGGGCACGTCGGTCGACAAGATGCCCGTCGCCGAGTGGCTCGCCCGGACGGACCCCGCCGATGCTGCACGGGTGGCCACCTCGTGGGAGGGGACGCTACGCGCGCACGAGAACCTCTCGATCGAGTTCCGCTGGGTTCGGGACGACGGCACGCGGGCGTGGGTGAGCCTGCAGGCGAGCGCCATCCCGGCGATCGAAGGCGTGGACGGATTCGTCGGCACGCTGGAGGACTGCACCGCGCGGAAGGAGGACGCCCTGTCACTGGAACGCAGTCGCCAGTTCCTCACGGAAGTCCTGGATGCCATGCCGGTGGCCGTCGTCGTGAAGAACCCGGAGCATCGGATCGTTGCCGCGAACCGCCTCGCCTGCGAGGTCGCGGGCACCCCGCGGGACCAGGTCATCGGTCGGACCGACACGGAGCTCTTCGGCGACGCGATGGCGATTCGTTTCCGGCAGCAGGAAGCACGGATGGACGACGAGAACAGCCATCTGCTCGTCGAGGAAGCCATCCAGTACGCAGGCGTCGGTGAACGCTGGATGCTGGAGCAAAGGCGACGCATCACGCTCGCCGACGGCGACGCCTTCCTGGTGGTCGCGAGCCTCGACATCACCGACCGGAAGGCGGCGGAGCTGGAGGCAGAGCGCAGCCGGGAGTTCGTCCGCGAGATCCTGGCCTCGATCCCGCAGCCCATGTTCGTGAAGAATTCCGACCATCGCTGGCTGATGGTGAACGATGCCTTCGCGAAGCTCCTGGGCCGCAAACCCGAGGAACTGATCGGCGCCACCGACTCGGATGTCCTCCCGCCGGAGTGGGCGGAACGCGCGTATCGGCAGGACGACGAGGCGCTGGCATCGGACCATCCGCTGCGATGGGAAGACCCTCTCGTCGGACTCGACGGCAGCAACCGCTGGATGCTCCGCACGAAACGCGGAGTCCGCCTCGCGGACGGGTCGACCTACGTGATCGGCGTGAACACCGACACCACCGCGATCAAGACAGCCGCGCTGGAGGCGGAACGCAGCCGTGCCTTCGTCGATGCCGTCGTGAACTCCCTGCCGAACCCGATCTTCGTGAAGGACGAGCAGGGAAAGTTCGTTCTGCTCAACGCCGCCGCACGCAGGAACTTCGGCAACTACGACGGTGAGATCATCGGCCGGACCGGCAACGAGATCCTGGGGCAGGAAGCAAGTGCCACGTTCGATGACGAGGACCGCCGCGTCTTCGCCGGCGAAGGTCCGCTGGTCGTGGACGAGGTCCGCCCCGACCCGGAAGGACGCCCGGTGTGGTGGTACAAGTCGAAGCGCGTGGTGGCCCTGGCCGACGGATCACGCTACCTCGTGGGCACGATGACCGACGTGTCGCGTCTCCAGGAGATCAGCACGACACTGAAGCGCAACGAGAGCCGGCTCTCCACCCTGAATGCGATCGCCAGCGCCATGGCGAGGAGCCTGCCGCTCGACGAAGTGCTGCGCGCCGCCGTCGACAGCCTGAGTCGTTCCATCGACGGTGTGCACGCGCGGTTCCTCCGCCTGTATCACGGCCACATGCTGGGCACCGTCCACGCATCGGCCGATGGCGTCGAGGGCGGGGTCGACAGCGAAGTGCTCGATCTCGACACGTGCCCCGACTATCTGCGGGACATCGAGACCGACGAGATCGTCGTCGTCGACGATGTCGCCATGGATGCACGGTTCTCCCCGATCAGGACAAGCTCGGTGGTGCCTCTGCCCGGTGCCGTGATCGATGTGCCGATCCGCTGCAAGGACACGTTGACGGGCGTGCTCCGGATCGAGACGCCGGCGCCTCGCGAATGGTCCGCCCACGAGCAGAAGCTCGTCGCCGAGGCCGCCGAATACATCGAGGTGGCCTGGCTGCAGAGCCAGGTGGCGATGGAACGGCAGCTGGCGGAACAAGCCCTCAAGGAAAGCGAGACGCGCCTTCGTCTGGTGAATCTCGTCTCGAAGCGGGTGACCGAAGGCGACCACGTCTACAACGTGCTCGAGCGCGCGGTCGACGAGTTGCAGGGCGGCTTTCCAAAGGCCCGGGTCACCTACTGGAGCAGCGACGAGGCACACACGCTGACGGCGATCTGCTGCAGCGCGCCGGCGGGGAGCGACAACCTCGTCGGGCAACGCATCGATCCGCGGCTGGACACCACGTGGGCCGAGAGCCTGCGACAGAATCGCCATGTGGCATTCGCCGACCTCAATTCGCAGCTGAAGTCGGATAACTCCAGCGAGCGCACGCTAGCCTCGGGTGTAAAGAGCCTGCTGGTGGTGCCGCTGATCCGCTCGGGCCAGTTGCTCGGGGCCATCAGCCTGTCGGAACCCGAACCGCGGGTCTGGCGCGAGAACGATGTGGCGATGGTGGACGAGATCAGCGATGCCCTCGCCGTGGCGGTGCTGGGCGCCAACGTGGAACAGGAACGCCGGTCCGCCGAGACCGCGCTGCGCGACAGCGAGTCGCGCTTCCGCGGTCTGACGGAACTGTCATCCGACTGGTTCTGGGAGCAGGACGCCGAGTTCCGCTTCACGCTCGTGTCGAAGGGCGCGGAAGGGCACGAGGCCGCGACGCCGGAGGAGATGATCGGGAAGACGCGCTGGGAGGCAGGCAACCCGATGCCTCCGGACGACGACCCGGACTGGTCCGCCCACCGCGCGCTCCTCGAGGCCCGTGAACCGTTCCGGGATCTCACCTTCCGTTGCCAGCGCCACGATGGCGAGGTGCGCGTGCTGTGCATCAGCGGGCAACCGCTCTTCGACGCGTTCGAGGAGTTCGGTGGCTATCGCGGCGTGGGGCGCGACATCACGGAAGACGTGCGCGTGCAGGAGGAGCTCCGCGAACACCGCGACAACCTGCAGAATCTGGTGGAGGAACGGACCCACGAACTGATCCAGGCGAAGGAAGTGGCCGAAGCCGCGAACCACGCGAAGTCGGAGTTCCTCGCGAACATGTCGCACGAGCTGCGCACGCCGATGCACGCGATCCTGTCGTTCTCGAAGCTGGGGATCTCGAAGATCGCCACCGGGAGCGCCACGGTCGACAAGCTGGACAGCTATCTCAGTCGCATCGACCAGAGCGGCCAGCGGCTCCTCGGCCTGCTGAACGACCTGCTCGACCTCGCGAAGCTGGAGTCCGGAAAGATGCGCTACGACTTCGGGATGAACGACCTCTCGGCCATCGTGGCGAGCGCGATCACCGAGCTGGAGGAGATGATCAATCGCGGTGGGCTGCAGGTCGTCTGCGACTACCGCGTGCGCGATCTCATGGTCTGGTGCGATCCGCTGCGCGTGGGTCAGGTCATGCGCAACCTGCTGTCCAACGCCGTGAAGTTCACGCCATCCGGCCGGACCATCACGGTGCGGGTGATGGACACCGTCCTGCCCGGTGGCCGGCGCCAGGACGATGGCTACGCCGCCGCGGCCGAGATCCTCGTGATCGATGAGGGGGTAGGCATTCCGGAGAACGAACTCGAGGACATCTTCGACAAGTTCGTCCAGAGCAGCAAGACGAAGAGCGGGGCCGGCGGCACGGGCCTCGGTCTCGCCATCACCCGGGAGATCATCGAACAGCACGGCGGCACGATCGAGGCGTCGAACAGCGCCGAGGGCGGTGCGGTGTTCAGGGTCTGCCTGCGGCGCGAGCCGTTGCCGAGCACCGAGGAAGGCACCGACGTGGCGGGCACGCCGCCGGAACACATGGAGGCCCCGCGCCTCTTGATGTAGGACGCGACACGGGCGGGATCCCCGGACCTTTCCGGCGAGACTCTGATGTCGCCAAGCGCCCGCCGCCTCGGGCTCGAGCCCGTTCCACGACCACCTGCGCCCGACGCCCGAGGGCTCCGTCCCCACCGCATCCACCATGGCCGTCGCCGCACCGCACAGGTGCGAAGACCGCGCGGCGTCGCTCCGCCGGAGTGCGGCTCCGTGCCCCTGGGGTACGCAAGCAACTGATTCCCTGCAAGAATGCCCGGGGCCGACGCCGCCCTGCCAGCGGGCATGTGGGTTGCGCTATGGTTCGCGCTCGGAACCGCCTTGCGGGGCCATAATCCGCACCTTTGCTGATGCCATCGTTCGGAACCTGCCAGCGGGTTGCTGGTCGGTGTCGTTCCATCCCAACACGACAGGACATGAGAACACTCCTCGCCGACAGAATGGCGATCCTGGCCTTGTGCTTCATCGCTCTCATCTTCGCCGGTGCCGCTGGTGCGCACTGGCTCGCCCCCTTTCCGCCGGAAGAGACCTTCTTCGACGGGCTGACGCTCGAGGGCGCGCCGCTGCCACCGGACGGAAAGTACTGGTTCGGGACCGACCTCCTGGGACGCGACCTGTTCTCGCGCGTCCTCTACGGCGCCCAGACCTCGCTGATCATCGGTCTGGTGGCCAACGGGGTCTCGCTGCTGATCGGCACGCTCGTGGGCATCGTCGCGGGCTACGTGCGCGGGTGGGTCGGCACCGTCCTGATGCGGTTCACGGATCTCATGATGGCCTTCCCCGCGCTGCTGCTCGCCATCGCGCTCGCCGCCCTCTTCACGCCGAGCCTGTGGATCGTGGCGATGGTGATCGCGATGGTGAACTGGGTGCAGGTCGCGCGCGTCGTGTACTCGCTGACGGTGACGCTGTCGGAACGCGAGTTCGTCGAGGCCGTGCGCAGCCTCGGCGCCACCCGCACTCGCATCCTGTTCCGCCACGTGCTGCCGCATCTGCTGCCGTCGATCATCGTCTACGGCACCCTGGGCATCGCGACCACCGTGCTGCTCGAGGCGACGCTCTCCTTCCTCGGCATCGGCGTGCAGCCGCCCACCCCGTCGTGGGGGAACATCATCTTCGAGAACCAGAGCTACTTCTCGACGGCGCCCTGGCTGGTGTTCATCCCCGGCGCGGCGATCGTCCTGCTCGCGGTGTCGTTCAACATCCTCGGCGACACGATGCGGGTGGCGCTCGACCCCACGCTGCGGGGGCGCGCCCCGTGATCCGCTATCTCGCCGGCCGGCTCGGCCAGGCCGCCCTGCTGCTCGTCGGCGTGAGCTTCATCACGTTCATCCTCCTCTACATCCTGCCCTCGGACCCGGCACGTCAGCTCGCGGGCCGCAGCGCGACGCCCGAGACCGTCGAGACCATCCGCCAGCAGCTCGGGCTGGATCGCCCCTTCCACGAGCAGTACCTGCGCTATCTCGGCAATCTCGTGCAGGGTGACCTCGGACGTTCGTACGCGCAGAAGACGGAGGTCGCCGAGGTCGTCGCCGCCCGACTGCCGCCGACGCTGCTGCTCATGGCCGGCGCCATCGTGGTGGAGCTGCTGATCGGGCTCACGATCGGCGTGCTGGCCGCGCTGCGCCCCGGGTCCCGCCTCGATCAGGGCGCCATGATCGTGTCGTTCATCGGCGTGTCGACCCCGCAGTTCGTGGGCGGCATCCTGATGCTCTACGTCTTCTCGGTGCAGCTCGACTGGTTCCCCGTCGGGGGCTACGGTACCTTCCGGCATCTGGTGCTGCCCGCCGTCACGCTCGGCGTGCTCGGGGCGGGCTGGTACTCGCGGATGATGCGTTCCTCGATGCTCGATGTGCTCGCCCGCGATTTCATCCGCACGGCCCGCGCGAAGGGGGTGCCCGAGATGCGCGTCGTGCTCGTCCACGCGCTGCGCAACGCCATCCTTCCGGTCATCGCCATGATCGGCATCGACGTGGGCCTTTTCATGAGCGGGGCGGTGATCGTCGAGTCGGTCTTCGGATGGCCGGGCATCGGGCAGCTCGCCTGGCAGGCCATCCAGCAGGTCGACATCCCGATCATCATGGGCGTGACGCTCGTCGCCGCCGTGGCGATCGTCCTCGGCAACCTGCTCGCCGATCTTGCTGCACCGTTCGTCGACCCGCGCATCCGGCTGCGATGAACGTACCTTCGCCTATCCGTACCCACCCCGAAATCACCCTGAGGAGAAACCTGATGAAGCGCCGTCTGCTGATCCCCGTGCTGTCCGCCATCGCCCTTGCCATCGCCGCCCCGGCCATGGCCCAGAGCCCGAAGCAGGGCGGTGCGATCGTCGTCACCTACAAGGACGACATCGTCACGCTGGACCCCGCCATCGGATACGACTGGGTGAACTGGTCGATGATCAAGAGCCTCTTCTCCCGGCTGATGGACTACAAGCCCGGCACGGCCGAACTCACGCCGAGCCTCGCGGAGAGCTTCGACATCTCGAAGGACGGCCTCACCTACACCTTCAAGCTCCGCAAGGGCGTGAAGTTCCACAACGGCCGCGAGGTGGTCGCCCAGGACGTGAAGTACTCCATCGAACGCACGCTCGACCCCAAGACCGAGAGCCCGGGCGCCGGCTTCTACGATTCGATCTCCGGTGTCGATGTCTACAAGAAGGGCAAGGCGAAGGAAGTGAAGGGCATCACGGTGGTGGATCCGTCGACCGTGAAGTTCACGCTGTCGCGCCCCGATGCCACGTTCCTGCACGTGATGGCGCTCAACTTCTCGTCGGTGGTCCCCAAGGAGGCCGTGCAGGCCGCCGGCAAGGACTTCGGGAAGAAGCCCGTCGGGTCGGGCGCCTTCACGCTCGCCGAATGGAAGCTCGGTCAGCAGCTCGTGTTCAAGCGCAACCCCGACTACTTCCAGAGCGGCGTGCCGATGCTCGACCAGATCACGTTCCAGGTGGGTCTGGAACCGATGACGGCCATCCTGAAGCTCGAGAAGGGGGAAGCGGACTTCGCGGGTGACGGCATCCCGCCCGCCCGATTCCTGCAGATCCGCAACGACCCGAAGTTCAAGGATTCGATCGTCGAGGGCGGCCAGCTGCAGACCGGCTACGTGACGATGAACGTGCAGATGAAGCCCTTCGACAAGCTCGAGGTTCGACAGGCTGTGAACATGGCGATCGACAAGCAGCGCATCGTGAAGATCATCAACAACCGGGCGGTGCCGGCGAACCAGCCGCTGCCCCCGTCGATGCCCGGCTACGACAAGGCGTACCAGGGCTATCCGTTCGACCCGGCGAAGGCGAAGGAGCTGCTGAAGCAGGCCGGCCTCGAGAAGGGCTTCAAGACGGTGCTCTACGTCTACAACGTCGACCCGAATCCCCGCATCGCGCAGGCGATCCAGGAAGACCTGAAGAAGGTCGGCATCGACGTACAGATCAAGGCCCTCGCGCAGGCCAACGTGATCGCCGCCGGCGGCAAGGCGAAGACGGCCCCGATGATCTGGTCGGGCGGCATGGCATGGATCGCGGACTTCCCGGACCCCTCGAACTTCTACGGCCCGATCCTCGGCTGCGCGGGCGCGGTCCCCGGCGGCTGGAACTGGTCGTGGTACTGCAACAAGGAGCTCGATGCGCGCGCGGCGAAGGCCGATGCGATGTCGGATCCGTCGAAGGCTGCCGAGCGCGTGGAAGCGTGGCGCGGGATCTTCACCGACATCATGAAGGACGCGCCGTGGGTGCCCATCTTCAACGAGCAGCGGTTCACGATGCGCTCGAAGCGCGTGGGTGGCGCGGATGCGCTGTACGTCGATCCGGTCCGCATCCCCATCAACTACGACCACGTCCACCTCAGCGGCAACTGAGTCCCTCCGGAGCCGTCTTCATTGCGAAGTGCCCTTCCGATCACCGTCCCCGCGATGTCCTGCGGGGACGGTGTTTTCCATGACCACTGAACCACCCGTCTTCCAGGTCGACGATCTCGCCATCAGCTTCGGCACCGGTGCGCATCGCGCACGCGTGGTCGATGGCGTGTCGTTCCACGTCGGGCGAGGCGAGACGCTGGGGATCGTCGGCGAATCGGGCTGCGGGAAGTCGGTGACCGTGATGTCGTCGGTCGGGCTGCAGCCCTCGCCCCCGAGTCACGTCGACAGCGGCTCGGCGCGGCTCGGCGACGTCGATCTCCTCGCACTGCCGCCGAAGGCTCTGCGGCGCCTGTGGGGCAGCCGCATCGGCGTCGTGTTCCAGGATCCGATGACGAGCCTGAACCCGGTCTTCACGATCGGGATGCAACTGCGCGAGGCCCTCGCGACGCACTCCGACGAGCCCGCCGCGGCGCAGGAAGACCGCATCATGGCGATGCTCGCGCGCGTCGGCATCAATGCGCCGGAGCGACGCCTCCGGCAGTACCCGCACGAACTCTCCGGCGGTCTGCGCCAGCGCGTGCTGATCGCCATGGCGCTCATCTGCCGCCCGGCGCTGCTGATCGCCGACGAGCCCACCACTGCGCTCGACGTCACGCTGCAGGCGCAGATCCTCGCCCTGCTGCGGGAACTCCGCGACGAGATGGGGATGGGCATCCTCTTCGTGACCCACGATCTCGGCGTGGTGGCGCAGTTCTGCGATCGCGTGGCGGTGATGTACGCCGGGCGCGTCGTGGAGTCGGCCCCGGTCGACATGCTCTTCCGCGCGCCGCGCCATCCCTACACCCATGCGCTGCTCGCCTCGACCCCCCGGCTCGATTCGGATCGCGACGTACCGCTGCCCACCATCGAGGGCATGGTCCCGCCGCCGGGGGCGCGCACGTCCGGATGCAGCTTCGCCGCCCGCTGCCCGCGATCCCAGGCGGTCTGCCTGGAGGCTGCGCCTCCGCTCGTCGAGGTCGACGGACACAGCCTCGCCTGCCATCACCCGATGCCATGAGCGACACCCTGCCGCTGCTGGAGGTGGATGCCCTCGTGAAGACGTTCCCGAACCGGAACGGCCGCGGCGGCATCCACGCAGTGAACCACGTGAGCTTCACGCAGCGCCGCGGCGAGACGATCGGCATCGTGGGCGAATCGGGCTGCGGCAAGTCGACGCTGGGCCGTACGATCCTGCAGCTGATCCGCCCGACGTCGGGCGACGTGCGGTTCCTCGGCAAACAGCTCACGTTGCTCCCCGACGAACAGCTCCGCCAGATGCGGCGCCACATGCAGATGATCTTCCAGGATCCGTACGCGTCGCTCGACCCGCGGATGAATGTGGCGGCGCTGATCGCGGAACCGCTGGTGATCCACGGTCTCGGCACGGCCACGGAGCGGGCGACCGAGGTGGCACGCCTGCTGGACACCGTCGGTCTGCCCGCCGAGGCGGCGAAGCGGTATCCGCACGAGTTCTCGGGCGGTCAGCGGCAACGGATCTGCATCGCCCGCGCGCTGGCGCTGCACCCGGAACTCATCGTCGCCGACGAACCGGTGTCGGCGCTGGACGTGTCGATCCAGTCGCAGATCCTCAACCTCCTGAACACGCTGAAGCGCGAGCGCGGGCTCACGTACCTCTTCATCTCGCACAACCTGGCCGTGGTGCGGTACGTCGCGGACACCGTCGCGGTGATGTACCTCGGACGCATCGTCGAGATGGGGCCCGCGGAGCAGATCTACGCGGCACCGAAGCATCCGTACACGCAGTCGCTCATCGCCGCGATCCCGGCACTCCAGCCCGGCTCGGGGCCCACGGCGCCGCCATTGCAGGGCGAGGCGCCGGATCCGGAGCATCCGCCTGCCGGCTGCCCTTTCCACCCGCGATGCCCGCACGCCACGGAACGTTGCGCGCGCGAGGCGCCCAGGGCCGTCGCCGTCGCCACGGGCCCCGGTCGGCACGAGGTGGCCTGCCATCTGCACGAGTGACCGCGCGGACGACACCGGCGCTCGCTACGTCCCCGTCTTGCGGCGCGGAGGCGCTCCCAGTTCACGGATCTTCGGAATGCGCTGGGACAGCAGGCGCACCAGCTCGGTGACCTTGGCGGGCTGACGCACGCCCGGCGCGTGCAGGGCGTAGATCTCCAGAGGCGCCGGCACGAACGCGCGCAGGATCGGCTTCACGCGGCCGGTCGCGAGATCGTCGTAGTAGAGCCACACCGCACCGACCGCGATGCCGTTGCCGGCGAGCACCGCCGTGCGGATGGTCTCGATGTTGTTCGTGCGGAAGGTGCCACGGACCGGGACGTTGATCGCACCGTCGGCGCCGGCGAAGGTCCAGGCCTCCTCGGGCGTCACGAACACGTTCACCAGACAGAGATGCTGCGCGAGCGCCTGCGGATGCCTCGGCTCGCCATGGGCGGCCAGGTACGACGGCGCCGCCACGCACACCTGCATGCTGGTGCCCAGCCGCCGCGCCACGAGGCGTGCGTCCGGCAGAGGCCCGATCCGCAAGGCGACGTCGATGCCCTCTTCCACCACGTCGAACCAGCGATCGTTGAGCACCAGTTCCACCTGGAGGTCCGGATGCTCGTGCACGACCTCGAGCAGCAGCGGGGCCAGGAAGCGGTGTCCGAACGACGTGGGGCACGAGACGCGCAGACGACCGGTCGGCCGGTCGGCACTGCGACCGATGGTGGATCGCAACGCGTCGATCTCTTCGAGAAGATCGCGTGCGCGCTGATAGAAGCGGTCGCCGGCATCGGTAAGGCGCAGACCGGCCGTCGTGCGCAGGAAGAGCGGCGCGCCAAGTTCGCGCTCCAGCGCCGCCACCTGCTTGCTGACGGTGGGCTGGGTCGTGCCGAACTCGCGGGCGACAGCCGAGAAGCTCCGGGTTTCGGCCGCGCGCTGGAAGAGACGGGTGCGCTGGATGAAGTCCATTCCTGAAGCCTAACATGGTCTATTGCGGCTTATCGGTTTTATGGAATACCCCTCATGCCCTTTCAGGGCGTTCCGAAGCGGGCAATGGAAGCCTATCTTTCGAACCGTGATGCGGTTGCAGACACGGGACCACGGCGACAGGCGCCGCGGGCCGCCCGCAGGTGGCACCGCCGATCACAGTCCTTTCGAGGAGAACTGCCATGTCCTATCCGACGATCCCCCCGGCCAATTTCAACGAAGCCACCGGTGCCGGCGAACGCGCCTTCAACGCGATCGTGAGCAGCCTGTTCGTGCGCGCTCTGACGGCGGCCGTGCTGGTGGGCGCCTTTGCGAAACTGGGCGCCACCGTCGCAGGGTTCGGCGACCTGGCCTGACAGTCCTCCCCAAGTCCCGCATCCCGGCGCGCTGCGACCTCCGCCCCTCCACGGAGCGTCCGGCGGCGCGCCGGGATGCGGGACACGGTGACCGCGCGTTCGGCCCCTCAGATCTGAACGCGCGTCCCCAGTTCGACCACGGCGTTGCCGGGCAGTCTGAAAAACTCGACCACGCCTCCGGCATTTCGGCTCATCGCAGCGAACAGGCGCTCCCGCCAGCCGGCCATGCCTTCCCCCGGCGTGGGCACCACCGTCTCGCGGCTGAGGAAGTAGCTGGTCTGGAATGTCGGAATCGTCAGCCCGCGGGATGAGACGAGCGCCAGTGCACCGGGCACGTCGGGCGTATCCATGAAACCGAAGTGCAGCGTGACGCGCCAGAAGTCGTGCCCCAATGCATGGACCTCCGTGCGCTCGTTTTCCGGGATCCACGGCACCTCGTGGAAGCGGACGGTCAGGATCACGTTGCAGGCGTGCAGCACCTGGTTGTGCTTGAGGTTGTGCAGGAGCGCCTGCGGCACGGTGGACGGGTCCGCCACCGGATAGACGGCCGTACGCTCGGCCCGCTGCATCGTCGCCGGATCCAGCCCATCGACGAATGCCTGCAGTTCGACCCCCTCGCTGCGGATGCTCGCGAGCAGGAGCGCCCGCCCGCGCGACCACGTGCTCATCACGCCGAACAGCAGCAGGCCCAGCATGAGCGGGAACCACCCGCCATCGAAGAACTTCACTGCGCAGCCCGCGACCAGCAGGGCATCGACGGCGACGAAGAACACGACGCCTGCGATCGCGATCGGCACCGGCAGGCGCCAGTGGCCGACCACGACGAAGTAGGTGAGCACCGTGGTGATCAGCATCGTCAGCGTGACGGCGATGCCGTACGCACCGGCGAGCGCCGATGAGCTGCCGAATGCCAGCACGGCCGCCACGACGCCGACGAGCAGCGCCCAGTTGACTGCCGGCATGTAGATCTGACCAGCCTCCCGCGCCGACGTGAACTTCACCGCCATGCGCGGCGTGAAGCCCAGCTGGATGGCCTGCCGGGTCATGGAGTAGGCACCCGAGATCACCGCCTGCGAAGCGATGATCGCCGCGAGCGTCGCCAGGATGAGCATCGGCGGCACCCACGCCGTCGGAAAGAGCCGGTAGAACGGATTCTCGATGGCGGATGGATCGCCCATCAGCAGCGCGCCCTGCCCCATGTAGTTGAGCGCGAGGCCGGGCAGCACGACGAGCGTCCACGCGATCTGGATCGGTCGGCGACCGAAGTGGCCCATGTCGGCATACAACGCCTCCGCACCCGTGAGTGCCAGCACGATCGCCCCTACGGCCGCGAACACGAGCGGGCCCCGCGCGACGAGGAAGGTCCATGCATGCAGCGGGTTCAGCGCGGCGAGGATGCCGGGCTGTTCGGCGATGTGCACCACGCCCACGGCGCCCAGCGTGACGAACCACACCACGATGATCGGTCCGAAGAAGCGACCGACGACGCTGGTGCCGAGGCGCTGCAGGAAGAAGAGTCCGACGAGCACCGCCACGGACACGGGCACGATGTAGGGCTTCAGCGCCGGGGTCATGACTTCGAGACCTTCCATCGCACCGAGCACGGAGATCGCCGGGGTGATCACGCTGTCCCCGTAGAACAGCGTCGCGCCGAACACGCCCAGGAGCAGCAGGCCACGCCGCAGCCGTGGCCGCGCCTGCACCGTCCCGGCAGCGAGCGCGGTGAGCGCGAGGCCGCCTCCTTCCCCGCGATTGTCGGCACGCAGGATGATCGTGACGTACTTCAGGGTCACGACGAGCATCAGCGCCCAGAGAATCACGGACACCGCACCGATCAGATTGGGCGTGTCGAGCGGGACGCCCGTGGCCGGCGAGAAGATCTCCTTCACCGTGTAGAGCGGGCTGGTGCCGATGTCACCGTAGACGACGCCGATGGCGCCGAGGGTCAGTGCGGCCACGCCCTGTCGGGACGCGGCGTTGGAACGAGGAGGCGTTTCGATGGCAGACGAGGATGCGGACACGGAGGGTCTCCGTAGGCTGGCGACGTCCGCAGGGTGCCCGCGCCCGCATCAGGAAAGCATAAGGACCGCCGAGGTGCCTTCAGCCGGGGGCTTCCACCAACCGGTAGCCGACCCCCGGCTCGCTGAGGAGCCGGCGCGGGTCGGCCGGATCGATCTCGAGCTTCGCCCGCAGCTGCCCCATGTAGACCCGGAGGTAGTGCGTGTGCTCCGCGAACTCCGCTCCCCATACGTCGACGAGCAGTTGCCGGTGCGTGAGGACCTGCCCGGCGCTGCGCACGAGCCTCGCGAGCAGGTTGAACTCGGTGGGCGTCAGGTGGACTTCGGCGCCGTTCAGCGCAACGAGGTGCGCCGTGAGATCGATCACGAGCCCGTCGCATTCGTAGCGCGTGACTGCCGCGGACACGGCGGTCCCGCGATGACGCAGCGCCACCCGCATGCGGGCCAGGAGTTCACCGAGACCGAACGGCTTGACCAGGTAGTCGTCCGCACCGGCATCGAGCAGGCGGATCTTCGGCGCGTCGGTATGGCGCGCGGAGATCACGATGACGGCCATGCCACGCTCGCGGCGCAGATCCGCCAGCAGCGCCTCGCCGTCGCCATCGGGCATGCCGAGGTCCAGCAGGGTCAGGTCGATACCGCCGGCCTTGCCGGCGTTCGACAGCAACGCCCGGGCATCGGCGAGACTCGCGGCCGGCAGCACCTTGTAGCCCTCCACCGTGAGGGCCTCGCGCAAGGTGGCGCGCAGTTCCCTGTCGTCCTCGACGAGCAGCACCGTGATGGTCATGCCGGCACGCCCCCTGGCACGCCGTCGTCCCCGCGCGCAACCGGTGGCGGCACCACGGGCAGGACGCACTCGAAGCTGGCTCCCCCGTGCGAACGCGCCCGGAACGTGAGGTCGCCGCCGTGGGCCTTCGCGATCGCGCGACACACGGCGAGCCCGACGCCCGCCCCGCGACGCGCCGGCATGTCGGCAGCCGTCCGATGGAGGGGGGCCGGTTCCACGCGCTGGAAGACCTCGAAGATGCGGTCGCGCCACTCGGGCGCCACGCCGCGACCGCGGTCGCGCACGGCCAGCATCACTTGCCCGTCGGTCCGGCGGGCGACGATCTCGACCTGGGCATCGGGGCCTGCGTACCGGAGCGCGTTGTCCACCAGGTTGTCGAGCATCTGCACGAGGAGAACGGCGTCGCAGCGCAGGAGCGGCAGGTCGCGGGCCACGTGCGCCTTGACGGCCTGCGCCGGAGCCCGCTGCCGCACGCGTCTCAGGACGGTGCCGATGATCTCCTCGGCGGACTCCCAGTCGGTGTGCAGCGTCAGCCCGGGCGCATCGAGCCGCGCCAGCTGCAGCGTGTTTTCCGTGAGTCGGGACAGCTGGTTCGCCTCGTCGATGATGGTGGCCGCCAGGCGGAGCCGCTGCTCCGACGACAGCCGGTCGGCCTGGTCATGCAGCGAGGACGCCGCACCGAGAATCGTGGCGAGCGGTGTGCGGTAGTCGTGCGAGATGGCGGCGAGGAGCGTGTTGCGCAGTGCCTGCGAATCGGCGGCCTCCCGGGCCGCAACCGCGGACCGCAGCGCCCATCGACGCTGGAGGGCCAGGCCCATCTGGTCGCACAGCGCCTGGGCATGCGCCCGGACCGCGTCCGCATCCGGGGGCATCGATGCGAATCGCACGACGGCGGCACCGAAGCACGATTCCCGACCGCGCATCGGCAGGTACCAGGCGCCCTGCTCCTCGTATCGGCCCGTACCCGGCCCCAGGGCGCGCCCTTCGCGGAGGCTGAGCCACAGCCCGGCTTGTTCGTCCGGCGCCAGACCGCCGATCTCCAGGACGGCCGCCGGATCATCGACGGGGGGCGCCGGCCCCTCCAGCATCATCAGGCCCGCATCCGCCCCCGGGAAGCCCGCCAGGGCCTCCTGCAGACGGGCGCCGCACGCGCGGGGATCCTCCGCATCGCGAAGTGTCTCACCGAGGGTCAGGAGTTGCCCGGCCCGCGTCGCGTGGAGGCGTTCGCCGGCGGCCCTCTCCCGCTGGCGGGCCACGAGCAGGGCCACGAGACAGGTCACGACCAGCATGGTGACGAGCAGGAGCGCGTCGTGCCGGACGTCGACGGTGAACGTCCCCCGCGGCGGCACGAACGCGTAGTCGAATCCGAGCACCGCGGCCGCACAGGCGGCGATCGACACCGGCAGGGGCCACCACAGCGCCGCGACCGCCGAGGCGAGCACGAGGATCAAGGCCAGGCTGGCGAGGTCGATGTACCCGTCGAGCAGGAGCATGGCGGCCCAGGCGGCCATCCATGCAGCGAGACCTGCCCATGGAAGTCGCTCCAGACCGTGACCCGACGCTTTGCCGCCATGCACCATGGCGTGAACCGTAGCACGCCCTGGCCGAACGCGAGACGACCGCAGCCGGGCTGGCAATGCTCACGCCTGCAAGGAGGCCGGCGGCGACGGGTCGTATCCGGACTCAGGGTCGCGCCATTGCTGCCGACATTGTCTTTGCGCATCATGCCGGGGGGCCTCTGCATGGCTCTGTCCGTTGGTGGCGGTGTCGATGGACAGAACGGCGGCACATCCGCCACTGCCATCGCCTCCCTGCCCGACGCCGCTCGCCGGAGAGTCCTCAGGTCCACCATGACGCACCCGCCTCGATCGCCCCGGCCCACAGGAGCTCGACAGACGTGCCCCATCCCGATCCCACTGCGCCGACCCTGATCGACTACCGGCTCATCTTCGACATGGCCAGCAATGCCATGGCGTTCACGCATGCGCCGTCGGGCCGCATCATCGACGTCAACGAGAACCTGGTCCGCATCACCGGACGCGCACGCGAGGAGCTCATCGGGAAGACCGGGGTCGACCTCCGCATCTGGATCGACATGGAGGACAGGGCAGCGTGCCTTGCAGCGCTCGAGCAATCCGGCCACCTCCGGGACTACGAGGCGCTCCTGCAGGTTCGCGACGAGGCGGTGCCCCATCTGATTTCCGGCCGCGTGACCGAACTCGGCGGCGAGCGCTATGTGCTCTGGGAGTTCCGCAACATCGGCGAGCGCATCAAGGCCGAAGCCGCGTCGAGAGAGCGCGAAGAGGTGCTGAGCGCCATCTTCTCCCAGGCCGGCGAAGGGATCGATCTCGTCGACGCCGAGACGCTGGCGATCCTGGAAGTGAACGATGCCGCCTGCCACATGATGGGCTACACGCGCGACGAGTACCTGCAGCTGTCGCTCGTTGATATCCAGGCGGACCAGAGCGCTCCGCAACTGCGCGCGGGGATCGCGCAGATCCTCGCCAACGGCAGCGCGAGTTTTCCGAGCCGCCATCGCCGGAAGGACGGCTCGGTGTTCGACATCCACCTGGACATCCGCCCGATCAAGCTGCACGACCGCGACTGTCTCGTCGCCGTCTGGCGCGACATCAGCCGCGAGCGCGAGGCCCGTGACGCCCTGCGCAGGGCGGCGCAGTGGCATCGCGCCCTGCTGCAGAACACGGTCGAAGGGGTGTGCATCTTCGACAGGACCAAGACCGTCGTCGAAGTGAACGATCGATTCGCCGAGATGCTCGGCTACACGGCGGCGGAGATGGTCGGCACGCGTCCGTGGGATTGGGACGCCGATATCACCGAGGCGGACATCGACGCAAGGTTTCCGCTGGATGTCCCGCCCCACCACTACACGTTCGAGACCAGGCATCGTCGCAGGGACGGTTCGATCTACGACGCCGAAGTGAGCATCCAGCATGCGCGGATCGGCGATCGGGACGTCGCCGTTTCCGTGATCCGCGACATCAGCGAGCGCAAGCGGGCCGAAACGAAGCTCGCCGATAGCGAGCAGCGCCTGCGCCTCGCCATGAGCGCCGGGAAGATGGCGGTGTGGGAGTTCGACTTCACCACGGGCCGGCTCTTCTGGTCGCCCGAGATCTATGCACTGTTCAACTTTCCGCCGGTCGAGCCGTCTCGCGCATTGCTCGTGTCGCTCGAGCACGAGGACGACCGCGGGATCTCGGATGCCGCCATGGAGCGGGCGATCACGGAGCACATCCCCTACCACGCGCAGTACCGCGTCGTCCTGGGCGGCGAGACGCGATGGGTCGACGATCGCGGCACCATCGAGTACGCACCGGACGGGCAACCCAGGCGCGTCGTCGGTCTCGTGCAGGACATCACGGCCGAGAAGACGGCTGAGAAGGAGTTGGCGGAGTCACGCACGGTGCTCCGGACAATCATCGATTCGGTACCGATGCGGGTGTTCTGGAAAGACCGGGATCTGCGGTATCTCGGATGCAATCCGCTCTTCGCGCAGGATGCCGGGAAGGCGGGTCCGGACGACCTGATCGGCCAGGAGGACCACGCGATGGTCTGGGTCGACCAGGCCGATCTGTACAGGGCGGACGACCGCGCCGTCATGGCGTCGGGCAGCGCGAAGCTGAACTTCGTGGAACCGCAGACCACGCCGGATGGCCGGAGCATCTACCTGCGAACGTCCAAGGTACCCCTGCGCGACAGCGAGGGCCGGATCTTCGGCGTCCTCGGGATCTACGACGACGTCACCGATCAGAAGATGGCCGAGCAGGAACTCGAACGGCATCGGGATCACCTGGAGGATCTCGTCGCGGCCCGGACCGCCGACCTGCAGGCCCTGCACAAGACACTGCTCGAGACCCAGTTCGCCATGGACAAGGTCGGCATCGGCATCACCTGGATCGACCTCGAGAGCGCGCGGATGACGTATGCCAACCACTTCGCCGCCAACCTTCTCGGCTACAGCGTCGAGGAACTGCTGGGCCTCACCGTGCCCGACATCGACCCGAACTTTCCGCTCGAACGATTCCACGGGGGCCTGGAAGTACTCCAGCGGCAAGGTCACTCCCAGTTCGAGACCACCCAGCGTGCGAAGGATGGTCGCCTGATCCCCGTCGAGCTGACCGTCTACTACCGCGAGGCCAACGACTACTCGCCGGCTGGTGTCATCGGATTCGTGACCGACATCGCACGGCGGAAGGAAACCGAACACGCCCTGATCCAGGCGAAGGCAGCGGCCGAAGCCGCCAACCTGGCGAAGAGCGACTTCCTGGCGAACATGAGCCACGAGATCAGGACGCCTCTCAACGCGATCACCGGGATGGCCCATCTCATCCGCCGCAGCGGTCTGACACCGGAGCAGAACCGGCGGATGGACACGCTGGTCGCCTCGGGGCAGCACCTGCTCGGCATCATCAACGCGATTCTCGATCTGTCGAAGATCGAGGCCGGCAAGTTCACGCTGGAGTCGACGCCGCTGCGGGTGGAGGAACTCCTCGGCAAGGTCGTCTCGATCCTGCGTGACCGCGCGGATGCGAAGCATCTCGAGATGCGGAGCGCGGTCGACGCCCTGCCCGCAGGGCTGCAAGGCGACACCGTCCGCCTGCAGCAGGCGTTGCTCAACTACGCGGGCAATGCCATCAAGTTCACCGAAACCGGTGGCATCACGCTCCGCGTCAAGCTGGTGGAAGACACACCCGACGACGCGCTCGTCCGGTTCGAAGTGGAAGACACCGGGATCGGGGTCGCGCCGGACAAGGTGCACAAGCTCTTCAACAGCTTCGAGCAGGCCGACAACTCCATCACCCGGAAGTACGGCGGCACCGGCCTCGGCCTCGCGATCACGCGACGGCTCGCCGAACTCATGGGCGGGCAGGTCGGCGTGGAGAGCGTCCCCGGCGCGGGGAGCACCTTCTGGTTCACCGCCCGACTGGCCAAAGGCGAACCTGGCATTCCGGAAAGCAGCGAACGCGTTCCGGATCAGGCCGAGTCGCTGCTGAGACGCGACCACGCCGGCGCGCGCCTGCTGCTCGCGGAGGACGACCCGGTGAACCAGGAGATCGCCCTGCACCTGCTCCAGGAGGTCGGCCTGGTGGCCGAAGTCGCCCGGGACGGACTCGAAGCCGTCGATCTGGCGAGCCGCCACAACTACGCGCTCATCCTGATGGACATGCAGATGCCCAATCTCGACGGCGTCGAGGCCACGCGACGGCTCCGTCGACTCCCGGGAAGGAAGCACGTGCCGATCGTCGCGATGACGGCCAACGCGTTCGCCGAAGACAAGCAACGCTGTCTCGACGCCGGCATGGACGATTTCATCACCAAGCCGGTGGAGCCGGACCTGCTCTACTCCACGCTGCTCAGCTGGCTGCCCGCGGGCCTCGTCCGCGAACATCGCCAACGCGAACTGCCGAGGGAGCACCCGCCACAGGTGGTCCCTGAAACACCGGCTGTCGTCGAACCTTCGGCCGAGTGGCCCCCGACGGATGTCCCCGGCTTCGATCTCGTGGCGGCCCTGCAGCGGATGCGCGGCAGACCCGAATCGCTGAAGCGCATGCTCCGCCTCTTCCGCGACAGCCAGGAGAAAAACGTCCTGGGCGTCGGCCACGCGCTCGAGGAACAGGACTACCCCACCGCGCTCCGACTCGCCCACAGCCTGAAAGGCGCGGCGGGCAGCGTGGGGGCCGTCGATCTTCAGGCAACCGCCGCCAGGCTGGAGACCGCACTGAAGGATGCGCCCCAGGGCGATACCGACGGATTCGGCCAGGACGGCTTCCGGGACCTGCAAGCGGAGTGGGCGCGAGCGATGGACAGTCTGCGGCGCGTGGTGGATTAGGTCAGCGCTCCCGACATCGACCGGCAGCGGGCCGGCCCCTCGACGCCAGTGAACGCCGGCGTGCAACAAGACGTCGGCAGTGGCCGCGCTGCGCCTGCGCAGATCGCGAACGTCGCTGCCCGCTCGATTCCTTGCACGAACCGCCACCGGCCCTGACTGCCGCAGTGCCAATCAGTCGATCTGCACGAACACCCTGCCGCCCTCGACCTTGACCGGATAGCGGCGCAGGGCCTCGGTGACGGGGTCACACAGCGGCTTGCCGTCCCGGACATCGAACCTGCCCTGATGCAGCGGGCACTCGATCTCATGCCCTTCCAGGAACCCGTCGCAGAGGCGCGCGTGGCCGTGGGTGCAGATGTTGTCGGTCGCGTACACGTCGTCGCCGACGGTGTAGATCGCGATGTCGCGCCCCGCGACGTTGATGCCCGTGACGTCGTCGGAGGGCAGCTCGTCGGCCGCCACCGCGTCGACCCAGTTCGTCGTGCTCATGCGCGCCTCAGATCGGATAGATGATGGAATTGGGGATCATCTCGGAGTCGTAGATGCACTCGCGCGATGCGAACTTCAGGCCCTCCGGCGTGTGCACCACGACATCGAGATAGCGCCCGACGTTGAACACGGTCGAGGCGTCGGAGAGCTTGGTGCGGAAGACGGCGTAGTTGGCCTCGCAGCGGATGCGCCCCTCGACCACTTCGCGGATCACCGGGGTGCCGACGACATGCCGCTGGTAGTAGGGATCATGGAAGAGCGTCTCCTGGATGCCGTAGACACGGTCCTTCAGCATGCCCTTGCTCGTGAAGGCGAGCGTCGCCAATGGAAAGCCTCGTTCGTGGTTCTCGCGCGGCTGCAGGCGATAGACGCAGTCGTCGGTGAAGAACTCGGGCCAGAGGTCGAAGTTGCCGGAGTCGACGGCGCTCGCGTAGTCGGCGTAGAGCTGGGTGAGCGCGAGCCAGTCCTGGAAGTTCAGGGTCGTCGTCATGCGGGTGCCTCCATCACGTCGCGCCAGTAGCGGTACATGCCCCGGATCAGCGTCTCGGTGACCATGTGCTCGGTGTTCTCCACTTCGCGGCCGCCGAGTTCGGCCAGCGTCCGGTGGAAGGGCTTGCTCTCGAAGGCCTCCTGGCTGAACTCGATCACCTCGCCGTCGTCGGCCGAGACGAAACCGGCGGGGCCGAAGAGATTGGCCTGCGTCAGCCGACGCGTCGTCATCGCGTCGTCGTCATCCTCGAAGCCGAAGTGCGTCCAGACGAAGTCGAAGCTGCCGTGACCGTTCGGCTGGATGTGCCGCGTCGAGACGCTGTTGACCTGCTGCTGGAGGATGACGCTCGGGAAGATCGTCGTCATCACGGCCGTCGGGCCGCCCCACCAGGGCTCGGGCACGATGTCGAGAAAGCTCGGATCGTGGAGCTGCATGCTCTCCTTGAAGCTCGACACCTGCGTCACCTGCTCGGACTTCCCGGCCGAGCCACGCGTCGAGATCATCGCGGCATGGCGGTGCCTGTCGTCCATCCGCAGCTGCGACTTGTTGTCGGCGCGCCAGAGGCCGAACGTGACGAACCACGTGTGCAGCAGGCCGGGGTGGTAGGGATCCTTGATGTTCTCCTGCATCAGCTTCCAGTTGCCGGGGATGCGCTGGCGGTTGTAGCCGAGGATCTTCAGCTGGCGACCGTCGAAGAGACGATCGAAGTAGCCAAGAATCGTGGGGCCGAGGTAGTCCTCGAAGGATTCCACATCGTGGTCGAACGACGCGAAGACCACGCCACCGCGCGTGGCGACCTTCAGCTTCGTCAGCGCGTGATCGGTCGTCTTGAAGTCCGCAGGCATCCCGCCGTGCACCTGGCCGTCCTGCTTCACGCCACGGCGGAACGGCACGCCCTGCAGGTCACCCTTCAGCGTGTAGCTCCACTGGTGATACGGGCAGACGAATTCCTTCCGATTGCCGTGCCGCTCACGGCAGAAGCGCATGCCGCGATGGGCGCAGACGTTCTCGACCACGTGGAGCGCGCCGTCGGCGTCGCGCGTGAGGATCACCGAACGCTCGCCGATGGCCGTGCGCTTGAAGTCGCCCGGATTCGGGACTTCGGCCTCCAGGCCGACGTAGCACCAGTGGTTCCTGTAGAAGAAGCGTTCGAGCTCCCTCCGGTAGATCTCTTCGCTGGTGTACGCGACGAAGGGGATCCGGTGGGTACCGTCGTCCGCCCATACCGGTTGATCGGGAAAGACCGTCGAGGTTGGTGTCATGTCTCGTCTCCTCAGGTGCCCTGGGTGTAGAACGCATCGGCGTAGATGTGTCGGGAGTCGACCCCCTTGCGTCGAGCCACCACCGTCGCCGCCTCCACCATCGGTGGCGAACCGCAGAGGTAGGCGCGCCAGCCGACCAGATCGCCGTGGTCCTCTTCGATGACATCGGTGACGAGGCCGCAACGGTGTGTCGCCGGGTTGCCCCCGGAGGCGACGACCACGTGCACCGCCAGCGCCGGATGCTCGCTCTGCAATTGCTCGAGCCAGGACAACCCGTAGACGTCACGCGGCGAGCGCACACCGAAATAGAGATGGATGGGGTTCGTCATGCCCAGCGCGACGGCGCCGCGCACGATCGAGAGGATCGGCGCGAGGCCCGTGCCGCCGGCGACGCAGAGGATCGGACCGTCGTGGTTGCGACGCAGGTAGGCGGAACCGAGCGGCCCGATCACCTTCACGGCGTCGCCGACCGCGAGATCGTGCGCGATGTAGTCCGTGACCCGCCCCTCCGGCACAAGACGCACGTGGAACTCGAACGCATCGTCACTGCTCAGGCCGGCCATCGAGTACGGGCGAGCATGATCTTTCGTGAAGTGGAGCTGCACGTACTGCCCGGGCGAGAACTCGATGGGCTTCGCAGGCCGCAGGACGAGGCGCTTGATGTCGTGCGTCAGGTCTTCGATCGTCGCGACCGTGGCCTTCACGATGCGTGGCGGGTGCACCACGACTTCGTCAGGCTCGGGCACCTCGATCGTGCAGGGCTCGGTCACGTAGGTCTGACAGGCGAGCACGAAGCTCTCGTCGCCATCGAGGGGTCTCTGCTGCTCGCCCGCACCTTCCATCACCTCGCCGTCGATCACACGGCAACGGCACGTGCCGCAGCGCCCCGCCATGCACGAGTACGACATCGGCACCTGGGCGTCCTGCAACACCTTCAGGAGGTTGGCGCCGGGGTCGACCTGGATGACGCGGTTGAGTGGCTTGACGAGGATGTCCATGGCGGATTCGATGAGCTGCGCAGATCGTCCTCCGTCGGGATCATCAAGGAAATAGAATCACGTGAATGTGATGTATCACTGACAGTGATGGAGAACCCATGGAGCTATCGGACATCGACCTCAACCAGCTGGTGCTCTTCCAGCAGTTGATGATCGAGCGACGCGTGTCGAAGGTGGCCGAGAAGCTGGGCCTGACCCAGCCCGCGGTGAGCAACACGCTGGCCAAGCTGCGACGGCAGTTCGGCGACGAACTGTTCGTCCGCACACCGGCGGGCATGATGCCGACTCCGTTCGCCGAGCAACTGGCCGAGCCCATCGGATACGCGCTCGGGATGATCCACAGCGGCCTGAACCAGAACACGCGTTTCGTCCCCGCCAGCGCAACGCGGTCGGTCACCATCGCCATGACGGACATCGGCGAGATCGTGTTCCTGCCGTTGCTCGTCGAGCGACTGCGGCAGGAGGCCCCCGGCGTGTCGCTCACGACCGTCCGCACCACGGCCGCGAACCTGCGCGACGACATGGAGGCCGGCAAGGTGGACCTCGCGATCGGCCCCTTGCCGCAACTGAAGGCCGGCTTCTTCCAGCGCCGCCTGTTCCGGCAACGCTACGTGTGCCTGTTCAGGAAAGGCCACGCGCTCGACCGCAAGCGGCTGTCCCTCGCGGACTTCAAGACGGCGGAGCACCTGATCATCGCGTCGGCCGGTACTGGGCACGGCAAGGTAGATGACCTGATCCAGCGCGCCGGCGTCGACCGCGTCGTTCGACTGAGGATCCCGCACTTCGTCAGCGTCGGTCACCTGCTGCAGCGCACGGACATGGTGGCGACGGTGACCGAGCGCCTGGCGGAAAGTCTGGCCGAGCCGTTCGAACTCACCTTCCGACCGCACCCGATCGATCTGCCCGACGTGTCGATCAACGTGTTCTGGCACGCGAAGGTCCACCGCTCGCCGGCACACGAATGGTTACGCGGGGTGGTGTTCGACCTCTTCAGCGAAAACCGCGAATCTGCCCGACCGTCATCGAAGACTCGGGATCCGGTGTGAGGCGGGTCCATGGGGGCGTGGGGATCGCTCCCGCTCCCGGGTGGGACCCGCGCAACGCCACGAAGACCTGACCGGCAGAAGGACCGAGGGCGGGCGGCCGGAATACGCCCGGCCGCTCGCCTTCGCTGCTCAGCCCTTGTGATACGACGGCTGCAGGCCGTACACCGGCGTCGGGATGCCCTCCATCCGCGCCTTCAACTGTTGCGCGAGATAGATCGAGTAGTGCCGCGACTGGTGCAGATTGCCGCCGTGAAACCATAGGCCGGGCTGCTGCGTGGGCTTCCACATGTTGCGGAGTTCGCCCTCCCAAGGACCGGGGTCCTTGGTCGTGCCCGATCCCATGCCCCAGCACTTGCCTACCTTGTCGGCGACCTCCTGGCTGATCAGCTGGGCGGCCCACCCGTTCATCGACCCGTACCCCGTCGCGAGCACGATCACGTCGGCCGGCAGGACCGTGCCATCGGCCATGACGACACCGTTCTCCGCGATGCGCGCGGTCTTCCCCGTCTTGAGCTTGATCTTCCCGTCGGCGATCAGCTCCGATGCACCGACATCGATGTAGTAGCCGGACCCGCGCCGGAGGTACTTGCAGAACAGGCCGCTGCCGTCCTCGCCGAAGTCGAGCATGAAGCCCGCCTTTTCCAGACGGTCGTAGAAGTCCTTGTCCCGCTCCTTCATCTGCTCGTAGACAGGCACCTGCACGGCGGGCAGGACGCGATACGGGATCGAGGCAAAGATCAGATCGGCCTTGTGCGTCGTGACCCCGTTCGCCACGGCCTGTTCCGAATAGAGCCCGCCGAGCGCCAGTTCCATGAGCGTCTCGGAGCGCGCGATGTGGGTGGAGGATCGCTGCACCATCGTCACGTCGACGTCGTGCTCCTGGAAGTCGGCGCAGATGTCGTGGGCGGAATTGTTCGAGCCGATCACGACGGCCTTCTTCCCGACATAGCGCTCGGCGCCGGGATGTCGTGACGAGTGGTGGATGTCGCCCTTGAAGGAGTCGATGCCAGGAATGTCGGGGATGTTCGGAACGGCGGACATCCCCGTCGCCAGCACGAGTTGCTTCGGCCTGAGCACGACCTCCTTGCCTTCCCGCTCGACCACGACGGTCCACTCGCCCTTGGCTTCGTCGTACTGGGCGCGTTTGCATACGGTGCTCGTCCAGTAGTTGAGCTCCATCACCTTCGTGTACATCTCCAACCAGTCGCCGATCTTGTCCTTGGGCGAGAATACCGGCCAGTGTTCGGGGAAGGGCAGGTACGGCATGTGGTCGTACCAGACCGGGTCATGCAGGCAGAGCGACTTGTAGCGATTGCGCCAGCTGTCACCCGCGCGCGGGTTCTTCTCCACGATGATCGTGGGCACCCCCAGGCGCTTCAGCCGCGCGCCCAGACCGATGCCGCCCTGACCGCCGCCGATGATCACGACATACGGCTGCTGGGTGTAGCCCAGCGCGGCTTCCTCCGCCTGCTTCCGCTCGAGCCAGTTCTGGCGATGCTTCTGCACCCCGTGCTGGACGCCTTTCTCGCGCGTCGGCCCCTTGGGCTCCTCGTGACCCTTGAGTTCGTATTGCGTGGTGAGAAGCGTCCAGGCTTTGTCCTCGGCATTGAGGCGCAGGTGCCCTTCCCCCCGCCCGACGGCCGTTTCGAAGCGTATCCACCCTTCCGTGATCCCGCCCGCTTCGGTCGCCTCGCCCTCCAGAGTCCAGCCCGACGGGCGGGCGCCAGGCAACGTCGCCGCGAGCATGTCCGCGATGGCCTGGCGCCCCTCCATGGTCTTGAGATTCCATGTGAACGCAACGAAGTCGCGCCAGTAACCGTCCTCCGCGAAGAGGCTCGCAGCCTCCTGGACGGCATTGGCCTTCAGGGCGGCGTCGAACCTGGCAAGCCAGTCGTTCACACGCTGCGTGGGCGAAGCGGTCGTCATGCTGAATTCCTCCTTTGCTATTGGCATCTCTGGGTGCCGCCCGATCGCATCAGCAGATCGGCCCGTAGGTGGGAACCGGTCAGATCGGACTCCTCGCGATCGTAACCGTTAACCAAAGGGCGAGGGTCCGGCCTTCAAAAGGTCGAGGGACTGGTCTCGCGAAGAGACATGCATCGAGTGCCGACTCGAATCACCGGGGGTTTGCGCGCGGCGGAGTCTGTCGGATTCTCGATTGCGCTTGCGCTGCGCTCAACGGTCGCGGCAGTCATGCGCAGGACGCGGTTGGGGCGCAACTCAAGTGAGACGAGCGATTGCTCGAAAGACCTGCCCCTGGGACCTCCGCGTGGTCCTGTATCGCTACGTGGAGGCATTGGAGACCGTCTTTGCTCTGGCCATTCGAAGTCAAAAGGAATCTGGATACGGGCGGGAGTTCATCGAATGATCTGACGGCGATGAGCGTGGGTGGCAAGTCGTTGGCAGAGCCTTAGCGCGATCAGAACAATCCATTCCCTCGCCTATAGGATGCACGGACTCATCTCGTGGCACGTCATAGGTGGAATGAGGTGTCTGGAACGCCCGGCGTCCTGCTTCAATGCGCAGACTTCAGGCGTGGAAAAGCCATCGAAAATGGCGTTCTAAGCGCCGCAATCAGCCCTTTTCGAAACGATAGGCGACCGAAATCAGAGGGTTGTGTAGGTCCGACCCAGAAGCGAGTCCGGGGAACGGGACTTGCCGCGTTAGGCAAGCTCAGTCACCTGGTCGGTCATCTTGAACCCCTTCGGTCAGTGCATCCGGATGATGGAGTTTACGGCAACCCAGTGCGCTCGCTCCGCGTGGGTAGCCAGCGCCGGGCGATGGAGAGCCCTGCGTCCCACGAGGTCACGGAGCAACGCCGCCGGCCTGCTCACCTCCCGCACCGAGGCCCACCGCAGCGCCACGGCGCCTTCCTCAATTCGTCGCGGAATCTGTTGCCACGGAAAGACGGCGGACTGAAGTCCGCCATACCACCTTGTCGCATTGGTTCGACGACATCAGCGACCTTACACATGAGACCTGGCACCAGCTACCCGTCACCTGAAAACGGTAACCTGTCACTTGAACCCCAAAACCTGATCCCCGAATCCGGAGCCCGATCGTGCAACGCTTTCCTCAATTCCTCCTCCTGGCCGCGCTGACCTGTTGCGTCCCAACACTCGCTGCCGCAGAGAAGTTCATCGCTGACCCCAAGACCGGCTGCAAGGTCGCCAATCCGGTTCCGACGCCTGACGAAATCGTTGCGTGGTCGGGGCCGTGCAAGGGTGGCAAGGCACACGGCAAGGGCGTCCTGCAGTGGATCCTCGGCGGCAAGACCGTGGAACGCTACGAGGGCGAGATGCGCGATGGACATGTCGAAGGCAGAGGCAGCTACATCTTCGATGATGGCGCCCGCTACGACGGCGAATGGCGCGCCGACGGCCGCTGGGGAAAGGGCGTGATGTACGCCGCCGACGGCTTCCGGTACGAGGGGGACTGGGTGGACAACGCCCGCGCGGGTCGCGGCGTCCAGAGCTTCGCCAACGGTGACCGCTACGACGGGGAATGGCAGGCCGATCTGCGCCACGGGCAAGGCGTGTACACCTGGAAAGACGGCCGGCGCTACGAAGGCGCCTGGGTGGAGGGTGAGGCCTCGGGCAAAGGCACCATCACCGAGCCAGACGGGAGCAGTTACACAGGCGACTGGCGCAACGGGCAGCGCCACGGTCAGGGCGTGTCTATCCGGGCCGACCGCGCGCGCTACGAAGGCGGATTCGTCGACGGCGCTTTCGGTGGTCGTGGAGTGATGACCTATCCCGACGGCGGACGCTACGACGGCGAATGGACAAACGGTCGTCGTGTCGGGCGAGGCACGATGGTCTCCGGCGACGGCGCCCGCTACGAAGGGCAATGGGCGCGCGACCGAATGGAAGGTCGCGGCACCATGCGCTGGCCCGACGGAGACCGTTACGAAGGCGACTTCGTCAACGGTCTGCGCACGGGCACGGGTCGCTACGTCTGGCCCGACGGCCAGCGCTACGAGGGCGATTTCCTGAACGGCCGGCGCACCGGTAGCGGAAGGCACACGTGGCCGAACGGTAACGAGTACGTCGGTGAATTCCTCCAGGACCGGCTGCATGGCCGGGGCACGCTCACCAAGGCAAACGGCGAAGTGTTGGCGGGCGAGTTCCGCGACGACCGGTTCACGGGCCCGGACCAGGCCGCGCGCGAAGCACAGGAACGCCAGCAGGCCAGCACCGCCGCGGCACAGGACGAACTGGCTCGCGACCAGGCCGAACAGGAGGAGGCGCAGCGCAAGCAGGAGGAGATGGATACGTTCATCGCCAGCCTCGAGGCCGCCAAGGCGATGTTCAGCGATGCGGCCCGACGGCGCGGCGAAACGCGCGAACTGCAGCGCCAGATCGACGCCCTGCGGGCGCAGCGATCGGCGCCACGGCCCTCGACCGTACCGCGCGCGGGAAATGCGCGGCCTGGAGGTCTGCCGCCCGTCGCCGCGGCCCCCGCTGCGGGC